>Ga0307509_10000539_pt1 | contig 64754 bp, 48 predicted proteins | sample 10_EM_MG_FD_202245 | JGI IMG/M metagenome (GOLD analysis project Ga0307509, IMG submission 202245) | Populus trichocarpa ectomycorrhiza microbial communities from riparian zone in the Pacific Northwest, United States - 10_EM | ecosystem: Host-associated > Plants > Roots > Unclassified | place...
TCGACGATCACCTCACCATCGAGGTCGTTGCGCTGCAGGAAGTGGTCGACGGCGCCCGGCGCCTGGCGTGCCAGCACCTCCGCCAATGCACCAGGGTGCCAGGTCAGATCGGCGTCGCTGGTCAGAGTGACCTCGTACATGGGGCCACCCAGGCTGCCTGGGTTGAGCAGTTCTCGCTGTGCCAGGCGGCAGTGGTGGTAGGGCTGCTCGGGTAGCGCAGCAATGGGTGAGCCGCAGATGGCGCCCTGCGCCGCATCGGCCGCTGCGTGACCGGTCAGACCGGCAAGCGCCTGCGACCACCGCGCCAACGCGTGCCCATCGCCGTTGTCGACGCGCACCATCGGGAACAGGGCCTGCGCTCCCAGACTGCGCAAGCGCTGGTCCAGCGCCTCGCCGAAACCGCAGAAGCTGTCGTAGCCGCTGTCGCCGAGCGCCAGCACCGCGTAGCTCAGGCCGGCCAGCTGCAGACCGCTGTCCTGCATCAGCAACTTGGCAAAACGCCGTGCGCTGTCGGGCGGATCGCCTTCGCCGAAACTGCTGGCGACGATGAGCACGCGGCGATGCCGGAGCAGGGCCTCAGGCTTCATCTGCTGCAATGCGGTCACGTTCACCCGCACACCCGCAGTGCGCAGCGCATGGGCGCTTTGCAAAGCCAATCGTTCGGCCTGACCGGTCTGGCTGGCGAACGCCAGCAGCACATCTTCCGGCGCATGGGCCGTGGGCGTTGCAGTCACGGCCGCCAGGCGTTCGCGCTCGAAGCGGGCGGCGCGCTTTTCCCGGTGGCGACCCAGGTAGAGCATCCAACCGGTGACCCCGAGCAGGGGCAACGAAAGCGCCGACAGCATCATCGCGAGACGGCCCGGCACACCGAAATAGCTGCCAACATGCAAGGGATACACGAGCGTCATGAGGCGCGCGCCGGCAGGTTGATTCGCATAGCGCTCGTCTCGCGTGACCTCACCACTCGAGGCCTGGATCGACATGCGATTGCGGGCCCGCTCGTGCGGCGCATCGGCGGAGAGCCAGGTGATCTGCACGGCCTGCGTCGCGCGCTCCGGCACGCGCAGGCTGGCCAATTGCCAGGCCCCGGATCGCTGCGCGAACGATGCCCACGCCGGCGCCAGGTCGACGCGCGCCGAGTCTGCCGTCTCGGTATGGGCCTCCTGCGTCTTGCCCCTCTTGCCGCGCGCGCCTTTCGAGGTTGCGTCGCCGTCGGCACGCATGCTGCTGCCCTCGCGTTCCACTTGGCGCGCGCCCGCCCAGCCGTCGACGGTCTGCTTGACGACATCGAAGGTCCAGTAGAGGCCGGTCGTGGTCGACACGAGGTAGAGCAGCAGCGCCCATGTCCCCAGCACAGAATGCAGTCCCCACAGGAAGGGGCGGCCCTTCAACGCAGGATCAAACGTGAACCAGGTCCGCCAGTCCAGCGGCCGGCGCGGCCAGCGCAGGTAGAGGCCCGAAGCCGCCATGCCGAGCAGGCACAGCGCCAGCGTCCCAGCCACGGCGCGGCCGGGTTCGCGCGGCAGCAGCAACCAGCGGTGCAGCGCATCGACCCATTCGAACACCTCGAGCCCGCGCAGCGGCGCCTGCATCGCGCCCGTGTACGGGTCGACATAGATCGTGTCGCCGCGGCGCTCACCCGCCACCGGAGCGAAGATCACGCGTGCCGCGGTGCCAGGCGTTGCAAACACCGTCAAGGTGGCGATGCGCCGGTCGCCATGCACGCGTGCGACCGCCTCGGCGACGCGGGCTGGTGCCAGCATGGCCTGGTCGCGCGGCGCCACCTTGCGCACACCGGGGTTGAGCGCATCGAGGATCTCTTCGCGGAACGCCAGCGTGGCACCGCTCAGGCCGATGACCATCAGCACCGTGCCGGCGGTGACGCCGATGAACCAGTGAAGCTGGAACCAGATCTGGCGAAACCGCGGCAGCGCCGGTCGCCATGCGACCCGCGCCGGCGCAGCCGGCAGGCTCACTGAAGCGGAGCGGTCCTCGGCCATCGCCGTCACAAGTCCACCTTGACCGTGCCCTTCACCGTGCGCGGGGCGCCTGCGGCCAGGCGTCCACCGCCACCGGCCCAGTACTGCTTGTCGCCGACGTTGTCGACGTTGATCTGCCAGGTCGTGCGCTTGCCCATGATCTGCGTGACATAGCGTGTGCCTGCGCTGAAGAGCGTGACGCCGCCGAGCCAGGCCTGGTCCAGGTCGTTGACGGGCCGGCGACCGGTGTAGTACGCGCCGCCGTTGATTGAGAGCCCCGGCAGCGCGTCGAGGTCGTAGGACAGGAAGGCGCTGCCGGTTTGCTTGGACGCGTTCTCCGGCAGCTTGCCGTCGTAGTCCGGCCCGATGTTCCGGAACTTCGGATCGAGCCACTGGGCCGAAGTCTGCCAGGCCAGCTGGCGCGTCAGGCGGCCTTGCGTGGCCAGCTCGATGCCGCGATAGCGTTGCTCGCCATCGGCCACGAAGACGTTGCTGGTGTTGGTGTAGTAGCCGGGGCGGGTGATCTCGAACACGGCCACCGAGACCAGCGTGCCGCCGGCCGATTGCCAGCGCGCACCCAACTCCCTCTGATCGCTGACGCCCGGTGCGAGGCGCACGCCTTCGTTGACGGTGCCGGTCGGGCCGGTCTCGCCTTCTTCCAGTCCCTTCGCGTAGGAGGCGTAGAAGGACAAGTCATTCAACGGCTTGTAGACCACGGCGCCCATCGGCGTCGTCTTGCCGGCTTCGTAGTGGCTGCCGCCCTGGTCGCTGCTGTAGCCGGCGTGGCGCACGCCGGCGAAGACCTGCCATTGTGGGGACAGCTCGATCCGGTCGAGCGCGTAGGCGCCCGTGTCCCGGGTTTCCAAAGCGGCCGTCGTGGCCACCGTCGGCACCGCACCGAAGGTGACGGTCGTGATCGGCACCGGGTCGTAGAGGTTCTGCGCCGGGATGGTGTAGTTGGTCTGGAAGACCGGGTCCTGCGTCTTGTCGGTGCGCGAGATGCCGAGCGTGAGTTCGTGCTTGATGCCGGCGGTCAGGAAGGTCCCGAACAACTCCGCGCGCAGCAGGTCGGAGCCGACCTCGAGGTGCTGGCTGTTGCCGCGGATGCTGCCGTCGCCCGAGGCCACGCCGGCCGCGTTGGCGAAGCGGAAGATCGGCAAGCTGCGGTCGCGCGCCGTCTCGGAACGGCCGGCTTCCACGGTCAATGACCAGGCGTCGTTGAGCGAATAGTCGGCGCGGAGCTGAGCGTTCGTGGTGTCGGTCTTGAAGGCGGCCCAGTCCGGACCGACGAGTCGGCGCGGATCGACCGGGTGCGGCAACGAGATCACGCCGTTCACCGCGGTCGGCAGCGCAATGCCGACCTGCTCGGTGAGCTTTCTGCGGTCGTACTCGACGTCGGCTCTGAGCAGCAGGCGTTCGTTGACGCGCCAGTCGAAGGCGGCCGAGGCGAAGCTTCGATCGCCGTTGCCGACACCATCGAGGTACGAGCCCAGCGAACCGCCCGCGGCATTCACGCGCAGTCCGTACTGTTGCTCGACGCCGAAGCGCCGTCCGACGTCGACGGTCGCCAGCGCGGTGCCGAATTGATCCATCACCAGGCCGAGCGTCGTGACGGGCACCGCGCCGGCGCGCTTGGTCACGAAGTTGACCACCCCGGCCGGCGACGTGAAGCCGTAGTACAGCGCCGAGGCGCCCTTGAGCACCTCCACCCGTTCCTTGTTCTCCAGCGGAACCTGCGAGAAGTTCATGATCGGCAACGAGCCGTTGAGCCGGTAGTTGGTCCGGTTCTCGACCGCAATGCCGCGGATCACCAACTGATCCCAGGTGTCGCCGCCATTCTGCTGCCGCGTGACGCCGGCGGTGTTGCGCAGCGCGTCGTACAGGCCGGCTGCGCCCTGCAGCTCGAGCACTTCGCGGGTCACGACGTTGACGGTCGACGGCACATCCATGATGTTCGCGCCGCGAAAGCTGCCGGCCTCGACGGTCTTGGGCCTGAAGCCATCGGCCTTGGCGGCGGTGACGTTGACGGCTTCCAGCACCTGGGCTTCGGCGGCAGCCTGTTGCGCTTGAGCAAGCTGAGAGGCTGAGACCAGCGAAAGCACCAGGCAAAGGCGAGGGGTCGAATGCCGAGACGGGGAGGGAGAGAACCTTGACATGGAAGAGCGCCGAGCGCGGTTGAGGTAGGGACGAGGCGCTTGTCGATCCGCGGAACGCATCGGCTCGCTGAGTTCCAGCCGCATGCGGCGGTGCGACGGAGCATGATATTAAACGAAAATGAGAACGAGTCGCATTAGCATTGTGGAATGCCTCGCCCCTCGAGTCGACCACGCCAGCGCGAGCTGCGCATCGACCAGCGTGTTGCTCTTCACCAGGCGGATGCCATCGCGCGCGGAGGCGCATGTTTGCGCCGGGAGTGGGGGATAGCCGTCAAGGAGCTTGGCAGCTGGACAAGGGCCGAATCGGAACTCAAAACGCATGAAAGGCGCGCTGAGCACCTCGACATCGTGCGCTGACGCCGACTGAGACTGCCTCGTTCGCTCAGACGTGTTGGGGCCTGCAGCGAAACGAGCCAGATGCCGGAGATCCCCTGACGCTGGCATCCCGGAGTCGAGCAGCAACGCCGGTCAGGAGCGGTCCCTCACCAAGGTCCGGTTGGAGGCAGGCTTGAACTTCGGCTGCGGTGCGCAAGAGGCGCGCCTCAGGAAAGAATGCAAGAAATGACGCTGTTTCCGCCAATAAGGTGAAGTCGGAAATGGCAGCGTGGAACGAAGCCGGATACAAAACGTTCAGCTCTTGCTCCAAGACAGAAAGTTCTGGTGTGTTCAATGTCGAGTCAAGATTGACACCTCTTCGTGGCTCGGCAAGCCAGTTGACGGCCTATGAGGCTTAAGTGCATGAACGAGTTTGTCATTACTTCCCGACAGGGCGCCAAGTGCGTGTTCCACTCCCGGACTTACGAACCTGGTGGACGCCTTGAGTCTTACACGGTTGAAATGGAAGACCTGGATTTCCAGGCTTCTATGCAGGTTTTCAATGCGGGATATGAACTTCCGCCCTCTGCCTTGTTCGGGCGGCTCGCATCTCAGTGGACAGGCTGGAAAGGAAGCGAGGAATGGAGATCGGCCGAAGGCGAGTTCGCCATCGTTGCGACTTGCGATCGTACCGGCCATGTGCGGTTTGCATTCAATTTCCTGAAGCCCGCGCAGTCCGCGTACTGGTCTGCCTCGGCTTTCGTCCTCGTCGAAGCCGGGCAACTCGACTCGATCGCATGGGAAGCTCACGCGTTCTTCCACACTGATCTGCAACCTGTTCCGGGACTGTCGAAGTAGTCAACTTTCTGGTCGCAGCCGCGCAATGGTCAAGGCCATAGAAATAAGCCACGAGATGAGCACCAGAACAAAGAAGCGATTGGCCAGCCCATAGGGCATGCCGCGGTGGAAAGTCTTGAACTGCACAACCAACGCGAACAGCAAGAGACTCACGAAAACTGTTCCGAGCTTTCGGTAGTTGAGCCACCGGCCATCCCGCCAAGTCAAAACAAGTGCAGAAATGGCGGCGGCGACAATGCTGGTGATGTTCACCAGGAAGCTGATGTCATGGATGTCTCCCGATCGCGTCGATGGCGCTCCCTGTATATCGGTAGGGAAGATCGCAGTCACGAGCAGTCCTGTCGCAACGATGGTGAAGAGCACAGCAACGAGCCATGCCCAAGCTGATCTCGGTCCGCTCTGCGCCATGCAGATCGCCAGGAGCAGGCAACCCGCACTGGCACTTCCGAATGCCGCCGTCATGACTCCGCCCCACGGCCCGACGGCGTAGTCGCTGATCATGTGGCTCGCCGGCACATAGTCCGGGCGGAGCACATGCATCAAAGCAATGCCGAGTCCGAATGCCGCAAAGCAGACAATGGCAAGTCTCGCGGAGCCCGCTCCGACTGGAGCATCGGTCGAAATGTTCATCGGATACCTCCTGTGGAGCACCAATCCGTCTGGGGTACTCATGATCTCACCGCGGCAGTACACGGTCGCTCGCTTCTCTTCCATGAACGAAGTTCGCGTCGTCAGATTGACATCCGGTCACAACACCGATGTGCACCCCCAATGTCCATCCGGTGATTGCAACTTCGTTATGGATGAGAGAGGCGGTACGCGCACGAGCCCTGAAACCAGAAATCACGCTGTGCAGCGTGGCGCCGCAGGTTCGTCTGTCGCAATCGATGAAGAACGCACATGAACAAGCTGCTCGCACCGACGCTGGACGTGCCAGCATCGGTGCCGATACTGATGTGAGAAGCACAGGGATCGTGGATCTCCACCTCTGCAGAGTCCACATGAAATATTTTCGACAGCGTCGAGTTGACCCGAACCCGCCATGTTCAATCCGATTGCGTTTGGTTGTCTGTTGTCAGGTGCTGCCGGTATCGCATTCACCATCGCCGTGCGCAACCTGTTGCGCGCGAAGAAAAGCAGCTCATGGCCAACCGTCGACTGCACCATCGTCGACGCTCAGGTCATGGCCAGCCCCAAAGGCTCTCGCCCGAAGATCGTGTACCGGTATCGGGTGGCCGGCAGAGACTACGAAAGCGCTCGCGTGGTCATCGGTGGTCTTTGGGAGACCAGTGGCGACGGGTCCGCTCAAATGGTCCAGCGATTCCCGAAAAGCTCGGTTGCGGCGGTGGCGCTCGACCCCGGCGACCCGGCGTACAGCGTGTTGATTCCTGGCGTTCGGCTTCATCAAGTGCTCACCGCAATTTTCAGCGCGGTCATCTTCATCGCCACTTTGCCAGTGCTGTGGATGTTCACGCGTCTGGTCATCGCATCGTGATGCGGAGCGCATCGCGCTTAGAGTTGGAGCATTCGCGGAAGGTCGCACGGAATGAATTCGGACACTTCGACACCGGCTGCCAAGGTCTTCGTGTCCTATTCGCGCCGTGACCTGTCCTTCGCGACCCGGCTCGCGGCCGCGCTTGAACAACAGGGTGTTTCGGTCTGGGTCGACCTTGAGGACATCGCCCCGTCAGACGACTGGCTCGACGCGATCCATGCGGCAATCGAAGGCGCGGACGCCATCGTGTTCATCGTCAGCCCCGACTCGGTTTCGACCGCCTCGGTCTGCGCGCGGGAGGTCGAGCATGCGCTGCGCCACAACAAGCGCCTGATTCCCGTCGTCTGCCGGCCGGTCGACACGCGCACGACGCCGGTGCCCGAGGCGGTGGGCAGGCTCAACTGGGTCGGCTTTCTCGATGAGGCCGGCTTTCACGCATCGGTCGCGACATTGATCGCTGCCATCGCCACCGACCTCGAGTGGCTGAAGTCGCACACGCGGCTGGTTCAGGGCGCTGTCGAATGGGATGCGGCGAGGCGCGACGACAGCCTGCTGCTTCGCAAGAACATGCTGAGCGCCGCTGAGCGCTGGCTCGCGCTGGCGCCAGCGAAGGACCCGAAGCCGACCGGCCTGCAAACCGAATACATCCTCGCCAGCCGTGCCGAGGAAACACGTGTCCAGCGGCGGCGCCTCGTCATCGCCGGCATCGCCTGCCTCCTGATCGGGGTCGGCGCGACGGTTGCCGCGTTCCAGCATGCCCAGGCCGAGCAGCGCCGCAAGGAAGCCACGTCGCGCGAGAACGCCGCAGAAGCGCGCTTCGAGCGTGGCCGGCGCCTGGACCGCGCGATCTTGCTCAGCGCGTCCGCGCTCGACACCTTGCCGACCTACGATGCACTCGACGCCGCGGTCGCGGTCGGGCAGAGCAGCTTCGGTGTCGAACGTGTTCTGCGCGGCCCGGCTGGCCCGGTGACCGGGCTGTGCTTCATGTCCGGCAACCGCCTGGTCAGTGCTCATCAGGATGGACGCTGGGTGCTCTGGAATCTCGCGACCGCCAGCCCGCTGCTCAGCGTCGCGATGCCGAAGCGAGCGGCGGTCCGTGCGCTTGCCTGCGATGCGGCGTCGGGCCGGGTCGCCGCGTCCAGCGCCGACGGCGCGCTGGCGATCTGGCAGCTCGACGCGGCGCATGCGGTGCAACTTCTGGAAGCCGACGCGCCGATGGACCAACTGCGCTTTGCCGCGGGCGGCGCCCTCCTGGTCGGCGGCGCGAACGGCACGCTCGTGCTGCGACGCGCGGCCGACTGGCGTCGCGAAGAGTCGTTTGCGATCGGCCGTCGCAACGTCGCCGCGTTGGCCGTGTCCGCCGCGGGCGACCTGGTCGCCGTGGGCACGTTCGGCTCGCATGACGAGGGTGGCGCGGTCTCGCTCTGGCGCACGGCCGACCACCAGATGTTGTTCGAGCAGGCGCCCTTTGCGCAAGGTGTCGCCGACGTGGCCTTGCGCGAAGGGGGCACCCGCGTCGTCGCTACCGGCGTCGGTGGCGGAGTCTTCGAATGGGCCCGAGACGGCACCCCGATCGAACTCGCACCGACCGAGAGCGGCCTCGACAATGCCGGCCTGCTGGCGCGGTTCGACCCCACGGGCACGCGCGTCGCGCTCTCGGCCGGCAACGGGCTGGCGGTCGCAACGATTGAGGCACAACCAACGGTTCACCGGCTCGCCGGGCACGCCGGACCGGTCACCCAGGCCGCTTTCGACGCGCCGGGTGGGCGCGTCGCATCGGCGAGTGCCGACGGCGTCGTGATCGTGCACCGTCTCGCCGGACAGGACGAACGCGACGGCGGATGGGAGGTCACCGGGCCGGACGATGCGGCCGATGACATCGGGTTCAGCGCGGCGGGCGATGCGCTCGTCTACCAGCCGCCGAGCGGGCCGCAGCGGCGCATCGAGTTGCCCGCGGCCGTTCGGCAGCTCGGTGCACACGACGCTGGCGACCGGCTCGCGGCGCCGCCTCGCGCTCGGTTTCATGCCGTCGCCGCCGACAGCCGGGCGACGCTGCTGCGTGCGGGCAGCGATCAGCCGGTCAGCGAGATGATTCCAGAGCCCGGCTCCGCGGTCCTTGCGACCGCGGTCGCGGAGAACGGCTCGCGTTGGGCAGGGGCGAGCGGCAGTGCGGTGCGCATCGCCGGCGTCGCCGAGGGCCGTTCGACACCGGCGATTCTTCCGAGCGGCTTCGGCGACATCAGCGCCCTCGCCATCAGCCCCGACGGCGGCGTGGTCGCCGTCGCAGGTGCCGACCTGCTGCAGGGCAACGCGGCCGAAGCCGGCATGGCACTGCGGCGCCTGGTGTTGCTGGATGGCGAGACCGGACGGCCGCTCGGCGAGACGATCAAGATGACCTGGCCGGTGCTCACTTTGCGGCTGGTGTTCAGCGCCGACGGGCAGCTTCTGGCGTCGGTCGATCAGTCCTCGGTCACGGTGTGGCTCGCGGCGCCGCAGCTGTGGCGGCAACGCAGCTGCGCACTGCTGGACACCGGCGCATCGGCGGCGGACTGGCAGCGCGTTCTGCCCGATGTGGCGCGCCCAGACGGTTGCGACAACTTGGCGAAAAGCCGCTGAGAAGTGACTTCCAGGCGGCCACCCCGTTGACTGCTGACAGGCCCTTCAGCACCGTCGTCGCGGTTCGCCGACCGGCTGATGGTGCTGAAACCTGGGAGGAGTGGAATCGAGGCTTCTCGTCAGGCCGCCGCAGTCGCCGCTCTCCCACAGTCCGTCTCTGTGGACCTCGAGTCCGCGAACTGCAGCTTCGGCATGGGTCTCCTGCAGGGCCCGGCCAAGGCCAATCGCCTAGCACGCGAAGGCCCCGAAGCGTTGGCTTGACCGGGCTTCGACACATGCAGTGTGCCCGCTAACGCGCGACCGGATTGAAGCGCGCTGCCGACTCATCGATCGGCGTGTTGTGCGCCGAGACGACCAGCCAGCGACCATCACGCTTCGCAAGAAACATCGACATCATGTCTCGGCCTTCAGGGCGCACGCTGCCATCCGGCATCGGGGTTGCACCCTTCTTCCACCGCACAACGGCGACCGCTGCGTCGGGCACCACCAACCGAACCTGCATGTCTTCGATGTGATTCGACGTGGCCTTGAAGAAGGTGTCATGCATCATTTGGTGAGCGCGCCTCACGTCGGGTAAGCCGCGCCAGTACATGCCGACGACGTTGATGAACTCCACATCCGGCGCGAAGGCCAGGAACATCGCGTTCATGTCGTGGCTGTTCCAACCCGTCTCGAAAGTCCGCACCGCCGCGCGGACAGCGGCCTCGTCCGCCCCTCCGGTCTGCGCAACAGCGCCGCCTTGCCATACTGCGCAGACAGCGAGGCGACCAGCCACCAGTGCATTTCTCAGGGCCCTGGAGGTGTTCATCGGATCAGTCCTTGAAGTGAAACATGACGAGCCTTCGACGCGGATCAGACTTCGGAGCACTCCGGCCTTGGTAGCCACCTCACGGCAGCGTCACCTTCAGCACCTTGCCCCCGCTCACCAGCACCAGCTGCTTGGTCGCCAGCACCGTGATCGCGATGACATCGGTCAGGTGCGGCGATGCGCCGAGCACGACCGCGTCGGAGGGGCCGCCGGCGATCAAGCGGGTCGCCGTCGTCTGCCCCAGTCGCTGCGACCACAGGCCGTCGGACGCGCCGAAGTACATCGTGCCATCCGCATCGACCGCGATCGCCGTGAAGCTGATCTGCCCTGTGACCGAGGACGTGTCGATCGTCGAGACCGTCGTGAAATCGGCGCTGATGCGGCGGATCTTGCTGGCGTCGAGCACCAGCAGTGAGCCGTCGGGCGCGGTGGCGATGCCGTGCGGCGCGTTGAAGCGGGCGGTCGCGACCGGACCGTCGGCCGTGCCCTGCTGACCCAGCGCGCCGGCGATCGTCGTGACGTTGCCGGCGGCATCGACCCGGCGGACCGCGTAGTTGTCCGAGTCGACCACATACAGGTTGCCGTCAGTTCCCATCGTGAGCCAGAGGAAGGAGCGGAACAGCGCCGTACTCGCGTTCCCGTCTGCCGCGCCGCACGAGGAGCCGGGGCTGCCTGGGTTGTAACGCTGACCGGTCAACAAAGTGACGGTGCCCTGGGCGTCGATCTTGCGCACGCTGCAGGCGTCGCCGACGTACAAGGACCCGGCGGCATCGTGGGTCAGCCCTCGGCCGAGGCTGGCGAACTGCGCCTGGCTCCCCGTGCCGTCGACGCTCTGCCCGGACGTGCTGTTCAGCCCGGCGATCGTCGTTACCACCCCGGTCGGGCTGACTCGGCGGACCAGCGTCGGGAAGGACGCTGCGACCACCACGTTGCCCGCCGGATCGACCGTCAGGCCGGCGCTGCTGCTCGACTGCGGCGCCGCCGGCGTGGTCAGCGGCAACTGCTTGAGCACGCCGGTGCCGGCGTCGGTGGACGAGCCGGAATTGTCGTTTGCGATGATCTGCACCACGCCGTTCGCGTCGATGCTGTGGATCGTGCGTCCGGTCGTCACCATGAACCCGCCGGCCGGCGCGGTCGTGATGCCGCCGTCATCGCTCAGGCCCGACATGGACGGTGGCCCATCGACGACGGTCCCTGGGTGCAGGCGCGTTCCGGTGAAGGTCGTGACGGCCGCCGTGGTCAGGTCGATCTGGCGAACGAGCGTCGCGCTGTCGCGCACCGTCAGCGTGTTGCCGCTGATGACCATGTTGCGCGGCCCTACGATCACCGCCGCAGTGCCGATGCCGTCGGGTGTGGCGGCATCGGGGTTCGTGCTGCCGTTGCCCGCGAGCGTCTGCACCGCGCCAGCCGCGGTGCCGCTGCGCAGGATGCGACGGACCCGGCTGTTCCCGAAGTCGGCGACGAGCACGTCGCCGTTCGCAGCGACCGCGATGCCATACGGCTGCGCGAACTTCGCCGCCAAGGGATTGGCGCTGTCGACGTAGCCGCCACCGCTGCCTGCGTAGGTGGTCACCACGCCGGCCACCGTGACGCGGCGGATCAGGCTGTTCTGCGCGTCGGTGACGTACAGGTCGCCGTCCGGCCCGAGCGCGATGCCGGTCGGGCTGCTGAAGCGCGCCGCGCTGCCGGTGCCGTCGGCCGTGCCGGTGATGCCGGCCGCGCCGGCCAGCGTCGTGACGCTGCCGTCGGCCGCGATGCGGCGGATCAGGTGATTGCCGGTGTCGGCGACATAGATGTTGCCGGCCGTGTCGTGCGTGAGGCCGAGCGGCCCGTTGAAGGTCGCCGTCGCGGCTGGCCCGTCCGTCGATCCACCAGTGGGGGTGCCTGCCAGCGGCGTGATCGACAGCAGGTCGGCGCTCAGCTTCTGGAAGCGGTTCGACGTGATGACGGTGAAGCTGTCGTCTGCGTTGCGGTCGATCGCGTTGGCCGGTGTGATGTGCGCCGCGTCGCGCAGACCCACCGTCGGCAACAGATCGAGGAGGACACCGCCAGGTGCGGTCACGGTCAATGCAGCGGCATTGCTGGTCGTGGTGCTCTGGCCGCTGCAATTGAGCGCGGCCTGGAACCTCGCGCCGCTGTCGGAGATGGCCGGCGAGACGCTGACGCTGGTGGCAGTGGCGCCGGCGATCGCGACGAATGCGCCACCCGCGCCGCTGTTGCGCTGCCACTCGATGTTCAGCGTGCCGCTGCTGCAGGTCGCGGCGACCGTGAAGCTTGCGGTCGAGCCCGCGACGACCGACACATCGGCCGGCTGCTGCGTGATCGTCAGCACCGGCGCCGCGGTGGTCACGGTCAGCACCGCGTTGTTGCTCGTGGCACTGCCGGCGATGTTGCTGACGACGGCACTGAAGACCGCACCGGTGTCGATTGGCGCGGTGGCCGCAATCGAGTAAGTGGCCGCCGTCGCGCCTGCGATGGCGGCGCCGTTGCGCTGCCACTGATAGGCCAGCGGTGCGGTGCCGGTGGCCGCGACCGTGAAGCTCGCGGGCTGACCGCTCGTCACCGACAAATCGACGGGCTGCTGCGTGATGACGGGTGCCACCGCGGTCGGCGCGCCCTCATCGGGCGGTGGCGCGTCGGCCCCGCCGCCACAGGCGGCGACGAAGACGCACAGGCTGCCGGCCACGGCGCGCAACCGGCGCAGGAAAGAATCGGAAGTCGAGAAAGGCATGAAGGGGGTCGTCACGATGATCTCCATCTCAGAACGCGTACTGCGCCGAGGCGCCGAGCATCTGCAGTGAGCCGCGCGTGGTGTGAACCTTGAACCGCGTGGCGTCGTAGTCGACCGACAAGCGCCAGTTCGGCGTGAGGTCGTAGCCCACGCTCACGCCGATCAGCGGCTGCGTCTTGGACTCGCTCACGTTGCCCGAGAACGGCGCCGCGTAGTCGAAGCGCGTGCGCACACTGGCCAGGCCCAGCTGGCCTTTGAGCGACCAGCTGGGCATGAACGACCAGCGATAACCTGCTGCGAGGCCGATGCCGTCGACCTTGAAGCGCCCGCCGAATGCGGTGCCGAGCGGGCTGGTGTCGCCGCCGTCGAACTTGCCGGCGTCGAAGAACACGCCCTGAAGCTCGACGCCGTCCGTGACGCGGTAGCCCAGGAACAGCTTCGCGTGCGTGCTGCCGTGCTCGCAGGCGTAGCCATCGACACAGTCGGTCTTGCCGCGGACGACACCGGCGCCGGCGCCGACGCTGAAGTCGCCGGCATGCGCCCAAACGCTCGTCAGTGACAAGATTGCGGCCCACACGCAGTGGACACGGTTGAGACGACGGCCCGAGGCGGGCCTGGCAGAACTGGGCATGGCAACTCCGTGGTGAAGTGACGATCGGGACTGCGCGCTTCGCAGTACCTGCTACTTCACTGAACGAGGCGAGAGGCTGGCGATGGACATCGCTGCCGAGACTTTCTTTGCAGCGACATGCGGGCGCGTTGATGCGGTGCCAGCCGCCTTCGCGTCGTGGAACCAGCCCGTCAAGTCGGCCAACCGGCTTGACTGACGCCGTCTCCGGCTGCCGATCTAGCCGCGTTCTGCCAGCCGGTGCGCAAGCTTCAGGCGCGGACTTTCCGGGTGTTGGCCGACCAGATCGGCGAGCGCTGCGCGGCCCTGTGCGGCCGCCTCGTCGGTGCGACCGAGCGCGGCCAATACCTCGCCGCGGCGCAGCGCCGAGTCGGCCGAGTCAACACGCGACGCGAACGGCGGCTTCGCCGCATCGACCTGTGCGAGTGCCTTCACGGCCGCTGGTCCATCGCCGCGGCGCGCGGCGGCCAGCGCGGCCAACTCCACGGCCACACGGTAGGGTCGACCGGCCCGTGCATCGTTCTGTTCCAGCAGGGCCAACAGTGCGCTTGCGGTCGCCTGCGCAGCAACCGGATCGTCAGCGGCCAGCTCGGCGCCGGCCTGCTGAATGAGCAACTGCACCCATCCGGCGGTTGGTTGCCCGGCATCTGGCCAGGTCTTGCGAAGCGGGATAAGAAGCGCCAGCGCTTCGTGTCCACGTCTGGCCAGTGTCAAGACGCGCGCCTGCGCGATTATCAGCTGCTCGTTGGCGCGGATCGCCGTCGGCGCCATGACTGCACCCACCTCGTCGCGTGACAGCCCGTCCGCGCCCGCCGGTTCGCCGGTCAGCCACGCGATGTCCAGGCGCCGGCGGCGCAGTTCGCGGGCCTGCGCCAGCGCCGATCCGGCAGGCTCGGTGGACACGTTGCGCTGCGTCTCGGCCAGCAGGGCCCGCGCACGGGCCACGTCGCCATGTTCGGCGATGGTGTTGGCCAGCCGACCGATCGCCAGCACCGCATCTCGGCTGCGGCGACCGTAGTTGCGCGTGAAGAGGTCAGCCGAAGCACGCAGCGCCGTCTCGGCCTCGGCGCCGCGTCCATTGGCGGAGAGGAGCTCGCCGAGGGTGGCCAACTCGTTCGACTTCAAATCGTCGGTCGCGGCGACGTTCGCCGCAATGCCTTTGTGGGCTTGTTGTATGGCCTGCAGCGCGCGCGCGTCGTCGAAACCGGACCAGAAGACGGCCAGATATCTCAGGTTCAGGAAACGCTGAATGTTGTCGGGAAACTTCTGCGCTGCAACAGCTTCGTTCCGTGTCAGCACGGCAAGCGCTTCAGTGCGCTTGCCGCGGGTACGCAGGATGCTGCCCAGGTCCGCCGCGGCGCGCAGCCGCCATAGCGCCGTGTTGTCGTCATTGGCATCCGGCGCCCAGGCCACGGCGGCGCGTCGCATCAGTTCGGACTCGTCGAAGCGTTGAAGCTGGTACAGCGTCCGACCCAATGCAACGTAGGCATCGATCACTTCCACCGGCGATGCCGCATGCGCCTTCAGATGCGCCAGATAGTCCTGCCCGACGGCCAGCGACGCCTCGAACTCGTTGCCATAGTTGAGCTGCAGCATCACGGTTTGCATCTGCGCCTCGAGCTCCGCCGGACGATTCGCGTAGCGGGGCGCGCGTTCTTGCAACTTCTGGCGCAGTACCGCCGTCAACGCATTGGGTTTGGACATTTCGGCCGGCTCATCCTTGGCCAGCACCGCCAGACGGCTCATCGTCTCGATGTACAGGTCGGACACGGCGACCTGCCGTTCTGACTCCATCGCTGCGCGCCGCTCCTGCTGCCGAGCCACGTGCGCCTGCCACATCGAGAAGCCGCTGCCGGCCACGACCGACAGTGCCAGCGCGGCACCCATCGCCATACCCAACCTGTGGCGCTGCATGAACTTGCCAGCGCGGTAGCCGGCGCTGTCAGGCCTGGCCTGGACCGTCTCGCCGCGCAGATATCGTCCGAGGTCCTGCGCGAACGCGTCGATGGTCGGGTAGCGCTCGGCGATCGACTTCTTGAGCCCGCGGTGCAAGATGGCGTCGACGTCGCCGTGGAGTTGTTGGCGCAGCGACTTCGACGGCGCGGCGTCGCTGGCGAGCAGTGGCTCGACGGCGGCGATCGCCTCTTCCAGTTCGGCCGCGCTGCCGCGCTTGAGGCGGTAGGGGCGGGCCTGCGCGAGCAGCTCGTAAGCCACCACGGCCATGCTGTAGACATCACTTGCCGTGCCCAGCGGCTCGCCGCGGATCTGCTCGGGGCTCGCATAGTCCAGCGTCAGCGCACGGCCCGAGAGCTCGGTCAACGCGGTGCGCAGCGTGCTGTCGCCTTCGAGCAGCTTGGCAATGCCGAAGTCGAGCAGCTTCACCTTCGCTTCCCGAGTCACCAGGATGTTGCTCGGCTTCAAGTCGCGGTGGACGACGAGGCGCGAATGCGCGTGGCTGACCGCGGCCATCACCTGCAGCAGCAGTTTGATGCGCTCGCGCACCGGCAGTGCGTGGGTGCGGCAGTAGGCATCGATGGGTTCACCGTCGACATATTCCATCGCCAGGAAAGGCCGGCCGTGCGCGTCGATGCCGGCGTCGTACAGCCGCGCGATGTGCTCGTGCTCGAGCGTGGCCAGAATCTCCCGCTCGCGCGCGAGCCGCTCGGCAAAGCTGTCGCCCCAGACGATGCGCGGTAGCTTCAGCGCGACCCGCCGGTTCATGAGCCCGTCCGTGCGTTCGGCCAGCCACACCGTGCCCATGCCGCCTTGACCGATCTGCTCGATCAGCCGGTAGGCCCCGACGCTATCGCCCGTGGCAGGCCCGCCGGCCGACGCCGTGGCATCGGCGATGTCGAGCTTGGGCAAGACGTTCAGGAAGTCATCGGTCTCGACATCTGCCTGGTGCGCGAGCAACGCGCGCAGCGTCGCGCGATGCAGGGATTGTTCGCCCGCGAGGCTTTCGAGCCACCCCGCGCGCTCGGGCGCCGGCAGGCTCAGCGCCTCGTCGAGCAGCGCGCTGATCGCGGGCCAGTGCGCTTCGAATGGCGAGAGCGGCGTCATACCGTCATGCGGGCGGCGCCCGGCGCCGCCAGATTTCCGATGCGTGGGTCGGCGCACTGCGTCGCGCTGTACGCCTCACGAGCGACACGGTGCCTGCTGTCAGCACTGCTTGGAACAGCCAATCGATCGTCCCCCGTTCGAGGTGGCGCGAAACATCGCGGCCTTGCAGAGGTGAACGAGAAGAGCGCGCAAGGATGGACATCTGTGCACGCCATGTACGCGATCCGGCAGCCTGACCCCGTGACAAAAAAGTTCGGCTCGATGTCCATCGGCCAGCCGGCACCTCGTTCAATGAAGTAGCAGGTATTGCGCCGAGTGCAGTGCCGGTGATCACTTCACAACGGAGTTGCGATGCGACGAAACACGGTTCAAGGTCCACGTCACTCGCGGGTCTCTGCAGATGCTGAGTCAGTGCTGGAGAGCATGAGGCGCAACTTGATGAGTCTTCTCCGTCGAGTCTCGTTGATAGCGTTGTTGTCGCTTGGACTGACTGCATGCGGCGGCGGCGGCGACGACGGTTCGGGTCCGGACGTTGCGCCGTCCCTTCCGGGAACGACGGTGGCAGCGGCCAAGATGAACGACGAGGATCTCAGCACCATCCTCTTTCAGGCGCACGAAGGCGACACCATCACACTGCCTGCCGGTCGCTATGTTTTCAATCGCTCGCTAAAGCTCAGCGTCAACGGGCTGACCATCGTCGGCGCCGGCGATCGCTCCGATCCGGCGAGCAACACGATCCTGTCTTTCAAGGGCGCCTCGGACAGCAACGGTGTCGAGGCTCGCTACGTCAAGGGCGTGACCTTGCGAAAGTTTGCCGTGGAAGACGCTGTCGGCAACGCCGTGTTCGTCGCCTATTCCAGCGACGTCGTCATCGACACCGTGCGCGCCGAATGGACCGAAGATCCGCTGCACAGCTCGCAAATGGCGTACGGCCTCTATCCGGTGACGTCCGACAACGTCCTGATCACAAACAGCAAGGCGATCGGCACACGAGATGCGGGGGTCTACGTCGGGCAATCGCAGAACGTCAGGGTGATCGGCAACGAGGCGTACTTCAACGTTGCCGGCGTGGAGATCGAGAATTCGCGCAATGCGGTCGTCGAGAACAACAATGTTCACGACAACACCGGTGGCATCCTGATCTTCGCGCTGCCAGGCGCTTTCCGCTTCCTGGACAACAGCGGAACAGTCGTGCGCAACAACACGCTCGTGAACAACAATCGGCCGCTCGCCGACACGGCGCAAGGCTTTGTCCGCGGCGTCCCGCCCGGCACCGGCGTCATGGCAATGGCGGCGCAGAACACCGAGGTCCTGGGCAACTCGATCACGGGTCACAAGACGGCCGGCATTCTGGCAGTCAGCTTTCAGTCTCTCGGCATCTTCTTCGACCCGACGACGTTTGATCCGTATCTGCGCGGGTTCTACGCCCACGACAACACGATCGCCGATTTCGGCGCCGCGCCCGATGGGCCGTTCGCCGATCCTGCTGGGCTGGCGCCTCTCGTGAGCGGGTTGTTCGCATTTCTCGATGCATCCGGCCTTCCAGCGCGCATGCCCGCGGTCATCTGGGACGGCATCGTCGACGTCGCCACCGGAAGCACCGGCGCCAACGGCGAAGGGGGCCAGTACACGGGCAACCTGCAGATCTGCTCGAAGGGCAACGTCACCGATCTTCCGGTCATCCCGAACGTCGTCTCGTACGAAAACATCGATATCGATCTGCTTGCCTTGACCCAGGGGCTGTCTGCGGGACCGATCTTCCCGTTTCCGCCGCGCATGGATTGCACGATCACCTTGCCCCCCGTCACGGGGCAGCCCTGAAGGACAGTCATGCTTACGAACCCGACGATCATGGAACGCGTGCAGTGGATGGTCCTTGCCGTATCGGCAGCGGCCATCATGTCAGCCTGCGGTGGGAATGATGATCAGCCCGGCCAGCCCCAGGTGGCTGTCTTCGACCAGAGTACGGCGCCGCAGAAGCTCTCCGACTGGCACTTCATGTTCAACGATGGCAAGACGCTGACCTTGAACGCCAGCCTGGTCCCATACGACCTGAATTCGGCTCTCTTCTCCGACTACGCATTCAAGCTTCGCGCAGTCTATGTACCGCCTGGGCGACAGATCGCCTACAAGGCCGACGGCACATTCGATTTCCCGATCGGCTCGGCGATAGTGAAGACCTTCTACTATCCGAAGGCGTCCGGCACCGACGCAGCGTATGTCGCTGTCGCGCGGCGTTCGCAGAACGAACAGGGGAGTTCGATCGACCTCTCCGCCAACGTCCTCATCGAGACGCGTGTGCTGGTGCTGCAACCCAACGGCACCTGGTCGGGACTGCCTTACGTCTGGGACGCCGACCAGCAGGAAGCGACGCTGAAGGTCGGCGGCAAGGACGTGAAGCTCGAACTGGTGTCGGCCGACGGCACGAGCGAGAAGTTCAGCTATGCCGTGCCCAACGCACAGGCCTGTCAACAATGTCATTCGACCCAGACGGCGGGCGGCGCCGGCATCTTGCCAATCGGTCCCAAAGCGCGCAACCTGAACAAGACCTACGCCTACGGCCCCGGGCCTGGTCAGAACCAGCTGACCCACTGGGCCGACAGCCAAATCCTCGGCGGCTTTCCCGGCGTCGCCGGCGCACCGGTGAATGCCGATTGGCGTGACACGACGCAAAGCCTCGAGGCGAGATCCAAGGCCTATCTGGATGTCAACTGCGCACACTGCCACAGCCCTCTCGGAGCGGCGTTCCAGAGCGGGCTGATGCTCGACTTTGCGACCGTCGCCACCGTCAGCCCTTCGCCGGTGCGATGGGGCGTCTGCAAGACGCCCCTGGCGTACGGCGGACCGGGAGCACCCTACCGCTACGACATCGAGGCCGGCAAGCCGGAGGTCTCACTGCTGCTCTATCGGCTCAGCCACTCCGCGACGGGCGACGTGATGCCTCCGATCAGTCGCAAAGTCAACCACACAGAGGGAATCGATCTGATCAACGCCTGGATTCGCGAGATCGCTCTCCCAGCTTGCGGGTGAGGGAAAGGTCCGCTCGACCGATCTTGGCGAAGACGCCCCGACGAACAGGGGAGACGTTCCCAACTCGGCCGGCCACCGGAAGTTGCAGCGCGGCTAGTGTTCAGGTTGCTGTCGCCCCAGGCTGCTCTTGCGCGAGAACGATCGTCGTGAGCGCAACGCTGGCGGTTCCCGGCGCAAGCGCCGTGAGCCGATGATTCTTCGCCATGGCGGGCATCGGGTTGCCAAACGAGAACCTGCGTCCTCGAAGCGGGCAGCCCATGCCTCGCATAACGAGTTCTTGCGGCGCCTTATGACATGCTGGATCAAATTCACTGTTTGTCTGGACGCGTCGCCTCTTGGTCCACCGAACTATCGCACCGCACCGCTCGCGATCAATCGCTTCGCGAGCGCGAGACGGGGGCTGGACGGGTTCTGGCCGGCGAGGTCGGGCAGTGCGGCGCGGGCCACTTCGGCCGCTGCGGCTCCCTGACCGGTTTCCGCGAGCGCCTGAGCGCGGTATAGCTCGCACTGGGCTCGTTCCACGGCAGACGGAAAGGGCGGCGGTTTGGCCTGCGCAAGGCGCGCGAGCAAGCGTGCAGCGCCATCGCGATCGCCGGCCCGAGCTGTGGCCAGTGCGCCGAGCGCTGCGGCGGTGCGGTACTCGTGGCCGCCCTGTGCGTGTTCGCCTTCGAAGAATTGCAGCAGTGCGTCTGCGGTACGTTTCGCGTCGGCAGGCTGACCGGCCGCCACCTGGGCTTCCAGCAGAGGTGGCGTCACGACCAGCCACGGCACGCTCGGCTTGTCGCCGGTCGGCAGCCTTGCGCGCAGGGCTTGCATGCGTTGCAGTGCGTTGCCTGCTCGTCCCTGCAGGATCAGCAAGCGGCTCGCGGCGATTGACAGTTGGCCCGGCTCGTCCATCAACACGGCCAAAGGCTTGCGAGTCTCCTCGGGAGACGCAGCGACCGCCGCAGACGTATCACCAGTCAGCCAAGCCACCTCCAGGCGCCGAGCGCGCAGCACTTGATCGGCTCGCGGGGACACTCCCCCCGGCAGTGCGCTCAGAGCTTTGATCTCGTCGTCCAGCATAGCCAATGCGCGGGCGGGGTCGCGCCGCGCCACCACCGCCGTGAGGCGGCCGAAACTGCGCAGGCTCGACGCTGCGTTGCGCCCACTCCTTCTCCGATAGTGGGCCACGACGTCGATGAACTCGCGTTCGGCCTGGTCAGCCTCGCCGTTGGCGAGCAGGGCATCGCCAAGCGACCCACTCGTGTTCGCGAGCTCCGTGGATGGCGCGCTGTTTTTGGCGGCCAAGGCGGCCCGCGCCTGTCGCAAGTACGTCAGTGCCAGACCGTCGTTGACACCGAGGTTGAGAACCCCCAGCCCGCGTAACGAGAAGAAGTCATGGTCGGCGAGTTCGGGAAGGCGTTTGGACAGCGCGTCGATTTGCATGAACGCTTTGATCGCCTCGTCGCGGGAACCTCGCTTGCTCAGAAGGTCGCCGATGTCGGCGAGCAGAAATACGCGTTCCGACTCGGTCTCGATGTCGTCGCTGCCGGGGTTCACGCTGGCGCCGGCGCGCCGCACCGCTTCGGCCTCATCGAAGCGCTCCACGCGCGCCAAGGCTCGGCCGAGGTCGGTGTAGGCCCAAATTAGGTCTTTCGGAGGGCCGTTGCTGCGCTTCAGAAGGTCCAGGTACTCGGTGATGAGCGCGATCGCTTCCTCGATGCGATTGGCGGCTTCAAGTTGCACAATCGCCGCCTGATATTGCCCTCCTCGGGCACGCGGGTCGTTCGCATAGAGGGGCGCCACTTCGCGCAACCGCTCCAGCATGATCGAGGTCACGGCGCCGGGTCGGGCGAGTGCCTCGGGGTGTTCTTGCGCGAGTGTGGACACGCGCGCCAAGGTGTCGAGATAGAGATCGCGGACGGCGGTTTGCCGCAACACCTCGCCGCGCGCCCTCTGGGTCTCCTGCTTCGCGAGCCGCGCCTGCCAAACCGAGACCAAGGTGCCTGCGACGATGGACGCGGCCAGCGCCGCCGTCGCCGCCGTGCCCAGCCGATGACGGCCGATGAACTTGGCGACGCGGTAGCCGAGCCGGTCAGGCCGGGCCTGCACCGGCTCGCCGCGCAGGTGGCGCTCGAGATCCTGCGCGAGGGCATCGATACTTGGGTAGCGCTCAACCACTGCCTTCTTCAGCGCGCGATTGAGAATGGCGTCCAGATCGCCGCGCAATGCCTTGCGCGCCGCAGGCGCAGTCGCCGCATCGCTTGCCTGCCGTGGCTCGGCACTCGCGATGGCCTCCTCCATCTCGGCGGCAGTCCCTCGCTTAAGCCGGTAAGGTCGCGCGTCGGCCAACACTTCGAACGCGACCACGCCCATGCTGTACACATCACTTGCCGTGCCCAGCGGCTCACCGCGGATCTGCTCGGGGCTCGCATAGTCCAGCGTCAGCGCACGGCCCGAGAGCTCGGTCAACGCGGTTCGCAGCGTGCTGTCGCCCTCGAGCAGCTTGGCGATGCCGAAGTCGAGCAGTTTCACCTTCGCCTCACCCGTCACCAGGATGTTGCTCGGTTTCAGATCGCGGTGGACGACGAGCCGTGAGTGGGCGTGACTGACCGCGGCCATCACCTGCAGCAGCAGCGCGACACGCTCGCGCACCGGCAGTGCGTGGGTGCGACAGTAGGCATCGATCGGTTCGCCGTCGACATATTCCATCGCCAGGAAGGGCCGGCCGTGTGCATCGATGCCGGCGTCGTACAGCCGGGCGATGTGCTCATGCTCGAGCGTGGCCAGAATCTCCCGCTCACGCGCCAGCCGCTCGGCGAAGCTGTCGCCCCAGACGATGCGCGGCAGCTTCAGCGCGACACGCCGGTTCATCAGCCCGTCCGCCCGTTCGGCGAGCCACACCGTGCCCATGCCGCCTTGGCCGATCTCCCCGATCAGTCGGTAGGCGCCGACGCTGCTGCCCGCGGCCAGCCGGCCGAGCGACGGGGCTGCGTCTGCCGCGCTTAGCCGGGGCAGCGCGTTCAGGAAGTCATCGGTCTCGACCTGGGCCTGGTGTGCCAACAACGCGCGCAAGGCCTCGCGGTGCAACGCTCGCTCGCCGACCAGGCCCTCGAGCCACCCCGCGTGCTCGGGCGCCGGCAGGCTCAGCGCCTCGTCAAGCAGCGCGCTGATAGCGGACCAACTCGCTTCGAACTGCGAGAGCGGGGTCATACCGTCATGCTGGCGGCGCCTGCGCCGTCAGGTTCGCAATGCGTGAGCCAGCAGCAGTCGAGCCTTGTCCCAGTCGCGGCGCACGGTGCGCGTCGACAGGCCCAAAGCTTCGGCGATCTCGGCGTCTTCCATGCCGCCGAAGTAGCGCATTTCGACCACGCGCCCGAGTCGTTCGTCGATGCGGGCGAGATCCTCGAGCGCGGCGTGCACGTCGAGGATCTCGTCGGACGCGGCCGGCAGGGTGCCGATGAGCTCGGAATCGAGCGTGACCTGCTCCGCGTCGCCACCGCGACGGTCCGCCTGCGCGGCGCGCGCTGCGTCGACGATGATCGAGCGCATCACCGTGGCCGAGTAGGCCAGGAAGTGCGAGCGGTCCGTGGGCGTCAGGGCTTTGCGCTGGATGAACTTGACGTAGCACTCGTTGACCAGTGCGGTCGTCTCGATCAGCCCGTCGCGGGCGCCACGCGCCAGGCGCCGGTGGGCGATCTGCCGAAGCTCTGGATAGAGGAGCTCGAAAATCCGGTCGAAGGCCTCTCGATCTCCTTCGCGTGCGCGTTCGATCAGCAGCGTTACTTCTCCCATACCGGCGTTCCGTCCACATCGAGCTTCGGAACGCCGATAGTATCCGGAGAAACCCGCGACCGTGGTCGACGCGCCTGAACAAGTGCGCCAAGGGCTGTGTCATCGTGTCACTCCGATCCGCGCGACGGGCGAGCCGGCAGCGATGCTGCTTGCACAGGCGCCTCTCGCGTGCGGACCATCGACATCAGGCAGGCACAGGCGCAGGCGAGAACCAGCGCGGCTACCGCGCCGACGCGAGGAGCGAGCAGGGCGAACGCCACACCGAACGCGGCCTTGCCGAAGAGCCCACCGACATAGCCGTGCAGAAAGTGCGTGGCAGCGCGGTGTCCGCAGGCGGTGTGTTCGATCATGGCCACCGCCCCGGTGATCAGCGGCAGCGACGACAGAAGTCCGGTTGCGAAGCTGCCCATCGAAGGGCCGACGGTCGCCGCGAGCGCGGTGAGCGTGCCGGCGGTAGCCGCGACAAGGAACATCGAGCGGCGCGATCGCTGGCGCGACGCAACCTCCGCACCCAGGCTCGGCATCGCGACGAACGCGATCGCACAGCTCCCGAGTGCGAGCGTCAGCGCGTTGGCCAAGTGGGTGCTGGCCACCTCGGCTGGAAGCGCCATCACCGCCGCACCGCCCAGCCCGCAGACGAGCGCGACGGCGGCGCCGCCGCCACATCGGGCGGCCCGCGCGTAGCCCAGCGCGAAGACCGCCAGCATCCCGCAGGCGGCGACGCTTCCGACCGCGGCGCTGATAGCGAACGCCACCCCCTGTTCATGCGCGAGCCACGCCAGCGTCGGTGCTGTGATGGTCGGCAGCGCGGCGACCACACCCGCCAACCGGCGGCCGCCTTGTCGCGCCGCCGCCATCACGAGCAACACAGTGCCTGCCGTCAGCACAGCCTTGAACAACCAATCCATCGTTCTCCCTTCGAGACGGCGCGAACATCGCGCGGTCCTACCGAGCTGAACGAGTTGGGCTGTCACGGATGGACATTCCGACTGAGCGCGGGCGCGTTCTCCTCTATGGGAAGACGCACTCGGCCCGACATGCCATGCCCGAAACCGGCCACCACTGAAACGCAGGACCGGCCACAAAGAAGTTCGGCTCCGATGTCCATTGCGCGCCCGGCACTTCGTTCAATGAAACAGCAGGTGCTGCGCCACGGGCAGCACTCCTCGTCTCTAGACAGCGGAGTTGTCATGTGGCTTCAGGCGATGTGCACGATGACCGCGGCGCCGCCCAAGGAGTTGGCCATGATCCGAATCACTATTCTTTGCACCCTCTTCGTCTTGGCTGATCTCGCTGCGTTGGTCGGTTGCGGGGGGCAGGTGAGGGCGCCGCCAGGTCGACCGTGGTGATGGACACCTCGTCTCTGCCCACCGACGACGCCATCGCACAGGCTGTCGCCGCGGAACACGGCGCGCCGGGCGAAAACGAACAGATCCAATATGTCTTGGTAGGAGAAAGCGCTTCCGAGGGTTTGGCTGGGCACTCAATGAGCGCGGCTTTGCCAACGTCAGCGTTGGAACTCGGTGATGCTGAAACGCTGGACTCCCTCCTTGTACGCATGCGGCACTTTCTCGATTTTCTTCGCCCGTAACGACGGGCTTGCAAACGAGTTGACCGGTTTCCGAGCTGATGTCGGCATGGGCATGTGCGTGGGAAGGGCAGATCCCGTTCGTGCCGTGGACCATCGTTCCCTACCCCTCCGTCTTCTTCTTCTTCTTCTTCTTCTTGCGAAGAGTGGCGATCAATTGCCACGCTCTTGCGCATATCGAACCCACAACTCGGAGCACCCCATGTCAACAGAGCTTCCCTCATCAAGCCGACTTCGTGCGGTCATCGGATTGGCAGCGGCCGCGCTGCTGGTCGCAGGGTTGCTGTCATCGCGCGTGATGGCTCACCACAGACTTCAGTTGTCACCAGGAATGCAAGCGTCAACGGCGGACGCGCAAACGTCCAACTTTGTGGCGTCGGGTGGCCTTGTTCCAGACAGCAATCCATCTGATGGGGGAAGCGAATGAAGCGTGTCCTTCGCTTGCTAGGCATGACAGTCGCCGCCCTCGCGCTGGTGGCGGTCGTCGCAGCCCTGGTCGTCTACGCGTGGTCGGAGTCCATGCTGCGGCGCCATTCCCCCATGCGTGCCGCGCCGGTCACGGTGCCGACGGATGCGGCATCGATTGCCGAAGGGAGGCGACTCTCGCTGGTGCACGGTTGCGTGGGCTGCCATGGTGCGGGTGTCGCGGGCAACGAGTTGCTCGACGAGCCCGCGATCGCCACCATCGTGGCCCCGAACCTGACGACGATCATCCGCACCTATGGCGATGCCGACCTCGTGACGGCGATCCGGCACGGCGTGCGCGCCGATGGCCGCACCATGATCGTGATGCCGTCGCAGGCCTTTGCGCCGCTCTCCGATGCGGACATGGGTCGCCTCGTCGGCTACCTGCGAAGCCTGCCGCCGGTCCCGGGCCCGGGTGCTCGTGCGGAGATCGGTCCCATCGGGCGCATCGGGCTGGTGCTCGCGAAGTACAAGACCTCGCTTCAACTCGTCGAGGATGCGAGCGCTCCACCCGAGGCGACGCCCGGCAGCGCGACCCTCGGGCGATACCTGGCGCGAACGTCCTGCGCCCAGTGCCATGGCGCGGACCTCCGCGGTGCCAGCCACCCCGAAGGCGTTGCGCCCGACCTGCGAATCGTGGCCGCCTATTCCACTGAGAACTTCGCCACCTTGATGCGCACTGGAAAGGGAATCGATGGCCGCAAGCTGGGCGCGATGACACCCTGGGCCGCCAGCTACTTCCCCAGCTTCACGGCCGAGGAAGTGGACGGGCTCTATGCCTATTTGCACACGCTGCCGCCAGCCGTCTCCAAATGAACCGACCTTGACCGCAGAATCACGATTCGACGCGTCCACCAACCACCACGAAGAACACGCGATGAGCCTCTCGAGCAATCCGCCTTCGGACTGGCCGGCTGTGAGCGACCTGCTCGACGAAGCTCTGGCCTTGCCCGCGCATGAACTCGACGCGTGGTTCGACTCACTGCAGGGCGCGCAGCTGGCCTACAAGGACGAGGTGCGAACCCTGTTGGGTTTGCGGACCTTTGTGGATCGTGAGAACTTTCTGGGCCAGTTGCCCGCGCTGAAGGATCCGTTGCCGGCCCTGCCAAGCCCCGGGCGTGCCGACGCCGTGGCGGGTTCCGTGGTGGGGCCGTATCGACTCATCGCCGAACTCGGCCGCGGGGGGATGAGCACGGTCTGGCTCGCGGAGCGCGCGGACGGCCGCTTCAGGCGGCGTGTGGCGCTGAAGCTGGCCCGCACCGCATGGGACCACAGTTTCTCGGAGCGCCTGACCCGCGAGCGCAACATCCTCGAATCGCTCGAGCATCCCCACATCGCACGCTTCCTCGATGCGGGCCAGGACGAGGCCGACAGACCGTACATGGTGCTGGAGCACGTTGACGGCCAGGCCATCGACGCGTATTGCGAGGAACACCGCCTCGGCATTCGCGAGCGGCTGCGCCTGCTGCTGCAGGTCTGCGAGGCGGTGGCCCACGCGCACACGCAACTGGTGATCCACCGTGACCTCAAGCCCGCCAACATCCTGGTCACGCCGCAAGGGCAGGTCAAGCTGCTGGACTTCGGCATTGCCAAGCTGATGGAAGGAGATCGCACGTCGGAGACCGCGCTCACCGCGCTGTCAGGCCGTGCCTTGACGCTCGATTACGCCAGCCCGGAGCAGATCAGGGGCGAGGCGCTGGGGACCGCGAGCGATGTCTACAGCCTGGGCGTGGTTGCGTTCGAGTTGTTGACTGGGGCGCGTCCCTACCGGCTCAGGCGCGGGACCGCCGCCGAACTCGAGGAGGCGATTGCCCATGCGGATGCGCCGCGCGCCAGCGATGTCGCCACCGAGCGCGACGCCACCAAGGCATTGCGTGGCGACCTCGATGCGATTCTCGACAAGGCACTGCGCAAGAGACCGGCCGATCGATACCTGAACGTCGAATCGCTCGCCGCCGATCGGAGGCGGCCGGGTTGTTGGGACTGGCGCTGGCGGTTCGCGCCGAGGATCCGGCGGCCGTGCTTGCGCGTGCAGCTGGGCGCAGAGCTTCAGCAACTGAGCGTGGCGCGCGACGCTTCGGGCGACGCGCCTCCAAGGGCTTCGCAGGAAGGGGCTCGTTCCCACTGACCTTCTAAGGCAGGGACGGCCTCGGTTGCGTGATCCGGCAAGTCGGATCGACCGCAAAGAAGTTCGGCTCGGTGTCCATTGCGCACCCGGCACTTCGTTCAATGAAGTAGCAGGTGCTGCGCCAAGCGCAGCACTCCTCGCCTCTTCACAGCGGAGTTGCCATGTTCAGTCTTGATTGGCTTGCGGCGGGTCGTCGTCGCGACGGCGTCGCACCGTTCCCCTGCGATGACCGCTCGGTGGCCGCGGCGCTGCCCAAGCAGATGTTCGTGACCCGAATCTCTTGCACCATCCTCTTCGTCTCGGCCGGTCTCGCTCCGTTGGTCGGTTGTGGTGGGACAGATGAGGATTCCGAGATGTCGACCGTGGTGATAGAGACGGCGTCTCTGCCCACCGACGACGCCATCGCACAGGCCCTGTCCGCGGAACACGGCGCCCCGGGCGAGAGTGAGCCGCTCCAGTATGTCTTGGTCGGAGGCAACGTCTCCGAGGGTTTGGTCGCGGCGCTTCACGAGCGCGGGTTTGCCAACGTCGGCGCTGGAGCCCGGTGATGCTGGAACGCTGGACTCCCTCGCTGTACGCCTGCGGCCTCGTCTCGATCGTCTTCGCCGGCGCGTACGGGCTTGCAAACGAGTTGACCGGCTTGCGTGCCGACGTCGGCACGGGCGTGTTTGCCTGGGAACGGCAGATCCCGTTCGTGGCCTGGACCATCGTTCCTTACCTCTCCTTCTTTGTCTTCTTCCTGCTTTCGTTCTTTGTCGGTCCGGATCGCATCGAACTCCAGCGACACGTGAATCGGATGCTGCTGGTGCTGCTGGTCTCGCTCGTTTGCTACGCGCTCTTTCCGCTGCGCTTCACGTTCGAACGTCCTCTGGTCGGCGGGATCTTTGGGCCGATGTACGGCCTGCTGGCGTCGTTCGATCTTCCGTACAACCGAGCGCCTTCCTTGCACATCTCCACCTTGGTGGTTCTTTGGGCGAGATTCGTTCCATGTCTCAGCACTGTGCAGGGCGCTTGCCTCAAGGCGTGGTTTGTCCTGATCGCAGGATCGGTTCTGACCACGTATCAGCACCACATCATCGACATACCGGGGGGCGTCGCGGTCGGCATCGTCGTGGTCTCTCTGACATCGCCATCCATCTCGGAAGCGCTGTCGCGCATTGTCGCCAGGCGACTTGCCGCATGAGGAGTGGCGATCAGGAGTGGCGATCAATTGCCACGCTCTTGCGCCTATCGAACCACAACTTGGAGTGCCCCATGGCAACAATGCTTCTCTCATCAAGCCGACTTCGGGTCGTCATCGGATTGGCAACGGCCGCGCTGCTGGCGGCCGGGCTGCTGTCGCCGCGGGCAGCGAGTTCGGCAGGGACTGGCTTTTGCCAGTTGGCACAGGCGTCGACGGTCGCAAGCGCTAGTCGATACCAATTGGCGACGTCTTCGTTTCCCTTGCTTGCGGAAGGTCATGACCATGCGACCGCTTCCGTCGCCGCCGCCCACTGACACGGAGATCCACCCCTCTTGAAGGACTTGCACCATGGTCATCGTTTTGGTGGCGGTCGTGGTCGAAGCTTGCAGACACTGAAAAGAAGAGCTTTCGTCAGTCACTCACGAGCTGTACGCGGCACAGAACAATTGATCCGCTGGCTTTGCGGAGGCTGCCGCTTCAATTTTCTGCAGCCTGGTCTAGTTCCAGTTTGAGTTGTCCCACCGTGCGTCGGAATCTCACGCCGCCGGTGCGTCTTCGGTCGTTGAAGAGCCGGTTCCGTTGCCCCCGCAACTCGCTATGAAAAGCGCGGGTGCAATAGCCACCATGGCTCGACTGATCTTGCTCATTCCACTTCGTGCGATCCTTCGCGAACCGAGCAACATCACGAGTCGCGGCATCCTCAGTCTGCAAGGCTAGACGACACGCCCCGCCTCAAACGTGCCCATGCGACGCCGGTCCCAACGGCGAAGGCGCACTCCGTCAAGTGGCTGACCTTTGAGGGGCCTGCTTCCACAGGGGCTCGCGTACGCCGCCTGTTCTACCCGTGCATACATCAGCACAGAGCATCTTCGCCAGCGGAATCGTAAAACAGGACTCGAAACCGCTACGTGAGGTCTAGATGTTCGTGCTCGATGGGATGCGGCTCGGAAGCAGGTATTCATAGGGCCGCGTGCGCGCCAGGTTGCGCTGCTGGATGGTGGTCTCGATGCCGGCAAGCGAGCTGCGAAAGCGGTCCAGCGGGCCGCCCGGGCTCGTGACGGCAGGGTCGAGCAGAACCGGAAGGTAGGGGAATGCGCTGTCGCGATATTCACCGAGCGTCCGGTAGTACACGCCGCCGAGGATGTGGAAGAGCAGGATCTGCTCCTGCGCCGCCAGCCTGGAGGGCAGCAGCTGCGACCAGCTCGTCTGGGTTTGCCCGGCGGTTCCCGTGGGCACCGGCGCGCCGCCCGTGCCCGCGCTGAACGGGGCGTAGGTCATGATCGACGACTGAGGGAAGTTGACCGCCGCGTGCTGCGCGCTGGCATTGAAGATGATCGCCGTGACCACCGTGACCAGCTGGCTGCGTGTGGTGATGGCCCGGAAGCCCTTGATCTTGCCGCTCTGCGCCAACTCGGTTGCCCAGGCCTTGAGTTCGTAGTCGCCCGTCACGTCGTTGTCGTTCGCGTAGTACACGGCGACGTACTCGCCGACCCACTGGTTGATCGCGTTCCAGATCAGCAGCGCGTCGTCGCGGTAGGGGTAGTCGGGCAACTGGTCGGTGTTGTCCACGCCACGCGCGCGCAGATCGTTGGGCAGCATGTTGTCGTAGAAGTCGTAGGCCAGCCGGTCGCGACCGCACTCGCGCTGCAGCGTCTCGATCGGCGCCGCCAGGATCACGTCGCCCGTTGTGAGCGCCCCCATGATGATCAGCGTGGCCGCTTCGTTGATGAACATCGCGCCTTCGAGATGCGGCGCGAGCAGTCGGCTCAGCGGGTGCGCGACGGCGAGCTGGCGCTGCGTCGCCATGGCGAAGGCCTCGGACATCAGATGCGTCCGCCCCAGGTGCACGAACATCTCGTGGTAGTTGAAATCCGCCACTTGCACCGCGGTCTTGGCCGATTGCCAGGCCCAATACGCCTCGGCGTTGGTCGCATCGTCGACGCGCACGAAGATCGGATTCAGCGCCGGGTCCTGGCCGCACTGGATCGCGACCGGCACCAGCGAGCGCCCGCTCTTCGGCCGCGCGAACAGCGCGATCGGCGCGTAGGCGTAGCCCGCGCCCGTGAGCGGCTTGTTCACCGCACCCGTCGGGGCCATGTCGCCCAGGCCTTCATAGTCGAGGAGGTAGAGCCGGCCGCTACCGGCTGCCTCGAGCAGGCTGTCGTTGCTGCCCATGGCCTGGCGGTACTGCGCGTCGCTCAGCGGGAACTTGGGCGGCAGCGAGAGCACCTTCTTGATGAGCATCGGATTGGGCCCGCCCACTCGCATGTAGGCAAAGGCATCGTTGTCGCGCAGCAGTTGCGCGATCGCAGGCTTGGCGATGGTCACGAACAGCGCGTCGTATTGCGCGACCGTCTTGGTCGGTGTGCCCTGCGTGCCCTGGACCAGCAGGTTGTCGTGGATCTGCTTGAGTTGCGTGCCGATGTCGCCCACGGTACTCGTGAGATTGCCGAGCAGGGTCAGCACGGCGGCAGGCAAGGTCAGCACACCGGCATTGCCCGAGACAACGCTGTCGAAGCTGGCCTGGGCGGCCGCCAACCGACTGCGCAGAGCGTCCAGCGACTGCAGGCTGCTCGTCGCCAGCGCGCTGGGTGCGAACGAGGCCGCGAGATTGGTGACCGCCTCGACGGCGAGGGAGGCCGTCTTGAGTTGATGCTCGAGTGTCGGCAACTCGCCGGGCGGCACGACGGCCCCCATCGGCACCCTGGCCAGGTTGATGTGCGACTCGGTCCAGAGGTAGAGCGCTTGCTGCCCGATCAGCTGCAGTCGGCGCGCCGCGGCGCTTATCAGGTCTGTCTTCTGCGGCAGCGCCGGTTTGAGGACGGGTGTTGCTGCCGATGCTGTCGAAGGCGTGCCGGCCAGCAGGCTCAGACCACCCGCCGAGGCGGACCATGTGAGGATGTCTCTGCGTTTCATTGATTTGCCTCTCACCGTGAATCTGCAATGGGGTCGCCATTCGCCGCTGTACCTTCTGGCGGCGCGACGAGCCGGTAGGCTCAGAAGCCTATCCAAATTGAGCGGAACACACGAGCTGTTTCGTGCAACGGTGCGTCACCGGGTCGCGCCCTCAGGCCACTCCAGCGCATAGCCCGCGCCGTAGACCGAGCGGATCGGATCGATGCCGTCCGTCGCTGCCGTCAGCTTGCGCCGCAGATTGCGCACGTGGCTGTCGACGGCGCGATCGGTGACCGAACGGCCGTCGGTGTGCAATTGGTCGAGCACGGCGGCGCGTGAGTAGACGCGCCCCGGACGCGCAGCGAGCATGCGCAGCAGCTTGAACTCGGCCGGCGTCAGGTCGAGCACCTGGCCGCGCAGCGTCGCCCGCAGCGCGACGTCGTCGATGATCAAAGCGGGGTCGTCGGCCGGTGTCGCGGTCTCGCTCCAGCGCGCCCTGCGCAGCAGCGCGCGCACGCGTGCCACGACCTCGCGCGGGCTGTAGGGCTTGCAGATGTAGTCGTCGGCGCCGCTGTCCAGCCCGAGCAGCCGATCGACCTCGCTGATGCGCGCCGTCACCATGATCACCGGCACGGTCGAGAAGCTGCGCAGTTCGCGGCAGATCGACAAGCCGTCACGGCCCGGCAGCATCAAGTCGAGCACGACGAGCACGGGCGCGTGCGCGCGCACTGCCGGAATCGCGCCGTGGCCATCGCGCACGACCGTGCAGGCGTACCCGTCCGCCTGCAGGTAGTCGACCAGCAGCCGCGCCAGCTTGGGTTCGTCCTCGACGATCAGGATGTGCGGACGTTCGTTCATGGCGATGGGGCCTGCGCGCGCGGGAGCTGCACCTCGATCCACAGACCGCCCAAGGACGACGCGCGTGCCGCGACGGTGCCGCCATGGGCGGCGGCGATGTTGCGCGCAATCGCCAGGCCCAGGCCGGTGCCGCCGGTCTCGCGGTTGCGCGAACTGTCCCCGCGAAAGAAGCGCTCGAACACGCGTGCCAGGTGCGCCTCCAGCAAACCCGGCGCGCTGTCCTGCAGATCGATGCGGGCATGCAGATCGTCCTGCGTCAGTTCGAGCCTGACCTCGCCCGGCGCCTGCGTGTAACGTCGGCTGTTCGTCAGCAGGTTGTCGAGGAGCTGCTGCAGACGCGTCGCGTCGGCCTCGACGATCACGGGTTCGCGCGGCAAGGCGATGCTGAAACGCAGTCCGGCTGCTTCGAACGCAGGCTCGTGCGTGCCGCAGACGCGGCCGAGCAGAAGTCCGAGGTCGAGTGGCTCCATCACATAGCTCAGTGCGCCGACATCCGACAGCGCGAGCTCGTACAAGTCGTCGACCAGCTTGCCGAGCTGGCGCACTTCGCCTTGCAGCGATGCCACCGCCGCGCGATCGAGCGGGCGTATGCCGTCTTCCAGCGCTTCGAGTTCGCCGCGCAGCACGGCCAGCGGCGTGCGCAGTTCGTGCGACACGTCGGCGATGAACCCGCGTCGCAGCTCCTCGTTGCGCCCGAGCGTCTGGGCCATGCTGTTGAAGTCGCGCGCCAGCTGGGCCACCTCGTCCGACCCTTCCGCTGGCACGCGCACGTCGTGCCGCCCGTTCATCACCTGGTGCGTGGCCGCGGCAATCTGCCGCACTGGGGCGAGCAGGCGGCGCGCAACCCACCAGGCGATCAGGGCCGCGAGCAACACCGCGACCACGGCGGCCGCCAGCGTCGTGTGCCACTGACCGATGACGAAGCGCTGGTCGCCGCCGTCGGCGACGCTCTGGAACGGCGCGAGCACCAGCCAGCCCACCGTGCGTCCGTCGACAACCACGGCCCGGTGCTGCATCGCCATCGAGATGTTGCGGTAGCCCGCGACCCAGCGCTGCCGGTCGTCGAGCAGGCCGAGCCTCGACAGCGCGCCGGTCAGGTCGGGCGGCAGCGCCGCGTCGATGCCGCCCGGCGGCAGCGGCTCGCCCGGCAACGGCCGCAGCAGCTTGTACCAGGGGCGCGAAGGGTCGCCGAGGAAGCGCCAGTCGCGATGTTCCGCATAGGCCTGCACGAGGCGCGGCAGCACCGTGTCCATGCGCTCGACGGCGAGCTCGTTCAGGTAGCCGAGGAACCCGCGCTCGAAGTTCCAGCGCGACGCGGCGCTGACCAGCAGCACCGTGAGCGCGGCGGTGGCGAGGATCGCGATGAAGAGGCGGGTCGTGATGCCGAGGCGCATGCCCGAATTGTGCCCACGCGACTGTCTGCGAACACCGACCCTCGGCCAGCGCAGGGCCTTCAAATTTCCTCGACATTTGCTCGGCAGCATGGCCTGGGTCGAGTTTCCAGGAGGTGCTGCGTCATGATCGAACTGATGGTCAACGGATCCAGGTGTCGCTTCGAGGGCGATCCGGACACGCCGCTGCTCTGGGTCCTGCGCGACGAGCTCGGCCTGACGGGCACGCGCTTCGGCTGCGGCGCGGGCCTGTGCGGGTGCTGCACGGTGCTGGTCGGCCGCGACGCGGTCCGCGCCTGCGTGACGCCGGTGGCCGGTCTGGCCGGCGCGTCGGTGACCACCATCGAGGGCCTGGGCGCCGAGCGGCTGCACCCGCTGCAGTCGGCGTGGATCGCGCATGCGGTGCCGCAGTGCGGCTACTGCCAGTCGGGCCAGATCATGCAGGCGGCGGCGCTGCTGACGCAGAACCCTGCGCCCTCCGAGCCGCAGATCGATGCGGCGATGGCGGGCAACCTGTGCCGCTGCGGCACCTACCCGCGCATACGCATCGCGATCCGCGAGGCCGCGAAGGCGATGGCGCCTGCGGTGACGCAGCGATGAGCGCCGCGCAGCACGGCCTCTCGCGCCGCGGCTTCGTCTTCGGTATCAGCGCGGCGGCCGGGGGGTTGTTGCTCGTGCCGAATGCGTCGGCTCAGGCACCGGCCGAGACAACAGGCGCTGCACCGGAGCTGACGGCCTGGATCGTGATTGGCGCCGACGACAGTGTCGTGATCCGCGTCGCGCGTTCCGAGATGGGGCAGGGCATCTACACCGCATTGCCGATGCTCGTGGCCGAAGAGCTGGACTGTGCCTGGGCGCAGGTGCGGCCGGAATACGCGCCGGTCGCCGAGCACCTGGCGCGCGGCCGCGTCTGGGGCAGCATGGTCACGACCGACAGCGTCTCGGTCCGCGGGTCGCAGGACTACCTGCGCAAGGCCGGAGCGCAGGCGCGCGCGATGCTGATCGCCGAGGCCGCGTCGCGCTGGGGCTGCGGGGTCGAGGAATGCGCGACCAAGGACAGCGTCGTGACGCACTCGGCCAGCGGTCGCGCGCTGCGCTACAGCCAACTCGCGGCCGCTGCGTCGCGCCGGCCGGTGCCGCGCGAGGTCGTGCTCAAGAGGCCGCAGGACTGGCGTCTGCTCGGCACGCCGGTGGCGCCGTTCGACACGGCGGCCAAGGTCAGCGGCAAACCGCTCTATGCGATCGACGTGCGTCTGCCCGGCATGCTCTACGCTGCGGTTCGCGCCTGCCCGACGCACGGCGGCAAGCTCGCGAGCCACGATGCCACGAAGGCGATGACGATGCCCGGCGTGCGTCATGTCGTGAAGGTCGGCGACGACGCGGTCGCGGTCATCGCCGACCGCTGGTGGCAGGCGAAGTCGGCGCTCGAGGCCTTGCCGATCACGTGGGACGAGAGCCGCGGCGCCGGCCTGTCGACCGCGGCCATCGCGAAGGGGCTTCAGGACGGCCTGTCGGCCAGCGATGTGGCCATCGGGCGCCGCATCGGCGATGCCGACGCGGCGCTGGCGCAGGCCACGCGCCAGATCACGGCCGAGTACCTGGTGCCGTACCTGGCGCACGCGACGATGGAACCGCAGACCTGCACCGCGCTTGTCACCGCCGACCGTGCCGAGGTCTGGGCACCGACGCAGAACGGCGAGGGCACGCTGAGCACGGTGGCGGCGGCGCTGGGGCTCGACCCGGCGAAGGTCGTCGTGCACAAGTGCCATCTCGGCGGCGGCTTCGGGCGACGCGGCTTGTCGCAGGACTGGGCACGCCAGGCCGCCTTGATCGCGCGGGCGGTCGGTGGCACGCCGGTCAAGATGATCTGGAGCCGGCAGGAGGACATCACCCATGACTTCTACCGGCCGATGGTCGCGGCACGCCTGACCGCGGGCTTCGATCGCGAGGGCCACCTGACGGCATGGAGGGTGCGCGTGTGTGGCGCGTCGATCGCGGCCAGGCTCGCGCCGCAATGGCTGCGCGACGGGCAGGACATCGGCATGATGAACGGCTTCCTGGAGCGCGACATGTTCTACGGCGTCGCCCACCTCGAGGTGGGCGCGGTGATGCGCAACAACGCGATCCCGGTCGGGTTCTGGCGCGGTGTGAACTACTCGCAGAACAGCTTCTTCCGCGAGGCCTTCGTCGACGAGATGGCGCATGCCGTCGGGCAGGACCCGTATCGCTTTCGACGCGGCCTGCTGGCGCACGCGCCGCGCACGCTGGCGGTGCTGGACGAAGCGGCGAAGCGCGCGGACTGGGGCCACGCGCCGGCCGGCGTGCATCAAGGCATCGCGGTGGTCGAGTTCGACGACGCGGTGTGCGCGCAAGTCGTCGAGCTCTCGGTCTCGGCCGGCGGCGAGGTCAAGGTGCATCGGGTGGTCTGCGTCGTCGACACGGGCCATGTCGTGCATGCGGACACGATCGTCGCGCAGATGGAGGGCTGCATCGTGCAGGGCCTGGGCGCCGCGCTGTCCGGCGAGATCACGGTCAGCGACGGCCGCGTCGATCAGAGCAACTTTCACGACTACCCGCTGCTGCGCATCCACGAGACGCCGCGCATCGAGACCCACCTGATGCCCAGTGGCGAGCGCTGGGGCGCGCGCTGGGGCGGTGTCGGCGAGACCGGGCTGCCACCGCTGGCGCCGGCCCTTGTCAACGCGGTATTCGCCGCGACCGGCCAGCGGATCAGGACCCTGCCGCTGACGCGGCACACGCTGCGTCCGGCATGATGAAGCCCTCGCTGCGGCACGCGGCGAGGGGGCTCGCGCTCGTCATGGCGTTGACGGGTGCCGAGGCACTCTCGGGATGCGCGACGCTGCCCGACGAAGGTCCACGCGTCATCACGACCGCGCTGCAGCCGCACGGCGAGTCGACGCCGCTGGACCGCACGGCGACGGCGTCGATGACCGGCGCCGACCCAGGCGCCAGCGGCTTTCGCCTGATGCTCGGCCTGGCCAGCATGGACACGCGGCTGGCGTTGTTGCGCGGGGCCGGCCGCTCGCTCGATCTGCAGTACTACCAGTTGCACGACGACGCCACCGGCCGCCTGGTGTTGCGCGAACTGCGCAATGCCGCGGCGCGCGGCGTGCGCGTGCGACTGCTGGTGGACGACCTGTACACCGACGACATCGACGCGTTGCTGAGCGGCCTGGGTGCCTACGACAACGTCGAAGTGCGGCTCTTCAATCCCTTTCCGACGCGCGGCCGCCCGCTCGAGCGATTCGCCTCGGCCCTGTTCGACTTCGCGCGGCTCAACCGCCGCATGCACAACAAGCTCTTCGTGGCCGACGGCGTGCTGGCGGTCGCGGGCGGCCGCAACCTCGGCGACGAATACTTCATGCGCGGCACCGAGTCGAACTTCTTCGACTACGACGTGTTGGTGGCGGGCGCGGCAGTCCCGCAGATGACGAGCATCTTCGACGCCTACTGGAACTCGCCGCAGGTGCGCACGGCCCGCTCGGTGTTGCGACCGCAGGCGACAGCGCCCGTGCTGCGCCAGGCCTTCGACGACGTGGTGGACGGCCCCGATACACCCGAGCCGGTGCCGTTTCGGCAGATGGGCCCGACGGGCAGCGTGACCTTGGGCGAGGAACTCGCGGCAGGTCGGGTGAGGCTGGCCTTCGGTGTGGCGCAGGCATTCGCCGATGCGCCGGCCAAGGCCTGGGGCGTGACGGAGAGCCGGCGCCTCGCGAGCGGTGCGCTGCTGGACACCGCTCGGCGGCTGGTGGGCGAGGCGGCACAGCACGCCGAGCAGGAGATCATCACCGTGTCGCCGTATTTCGTGCCGAGCGCGCCGGCGCTCGAGGGCATGCGCCGCAACGCGGCCCGAGGCATCCGCCAGACGCTGATCACCAACTCACTGGCGGCGACCGACGAGCCGGTTGTCCACACCGGCTACCGCCGCTACCGCGACAACCTGCTGCGCGCAGGCATGGACATCCACGAGATCCACCCGGACGCCAGCCGGGCGCTGTTCGTCGGCAACATCGGCGCGGGTGCACAGGTGCGCCTGCATGTGAAGGCGCTGGTCATCGACCGCCAGCGGCTCTTCATGGGCTCGATGAACATGGACCCTCGATCGGACCGCTTGAACACCGAGTTCGGACTGCTCATCGACTGCCCGCCGCTGGCCGAAGAGGCGCATGCCTTCTTCGACGAGCTGAAGCAGCACGCGGCCTATCAGGTGCGGCTCAGGGCTGGGAGCCGGGAAGCTCTCGAATGGTGGCGCATCGACGGGCCGGAACCAGTACGGGTCGCCGACCAGGAGCCGGGCGCGAGCCTCGCCACGCGCCTCAAGCTCTATGTGCAATCACTCGTCATCCCGGAGTCGATGCTCTAGGCCACTGCAGCCCGTCGGCGGCAACGGTTTCTGCTGTTCCGTCGGCTTCACCGGTTTGCGCAAGCTACGCGGCGTCGAGTGCGTCGAAGGCACCCAACGACGATGCGTTGGAAGCGGTTTCGTCGAAACTGCCGTGCATCGCCGCCATCATCGCGCTGTCGAGCGCCATCTCCATGTAGCGGTAGCTCGACTGGATGGCACGCCGCACGGCGGTCACATCCTCGCTCGAGGGCGCGTGGCCGAGCAATGTCGCAACGATGTCCAGCGCCTCCCAGGGATGCGTGTCGTCGTACTCGGCATGGACCTTCAGCCACCGCATCGCCGGGACGCGGATGTCGTCCGGCAGCGACCTCGAGTAGGTGTCCTTCGAGCAGACCACGCACGACCACTCGCCCGTCGCGCCTTCGACCGCGTAGTTCGTCGCGGCCATCGCGACCGCAAGACTCGCCTTGTCGCAGACATACCAGCACCAGTGAGCCAAGGCCTCGAGTTCTTCTGCATCCTCGCCGGCACGCAGGTCGTCGAGCGTCAGCCCTGCTGCGCCGGCCCAGGTGGCCCAATGCTCGGAGTGCTTTTGTTCGACGCGAATGTTCTGGATCAGGTAGCGCCGCGCCATGTCCTCGCCCACGCTGTCGCCATAACCCATCTTCTTCAGGTTCATGGCCATGAACCGGGGGAATTGCTCGATGGTCGGCCAGACACCCACCAGGAAGCGGCGCATCGCCGGCAGCGGCAACTTGGCTTCTCTCATCAGCGCGAAGAGCTCGTGCTCGACCACGCGGCGCTTGTGCGGCGTCGATTCATGAACGACGCGCTGCAGCCAGACTGGATAGCTGCCGATGTTCTTCAAGTTACCGGTTCGACGAAACTCGTTTGACATGGGATCTCCAACGATGGTGGGGTGAATTTGTGCATGAATCGTGCCTGCAACCGGCTCGGCGGCCAAGGGTGTGTCGCGCGGTTACATCGCCTGCGGGGGCGTGCAAGCGCCGACGCGCCTCGACGGCTGCGACCGGGCTCTACGAGTAGGCTTCCTGGCTGTGCTTGTCCAGCATCGCCAGCAGTTCTTCGAAAACGATGGGCTTGGTCATGTAGCTCTCGAACCCGCAGGCAAGCGCGGTCCGGATCTGTTCCGGAAGCGCATCGGCCGACAGGGCGACCAGGCGGATATCGCGAGTCGACCGGTCTCGCTGCAGTTCCATGGCGAGCTCGACGCCCGTCATGTCGCCGAGGTTCATGTCGACCAGCATCAGGTCCGGGGCGTCGAGCCGCGCCATCTCGAGCGCGTGTTCGCCGTTGGTCGCGACGCGAAGTGACACGCCGCGCCGCAATGTGACGATCTGGCGAACCAGCTCGGCGTTCACCTCGTTGTCCTCCGCGTAGAGCACCCGCAGCGAGCGGCCGTTGAGGCCGGGGGGGCGATGGCTCTTCGGGGAATCCGCACTCGCGATCGGCGGCTCGGACAGCAGCAGGGACAAGACCGCGCACGTCCCCTCGCCATGGACGCTGCTGATGGCGAGCGTGCCGCCCATCATCTCGGTGAGTTGCCTTGACAGGACGAGCCCGATACCGGTCCCCTCCACGGTGGTCGATTCGGCCCCCAGGCGGTTGAACGGTTCGAACAGGCTCGCGAGTCGGTCGGCGGCGATCCCGCGGCCGGTGTCCGTGATCCGCACGACGCAGTCGGCGCCAGAGACCTCCCAGGTCAGCGTGACGCGACCACCCGGCTTGTTGTATTTGACGGCGTTGCTCAGCAAGTTGACGAACACCTGCCGCAGGCGCACCGAGTCCGCCTTGACCCAGATGTCCTTCGCGCGCGCTGCCGCCAGGAGGCTGGCCTCGGCATCGGTGTGCTCGGGGACGACGGCGGCGGACACGAAGACTTCGATGCCGGCCTCCGTGACCAGAGGCGACACCATCGTGGTGGCTTCCTCGACCACCTGCAGCAGCCGCACGGCCTCGGTCGAGACCGCCATCTCGCCGGATTCGATTCGCGACAGATCGAGCACATCGTTGACGAGGGCGAGCAGGTGAGCGCCGGCGTTTTCGATGTACTGGACACGTTCGAGCTGGCCGAGGGTGAGCGCCTTGGAGGCGTCCATCCGGAGCAGCTTGGAGAAACCGATGACCGCGTTCAGCGGCGTGCGCAACTCGTGGCTCATGCGCGAGAGGAACTCGGTCTTCGCCCGGTTGGAGGCCTCGAGTGCTTCGTGAGCGCGTCGCTCGAGGTCTGCCGACCGCCTCGCCGTCACGTCTCGCAGCACGATCGTCGTCAGCACCGAACGCTCGGTTTCCAGGCGCGAGAGCGAGGCTTCTGCCGGGAACCCGGCGCCGTCATCCCGCGTTCCCTGGAGTTCCAGAAGGGACTCGGAAGTCGTCGGCACCAGGGGGACGGCCGTCCCGTTCGGCAGTTGCATGAACCTGTCGACCGGTGTGTCCAACGCCTTGGCGGCGTCCACCCCGAAGAGGCGTTCCGCGGCGCGGTTGAAGAGGACCACGGTTCGCTCGTCGTCCACGGTCACGACGCCGTCGGTCACCGCATCGATCAGTCGTTCCATGCGGAGCTCGGCCGCCGCCTGAAGACGAGCGCTCCGGCGCACGAAGATGAGACCGGAGACGGTCAGCAGCAGCGCGATGAAGGCGTTGAGGCCCAACAGCAGCCGTTGCGTGATTCTGGAGGCTTCACCCAACTGGAACGAGAACGCGCTCGTGAGTCGAGTGAGGCGTTCGTTCAGCTCCGGGGCCCGCTGGCGCATCTCGTCGACCGCTGCGGACTGAGGATCGCCCGCGAGGATGCGTTCCCGCGCGCGGTCGACCAGGCGGCGCATTTCTTCGATCGTCCGGTCGCCCTCTGTCCAGGTGGCGATGGGGGTGGACATGAAGGAGACGTGCTGGAACCAGCGAAACATGCGGATGAGGCCGTCGATGTCGTCCGGATGGTTGCCGCCCTCCAGGAACCCGCGCCGCGCGGCCGCGATGTCCGGCTCGGTTCGTTGGAGCGCCTCGCGCGCGGCGCGATCGCCCAGCGGGTTCGCCAGCGACGACATGAAGCGCTGGTAGTCCGCCTCCCGGTGCTGTTCGGCATAGTCCAGGAGGTAGAGCTGCGCGTCCTTCTGTCCCTTGGAGTAGAGGCTCTCCCCGGTCACGTAGGCCCGAACCGTGGAAAGCATCTGGATGCTGAACGCCGCTACCGATGCCTGCAAGATGGTCATCGCGACGAAGACGGCGATGATCGGCCAATAGCGTGGCATGCGCGCCCGATGGGCAGCGCCCGGTGCCGACGTCTGTTTCATGCGGAGCGCGCCCACGGATTCGCCGAGCGACGGACGCTTCGACCAAGCTGCTCGATGTCGACCATGAGACTGACTACCCCCCTGGGCCCGGCCCTGACTGCCCACGGCCACATTGTGTCTTCACGGAGAGCATCATGCGCGGTCTCTCAGCCCAGGTTCGAAGTCGCGAGTCGCAGCCCGTGGCCGCAGTGTGAGTACGAGTTCATCGGCGCAGCGATCTAGGGATGGACTCTCGTCACTTCGCGGCACTCGTTCTGCAATGCGCCCACTCCGACCCCCTTGAGATCACGAAATCCCTGAACGCCGCGTTCACGCCGCTCAGCACCGTGTCGCGGCGTTGCACGAAACACCAGTCGATGTACTTGGGCATGTCCTGCACGTCGAGCACCGTCATCAGCCCGGCCTGCAGTTCGACCTGAAAAGTGTGGGCCGACAGGAAGCTGATGCCCATGCCGCACATCACGGCCTGCTTGATGGTTTCGTTTCCGGCCAGCTCCAACCCGGCTCGAACCTGGATGGACTGCGACTGCAGCAGGTGCTCCAGGAACTGCCGCGTCGCGGAGCCGGGCTCGCGAAAGATGAAGTGCTCGTCGCGCAGATCGGCCCAGCGCAGCCGCTTGCGACTGGCCAGTGGGTTGTCGGGGTGGGCCACGATGCAGTGGGGGTTGCGCGCGAAGCTGGTGGCTTCCACGTCGCCCTCCGATGGCGGGTAGCCCGAGATCGCGATGTCGAGCTGATGGTCTTGCAGCATCGCCAGCACTTCGGGCCGCTTGGCCACGGTGAGCTTGAGCCGGACATCGGGGTGCAGTTGGTTGAAGGCGTGCAGCAGGCGCGGCGCGAAATAGTGGGCGGTGGACACCACACCCAGGTGCAGCAGGCCGCGTTGTCCGCGCCGCGCGCCGTCAACCGGCGCGTTGACGTGGCCGCCGAGCGCTTCTTCGGCGGCGCGCACCTGGGCGCCGATGATGCGCGCGTGCTGAAGCAGTTCGCGGCCGGCGTCGGTGAGGCGCTGGCGCTGCTGCCGGTCGAACAAGGCCGTGCCCAGATCGGTCTCGAGCTGGCGGATGTGCATGGACACCGCGGGCTGCGTCATCTCCAGTTGCTCGGCGGCGCGCGAGAAGCTGCCGCACCCGGCGACGGTCTCGAAGATGCGCAGGCTGCGCAGGTTGAATGGCTTCATCGTCCTGGCCGTCGGATTGGGAGTTTCCCGGAACGCCCCGCCTCGCGAGCGCCCGCTTCCAAGGGGGAACCCGCATGTGTGAACCGTGCGGGCGGCGTGTCACGCCGGTGGCACACGGGCCATATTAGATTACTTATGGGGTTGATCAGGTTTCATCAATTGCGACGCCGATCGCCGGCCCCTACGCTGTGCACCTGAATCCACGCACGACCCGACGCCACACGATGAACCCCGCCACGCCGCTCCCGTTCCCGCGCTGGGACGACACCCGCGCTGCCGCGCTCGACGAGCCGAACCTGCTGCTGTACCGCTCCAACCTGCTGGGCTCGGATCTGCGCATCACCAACTACGGCGGCGGCAACACCTCGGCCAAGCTGCAGCAGACCGATCCGCTCACCGGCCAGCCGGTGGAGGTGCTGTGGGTCAAGGGCTCGGGCGGCGATGTCGGCTCCATGAAGCTCGACGGCTTCTCCACGCTCTACATGGACAAGCTGCGCGCGCTCAAGAGCCTGTACCGCGGTCTGGAGCACGAAGACGAGATGGTGGACTACCTGCCGCACTGCACCTTCAACCTCAACAGCCGTGCCGCGTCCATCGACACCCCGCTGCACTCGTCGCTGCCCTATGTGCACGTCGACCACATGCACCCGGACGCGGTGATCGCGATCGCGGCAATGGCGAATTCCGAAGCCATCACGCAGCAGGTCTTCGAAGGCACGGTCGGCTGGATGCCCTGGCTGCGCCCCGGCTATGAGCTGGGCCAGCAGCTGGCCGCCTACGACGCCGCCCATCCGGGGCTGCGCGGCATCGTGTTGGGTGGGCACGGGCTGTTCAGCTGGGGCGACACGGCCAAGAGCTGCTACCTCAACACCGTCGATCTGATCGAGCGGGCGCAGAGCTGGCTGGCCAAGGAGCGCACGGCGCGCAAGCTGCCCGCGTTCGGCGGCGCGAGGGTCGAATCGTTGCCGCAAGCCGCGCGCGACCACACGCTCGCGCGCGTGCTGCCGGTGCTGCGTGGGCTGGCCGCCGAAGGCGCGCCCAAGCTGCTGCATGTCAACACCTCGGCCGAGGTGATGGCCTTCGTCAACTCCAACGATCTCGAGCCACTGGCCGCGCTGGGCACCTCGTGCCCCGATCACTTCCTGCGCACCAAGATCCGCCCGCTGATCGTGCCCGAGGCCGTCTACACACTGCAGAGGGCGGCGCTGAGAGAGGGCCTGGGCGCGCTGCTCGCCGGCTACCGTGCCGACTATGCCGCCTACTACGACCGCTGCAAGCGCGCGAGCAGCCCGCCATTGCGCGACCCGAATCCGGTGGTCGTCCTGCTGCCGCGCATTGGCATGGTCACGATCGCGAAAGACAAGGCCACCGCGCGCATCGCCGGCGAGTTCTACGTCAACGCGATCAACGTGATGCGCGAGGCCAACGCGGTGGACCGCTATGTCGGCCTGCCTGAACAAGAGGCCTTCGACATCGAATACTGGCTGCTCGAAGAAGCCAAGCTGCAGCGCATGCCGCGCGCCAAGCCCATGGTCGGCAAGGTGGCGCTGGTGACCGGCGGCGCCGGCGGCATCGGCCAGGCGATCGCCAGGCGCATCCTGGCCGACGGCGGCTGCGTCGTGCTGGCCGACATCGACGCCGAGGCACTCGACAGCGTCGGCGCCGAACTCGTCCAGGCGCATGGGCGGGACCCGGTGCGCGGCGTGCGTTGCGACGTCACCGACGAGGCCAGCGTGATCGCGGCCTTCGAGCGGGCGGCCCTCGAATTCGGCGGCGTCGACATTTTGGTCAGCAACGCCGGCATCGCGTCGGCCGCACCGCTGGAAGACACCACGCTCGAACTCTGGAACCGCAACCAGAGCATTCTGGCCACGGGTTACTTTCTGGTGGGCCGCGAAGCTTTCCGGCAGATGAAGGCGCAAGGCACGGGCGGGGCCATCGTGATGATCGCGAGCAAGAACGGCATGGTGGCCAGCAACCAGGCCACCGCCTACTGCGCGGCCAAGGCGGCCGAGATCCAGCTCAGCCGCAGCTTCGCGCTCGAAGGGGCGCCGCTGGGCATACGCTCGAACGTGGTCAACCCCGACGCGGTGATCCGCGGCTCGAAGATCTGGACCGGCAAGTGGAGCGAAGAACGCGCCGCCGCCAACAAGGTCGACGAGCAGGACCTCGAGGCCTTCTACCGCGACCGGTCCATGCTCAAGCGCAGCGTGTTCCCGGAAGACATCGCCGAGGCCACCTATTTCTTTGCCGCCGAGCACTTGAGCGCCAAGAGCACCGGCAACATTCTCAACGTGGACGCCGGCCACCTCGCCGCGTTCACGCGCTGAGCCTGCGCACGCTCACGCAGGCCGGTCACGAAGGAAGCGCCACCATGGCCCACATCGCGAAGAACGTCATCGACGCCCACAACGACGGCTTGCTGCGCCATGTGCGCAACGATTACGAGCACCTGGGCGAGCAGCTCTCGCGCCGGGGCATCGACATCGAGACGGTGCGCGCGCAGGTCGCCCGCTTCGGCGTGGCCATCCCGAGCTGGGGCGTGGGCACCGGCGGCACGCGCTTCGCGCGCTTCCCGGGGCCGGGCGAGCCGCGCCACGTGTTCGACAAGCTCCAGGACTGCGGCGTGATCCAGCAACTCGCACGCGCCACGCCCACGGTGTCCCTGCACATTCCGTGGGACAGGTGCAGCGATTGGAGCGAACTGCGTCAGGCCGCCGCCGACCAGGGCCTGCGCTTCGACGCGATGAACTCCAACACCTTCTCCGACCAGAAGGACCAGGCGCACAGCTACAAGTTCGGCAGCCTCACGCACACCGACGCGGCCACCCGTGCGCAGGCGGTGGCGCACAACCTCGAATGCATCGCGATCGGTCAGAAGCTCGGCTCCCAGGCGCTCACGGTGTGGGTGGGCGACGGCAGCAACTTCCCCGGGCAGCAGCACTTCCGCCGTGCCTTCGAACGCTACCTCGACAGCACCCGGCAGATCTACGCCGCGCTGCCCGACGACTGGCGCATGTTCCTCGAACACAAGATCTGCGAGCCGGCGTTCTACAGCACGGTGATCCAGGACTGGGGCTCGAGCCTGCAGGCGGCCACCGCGCTGGGCCCGCGCGCGCAGTGCCTGGTCGATCTCGGCCACCATGCGCCCAATGTCAACATCGAGCTGATCGTCGCGCGGCTGATCGCTGCGGGCCGGCTGGCCGGCTTTCACTTCAACGACAGCAAGTACGGCGACGACGACCTGGACGCCGGCAGCGTCTCGCCCTATCGCCTGTTCCTGGTCTTCAATGAACTGGTGGCCGCGGCGCACGAGAAGGTGGCGGGCTTCGATCCGGCCTACATGCTCGACCAGAGCCACAACGTCACCGACCCTATCGAGAGCCTGATGACCAGCGCGGCCCAGGTGCAGCGCAGCTGCGCCCAGGCCTTGTTGGTGGACCGCGACGCGCTCGACGCGGCGCAGCAGGCCAACGACGCGCTGACGGCCACGCAGCTGCTCAAGACGGCCTTCCAGACCGACGTGACGGCGCTCGTGCAGCGCGTGCGCCTGGACGCCGGCGGCGCGATCGATCCGGTGGGCGCCTACCGCGCGAGCGGCTACCGCCGCCAGGCCGCCGAGGAGCGTCCGGCCGTGATCGGCGGAGGGGGCGGCATCGTCTGAGTCGCGACAGCTTCGTTTCGCCAGGAGGGGGCGCTGGCATGCATGCGCAGCCCCGAAGTCAGACGGTCCGCCACGACGCGGGCCGCCTTCATATCAACAACGACAGGAGACAACATGAATTTGCGCAAAATCATTCTGCTGGGCGCGGTGCTCGCGGCGGCGCTGGCCCAGCCCGCGCTGGCGGCCGACAAGATCGCCCTGGTGGTGAAGAGCCTGGGCAACGGCTTCTTCGATGCGGCGCACCAGGGCGCGCTGGAGGCGGCCAAGGAACTGAAGGACGTCGAGATCATCTACACCGGCCCGGCCAAGGCCACCGCCGAAGGCCAGATCGAGATCATCAACACGCTGATCGCGCAGAACGTCAAGGCCATCGTCATCTCGGCCAACGACCCCGACGCGCTCGTGCCGGTGATGAAGAAGGCCATGGCGCGCGGCATCAAGGTCGTGTCCTTCGATTCCGCCGTGCGCAAGGACGGCCGGCTGATGCACCTGGCGCCGTCGTCGAACGCGCTGATCGGCCAGAAGCTCGTGACCATGGCCGAAGACGCCGTCGGCAAGACCGGCGAGATCGCGGTGCTCTCGGCCACGGCGCAGGCCACCAACCAGAACGCCTGGATCGCCGAGATGAAGACCGTGCTGGCGCAGCCGGCGCACAGCGGTCTGAAGCTCGTCAGCGTGGTGTATGGCGATGACCAGACCGACAAGAGCTACCGCGAAGCGCAGGGCCTGTTCAAGAGCTACCCCAACCTGAAGGCCATCGTCGCGCCGACCACGGTGGGCGTGGCGGCGGCGGCCAAGGCGGTGCAGGACGAGAAGAAGGTCGGCCAGATCTTCGTGACCGGTCTGGGCCTGCCGTCCGAGATGGCCGGCCATGTGAAGAGCGGCGCGGTGAAGTCGTTCGCGATCTGGAACCCGATCGACCTGGGCTACTCCTCGATCTATGCCGCCTCCGCCTTCGTGAAGGGCACGGCCAAGGGTGCGCCGGGCGAGAAGATCTCGCTGGGCCGCGTCGGCACCGTCACGCTGGACAAGGACAACGAAGCCGCGATGGCCGAGCCGTTCAACTACGACGCCAGCAACGTCGACAAGTTCGCCAAGTTCTTCTGACCACTTTCTGCGACCATGGCCGGCGTATCGGGCTGCGTGGGGCAGCGCGACACGCCGGACGCATCGATGACTTCTGAACGCACTCCGCCCTTGTTGTCGCTCCGTGGTGTGCACAAGCGCTTCGGCCCGACGCATGCCCTGCGCGGCGTGGACCTGGACCTCGTGCCCGGCGAGGTGCTGGCGCTGATCGGCGAGAACGGCGCGGGCAAGTCCACGCTGGTCAAGATCCTGACCGGCGTGTACTCGCCCGACGCGGGCGAGATCCGCCTGGCCGGCCAGGTGCTGCGCTGCGACCGAGCCCAGGACGCACGCGCGGCCGGCATCGTGGCGGTGCACCAGGAAACCGTGATGTTCGACGAGCTGAGCGCGGCCGAGAACATCTTCATCGGCAGGCAGCCCCTGCGCGGCTGGCCGGGTCTGAAGCGCATCGACTGGGCGGCGATGAACCGCGACGCGCAGCGGGTGCTGGACCAGGTCGGGGCGGGCTTCGCGGCGAGCACGCCGGTGCGCGAGCTGAGCCTCGCGCAGCGCCACCTGATCGAGATCGCGCGCGCACTGTCGCAGCAGGCCAAGGTCGTGATCCTGGACGAGCCGACAGCGGCGCTGTCGCAGGCCGAGATCCGCGACTTCTACGGCATCGTGCGCGGCCTGAAGGCGCAGGGCGTGGCGGTGCTGTTCATCACGCACAAGTTCGATGAACTCTTCGCCGTGTGCGACCGCTACCTGGTGCTGCGCGATGGTGCGTCGGTGGGCGCCGGCACGATGGACCAAGCCGACGAAGCCGGCCTGGTCCGGCTGATGGCGGGCCGCGCGATCGACCAGATCTACCCGGCCGTGCGCAGCACACCGGGCGAGGTCGTTCTGCAGGTGCGCGGCCTGAGCCACCCAACCGAATTCGACCAGCTGAACTTCGACGTGCGGCGCGGCGAGATCCTGGGCTTCTACGGACTGGTCGGTGCGGGCCGCAGCGAAGCGATGCTCGCGCTGATGGGGCTGAACCCGCAGGCGGGCGGCGACGTGACGGTCGATGGCCGGCGCGTTGATGTGCGCGAGCCGGCCGATGCGATCGCCGCGGGCCTGGCCTACGTGCCCGAAGAGCGACAGCGCCAGGGCACCGTGCTGTCGTTCTCGGTGCGGCACAACATGAGCCTGGCCGCGCTGGCCGGCCCGCGCCATGGCCTGCATGGCCGGATGTCGCGCGGCCCCTGGCTCTCGGCGCTGCGCGAGAGCGAGTTTGCGCAAGCCATGATCGATCGGCTGTCGATCAAGACCGCGTCGCAGGACACGCCGCTGGCGGGCCTGTCGGGAGGCAATCAGCAAAAGGTCGTGATCGCGAAATGGCTGGGCCTGAACCCGCGCATCGTGATCCTCGACGAGCCGACCAAGGGCATCGACGTGGGTGCCAAGCAGGCCGTGTACCGGCTGATCGCCGACATGGTGGAGCAGGGCCTGGCGGTGATCCTGGTGTCGTCCGAACTGCCCGAGGTGATGAGCCTGGCCCATCGCGTGATCGTGATGCGCCGGGGCCGGCAGGTGCATGAGTTCGCACAGGGCCATGCCGACGCCGAGGCCATCGTGGCAGCCGCCTCGGGGCTGGAGGAGGGCGGCGTCGCGGCGCCGGCGTCCCGTGCTGCGCCCGGCTCGGGCCACGCTGCCTGTCCGACGGAACTCGCCGCATGACGCGCTTGCCGACCCGCGTGCGGCGTGAGTGGATCCTGGTGGTCATCATCGTCGCCATCGTCCTCGCGGTCGGTGCACGTGCGCCGGTCTTCCTGACCTGGCGCACCGCGCTGGACACCGGCAACGATTCGGCCATCCTCGCGATCCTCGTGATGGGCCAGATGGTGGTGCTGCTCACGCGTGGGGTGGACCTGTCGGTGGCGTCCAACCTGGCGCTGACCGGCATGCTGTGCGCGCTCGTCGGCAAGGCCTGGCCGGGGATCCCGCTGCCCATCCTGCTGGCGCTGGCCTGCGGTGTCGGTGCGCTGCTGGGCGCGCTCAACGGCTGGCTCGTCACGCGCTTTGCGTTGCCGTCCATCGTGGTGACGCTGGGCACGATGTCGGTCTATCGCGGGGCGATCTTCGTCTCCAGCCGCGGTGCGTGGGTCTCGGACCAGGACATCCACCCGTTGATCAAGGGCCTGCCGCGCGACACCTTGTTCGGGCTGCCGATGCTCTTGTGGTTCGCCGCCGGCGTGGTGGCCCTGGCGCTGTGGCTGCTGCGCTGGCGCCGCGAGGGACGCGAGCTGTACGCGTATGGCGGCAACCCCACGGCGGCGCTGTACGCGGGCATTCCGGTGCGGCAACGGCTGATGATGGCTTACACCGTGTCGGGCCTGCTCGCGGGCCTGGCCGGTTTGCTTTGGGTGGGGCGCTACTCGATCGCGTTCACCGAGCTGGCCTCCGGCTACGAGCTGACGGTGATCGCCGCGTGCGTCATCGGCGGTGTCAGCATCGGCGGTGGGGTGGGCACGGTCAGCGGTGCGGTGCTGGGCGTGGTCTTCATCGGCGTGATCAATGCGGCCTTGCCGGTGATCCAGGTCTCGCCGTTCTGGCAGCAGGCGATCGCCGGGGTCGTGATCCTGGTGTCGGTGGCGCTGACGGCGCGCTCGCAGCGCCAGGCCGGCCGCCAGATCCTGGAGCGCGGCCACGCGCCGGCCGCGCGGGGTGTTCCGGCATGAGGGCCTTGGACACCTGGGAACGCGTGCTCGTCGCGCTGATCGTTCTGATCTACCTCGCCTTCGGTCTGGGCATAGACGGCTTCCTGTCGCCGTTGGCGATCGCCGACAGCACGACCAACATGTCGGAGAAGGCGCTGATCGCGCTGGCCATGGCCCTGCTGGTGATCGCCGGCGAGATCGACCTGTCGATTGCCGCCACGATGGCTTTGTGCTCGCTCGCGATGGGCTTTGCGATGAAGGCCGGCGCCGGCCTGCCCCTGATGCTGCTCGCCGCGGGCCTCACCGGGATGGCCTGCGGCGCGTTGAACGGCTGGCTGGTGACGCGCTGGCAGCTGCCCTCCATCGTGGTGACGATAGGCACCTTGTCGCTGTACCGCGGCCTGGCGCAGGTGCTGCTGGGCGACCAGGCCATCACCGGCTATCCCGAACGACTCAGCACCTGGGGCAACGGCACGCTGGGCGACTTGCTGGACCGGCCGGGCCTGATCGTGCCGATCGAGTTCGTCGTGATGGGCATCATGGCCGGGGTGGTCGGGTTGTTCCTGCATCGCACTGTGCATGGGCGGCGCATCTACGCGATTGGCGCGAACGCCACCGCGTCGCGGTTTTCCGGCATCGCGGTGAACCGCTACCGGCTGGGCCTGTTCATCTTCGCCGGCCTGATGGCCGCACTCGCCGCCGTGCTGCTGACTGGCCGCATCGGCAGCACCCGGCCCAACCTCGCGATGGGCTGGGAGCTCGACGCGGTGACCATCGTGATCCTCGGTGGGGTGGCCATCGAAGGCGGGCGCGGCAGCATCGTGGGCACGGTGCTGGCTGCGGTGCTGCTGGGCAGCTTCACTTTCGCGCTGGGCATGCTGAACGTGTCGGGCATCGTGATGTCGATGATCATCGGCGCCTTGCTGATCGTCGCGATGGTGCTGCCGCGCTGGTTGAAGTTCGGCGCCACGTGGCGCCTGCGGGCCCGCGCGGCCTGAGCCAGCACGGCCAGCCGCGATGAACGACACCGAGAAGATTGCGTTCCGGATGTTCCTGCACCCCGGCCAGGCGGACGAATACCGGCGCCGCCACGACGCGATCTGGCCCGAGCTGACCGCGCTGCTCAAGGCCGCAGGCGTGCACGACTACAGCATCTACCTCGACACCGAGCACGATGTGCTGTTCGCCGTGCTGCGGCGCGAGGCAGGGCACGCGATGGACGCGCTGCCGCAGCACCCGGTGATGCGGCGCTGGTGGGCGCACATGGCCGACATCATGCGCAGCCATGCGGACGGCTCGCCGGTCGTCGAGCCCTTGCCCTGCCTGTTTCACCTCGACTGAGCGGCGGCCATGCAGGCACACACCGACACGCTGGTGCTGGACATCGGCAAGAGCAACGCCAAGCTCGCGCTGATCGACTCACGTGGCGATGTGTTGCGATCGCTGCGCACCGCGAACCAGTCGGTGCCCGATGCGGCGCACGGCTTCATGGCGCTGGGCACGGAGCGGCTGGCCACCTGGCTGCGCCAGGGTGTGCCGGAACTGGTGCAGGGAAGGGCGCCTGGGCGCATCGCGATCACGACACACGGCGCCGCGTTCTGCGCGCTCGGCGACGATGGGTTGGTGCTGCCGCCCATCGACTACGAATGGGATGGTTACGGCGACGCCACCGCGGCCTTCGACGCAGCGCTCGATGACTTCGCGCACCACGGCACGCCGCGCCTGCCGCAAGGCCTGAACGGCGGCCGACAGATCGCGTTCGTGGAGCACCGGTGGCCGGCGCTGGTAGCGCGCATCCGGTGCTGGCTGCCCTATGCGCAGTACTGGGCGTGGTGGTTCAGTGGCGTGGCGTGCAGCGAGCTGTCGTCGCTGGGCTGCCACACGGGCCTGTGGTCGCCCGGCGAGGGACGTTTCAGCGACTGGGCGATCGCGAGCGGCGTGGCGCAGCGCTTCGCCCCGGTGCGCCGCGCCTGGGACGTGATCGGCCGCTTGCGGCCCGCGCTGGCCACGGCCTGGGGCCTGCCCGAGGGCGTGGAGGTGATCGCCGGCGCGCACGACAGCAACGCCTGTCTCGCGCGCTACCTGGGCGCCTACCCGCACGCGACGGTCGTCTCGACCGGCACCTGGTGCGTGGCGATGGCGCCTGGCGCCGACACGACCCGCCTGATGCCGGACCGCGATCAACTCGTCAACGTGGCCGTGGACGGGCGTGCCGTGGCGACGGCGCGCTTCATGGGCGGGCGGGAGTTCGCCGTCTTGTGCGACGACGCCGACCCCGAGCTGGCCACGGCCGAGGCCCTGGCCGAGGTGTTGCGAGAAGGCTGGATGGCCCTGCCTGCCTTCGCACAAGGCGGCGGCCCCTTCGCCGGCCGTCGCGGCCGCGTGCTGCGGCATGGCGAGCCCCTGAGCGGCAGCATCGCTGCCGTGCCGCCGCCGCGGCTGCGCCCCGCGCTGGCGGCGCTCTATTGCGCCAACGTCAGCGCGCTGCTGGTGAGCGATCTGGCCCATCGCGACGCCGTCGCGGCAGCGTCATCCCCGGTGATCATGGAAGGCCCGCTGGCGCACAGCGCGGCCTATCGCCTGGCGATGGCGAGCGCGGTGGCGCCGCGACCCTTGTGGCGCTCGATCGATCTGCTCGAAGGCACGGCGCGCGGCGCGTGGATGCTGGCGCATTGGGACGACCCCAAGGCGCCCCCGCAAGGCGCGCCGCTGCAGCCCGCGTTCGCGCCCGACGACGCGCTCGGACAGGCGTTGCGCGCGCATGCCCGAGAGTGGGGGATGCGCGCGGGGGACGCAGTTCAAAGTGAGCCGCCGAGACGAGTTTGAGCTAGGACTTGCCCCAGCCTGGAATTTCCGCCGCTTGTCGAAGCCACTCAAGCAACTGAGCCTCGTCAAGGTCTTCTTCGTGTATGTCGATCCAACGAGCCTCGTTGGCGCTGCCGCCGGGCGGGACGGGTTGCAGCGATGTGCCCTTGAAGAATGTGACCTTCACGTACTTGGAAAATACGTGAAAGCTCACAAACCAGCCGTGGCCCTTGATGCCGTACATGGCCGAGTTCCAGCGGATGGCCTTGTGGACGGCAGGTACGGCACTGCAAACCAGCGCGTCCAATCTGCGCCCGACATCTCGCTTCCACCCGGGGATTGCGGATATGTAGGCCTGCACCGGCGCGTCACCGTCGCCTTTGGCCACTTGAGGATTGCCACCGGCCAGAAGGACGGGCTCCGACGACGGCGCAGTTGCCTTGGGCACGCTTCTTCCTGCGGCCTAACGCTTGACGCAAGCAGACCGCCGTAGGCGAGTCCGTTTGAAGGGAGGGTTGGGCGTCACGTCGGCGTGCCGAGCGTGCGTCATTTCTTCTGTGCGCCGTCCCAGTGCTCCGCTATCTTGCCGGCCTCAATGCGGAACATGTCGAACCAGGTCGTCGTGTATTTCTTCGTGGCGTCGGCTGGCTCGTTGTACTCTCGAACGAAGCTCAGAACGACCCGATCGCCTTCCGCAACGATAGAAACCACAGGGGCCTTCATCCTTGCCTCAATAGTTTTGGGCTTGGCGAATTTGGAGAAGAACTCAACGAACGCGGCTCGTCCCGTGGGCACAGTTGGGTTGTGCTGGATGTACGACTCAGCCAAGTACTTCTCGGCGAGCTCCATGTGGCCACCCTCGAACACCTCGCGGTAGAAGTCGTAGACCAGGCGCTTGTTGGCGGCAAGGCGAGGGTCAACGCTTGCCAGCAGTTCCTCATGGTTGAGACTGGCCTGGACAGGAATCTGAGCTCGTGCTGCGCCGCCGGCAAATGCGCAAAACGCGAGCAAGGCGATCAGGAGGATGTTGCGCATTTCTGTGATCTCCAAAGAATGGCTTGCGACGCCCCACGTTTGACTTGAGCGGACCGCCGTAGGCGGCCCCGCTCGAAGGAGCGGTCAGCGCACATTGGGCTCAGATTCGCTGGCCGGACAGGACCAGCTTCAAGCCCAGAAGCATCATGACGCTCCCGGCCACCCGGTCGACGCCGGCCTTGTAGCGCAAGTACGCACGGCGCGGACGCTCAGACGACAGCGCCAAGGCCACGATGGCGTACCAGCCTGCCTCAATGGCAAACACAATGGTGACGAGTGCGAAATCGAAGCCGATCGATGAGGCGGCTGGAAGAAAGGCGGCAAAGACGCTGGCGTACACGATGGCTGTCTTGGGATTGCTCACTTGCGTGACAAAGCCGAGAGCAAGCGACCTCGGCAGCGAGGCGCCACCACCTGAGGGTTCGCCTTGAACAACGAGCGGATGCTTTGCCGAGCGCCAAATTCGGAACCCGAGATAGGCGAGATAGATTCCACCCGCGACTTTGAGGACCAAGTACAACGACGGGACGGCCAAGAGAATGGCCTGCAACCCGAGAAGAGCAGCCAGCGCGAAGACGACGCCACCGGCGCCCATGCCCAAGGCGGCAGCAAGTCCGTTCGATCGAGAGGCTGAGACAGCGGTACGAGCGACCATCACAAAGCTCGGCCCTGGGCTGATCACCCCAACAGTGAGTGCGGCGAGCACGCCGGCCAAGGCGGACAGTTCTTGCATCGGTTCACTTCGAGAAAATGGTGAGGGCGTGCGCGCTGACGTGTTGGCTCAAGCGGACCGCTGGAGGTGGGCCCACTTGAAGGAGCGGTTGGGCTGCATTGTCATAGGCCTGCACGAGATTGCAATGAGGTGGCTACGAGGCTCCAAACAATGAGCACAAGCTGGGCCAAGTTGGCCAATATTGCAGCGACGTGCATGCGGCGGAACTCCGGGATGGTATTGGTTTCGCTGGCCGGCATCTGGGCCCGAAGCGAGTCCATCTTTGGAATGATCGTCCGACGCAGAAGGGCGGCCAACAGCGCGAGGGTGGCCGCACCAGCCGCGAGGGCCAACCGCCCAGACAATGCGAGGCTCACAGCCGTTGCACTTGCGGTGTACATCGCGGCCAGATAGTAGGTGTTGAAGAAGCCCCGAACGAAGCGCGCGTCCATGGGAGTGTCGTGCTTGAGAATCAGCAGCGGCACAGAGCCCAATAGGAAGTAGGCGTGGGTCACAAGCAGGGCCACCGTGAAGAACAGGGCCGCGATCAGGGCTGCAGACATAGACAAGGATTGTGGATCGAGTCGCGCTTCTTGTGCAGCCTGACGTGTGACTTAAGCGGACTGCCGTAGGCGAGTCCGCCTGAAAGAAGGAGTAGAGCGCATTCGTCGCAACGCGCCACTTGGCTTTGGCTGGGATTCCCCGTGCATGGTGAGCAAGGGAGCGCTTGCAACGAGGCAACTACTTGGACAGCGCCGTGAGGTTGACCGAAATCGAGTCACCGCAAGAGGCCTCCTTCAGCCTCTTTTCTAAGAGTGCGGCCAGACCGCTTCCAGCGAGCGGATGGACGCACGACCGGGATCCCCATGCCGATGGTGGCGGTCCAGCAGCAAGGCCTTCAGACCCGCCTTCAGCGCCGCGTCGTAGTCCAGTTCGGGTGAATCCCCCACCATGAGCGCGTCCGAGTTGACGAGGGAGAAGCGCTCGACCACCGAGTGGAATGCCAAGGGCGACGGCTTGCTGAACCCGATTTCCTCACCGATCGCCACATGGTCCACGCGGTCCTCGAGTCCGGTGGCCTTGAGCTTGCGGCGCTGTCCGTCGGACGGGCCATTGGTCAGAATCGCGGTCCGGATGTCGAGCGAACGCAAGCGCTGAAGCAGGGGCAGGACATCGTCGAAGAGCAAGGGGGCGTCGTTGACACAATCCATGAAAATCCTGTTGAGCTGATCCACGAGCGTGTTCTCCGGCACGACCCCGATCGCCGCCAGTGGCTCGCTGAAGCGCCTGAGCCGGTATTCGGTTCGACTCAAGTGGCCTTGTTCGAAACGAGCGAACAACTGTCGGTCCATCGCCGGGCAGACCTGGCCGAACGCGACCGAATCGACGCCCTGCGCATCGAGATGCTCCGCCAGGCGGCGGTAGGCAATCTCCCGCGTGGCGGCGAAGTTGACGAGCGTGTCGTCGAGGTCGAATATCGCGAGTTTCATCAATCGTCCCAAACCGGTCTGAACCCTATCGTGGTCGTACCGAGCCGTTCCCATTTGCCGCGGGTCGTCGCGATCTCGAGATGGTGGGCATCCTTGCTCCAGGCCCCGCCCTTCACGACCCTCTCCCACGATGTTCTCTGACCACTGCCCGTTTCAAAATGATCGTGACACCACTCGCTGAGATTGCCGGCAAGGTCATACAAACCCAATTCTGACGCGGGAAAGCTGCCGACGGCACTGGGCCCGCCGAAGTGCTCCCCGAAATTGGCCAGCGAGCGCGTCGGCTCAGCGTCCCCCCAAGGGTATGTCTTGGCAGGATCATTGTTCGATGCGAAGCCCTCCCATTCCTGCTGGGAAGGCAGGCGCCCCCCCATGTGCCGGCAGATCAGGTCGGCACCTGCCCAGTTGATGCCCCACACGGGATGGCTCTCCAGGTCGGCCAGACATGCCCATGCATCCTCCTCGACCGAAAAGAACAGAGGACTGCGCGGGTTGTGCACGTTGACATGTCGGTACGCGGATGGCGGTTCCGGCGGCACGCCAATTTGATTCAGTACCCGCGCGGCCATCCCGCATGTCACCAAGGTCCTGGCCACGCGAATGGATGGGTTCCGGCACCGGCGGCGGGGCTGCACGGCAAAGCTGACCGCGTCGTCCCGATACTGTTGCGGGTCGGGACTCATGAGCATTCCATGACGTCCTCGATGACCCGGATCTGCGCCGAACTCAGATGGCGCTCCCACCCGTGACGCACGTCGTTCTGCACGCGGAAGGAAGAAAACACGCCACCGCGGCTCACCGCCTGTCTTTCTTTCAGAAACGAAAGCGGTCCTTCATGTGCCGGAACACCCAGGAACTCCGCGATCGCCTCGAGCCGCACCGCCGGCTCTCGCATCAACTCGTCGAGATGAATCTCGCAGTGGTCGAAGTTACGAATCGCGCGCCCGGCAAATTCATAGCGCGTGACGACACTCATCGCGACGAGCTCCGCCATGGCCACGGCCTTGTCGGCTGGGTCGATCCGGCTCGCATAGTGCGGGCGGATCTTCCTGAACGCCGGTGGAACCAGGCGGGCGTAGTCCCAGAAGTCCAGCAGATTGGTGCGCAGGACAGACGACACGATGGACCGCGGATCGCGCTTGAGAAAGAGAATCTTCAGCGAGGGGATGAACGCCTTCAGCCACTCGAGCTTCTCGAAGAGGATCGTGTCCTTGAACCCGACGACACGCATGTCGCTGGACTGAGAAAGATATGCTCTCAAGTCGAAGAGGTAGGCGCGCAGGCAGTCGTGCGAGGCCAACGACGGTTGCAGCAGGATGGGATCGAAGTCCTCCCTGGCCCAAGGCACGAGGTCGCATTGCCGGAAATACCCTGTGTGCATCGAAAAGGGTTCGTTGACGCACTCGATCTGAGGGTGAGCTTGAAGCAGATCGTTCAGGAAGTTCGATCCCGATCGGTGGTGAGCCATGATGAAGTACGGGGCTCGTGGACTCGGCGTCATCAAATCACAGCTCCGACTGCCGCAGAGCACAGGTTCGACACCCGGAGATCACCCCTCCCGTGTCCGATCTGGTGCGCGCAGGCCGCACGAACACGTTCAAGCTCCCACTGAGCGGCATCGCTGCTCCCACACCCGTCGAGGGGCACGACGCTACCAGTCGATCGGGCGCACGAACAGCTGTCAAGTCTTACAGGTTGCCAGCTGAGCGTACTGCCCGTAAGGTTGCGTAACCGGATGAGGGCGGTTGTTCCAGTTGCGCTCGTCACGTGTGGGAGAACAATAGTTGACCAGCGAAGCGCACAGTCGCCGAGTCCGGGCGTCCGTTGTCGTAGCGATCACGCTGGTGGTCGCCGTGGTGCTCGCGTTCGGCTATGCCAGCGGGCGAGGTCTGTTTCCGGCGCCGCCACCGGCCGCACCGGCCGAGACCTTGCGCATCGCACTGGCCTTGACGCCGGATGCGGCCCTGCTGCACATCGCTGCGGCCAAGGGCTATTTCACCGAGGAAGGGCTGGCGGTCACCCTCAGGCCCGTGAGCCACGGCAAGGTGGCGCTGGACCTGTTGGCGCAGGACAAGGCCGACTTGGCGTCGGCGGCGGATGTGCCCCTTGTCATCTCGGTTTTGAAGGGTGAACCTCTCGCGATCGCCGCGGCCGTGGTCAGCGTGCCGAACGAGATGGCGGTCGTCGCGCGACGTGATCGGGGCATCGCCGTGCCACACGACCTGCAGGGCAAGAGAGTCGGCGTCACCTTCGGCACCAATGGAGAATACTTTCTGTGGGCCTTCCTCATCCGGCACCGACTCGCACCCGACTCGGTGACGCTGGTGGACGTGCCGCCCGGCAAGATGGCCCAGGAACTGAAGAGCGGAACGATCGACGCCGTCTCGACCTGGGAGCCGATCAGGTCCGAGGTGGACGCTGCACTGGGCGACAACGCGCGATCCTTCGTCGGGCCCGATGCCTACACCGCCACGCAAGTGGTGATCGGCCGCAGCGAGTTTCTGAAGGCTCGCCCGAACGCGAGCGCGCGGCTCATGCGCGCACTGCTGAAGGCCGAAGCCTTCAACCGAGCCGAGCCGGAACAGGCTTTGGCGCTTGTCGCCTACCAACTCAAGCTCGATGCCGGGGCGCTGCTGGCGTCGGGCTGGAAGGACTTCCAGCTGAAGGTCGACTTGCGTCAATCGCAGCTCGTCACGTTGGAAGACGAAGCGCGCTGGGCCATGGCGCGTGGCTACGCCAACAAGGGCCCGGTTCCGAACTTTCTGCCCCACCTGTACCTCGACGCGCTGCTGGCCGTGCAGGCCGAGCGCGTGACGGTGGTGCACTAGGCCCAGCATGAAGATCAGCACGAAGGGACGGTTGGCGACGACGACGGCACTGGCGACGATAGGCCTCATCGCGGGAATGATCTGGTGGGCGAACCAAGAGGTCGAGGATGCCAGCAGCAGGCGCCGGCAGACGACGGAACTCGCGCGCGGGCTGACCGAGCTGAGGTTGGTGACCTTCGAGTACATGCTGCACCGTCATGAGCGTCCGCGCGAGCAAGAACGCCAAGTCTCCAGCCGACTGGCTCGGCTGATCGACGCCACCCCGTTCACCGGGGCTGCACAGGGCGAAGTCGTGGCCCATCTCCGCGAACAAAGCGCTGCCGCCCATCGTGTCTTCGAGGAACTGGTGGCCGCTCCCGTCGCGGACGGCGTGAACGAGGCGAACGACGAGTCGATCCGGCGCTTCGAGGCGCAGTTGTCCAGCCGTTTGCTGATCCTCCAGCAGGAGAGCCTCGCCGACGCGTTCCGCCTGACCGATTTCTCTACCGAGCGCATCGACGCTGCCCAGCGGCGGGTGGCGATCGTGACGCTGGCCGGGCTGGTGCTGATCGCCCTGACCACGAGCGGCGCCGCATGGCTCATCCATCGCAAGGTGCTGGCCCCGATCGCCAAGCTCGAACAGGCCACGCGAGAGGTCGCCGCGGGCAACTGGAACTACAAGCTGGCCATTGCCAGCAATGACGAGATCGGCGAGATGTCCAGGAACTTCGATGCGATGACGCACTCGCTGCGGATGTCGTTTGCCCAGATTGAACGCAGCAACCAGGAGCTCGCCGCGTTGAACCAGGAGATCGAGGCATTCAGCTACTCCGTCTCACACGACTTGCGCGGACCGCTGCGCAGCATGGACGGGTTCTCGCAAGCCTTGCTCGAAGACTACGGCGACAAGCTGGACGAGGAGGCCAAGGATTCTCTGCAGCGCATTCGTGCCGCCAGCCAGCGCATGGGGCGGCTCATCGACGAGCTGCTCGGGCTGTCGCGCGTGACGCGGGCCGAGTTGACGCTCAAGCCGGTCAACCTCAGCGAGGTTGCGCGCGAGATCGCCGAATCGCTTGCCCAACAGCAGCCCACGCGGGCCGTGCAGTGGGAGATCGAAGAAGGCCTCACGGTCCATGCCGACAAGGCGCTGATTCAGATTGCCATGCAAAACCTGCTGGAGAACGCCTGGAAGTTCACCAGCAAGACCGATCAGCCGGTCATACGGGTCGGAGCGCTCGAACGCGACGGCAAGAAGGAGTGCTTCGTCGCGGACAACGGCGTGGGCTTCGACATGGCGTATGCGGACCGGCTGTTCGGTGCCTTCCAGCGCCTGCATCACGAGAGCGAATTTCCGGGAACAGGGATCGGCCTGGCGATCGTGCAACGCATCTTCCGCCGGCACGCGGGAAGGATCTGGGTCCAGGCAAAGCCTGGCCTCGGCGCGACATTTTTCTTCCAGTTGAAGGAGCAAGGTCATGAGTGACGTGAGCAAAGTCATCCTGCTGGTGGAGGACAGCCCCGACGATGTGGCGCTGACTTTGCGCGCGTTCAAGCGCAGCCATGTCATGAACACGATCGCCGTGGCGCGCGACGGAATCGAGGCGCTGGACTTTCTGTTCGCGCGCGGTACTCACGCTGATCGCGCAGGCGTGCCCCTGCCCACGCTCATCATCCTCGACCTGAAGCTTCCCAAGCTCGATGGCCTGGGGGTTCTGAAGGCGATCCGTGCGGACGACCGGACCCGCTTCCTCCCGGTCGTGATCCTGACCTCGTCCAAGGAGGAGCAAGACCTGATCTCGGGCTACTCGCTCGGGGCCAACAGCTACGTGCGCAAGCCCGTCGACTTCGTCGAGTTCACCGAAGCGGTGAGGGTGCTGGGCATCTATTGGCTCATGATGAACCAGAGCCCCCCGGAGAACAGCCCGTGAGAAAGGCCATCAAGATCCTGGTCGTCGAGGATTCAGAAGACGACGCCAAGCTGGCGATGCGCGCGCTCAGGCACGGAGGCTTCATCCCGACCTATCTGCGCGTCGAGAATGTCGAGGCGCTGCGGGCGGCGTTCGAGCACGAGCGTTGGGACGCCGTGCTCTCGGATTTCCGGCTGCCCGGGTTCTCCGGCGTGGACGCGCTGAATGTCTTTCGCGGCACCGGCCTGGACATACCGTTCATCTTCTTCTCCGGCACCATCGGCGAGGAGACTGCGGTCGCCGCGATGAAGGCAGGCGCCAGCGACTACGTGATGAAGCAAAACATGGCGCGGCTCGCACCGGTGCTGGAGCGTGAACTGGGGCAGGCCATGATCCGTGCCGAGCACCGCAAGGGACAGATCGACTTGGCGGTCTCTCGCGATCGTTACGTAGACCTCTACGATTTCGCGCCGGTCGGGTACCTGACGCTGTCGGCCGACGGACGGATTGCCCAAGTCAACCTGACGGCCGCGGACATGTTGTGTCAGCGGCGCGACCAACTGCTCCTCGCGCGTTTTGCGCGATTCGTGCTTGCGTCGGATGCAGACCGTTGGCACGAGCATTTCCGGCACGCGCTGCGGCACGGCGACAAACAGAGGTTCGAGTTGACCCTGAACAGCAGCGACGGAAGTCGCCTGCATGTTCAGCTCGACTGCATGCGCGTGGAGGTCGACGCGGAATCTCCAACGGTGCGCATCGCGATGACCGACATCAGCGCCCGCCGGGAGGCCGAAGCCGATTTGCGCAAGTTCGAGGCGCAACTGCGCGATGTCCAGAAGATGGAGTCCATCGGCACGTTGGCCGGTGGCATCGCACACGACTTCAACAACATCCTGGGGGCGATCCTCGGCAACGTCGCACTGGCGCGCACGGACCTGGGCGCCGACCATCCAGCGCTGGTCAGCCTCGAGGAAATTCACAAGGCGAGTGTTCGCGCACGCAACCTGGTCCAGCAAATCCTGACCTTCAGTCGACGGGAGCCGCAGGAACTGGTGACGCAGCCGCTCCAGCCGGTGGTCGAGGAAACCCACAAGTTGCTGCGCGCCACCTTGCCGGCGGGCGTGGAACTCGACGTCGTGCTCACCGACCGGCCACTGCATGCGCTGGTCGATGCCACGCAGGTGCAGCAGGTGCTGATGAACCTGTGTACGAACGCCTGGCACGCGTTGCCGGACGGTGCGGGCCGGATCGGGGTCGGCCTCGATGCCGTCATCCTCGATCACGGCGCTGCGCAACGCCTGGGTGGTGTCCCTCAGGGTTCCTATGCGCACCTGTGGGTGAGCGACACCGGCGTCGGCATGAACGCCGCCACGCGTGCTCGCATTTTCGAACCCTTCTTCACCACGAAGCCCGTGGGCCAGGGAACCGGCCTGGGTTTGTCGGTGGTGCACGGGATCTTGAGCGCGCATCACGGGGCCGTGTCGGTGGACAGTGCGCCCGGGCAGGGCAGCACGTTTCATCTGTACATCCCGCTCGCGGGGTCGACCGAACCTGCCGAGGTCTTGGACGAAGCTGTGGCGCCGCCGCGGGTTCTGGGACACGGCGAGCATGTGCTGTACGTGGACGATGACGAAACCATGGTCGTCATGGTCGAGCGCATCCTCGTGCGCTCAGGCTATCGCGTCAGCGGGTACCACGACCCGCAGGAGGCCGTCGCCGCGGTGCGTGAGCATCCCGGTGCCTTCGACTTTGTGGTCACCGACTTCAACATGCCGGAGTTTTCGGGGCTGGACGTGGCCCGCGCGTTGGCGCACATCACCCCTCGACTGCCCGTGGTGATCAGCTCGGGATACATCACCGAAGAGCTGCGTGATGAAGCCAAGCTCGTGGGTGTGCGCAGCCTCTTGGAAAAGCAGAACACCTTCCAGGAGCTGAGCGATCTGGTCGGACGCATCCTGTCTCAGGACGACAGGAAGAAGGAAAAGTGAACGCTCCATCTGAGCTGGAGCAGCTGCCTCGCATCACCAGACGAGAGCGCGAAGCCCTGAACGGGCACCGCGGCGGCGTGATCTACATGACGGGGCTGTCCGGGGCGGGCAAGTCGACGATTGCCGCGCTGTTCGAATGCCGCCTGCATGCCTTGGACGTGAGGACCTGCGTGCTCGACGGTGACGTGCTGCGGGGAGGCCTCAGCCGCGACCTTGGCTTCTCCGACGAGGACCGAATCGAGAATGTACGCCGGGTCATCGAGGTGGCTCGCTTGATGGTGGACGCCGGGCTCGTGGTGATTGCAGCCTTGATTTCGCCCTTCAGGGCCGACCGCCAAGCCGCGAGAGACCGATTCGCCCCGCGAGAATTCATGGAAGTGTTTGTCGACGCACCGCTTGCCGTGTGCGAGCAGCGCGATCCGAAGGGGCTCTACAAGAGAGCGCGGCGCGGTGAGATCCCCGCCTTCACCGGCATCGACTCACGTTACGAGCCCCCGGTGCACCCCGATTTGCGCATCGACTCCGCCGCGTCGACGCCACAGCAGGCTGTCGAAGCCTTGCTCGCCGCGGTGATGAAGTCAGGCTTGGTCAGATCAGCGCCCAGTGACTACAAGCGTTGAGGGGTGGTCGCCAAGACGTGTCCATCAAACGCTGTGGCATCGAGCGCGAGGTCACGACCGCACTCGACGACAACGGCAAGACCGCTGGTACGCCCTTGTTGCCTTTGTCACGAAGCCGGGACGGAACGGAGATGGTTCTGGATTCGATATCCACCCAATCCCAACAAAGCTGGAACAACATGTCTTGACGCAATGACGTCTCGATCGTGAGGTCGAAAGCGGGGCGCGCCCACACGTTCTCGGACGATGCCAGGGCGTCCGCCAACCTCTTGAAACACTGGCGGAGATGACGCTGCGCGCGGGTCGTGCAGAAGAGTCCGGCACTGGCTTGCAAGCGCCGAACCTCGGCCAGACGCGCTGTGATGCCATCGATTAACGGGCCGCCACACCGGGACCTGAGCAAGAGGTCGTTGGCACCGGGCGCGGTGCCTGTGAACAACCAGTGGCGGCGCGCTCGACCACGGCCGTCGGGGCAACCGATCCTGCACGTCACCCGGGTCGCCGGGCCGTTCGCTTCGAGCCTTTGGCCTCGACTTGCCTGGATTTCGTCTCGGCAATGAACCAGCGTACGAAATCGTCGCCGAGCCTGGGCCGATCTCGCCGCGTCATGATCACATAGCCCTTGTCATCGTTCGTCGCGACTTCGGACACCACGACAAGATCGCCGCGCCGGATTTCCGCCGAGAACACGTTGATCGGACACAACCCGATGCCGTGCCCCGCAATGACGGCCGTCGCCAGCAGATTGAAGTCCTGGTAGATGGGTCCGCTCAGTGCTTTCGTCAGCTTGAGTCCCGCGGCGGTTGACCATTCCTTCCAGCCCTCGCGAGAGGCGTCGTGCAAGAGATCGGACGCAATGATTTGCTCCGGTCCGTTGAACGGCCCGCGTTGAGCCATGAAATGGGGGCTGCACACCGGCTTGTTGATCCTCGAGAACAGTTGCTCGGTCAGCACGTCCTTCGAGTGGTCTTCGCCGTAAGTGATCAGGACATCGAGATTCGAACTCGCCAACTTTTCGTCGGCATGCGCATAGACCACTCGAATGTCCACATCGGGATACTGGCTGGAGAACTTGCCGAGGTTGGGGACGAGCCAGCGTGTCGCGATCGACGGGATGCACCCGACGCTGAGGCTGGCGCCG
>Ga0307509_10000540_pt1 | contig 64702 bp, 50 predicted proteins | sample 10_EM_MG_FD_202245 | JGI IMG/M metagenome (GOLD analysis project Ga0307509, IMG submission 202245) | Populus trichocarpa ectomycorrhiza microbial communities from riparian zone in the Pacific Northwest, United States - 10_EM | ecosystem: Host-associated > Plants > Roots > Unclassified | place...
ATCAGGCACGCCCGATCCGGGCATCCGGCGTCGCCCACTCACGCGCGCGGCTTCAACTTGACCTTGCCCAATCCATCACTTGCCTCGCAATGGATGATTTATTCACACCTTCTCAGCCCAACCTACGCCGCGTACGCTGCCTCAATCCATCGGATCGACGGTCACGCGATTGCGTCCCGTCGCTTTGCTGGCGTACACACCTTCGTCGCACTTGCTGACCAGTGCGTCGAGCGTCGCGCCTTGGGGCACGACGTCCCGCCACCCGGAAACACCGAAGCTCGCCGTGACCTGAAAACTCACCTCGGCCGATTCGAAGTGCAACTCGTTCAACTGCGTACGCAGATGTTCGGCGGCGACCCCGGCGTTCTCGACATTGGTCTCGGGCAGCACGATGACGAATTCCTCGCCGCCGTAGCGCGCCACCCAGTCGCTCGTGCGCACCGTCTTCTGCAGCGTCTGCACGAACCACTTGAGCACGTCGTCGCCGATCATGTGGCCGTGCGTATCGTTGATCTTCTTGAAGAAGTCCACGTCGCACATGATCACGGCGAGCTGCCGGCCGTAGCGCGCGGCGCGGTCGATCTCGCGCGGCAGCTGCTCCATCAGATAGCGCCGGTTGGACGCGCCGGTGAGCGCGTCGGTGATGGAGAGACGGCGATTCTCTTCGTTCGCCGCGCGCAGGCTGCGCTCCAGCGTGACGATGCGCTTGCCGGTATTGAGGCGCGCGATGAGTTCCGGTTCGATGACGGGCTTGGTGAGATAGTCGTCCGCGCCCGCTTGCAGGCCGGTGACGACGTGCTCGATCGAATCGCGCGCCGTCAGCAGGATGATGTAGATGTATGCTTGGTCCTGCGATTTGCGCAGCGCGGTGCATAAGGCGATGCCGTCCATCTCGGGCATTTCCCAGTCGGTGATCATCAACTGGAAATCGCCCGAACCGATCTTGGCCAGCGCCTCGCGACCGTTGCCCGCTGTATCCACCTCGAATCCGGCCCGCTTCAGCAGGCGCGCCATGATGAGTCGCTGCGTCGGCTCGTCGTCTACGAGCAGGATGCGCCACGAAGCAGTGGGTTGTGGCGCTGGAGGAGTGACTTCTGACATGCGGCCCGATCGTACCTGCATGGCCGCCCAAAGGCCAAGCCGCATGCACGCAGTAGCGTAGCTGTCGGCACTTCTGTACAACCGCTGCGAGACCGGCGCAGCTACTCCCTGCAGATTTCGACCCCGCCGTTGAGCGTTTTGACGCGCACCCGTGCATCACCCGCGCCCTGCGTGAAGCGCAATGCATTGCCCGGCGCGTATTCCCGCATCTTTACCGGCTTCGGTCCGAAGCAATTGACGATGTCGCCGTTGAACGTCTCGACGTCGAACTGCGCATTCACCGGTTCGCGCAGCGTGAAATCCAGATCGCCGTTGACTGCTTCGGCTTCGAGCCGGCCGTCGCGCGCCAGTTTGCCGGTGAATTTCAATTCACCGTTGGTTGTACGGATGCGGCCGCGACCCGTCTCGCGTACCCCGATCCGCATGTCGCCGGTGACGGTTTCCACCGCGAATTGCGTGGACCCGCCGAGCAGCGACACGGAGCCGCTCACTGTATTCACAGTAGTTTGCGCAACCCCGTCATGGCCGCGGATCGAGACTTCGCCGCTGATGGTCCGCGCTTCCAGCTCCTGTTCCCACTGCTCGGTCGCGATCGTGCCGCTCACCGCCTGCAGGCGCTGCGCGCCGCGGCAATCCTTGATGATCTGATCGGCGCTGACGGTATTCACGGACAATGCGCTGTCGCGCGGCACGCGCACCTTCAGGTCCGTGGCGCTGTGCGTGTGATTGCCGCGCACATTGATCACGTTGATCGACGTGCGCCCGCCGGCGCTGGTCACGTCGAGCCGTGCGTCCCCGCCGAGATCGCCGCTGACCTGCACCTCGTTGCGGTCCCATCCTTCCACGAACACCTCGCCGGCAATGTTGACGATCGCCACTTCACCACGCGCCTCTGCGGCCACAGTGCGCTCCACTTTGTCGCCGGCGTGTACGATTGCAGCGCAGCAAAGCAGCGCGGCCGCCAATACACCGCTTGGAATGCTGACACTCATGTTCATAGACGCGTCTCCGTCGCCGACGCCATTTCATTGACACTGGACAACAGCGCCAGCTCGCTCTGATAAGTGGACAAGAGCAACTCCTGCAGCAGCGGGTGATTGGGATGCACCGATAGCGTCGCCGCGATATCCGCCGCCGTGCGCCGCACCTCTGCCAGATCGCTCTGCACCCTGGTGCGCGTCGTCGGCGGGAGCGCAGCCACCCGGCGCTGGAATTCGGCATCCAACGACGCCCGCGCCTGCGCATAGCCCGAGCCCAACGATTCCGTCCCGCCGAAACTCGCCGGCATCACCGGCAGGGCCGGTGCCTGCAACGACTGGCGCGCCGCCTCTTCCCGCGCGAGCATCGCATCGCGCTGCTGTGAACGCTGCATGACGAAGTACGTGGTGAAAGAAGAAGCGACGATAAGCAGCAGGCCGGCGGCGAGCTGCAGCCACAATCGCGATGCGATGCCGTGATGAACGGTCTGCGCCCGCAACGCAGCGGGCTCCCCCAAGGCCGCGGCGATCGCCGGCCAGAGATCGCGCGAAGGCTGCACGTCCTGGGCGACGGCGGCAAGCGCCTGGTCCAGCGGATCGATGCGTTCCTGGTCGGCAAACTCATTCATGACGCGCTCTCGTTCATTCCGGTACTTACTCCCGTCACCAACGACATTCCCAGGCGCTCCCGCAGCAGCCGCCGGCCCCGATGCAGTTGCGCCTTGCACGTGCCCACTGCGATTCCCAGCATGTCGGCGACTTCCTCATGGCTGTATCCATACACCGCCTGCAGCACGACCACATGCCGCGCGCCTTCCGGCAAGGTCGCCAGCGCGCGTTCGACGTCCATCACTTCATTCACGCCGTATTCGCCGGCCACTTCGCGCGGCTCCTCGATCGAATCGTCGAGCGGCTCCGCCTCGACGCGCGTGCCGTGATTACGCCCATAAGTCAGCACCTCATTGACCGCAATCCGATGCAGCCACGTGCCGAAAGCGCTGCGCCCCTCAAACGCCCCCAGACTGCGCCACGCCCGCACGAACGCCTGCTGGGTGCAGTCCTCCGCGATATCGCGCCGCCGCGTCATGCGCAGGCAAAGGCCGGTAACGCGCGCCACATGCGCACGATAAAGTCGCTCGAACGCAGCCACATTGCCGTGGCGCGCAGCCACGACCAGCTCCGCATCGGATGCGGCGGACTCCGCCTTCACAGGCTGAACTTCAGCGCCGGCACCTGCTCGCAACTCTGGCCCCTTCCGTACTGTTATGGGATTGGATGCAGGGGAGAGTAAGAAGGTTTAGCGGGGAAGGAAAAGGGAAGGAGCATGGCAGCAGGCACAAGGAAGCATGCATGGCAGCGGAATGGCCGATCAGCGGAGTCTCGTCTGGAAGCGTGTTTTCGGGATCATGAGCAACAGGATGTTGCGACTTGAGCTTACAGGGACGTATTCACAGCGGTCCCGAAAACACGCTTCCGGACGGGGCTCCGCGGACGGTATGTGCCGGAGTTGGGCGCGCCCCCTCCCTGCCCTCCCCCGTAAAGAACGGGGGAGGGTGGGAAATGAGTCCGGGGAAAGAGTCCGGTGCCGGGAAAGAGTCCGGTGCCGGGCGCGCCGTTCGAGGGTTTCGGAGGTAGTGGGAAAGAAAGGCGAGAGCTACTTTTGTTTAGCGTTCCACTCGCGCACGCAGCCTTCCAGTGCGGAGCCAGGCGTCGGGCGGCCGATGAAGTAGCCTTGCGCGCGATCGCAGCCCGCGTTGTCGAGGAAGTCGAGCACCTCCTGCGATTCCACGCCTTCGGCGCAGGCCGTCAGGCGCAGCTTGTGCGCGAGCAGGATCATGGTTTCGACCATGGTGCGCGCGTCTTCGTGGGCGAACACGTCGCGCACGAATGAGGTATCGATCTTCAGTTCGCTGAACGGCATCAGGTAAAGCTGCTTCAGCGACGAATAGCCGGTGCCGAAATCGTCGATGGACAGGCCGAAGTTCTTCACGCGCATGCGCGTCAGCACGTCCATCGTCGTGCCGGGGTCGAACATCGCAGCGCTTTCCGTCACTTCGAAAATGATGCGGCGCGCATCCGCGCCGACCTGCGCGGCCATGCGCGCCACCTGATCCGGGAACGTCAGGTCGTTGAGCAGCTGCGGCGACAGGTTCACCGCGACACTCATGTGCAAGCCGGCAGCGTCCCAACTGCGGCATTGCGCGAGCGACATCTCCAGCACCTGTTCGCTCAAGCGGCGGATGAGCCCGTGCTTCTCGGCGATCGGAATGAAACGCACCGGCGAAATGAAGCCCAGCGATGGGTGTTCCCAGCGCGCCAGCGCTTCGACGCCCTCCACTATCCAGCGACCCGGCGCGACGCGCGTCGCCTTGGGCTGGTAGTGCACCGAAATTTCGCGGCGGTCCAGCGCGGCTGTCAACGCAGCGGACGTGATCGGCGTGTCGCCGCGCAGACACTGGCGCAGTACGGCTTCCAGATCCGACAGCATGATGGGCTTCTGTAACGCGCCCAGCATGTTCAGTCCCTGCGCGCGCCCGATCTGCTGTGCGGTGGCGAGCACGCGCTGATCCATGCCGCTCGCAACGAGCACATGCGCCTTGCTGCCGCGCTCGCCCAGATAGCGCAGCAGTTCGATGCCGTCAGCGCCGGGCATCTGCAGATCGAGGACCACGACGGTCGGCTGGAACTCGAGCACGGCGCGGCGAAACGCATCGGGTTCAGTGACCGCGCGCGCTTCGAAACCCATGCTTGCAGCGGCTTCGGAAATGAATTCGCACAAATCGGGCTGGTCATCGATGACGAGCAGTTTGTTCACTATGTCAAGCAACACGAACCTCCCGATCCAGGACGTGGCGGACCCGCATCGCCAGCTCCTCGATGCGATAAGGTTTGTAGATGACGTCGGTCATGGGGATGCCGGGACCGCCGTTGGCGCCGCCAAGCACGTTGCCTTCGGCATAACCCGTCGTGAACAGCACGTCGATGTCGGCGCGCAGTTCCCGCGCGCGTTTCGCGAGCGCGGGGCCGAGCGTGCCGCCGGGCATCATGACGTCGGTGAACAGCAGGTCGATGCGTTCCGGTCCGCCGAGAATGCGCAGCGCCTTCTCGGCGTTCGGCGCGGCGAGTGCGCGATAGCCCAACTGCGTCAGCGACGTGACGACGGTCTCGCGCAGGTCGGCATCGTCCTCGACGACGAGAATGGTTTCATCGCCGCCCGGCGCGGCTTGCGTCGCGATCGTGTCTTCGCGGAACGACTGTTCGTCGAGGCAGCGCGGCAGCAGGATCTGCACTGTCGTGCCGCGGCCCACGTTGCTCTCGATGGTTGCGAGGCCGCCCGATTGCTCGGCGAAGCCGTGCACCATCGCCAGGCCCAGCCCGCTGCCCTTGCCCGAATCCTTGGTCGTGAAAAACGGCTCGAAGACCCGCTTCAACACTTCGGGCTCGATGCCTACGCCGGTGTCGCTGACGCTGACCGCGACGTAATCGCCCGGCTCGACTTGCGGATGATCGTGGCAGAACAACGAATCCACGCGCAGGTTCTGCGTCTTCACGATGAGCCGCCCGCCGTCGACCATGGCGTCGCGCGCGTTGATGGCGAGATTGAGCACGGCGTTTTCGAATTGGCCGGCATCCACGCGCGTGTGCCACAAATCGTGCGATTGCACCATGCGCACTTCGACCGAATCGCCGAGCGTGCGCTGCAACAGCTCGGCGATGCTGCTGAGCTGGCGGTTCAGGTCGACGACGGTCGGATCGAGAATCTGCCGGCGCGCGAACGTCAGCAGCCGGCGCGTGAGATCGGCGCCGCGCACGGCAGCGCGCATCGCAGTGTGAACCTTACGGGCCAGGCTCGGGTTTTCCGACACGCTGCGTTCGAGCAATTGCAGGTTGCCCAGCACGACGCCGAGCAGGTTGTTGAAGTCATGCGCGATGCCGCCGGTGAGCTGGCCGATGGCTTCCATCTTCTGCGCCTGCAACAAGCGACCTTCCAGGCGCTTGAGTTCGGTCAGATCGTAAGTGATCGAGAAGAAACCGCGCACCGCGCCGTCCGGCGCGATCTCGGGCACGAAGTGCGTCTGCCAGTCGCGCTGCCGGCCGTCGCGCACGCTCGCGTAAGTCACGCTGCCGCCTTCACCGCGCACCGCGGCCGCGATCCAGCTCTCGACGTTGGCATAGTCCTCGGCCGAAAAAATCTCGGACAGGTGCTTGCCCACGCATTGGTCGTTCGACAGGTTCAGCCACCCCTGCACCGCCTTGTTGACGTAGGTGACCATGAGATCCTGGTTGGTGTACGTCACCATCGTCGGCATGGCGTCGAGCGTGAGTTCGTAGAAGTCGCGCGTCTCGCGCACCTGCCGCTCGGCGATGACGCGATCGGTGATGTCCTGGATGGTGCCGTGCAGGCGCACCGTCTTGCCCGAACGGCGCTCGGCCTTGGCGATGACACGCACCCAGATCGAACGCCCGCGCGCGCTGGTGAGTCGCAGTTGCAAGTCAGCCGACTTGCCCTGCGTGATGACGATGTCCGCGTTGGCGAGGATCTGCGCCATGTCCTCGGGCGGAAAATAGGATCTGATCTGCGCGGTGTCGATGCGATGCGATGCCGGTAGGTCGAAGATCGCGAACACCGCATCGGTCCAATGCACCTCGCGCGAAGCGACGTCGTATTCCCAACCGCCGACCTGCGCGGTCGCTTGCATGTCGCGCAACAGGCTGTCCAGGCGCACACGCTCGCTGACATCGCGGAACGTCAACACGGTACCGATGGACGTACCATGTTCCGTCACCGGCACGATGCGGTATTCGACCGGGCGGCGCTGGCCGTCCTTGCGGCGCAGAAGAGCGCCGACACCGCGCATGATGTCCGTCGTGTAACGCACCCGCCGGACTACGTCGGAAGGTGCGTCGCTTTCGCTGCCGGAGTTGATCAGCACGCGATAGTCGAGGCCGAGCAGTTCTTCGTACTCGTAGCCGAGCAGCTTCGCCGCGGCAGGATTGCCGTAGCGCACGAAGCCGGCCGCATCCAGTTCGAGCACGCCTTCGCCGGAAGCTTCGACAATGGCGTAGTTACGGCGATTGGTCGCTGCGAGTTCGCCGTAGCGCTTCTTCAGACGGCGCTGCAGCCGCTGCATGCGCAGAAAGGCATACAGCACAGCGCCGCCCGCAAGGGCGAGCCCTACCACGATGCCGATCATGCCAAGCCATTGCTGCACTGAATGTCAGACCTTCGGCCCCGGCTCGCGGCCGGCGTACCAGTTGACCGCATATTGCATGAGCTGCGCCGACGTGCGCAGCGACAGCTTGCGCTTGATGCGCTGGCGATGCGATTCGACGGTCTTCACGCTCAGGTTGAGCGCTTCCGCCGTCTGCCGCGTCGACAGGCCTTTGCCGATCATGTGCAGCACCTGCAGCTCGCGATTGGTCAGGCTGTCGACCGGATTGGACGAGATGTACGCGCCGCCCGAGGCGAATTTCTCGATCATGCTGTTGCCGACCGCTTCGCTCACGTAGATGCCGCCTTCGAGCACGCGGCGCAGCGCGATCAGGAATTGATCGGAAGCCGCCTGCTTCATGATGTAGCCGTTGGCGCCGGCCGAGAGCATGCGCTCGGCGTAGATCGCCTCGTCATGCATCGACAGCACCAGCAGCGGCAGCGAGGGATAGTGCGCGCGCGCATCCTTCACCAGCTCCAGGCCGTCGCCCTGCTTGAGCGACACGTCGACGATGACGGCGTCCGGTTCCAGTTCGCGGATCAAGGACTTGGCTTCGCGCGCGGTCTCGGTTTCACCGCACACTTCGAGGTCGGTCTCCGCCTCGATCAGGCGGCGCAGACCCTGGCGCACGATCGGGTGGTCGTCCACGATGAGCACGCGGCGCTTGCGATCCTTCGGCACGCCCGTGGGCGGCTTGTGCACGGTCTTGAACAACGTGGGACCAACGCTCATTAGAGTGACTCCTCAAGCAAACCAAGAATTCGTGCCATTCGTTCTACACACCTGCGTACCGCAGCTACCGCTCAGCGTCAGTCATGCGGCGACGGCGCGCTCGACGCCCGTGTCACCGGACGGTTGCGCTGGCGCGGCTTGCGCCGCGGCGTCGTGCTGCCGCCGGGCATTTCCAGCGGACATTCGCACACCACTTTCGTGCCCGACGGCTCGGCCAGCTCGAACCCCACCGTGCCGCCGAGAATGCGGGCGCGGTAGCGCATGATCTTCAGCCCCATGCCGGTCGCGTCGATGGCGCCCGCCGGCATGCCGATGCCGTCGTCGATGATAGCCAGCTTAACCTTAGCGCGGGCCGAACTCAGATGAAGTCGTATCGACCGCGCATTGCCGTGGCGTACCGCATTGCGCACCGCCTCCTGCGCAATCCGGTAAAGATGATTGGCCAGCTCCGCATTCAGCAGCCGCGGCGGCTGCAAGCGGTGCGTGAATACCGTTGGAACTCCGTACAGCTCGCTCGCATGCATCGCGAGGCTTTCCAGCGCATCCTGCAGGCCGCCGCGCTCCAAGTTCACCGGCGACAAGCCCCGCGCCAGTGCACGCGTGCTTTCGATGGCATTGTTCACCAGCCGCGTGATGTTTTCGATCTCCGGCAGGATGGCCGGGTACTCCGCCGTCACCCGCCCGGCCACGCCACGCAGCATCAAGGCGACACCGGTCAGTTCCTGACCCAGGCCGTCGTGAAGATCGTTGCCGATGCGGTACTGCTCGCGATTCACTGCCTGCAGGATGGCGCGTTCGAGCTGCTTGCGCTCGCTCACGTCCTGCAACACGACCAGGCTGTGATTGCGTCCGGCCACTTCGAATCCCGACAGCACGCCGGCCGCCGAGAAATGGCTGCCATCGCGGCGCCGTCCGTCGAACTCCAGCAGGACTGAACTGGCCGAGTGCGCCGAACGGCGCGGATCGTCCAGATTGGACTGCCAGCGCTCGCGGTTCTCGAAAGGCCAGCCCGCCAACAGACTCATCTCGCGCCCGATCAGTTCCCCGCGCCGGTACGCGAACATGGTGTCGAACGCCGGATTGGTGATCTCGATCACACCGCGCTCGTTGATCACCGCGACGCCTTCGAGCATGGACTCGATCATGCGCGCCTGAGTGGCGATGGCGCGCTCGGCGCGGATCTGTTCGGTGGTCTCCGCGGCGTTCAGGGTCAAGCCCACGATCTTCGCATCACGGCGAATGGCGCTGGCGCGCACGTCGAAGTGCCGCGTCTGACCGTCCAGTCCATCGATCTCGGCGGCAAAACCGTCCACTTCGCCACGCGCTAGCACGCGGTGCATGGAGGCCAGCGCAGTGGGATGCAGGTGCTCGGGAAAGAATTCGGTGATGTGCAGACCCTGCAGCTCATCGGGGCTACGGCGGTTGAAGGCGCGATTGGCGAACAGCACATGCAACTCGCGGTCCAGCACCAGCACCAGGTCGGGCAGTGATCGCACGACTTGGCGCATGGCATCGGCGGTCTGCGGCAGCGCCTGCCATCCCGATTCGTCGCTGCCGGGGGAGCCGATGAATACACATAGCGCTTGCACTTCGTTCGCAGCGTCGCGCACCGGGCGCAGGTGCAGATTGAGGTCGCAGCCTGCGCCGCCCGGCGGCGATGTGCTCAGCAGGAAATGCAGCGCGTCCCCCGCAAAGGCGCGCGCGAAGCGGGCGCCGTGGCGATCCATGTCGCCGAAGAGAGCGGCCAGCGGCTGCCCCACGATATTGCCGGTGGTGGTGTCGAGAAGGCGCGCAAACGCCGGATTGGCCCAGCGCACGACCAGTTCGCGGTCAACGATGGCCGCTTGGCCCGGTGACTGGTTCAGCAAGTCCAGCGCGGCGGACGACGACGCGGCCAGCGCCTGCAGCGTGTCGCCCAGCAAAGCGGCCAAAGTGGCTTCGGGAAGCTCCGCAGGCCCGCTCTCCGGCGTCGCGCCGGAGAATTTTGCCTGGTGAGTGACGGCATTCACGTGGTAACGACTCTCATGCAACTTAGCGGCAAATCTTGTTGCACGGTGGGTGTAGGGGATATGAGCTAATCCCCTAATGTCGCAGGTGGCGCGAGCGTCTTTGGCCAAGCCCCGACCCGCAGCCCAACGTTATGGAAAAGAATATGCGCTTTCAAGGGCTTATGGGGACTCAAGGCCGGACGAAGGCAGCCTGGGATGGATTCGGGGTGCGGCGCAGAGGCGCCTGCACTTTACGTAATGCTGCGACCAACCACGCCGGCGCTGGGCGCCGCCGGAATGCCGGGAATGCCGCCGCGATCGGCCACCCATTGGGTGGCGTAACGGATCAATTCGCTCGTGGAGCGCAGATTGAGCTTCTCGCGCATGTGACGGCGGTGCGCATCCACTGTCTTCATCGACAAGTCCAGGCGCTGGGAAATCTCCCGTGTGCTGATGCCTTCGCCAATCAGCTTGAATACTTCCAGCTCGCGATCGGTCAGTGCCGCCACCGGATCTTCATCGGTGCCGGGCGCCCGACCACGCGCAACTTGACTTAACAGCCGCTCGCTCATCGCAGAACTTACATGGCGCTGGCCACGCGCCACTTTGCGCAGCGCACCGAGAAAGTCGGTGCCGGCGACATTCTTCATCACATAACCACTCACACCCAGGCGCAGCAAGCGCTCCGCGTGCAGCGCCTCGTCCTGCATCGACAGCACCAGCACACGAATACTTGGGTGATTTGTACGGATCCAGCGCACCAGTTCGACGCCATCGTCGGGACCGAGGGCGAGGTCGACGACCGCGACGTCGGGTGTGGCTGAGTTGACAGCTGTCTGCGCATCCGCCATCGACGAGGCTTCCCCCACTAGCAGGAAATCGCTTTGGCCGGCCAATAGTTGCTTCAATCCTTCGCGCACGAAGGGATGGTCGTCAATGATGACGATTCGCGTCTGCTCTGCCATGGATTGGGCCCCTTTTGTCGGCTGATCGACCCCGAGCCGGGCGGGGAACTTGTAGCATCCATGTTTGCGGCGGCACAAGCGCAGAACAATCCCCATTTTCCACATTCGTGGGGGAGTGATAGCTTAAGAGCACTCGGCCCATCCAGTCGTCGAGGCCTACAGGAGCCAACGCTCACCGCATGAAAAAGGATCCCACCCCGACCCTGCGCTTCGTCCTGCTGGAGGACGATCCGAACGACGTCGAGCTGATCCAACTGGAGCTGGCGCGCAATGGCGTCAACGTCGAATGGCGGCATGCGGCCTCGGAGAAGGAGTTCCGCGCGGCGTTGAGCGGTGAGGCGCCGGATCTGGTGCTGGCCGACTACACCCTGCCCGGCTTCGACGGGCTGGCGGCGCTGCGCATAGCGCTGCGTCAATGTCCTGACACTCCTTTCATCTTCGTGTCCGGATCGCTGGGCGAAGAGCGCGCGATCGAAGCATTGAAGAGCGGCGCCACCGATTACGTGCTCAAGGATCGCCTGCAGCGCTTGCCCGCCGTCGTCATGCGCGCGCTGACCGAAGCGCGCGAACGCCGCGAGCGGCGCCAAGCCGAAACCGCGCTCGAAGACCACCGCCTGCTGTTGGGCACACTGATCGACAGCCTGCCCGAATACATCTACACGGTCGACATCGAGAATCGGCTCACCGTCGTGAACGCGGCGCTGCTCGATACGCTGCGTAAGAAGCGTGAGGAAGTGCTCGGCCAGCGCTTGTCCGATGTATGGCAGGAAGAAACCGTCCTCGACATCGAAGCGCAGGCCGGCGCCACGCTGCGCAGCGGCCACGCGCTCACCGATCAGGAACGCGCCTGGATCGCCGCTGACGGCTCGGTGCGCTGGTTCACGTTCACGCACGTGCCTTTGCGCGATCACGGCACCGTCATCGGCCTGGTGTGCACGGTGCGCGAGATCACCAATCAGAAAGCGCTCGAACAGGAGATCCTGGAAATCTCCAATCGCGAGCAGCGCCGGCTCGGCAGCGATTTGCACGACGGCCTGGGCCAGGAACTCACCGGGCTGTCGCTGCTGTTGAAAGGCTTGGAGATGCAGCTCGCGCGCGAAGCACAGCAGTATTCATCGCAGGTGACCAAGATCAGCGACCTGCTCGCGCGCGCCATTCAGAGCACGCGCTCGCTCGCTCGCGGCCTGGCGCCGGTGAACCTGGAACGCGGTGGCTTGCCCGAAGCGCTGAAACACCTGGTCGCGCGCTGCACCGACATGTACAGCATGGACGTGTCGTTCTCGAACGCGGGCCAGAAGCTACCCGATCTCGAAGAGGGCGCGGCGACGCATCTGTACCGGATCGCGCAGGAAGCAACCACGAACGCCGCGCGTTACGCGCGCGCCAAATCCATCTGCATCGACCTGCGCACGACGGGCCGCAAGCTGCAGCTCTCGATCACAGACGATGGCATCGGCCTGAGCGCGGGGTTGGCGCGCGGCCAACCCGGCATGGGATTGAAGATCATGGAGTACCGCGCGCGCATGCTCGGCGGCACGATCAATTTCGAAGAACCCGGCCCCAGCCCCGGCACACGCATCGTGCTTGCCGCGCCGCTGCATCTGGTGAAGCAGGCGAAGGACAAGCTGCGCCGAGTGATGTAATTACGTAGGTTGGGCTGAGTCTTCGAAGCCCAACATTCTTGGTGCGAAGGTTTGTTGGGCTTCGAAGACTCAGCCCAACCTACAGCTATTTTCTGACCACCGGCACCAAGGTGTGATCGGCGCCGTTCCAGACTTCGATGAAGGACTCGATCTCGGAGGCCGGCATGGCGCGGGCAATGAAGTCTCCCTGCAGCGCGTCGCAGCCGCCTTGTTCGAGGAACTCGAACATCGGTGAGGTTTCGACGCCTTCCGCACACACGGTCAGCGACAGGTTGTGGGCCAGCTCGATGATGGCCTTCACCACCGTCGCGGCGGCCTTGCTCTGCGTGATTTCGGCGATCAGCAGGCGGTCGATCTTCACTTCGCTGAACGGCATCTTGTAGAGCTGCGTCAGCGACGACATGCCGATGCCGAAATCATCCAGCGACAGCCCGACTCCCTTGACGCGTAACCGCGTGAAGATGTCCATCACCAGTTCCGGATCGTCGAGCGACGCCGCTTCGGTGACTTCCAGCGTGAGCTGTTCGGGCGCCGCGTCGAACTCGCGCAGCACGCGGCCGAGCCGGTCGGGAAATTCGATGTCCTGCACCAGGCGCGGCGACAGGTTCACGGCCGCACCGAGATCCAGGCCGCGCATGCGCCAATGGCCGATCTGCCGGATCGCGTCGGTCATCACGAAATCCGTGACGCCGATGATCAGGCCTGACTGTTCGGCAAGCGGCAGGAACTCCGCCGGGTACAACAGGCCGAGCCGCGGATGGCGCCAGCGCACCAGCGCTTCGGCGCTGCGCACCTGCCAGTCGTTCGCGGATCGAACCAGTTTCGGCTGGTAGTGGACGACGAGTTCGTGCTCATCGATGGCGCGCTGCAATTCCTCGACGGAAACGCGTTCGCCGGGCTCCATGTGTTTGGCGAGCAAGGCTTCGATCTCCTCGAGCATGGCGGGTTTTTGTAGTGTGCCGAGCATACGCAGGCCCAGCTGATCGCCGAGTTGGCGCGCGCTGGCCAGCACGCGCTGGTCCATGCCGCTCGCCAGCAATACGCCGGCGGTGGTGCCGAGCCGCGCCAGGTAGCGCAGCGCTTCGATGCCATCCATGCCCGGCATCTGCAAATCCAGCAGGATCAGCGACGGCTGGCGCTGCGCCAGTTGTTCGCGGAACCCTTCGGCGCTGTCCGCGGTGATGACCTCGCAGCCTACGCCATCGCCGATCTGGACGATGAGCTCCAGGAAGTCGACCTCATCGTCGACGGCCAGCACCAGATTCCTCTCACGCGGGGACACGCTTGGTTTCCTCCTCATCCAAAATCGCTCGCACGCGGCGTGCAAGATCCTCAACCCGGTAGGGCTTGGTGAGGACTTCGATCGATCCATCGAGCATGCCGCGGTGCATTATTGCACTGTCGCTGAATGCGGAAGTCATCAACATCTTCAACCCCGGCCGCCGCTCGCGCAATTTGGCCGCGAGGCTCGTGCCCGGCAGCCCCCCCGGCAGCATCACATCGGAAAACACCAACGCGATGTCGGGGTGTTGCATGAATTGCTCCAGCGCCTGGTGGCCATTCGCGGCCTCCAGCGCTCGATAGCCCAGGCTGCCCAATATATCCATGACTGTCGAGCGCACTTCGCGATTGTCTTCGACCACCAGGATGGTCTCGCTGCCCTGCGGCAACTCCGTCGGAGCACCGACTTCGGCCCCGGCATGCTCCACCTGCGCCAGCGTGCGCGGAAAACACAACTGCACGACCGTGCCCTTGCCCGGCGCGCTGGTCAAAGTGACCTGCCCGCCGGATTGGCGGACGAAACCATACACCATCGACAGCCCGAGGCCGCTGCCTTTGCCCACGTCCTTGGTCGTGAAGAACGGCTCGAACACGCGCTTCAACGTTTCCGGCGACATGCCCGTGCCGTTATCCGCGACTTCCAGTACTGCGTAGTCGCCGGCCTGCACGGCTTCTGCGCCAATGGCGTGCTCTGCCGCGAGTGTCACGTTGCGGGTGGTAATGGTGATGACGCCGCCGTCGGGCATGGCGTCGCGCGCATTGATGATGAGGTTCAGCACTGCGTTCTCGAGCTGACCCGGGTCGACTTTCGACGACCAGACGTCCGGATCGAGCATCTGGCGGATCTCTATGTCGCCGGTGAGCGAGCGGCGTAGCAACTCGTACATGCCGGCGACCATCGCGTTCAGATCGACGACGCGCGGTTCAAGCACTTGTTGGCGTGCAAACGCGAGCAGCCGGCGCGTAAGCTCGGCGCCGCGCATCGCCGCTTTCATCGCGGTCTCGGCCTGCCGCAGCAGGCGCGGGCTTTCACGCAAGGAGCGGGCCAGCAGCTGCATGTTGCCCATGATCACGGACAAGAGATTGTTGAAATCGTGCGCGATGCCGCCGGTCAATCGGCCGACGGCTTCCATCTTCTGGCTCTGCCGCAACTCCGCTTCGAGCTGGCGCCGCTCGGTCACGTCGCGCGCGGCGACGAAACAGCCCTGCACTTCGCCGGTCTCGTCATAGTGCGGCAGGAAGATGGCTTCGATGTCCACCATCTTGCCATGCTGATCGCGCAGGCGGCCCTGGCTTTCCACCGTACGTCCTTGCAACGCTTCGCGGAAGTACGGCGCGATAGCGTTGTAGCGCTTGTCGCCGATGACATCGCTGATGCCGCGGCCGCGGCTGCTCACCAGCGGCACACGGAAAAAGTCCTGGAACAACCTGTTCGCGTACACGACCCGCTCGTCGCGGTCCGCGTAGCTGATGAACAGCGGCAGCGAATCGAGAATCGTCCCGTAGAAATCCTGGCTGCGGCTGAGCGCTTCCTCGGCGTCGATCTGGCCGCTGATGTCGCTGACCGATCCGGCCAATCGCAACGGTCGGCCTGCGGCATCGCGCTCCGCTTCGCCACGCAGCCGGCACCAGATGACGCCGCCGGTGCGCCTCACGATGCGGCAGCGCATGTCGAGGCGCACCTGGTTTTCCAGGTGTGCGCGGATCTTGTTCAGCACCAGCGAGCGATCGTCGGCATGCAGCACGTTCTGGAACGCGCTGAAGGTGTCGGGGAAGTCCGTATCCGCGTAGCCGACGATGTCGCGGAAGCGCGCCGCGTACCAGACGTGGCCGGTGAGTAGATTCCAGTCGTACAAGCCGTCGGACGTGCCGCGAACGGCGCGTTCCCAGCGCTGCTGGACTTCGAGCGAATCCTGCTGGCTTTGCTTGCGGCTCGAAATGTCGCGCAACACTCCGACGACGCGCAGTGCGCGGCCGCTGTCGTCGCGCCGCACGACCTTGGCGCGCGCCAGGAACCACTTGCGTTTGCCCGACTGCGTCGTCAGCTGGTATTCGCATTCGAACACCGGCGTGACGCCGTTGAAGTGCATTTCGAATTTTTCCAGCACCGCCGCATCGTGCGTGGGCAGCAGCAGGCGCTCGGACAGCTCCGTGCGCGCCAGCAGCGCCTGTGGATCGACGCCGATCGACGTGCGCCATTGTTCGTTGTAGTAGACCTCGTCGCGCGCGACGTTCCAATCCCACATCGACAGCTCGCTCGCTTCCATCGCGATATCGAGCCGCGCTTCGCTCGCACGCAGCGAGTCGCGCAACTGCCGCGTGCGGGTGAGGTCTTCGAAGCTCACGATCAACTGCGGCGCCGCGCCCTGCGCATCGGGCATCGGCGCCACGGTGACGCGCGTCAACAGCGGCTGATCCTTGCTGTCGCGAATCAAGATCTCGCCGCTGAACGCAACGGCACCGCGCATCGCGTCCAACAGGAGCTGCAGCGAGGCGGCGTCGGTTCGTCCTTCTGCTTGAACCAGAACGGGCAGCGTATGGAACGGCCGATCCAGCAGCGCCGGCACATCGAAGCCGGTCAGCCGCACAAATGCAGGATTGGCATGCGCGATGTTCGGCGCACCCGAATTACAGTCAACGACGAGCACGCCCTGGGCGACCGCATCAAGGGCGGCGAACGCTTCGGGTCGCGCAGTGATCAGATCGTTCCTTGTGCGGACGGGATTCATGCTTCGATCGGTCGGATTCCGTGCCCGGCTATGGCGTGGCGCGACGATAGTGCGCCAGCCCGCCGCAGCTTGCTGAATCCATGTCGCGGAAACTGTGTGCCGCGCCGCGCGAGGCACGGATTGGGGGAAAAGATATGTCAAGGCAGGGGCCTAAACCCCTGAAATCACTGGCGGCTGGACGTGCCGACTGCACCCTGGCCAGTTGCGACGTATGATCGCGGCCTACCCTTTCCCTTAGAACGAGCGCGACCGCACCAAGCTGCGTGCGCAGCCCTTCTTCACGCGCTGCCGGAGGCCCCATGTACGACTGCAGGAAATTCTTTATCGACGGTGCCTGGGTACAGCCGGCAGGCCGACGCGAGCTGGACGTCATAAATCCCGCGACCGAGGCGCCTATCGGCAAGATCCTGCTCGGGACGGCCGAGGACGTGGATCTCGCCGTGCGCGCCGCACGTGCGGCCTTTGAAAGCTTTTCTCAAACAACGCGCGAGGAAAGAATTGATTTACTTGAGCGTATCATCAAGGTTTTCAAAACGAACATGCCGCGCTTGGCGCAAGCCATTTCGGACGAAATGGGCGCCCCGATGAAGCTGGCGCTGCGCGCGCAAGCCAGCAGTGGACTGGACCATTTCACCTCCACGCTGGCAGCGCTCAAGGACTTCGCGTTCGAGGAAACCTCGGGCACCACATTGCTACGCCGCGAGCCGATCGGCGTCTGCGGGCTGATCACGCCCTGGAACTGGCCCATCAATCAGATCGGCTGCAAGGTCGCGCCGGCCCTGGCGGCGGGCTGCACCGTCGTGCTGAAGCCAAGTGAAGTCGCGCCGTTGAGTGCGCACGTATTTGCGGAAATCCTCGTCGAGGCGGGCGTGCCGAAAGGCGTCTTCAATATGGTGGATGGCGACGGCCCGACGGTCGGCGAGGCAATTTCGCGCCATCCCGACATCGATATGGTCTCGTTCACCGGCTCGACGCGCGCCGGCGTGCAGGTGGCCAAGGCCGCCGCCGACACGGTGAAGCGTGTGTCGCAGGAACTCGGCGGCAAGTCGGCCAACATCATTCTCGAGGATGCCGATCTCAACGCGGCCGTGAAAAACGGCGTGCTGTCGATGATGTCGAACACCGGTCAATCGTGTAACGCGCCCTCGCGCATGCTGGTGCCGGCGAAGCTGTACGACGAAGCTGTGCGGATCGCAAAGGCGACTGCCGAGAGGCCCGTCGTCGGCGATCCCAAGGCGGAGGGCGTCACGATGGGTCCGGTGGCCAACAAGACGCAATTCGAGAGGATCCAGAAGCTGCTGGAAAAAGGCATCGCCGAAGGCGCAACCGTCGTCATCGGCGGCCCGGGCCGCCCCGCCGGTATCGACAAGGGTTACTTCGTGAAGCCGACGGTGTTCGCGAACGTGAACAACTCCATGACCATCGCGCGTGAAGAAATCTTCGGGCCGGTGCTGACCATGATTCCCTACGAGACCGAGGAAGAAGCGATCCGCATCGCCAACGACACCGTCTATGGCTTGTCCGGCTACGTGTACGCCGGCAGCATCGAGAAGGCCAAGCGCGTGGCCGCGCGCCTGCGCACGGGCATGGTCCACCTGAATGGCGCGCCCGGCGACATCAACGCACCATTCGGCGGCTACAAGCAGTCGGGCAACGGCCGCGAATGGGGCCGCGAAGGGCTGAAAGAATTCCTGGAAACGAAGGCCGTGATGGGCGCGGCTTAGGCGCGCCGCGTTACTTCACCGGACCCTGTGCCAGGTCCGGTGGCGCGATCGTGCCGGCGATGCGATCGTAGACCCGATGCACCTTGATGCCTGACAGGGGGCTCTCGCCGCCCCAGGAAATCAGGGATTCGAGCTGGTCGCTCTTTTTCAGCCAACGATACTTCTCGACGACGCGCGGACCGCCACGCGCCTTGCGCTCGATCACGAACCAGTCGCCGTCCCAGCCCACGTTCGAATCCGCCAGTTCGCCTTGCGGCATCGACACCTGGCTGCGCACGCCCGCTTCGAAACGACGCGCATCCACCTGCGACTGGAAATCGAGAATCATGCCCGACTGCTTGATGTCGAGCGTGCTGGAAATGCCGAGCATCTGGCGCAACTCATCGTCGCGACGCTTGAAGCGCAGCTCGCGCGGCGACGGCCGGGCCGGCTCGGCGCGCGGCTCGCGAGGCCCTGGGGCTTCAGGCGAATCGTCATCGGGATCCGGGGGAATGAACAGCTCACCGTCGGCGCGCGCCCGGCGCATCAGTGCGTCGCGGCGCTTCCTGTCATCGGCCAGGCGCTTCTGCAGCAGATGCTCGGCATCGTCGCTCAGTGCAACGTTCATGCGCCAATGACCGCTGAGATCCGCGCCGTGCGGCGACGTCGCGGTATACGCCGCGAGGGCGGCGTGAGTGAGGATGCAGAGTCCAAGTGCGAACAGGCAGCGGCGCATTATCACTCGGACCCAGGTGTCGGCTGATTCGTTCCGTCTCGTTGTGCTCGGCATGATGCCGCCAGCGCCACGCCGGATGCAACAGCCGCTTGTCGGGATTGGAACCATTACGCGTCGCATCTGCGCGTGTGCATTTACCGAGTCGCAGATTGCGGATAGTAGAGGTCGTAGTACCAGGCACAGGCCTTTTCGATATGCGCCTGGATGCGAGGCGGAATGACATGGAGCGCAGGCGTCTCGATCCGATCGACCTGGCGATGCAGATACTTCATCCGATAGTGGCTGTCACTTTCCGTCCTGCCCGTCGCGAGCTTCTGCGGATTGACTTGGAAGGGCGCCAATTCCAGCCAGGTATGCAGATGCGACATGCACGCTGCGGGTTGCGCCATCAAATCCTCAAAGCGCAGGAAGTAAAGCCGCTGCTGGACTGCCGACGGCAAGTCCTGCACTGCATTGATCGACAATAGCGGTGCACCGATCGCCTTGTCCTTGGCAAACAACATATCGGCACGTCCGAAGCGGTCGAAGTCGGCCAACTGATCGATGAAGTCGAGCATGATCGTGCGTTGATGCTGTGCTTCGATCGAACCGTAGACCTGCCCGAGTTCGCGGATGCACACCACGAGCCTGGCTTCGGGTGCGAGCTGCAGCAGCAGCTCGATCGCGTGCAGCCATGCACGGTTCTTGTCCACCACCGCTTTCTTGTCGTTGCTGTGATGCCAGCTGCGCAGGAAGCCTTGCATGGCCGAGGCCAGATGACCATAGCTGTCCGCAAAGCCACTATCGAGCTGCGACAGGAAGAACTGATCGTTGCTCACCATGCGCCGTATGCCCAGCAACGCGTTGCACAGCGGCGAGCTTTGGCCATCGCAATGCACTTCGGGATGCTGCGCAAGCAGCTGACACACCAGTGTGGAGCCTGCTCTCGGCAATCCGGTTACGCCGATGAATTTTGGAGTCATCGATGGGCCCTGTGTGTTGGCGCGGGACGTAGGGAATGCCGGGTGGCGCGGGGAACACCGCCTGCATTGCAACTATTTCCTGTCGTCCTCTTCTCGGATAGGTTCCGACGGCGCGACCGACAGACCTGCGTCTGCGGGGACGACAGTGAGATTCAACCCGCTGAGATCATACGTTATCGCCGGCCCTCCGGAAGGCGGGACACTTGGAGCCGCTACCGATCGCGCAGGCGCGTTGCTTTGCAGCGGCGTGATCTGCGAACTTGACGTTACATGACCCACGGCGCTGATGTAGGCGACGGTCGCAGTAACAGTCACCTGCGGAGGAGCTGGGTCCACTGGCGGCGGAGGCACAGTTACTGGCGGAGTCTCATCAGCAGGTGGAGTCTCATCAACAGGCGGGGTAACGACCACGGGTGGAATGACCTCCGGCGGAACAACCGGTGGGTTGACGGCGATAATGTTGGCAGTCAACCCGACAGGTTGCGTCAGAGTGTAGTTGGCCGCGGCGATTCCGCTCAGGCTGTCTGTTGCGGTGACCGCGATTGCATTGCCCACATCTGCTGACGCAAAGATCCCCGCTTCACCGAGCATCACGGCATCTCCAGCAACGACACCTGCAAGCGCGCCCCCGCGCAGTGTTGCCGCTGTCGTGCCGTCGTATGCCTTGTCCTCTGCGACTTGACCGACGACGGTCAATACCGCTCGATCGATCGTGCTCGTGGTGTTATTGGCATAGGTGACGGTGTAATTCCCGCCGCTGTTGCCGTCGTCGACGATGACACCTGCGGTAGTCACCGTCTTGTCGCCAATGCCAGCGTTCTTGTCGGTGAACGCAAAGGTGCCGCCGCTGATTGCGTCCGCACCGAACAGCGCGCCGCCGACAACCGTCGCCGAGCCGGCGGCCGTCATAGTGCCGTCGTATGTCTTGATCACATCCGCACTGGCCAGCGTGATTGCAATTCGCGTGATGCTGACCGAACTGCCCGTCGTGCTCAGTGCATCGTAGTTACTGGCGATGCCACCGTAGAGGCCGGCGCCCAGCGCCAGGCCCGAGACCGTACTCAGCGTGCTGCCTGTCTGGACGTTCCTGCTGGTCAGATTGCTCGCGTGACCTGAGCCTGAGACAGCGAACGATTCGCCTGCCACACCGGTCGCTATCAGATCGTTGCCTGCGAATGCGGTGGTGCCGTCGTAAGCGCGCGTTCCGCTCAGAATCAGGTTTGCCGTATTGATGGTAAGAAGTCCGCCAGTAAGGTCGAAACCCTGTTGGTCGGAATAGAAAGTGTAGACACCAGCATTGGTGGCAGTGGCTCCCAACACACCACCCGGGACGACGCTCATGCCGCTTTGCGCGCTGCCGTTGTAGGTCACGACGACATTGTCGGTCACCGTCAATGCGGTTAGAAATTGCGTGAGCAGCGGAGCGGTATGGCCTTCGTAGATGCGCCATGAGGCGCCGCTGTGGCCGGTGCTCGCGATCGTGTTCGGTGTCGACGTATTCCAACTGCTGAAACTAGACAGCTGCATCATCTGCGCCGTGGTGAGACCGCCGCCGGCACCGGAAGATGACTGTCCGGAAGTCTCGATATCCCAGAAGCTGTCAGTGACGGAACCGTAGTTCGTGCCCATCAATCCGCCGACGGCATTGGCGCTTTGAACCGCACCGGTGGCGTAGGTGTTCGTAACCGACCCGTAGTTGCCGCCGAGGAGTCCACCGACGTAGTTGAAACCTTGAACTGCACCCGTCGCGTAGCTGTTGCTGACCGAACCGTAATTTCGCCCGACCAGTCCGCCGACGTAACTACTACCGTTCACGCCGGTCACCGTGCCGCTGGCGTAACTGTTACCGACCGACCCGTTGCTGAATCCCACCAGACCGCCCACCGCACCTTCACCGCCCTGCACTGCGCCGGTGGCGTAGTTGCCGGAGGCCGCGCCGTCGTTGCGCCCGATCAATCCGCCAACCGAGCCCAGACTTCCGGTCACGGCACCAGTGGCATGGCTGCCGCTCGTCGTACCGCTCGCGACGCTATTCCCGATCAGTCCTCCGACGTAAGAGCGACCTTGCACGGCGCCGCTCGCATAGCTATTCGTGACGGTGCCAGCGCTTTGTCCGGCGAGCCCGCCCACGAAGTCGCGACCGACGACACTGCCACCCACCAGTCCGATGTTCTGCACGATTCCCGCGCTGCCTATATGGCCGAACAAGCCGGACTCATCCGCCCCCGTCAGCGAGCCAAACCCGGGCGAACCCGCACCAGGCAGCTCGATACGCAGGTTTGCGATCGTATGCCCGAGCCCATTCAACGTACCGGTGAAGCGGGCATTGTCTTGGCCCACTGGAATGAACGTGCTGTCGATCCAGACATCGCCCGCCGTGCCGGTTGCAGCTGCGTCGATGTTTCGCCCCAGGGTATAGCTTGCTGCCAGATCCATGACCATCAATTGCAACTGGTGTGCGCTGTTGATGGTCGTCGAGTACTCGATAGCAAGCATCGGTCGCGTTGGAGCGAGGCCGCTGTTCAGGGAGCCGTCGAGGTTCACCATCACCCAGTTGTTGCCTGCGGCACCGCCTGTCGTCGTGAAAGTGAAGCCCGTGAAATTGGCTGCGGTCTGCATCTGCCCGGTTGTCAGGCCCGTGCCGCCGGCGCTTGTCGGCTGACCGGAAGTCGTGAGATCCCAGTAACCGTTAGTGACGGTCGCGCCGGTGCGCGATCCGAGCAAGCCGCCGACATTCGTCGTGCCGCTGACCGCACCGGCCGAGTAAGTATTGGTGATCGTGCCGTTACTGCTGTTACCTACGAGTCCACCAACGTTTCCTATCCCGGCCACGGCACTGGTCGAATAACTGTTGGTGATGGTGCTGCCGTTCATCGCACCGAGCAGACCGCCGACTTGAGTCACTCCCGTCACCGATCCGCTCGCATAGCTGCTGCTGATCGGCGCGGAGGAATATCCCACGAGTCCACCCGCAGCGCCTGTCGTGGCAGTGACATTGCCGGTGGCATGGCTGTTGGTGATGGAGCCGTTCTGATGGCCTCCTACGAGGCCCGCAACCTGGTCCCCGCCGGTCACGTTGCCGGTGGCGAAGCTGTTGCTCACGGTCGAGCGGTTGGTGCCGATCAATCCACCGGCCGCCAGGACACCTGTGACGTTGCCGGTGGCGTAGCTGTTACCAAGCGTGCCGTAGTTGCTGCCCACGGCTCCGCCGACGGACGCGCTGCCGGTGACGGCGCCGGTCGCGTAACTGTTGGTGATGCTGTTGGAGTTGTTTCCTGCCAGACCGCCGACTCTGTTGTTGCCCGTCACTGCGCCGGTGGCGTAGCTGTTGCTGAATGACCCGTTGCTGTTGTTGCCGATCAGGCCGCCGATGTAGTCGGTGCCGCTTGCCGTACCAGTGGCATGACTGCCGGTGACCGTGCCCCAGTTGATTCCGACGAGGCCACCGACGTTGCCAACCGGGCTGCTCACATTACCGGTGGCGTAGCTGTTGGTGACTGTTCCTGGCGGACCACCCCAGATCAATCCCACCAATCCACCCGCCTCGCCATTGCCGTAACCAACGACGTCGCCTGTCGCATGGCTATCCACGATGGCGCCGCCGTCAATGACGCCCACCAACCCACCGGCGGTCTGAAAACCACGCACGCTGCCGGTTGCATAGCTATTCATTACAGTGCCGGCGAGGGATCCGATGAGTGAGCCTGTGCCCCACATGTCGCTCGTAACACTGCCCCCGATCAAACCCATGTTGCGGATCATCGAACCTGCAGCCGTGTAGCCGAACATGCCCGTGAAATTGCTTCCCGTCCGATTGATGTAGAGACCCGAGACCGTGTGGCCCAGTCCGTCGAAGATGCCGGCGAATCGCGTCGGGTCATTGCCGATCGGCGCGAAGCCTGCGCCGGCATTCCATGTGCTCGTCACTGCGGCATCGATGTTGGCGCCCAGGACATAGTTGCGCGCCAGGTTGCCGCTCATCCCTTGCAGATCGGTACCGGTCGCACTGCCCGCCGCGCCGAGACTGGTAATCACGGTGTAATTGACGATCGAGCCGTTCGAGCCCTGCAGCGTGCTGAAGTTGTTTCCCGCTGGCAGACTCACCGGTGCATTTACATTGACCTTGCCGGTGTTGCCTGCAGCAACGGCGCCCTGCCCGTATTGCAGCGCGAGGCTCGCCGTACCGGACCCATTCATCGCGGTATTGATGTTGATATTGTTCTGGGCGTTGAGCGTGAGCTTGTTGACCGACCAGGTGACGGTGTCGTTGACGTTCACATCGCCGGCGGTGCCGCTGTTTCCAGCGCTGCTCAGTACGGTGACGTTGGTGCTGGCCAGGTTGCTCGACAACGCTGCGCCGGTGATGTTGCCGCCGCTCGCTGCAATGTTGTAGTCGGTTGGATCGATAAGCCAGCTGCCAGTCTGGCCTTGCGCGGCCGCCGTCGTGACCTTTGCATCGTTTGCGACGTTGACGTTCGCCGCCGATGTATCAATGAAGCCGCCGTCGCCACCATGAGGCGCGCTGGCATCGAGAGTGCCAGCGACAGCCACGCTACCGCTATCCATATCGCCCAGCAGCCTGATCGTGCCGTTGCGATTCTCGATGGTCTGAGCCTGAATCACGCCAGTGTTGTTGACCGCACTGTGCAGCAACGTGCCTGCGCTGCGCGCGGTCAGCACCACTTGCCCGGCATCCACCTGAATGATTCCGCCGTTGTGAACGAGCGCATCGACTGCGCCGGCATTCACGGTAACGTTGAGCAATCCGTCGCCGGCTACATCGATCGTGAGCGCATTGCCGGAAGCCAGCGCGACGCTGCCCATCCTCGCGACAATGACGCCTTGATTGCTCACATTCGCACCGAGCAACGCTACGTAACCACCGTCAGCGTGAATCGACCCCAGATTGACGACGCCGCGATTGCCGCTGCCGTTGAACTCGTAACGCCCGGCCATGAAATCGCTGTCGGCGATGTCGCGCGTAGATGCTACGAGGCCGCCCACATTCACTTGCGCGCCCGTGCCGAAAAGAATGCCGTTGGGATTCACCAGAAACACTTTGCCGTTGGCCGCGAGACTCCCCAGGATGCTGGAAGGATCGCTGCCCGATACACGATTCAACGCGACCGAATTGCTGTTGGGTTGAACGAATTGAACCGACTCGGCGATGCCGATATCGAATGATTGCCAGGTGAGCGCGGCGTTCTGCGTGGTCTGAAGGATCGTCGTGCGACCCGACTCGATGTTGATGCTCGCATTGCCGGCCACCACCGTGCCGCCTGCCGGCGACGCGTAGCCCGCCGACCCATACGACAATGCCAGCGCAGCGGATACTGCTTGCAGAATGAATCCCAGGCGAACAACGGCGCGCTTTCCACCGGAGGATTGCTTGCCGCGGCTTTTCGCTTGTTCCGAAACGGCGGTGACGGTGCCGGTGCTTGCGTTCCAGATTGAGCGGTACGTGTGGTTCATGGTGCGTTACTTGTCAATCTCTGGAACAGACGGCGCGCGTATTTGCGCAATGGTTTGCACGATGCAGAACCGATCAGAAGTATTTGACCGAGTTGATCCAGAAGCGGCCGTCTTTGTCTGGCGCAGACGTTGCTGCGGCAGCACCCATCGTGTGGGCGTAGTACGCCTTGATCACGAAGCTGCGCGCGTCGAACCAGTTCAGTCCGACTCCGCCACCCGTCAACGTGCGTCGATTGCGTCCCGCACTCCACGGATCCTTGTCCGCGCGACCCGAGCCACTATCCACGAAGCCAATGACTTGCCAGTCACCCGGCATGCTGACGAACATTTTCGGCAGCGTCAGTCGCGCTTCGACAGTCACCGCATAGCCTTGATCGACGTACGCCTCGCCTTCTGGATAGGCACGCACTGAGTTCGCTCCACCCAGTCCGGTCTTTTCCGAGATATCCAGATTCTGCGAGGCCAGTTGTCCTTGCAGCGCACCATACAGTGAGAACGCGTCGGTCACGCGCTGCGAGCGCGTGACGCTCAATCCCAGCCTGTCGTAGTGGCCTTCGCTGCGTGCCGTGATGGCATCGGTTTGTGCTGCAGCGGGGCTTTGCAGATCCAGACTGCCTGAAGTCCAGGTCAGCGAGTACGTGCTCCAGCCACCGCCACCAAGACTGTCGCGGTGATCGCCCATCAGGGTTGTCATCGCCACTCTGGTTTTCTTGTCCGTGACAGTCGGTGGCGAGGTGACATCCAGCTTGTCCTGGAATGTCTTGCCATCGAGAGCGAGCTGCGCGTACAGACTGTTGTTGCGCGAGCGAATCAGCGGATAGCGGCCATACAGACTGGTGATTTCTGCCGTACCGTGTGCATGCAGGCTCTCGAACTCACGACCGAGTTCGTACCTGAGCGCGGTATACGCGACGCCCACGTCAGCACGTCCAGCCTGAAGCTGGTAGGCAGCGCGGCCGTAGTTCAAGCCATCCCACGAGGTCAGCGCGCGCAGCGTCGCGACATCTCCACGACCCAGCGCGTTGTTGAAATTGACCGTCGCACCCGTTCGATACTCGCCGGTATAGCGACCACCGGAGTTGTCGAGGTCGATGCTGCCGCTCACGCGTTTTTCGTTCGCCACGTCAACGATGAGATCCGAAGCACCCACCGACGCACCTGGCACCAGCGTGGACTTGACACTCACGCCCGGCAAATCGGCTAGCTGCAGCAGGCGGCTTTCGAGAGGCGCGATCGTGATGATGTCGCCATCATTGATGCCCGCAAGCAGCCGTAGCGCAACGTCGTCGGACAGATTGCTCAGGTTACGCAGCACGACTTTGCCGTACTGGCCTTCGACAATGGCGATAGTGACGGCGCCATCAACGATGTCCTGCGCCGGCAGATGGGCTTGCGCCAGAAAGTAGCCGCGGCTGCGATAGTAGTTCGTGATTCTGGTCGCGAAGTCGCGCAGTTGCGCCAAGCTGAGTTCGCTGCCGGGCCTGAATCCCGTGACTGCAATCAGCTCGGCCACAGGAAATGCACGGGCGTTGCTCAGATGCAGGGTGTTCACCGCGATTCTCACTGCGTGGACTGCAGCGGGCGTCGATATTTCACCCTTCTCGATACGCAGCTCGGGGACCACCATCTCGGGAACGCCTGCCGAAGGAATCTGTTGGAGCACGCTGCCGGCAGAAGGAACCTCGGCGGCCAAAGCGGCCTCGGTCAATGCCAGCAGTGCAAAGGCAGTCAGCTTGGTATGCAAGTCGTTCTCGTCAATCCCCTGAATAGTCGAAGTCGCCGCAGTAAACATAACCGCTAAGGAATTTGTGCAGTGAGACGTCCGTCCGATTCGGATCGATGTCAGGCTATGACTTAGTCATGCCGCGGAGTCGCCCCGAAGCAAAGCTTGGGACGACGGTCGCATCGCCTCGATCTGATGCGTATTGGAATCGCAGCCGCCGTGTGCAGATCCCTTCACCCTTCGTCATCGCACCACCGCTTCGAAGCGGGCGAAGGGAATCGAATCGAGCGCTTAACCCCTTGTGGGTGGTCCGAATTACCGGTTTGTAAGACCGGAACGGCCTTGGCTATGGCCTTGTCCATCATGCACCGCTAGACGAGGCATGGCTGCCCGCGACACACACTCACGCAATGCCGAGGATCCAACCTTCCCGCGACGCCATCTGTCGCTCCGGCAATATCAAGGAAGGATCAAAGTACCCGGAGAGGATCCCGCGTGCGGCACACTCACCGAGCCAGCGGGCAACTGCATAGGCATCCTGTTCGTCCGTCGTACGATTCTCGCGCGGATATCGATTGCGGAAAATCGATGGATAAACCTCAGCGAGCACTGCCTTGTCATGAGGAATCTGCCAGCCATCGAATGGCCAGATGTGAGTGCGCGCTCCGGGCGCATCTCGAATTCGTTTCAGCCAGGGAATGCCCGCGTGCGTGGACTTGGCTACCGAGCCCTGGACGTCGAACTGGAAGACGCTCTTGGCCGATGATGTCCAGCGTTCGCAGAGGCGGAACTCCCTGACGTCACCAGTGCGTAATCCCGGTCCGGGCCAGTCCGGCCATGCGTCCGAATCGCCGTCGCGAATGAAATCCACGTAGGTGTGATCGCGATCCGAGGGCCAGTGACGCACGAAGTCATCGAGAAACTGCGGCCAGTTCGTCAGCTCGTGCCGATCGAAATAACTCTGCGGAAACGAGAAGCCGTGGTCGATGCCGGCGATGTATCGAACACCCTCGCTTGCGAGCTCGATCAACCACGCCGCGACCTCCTTCCTTGACCAGTTGCAGGGCTGACCATTGTTGGACGCTGCTCGACTGCGTTCCTTCTGCGGCAACTCTCCAGGGCGTGCGCAGTAGACCTGCAGGCTCTTCAATCTTGATGTTGCAGTTTCGGCGCCGGAATAGTCGATGCCGATGAAGAGATCGAAATTCACGACAGCGGTCCTATAGCATTCCGGAAAAAGCTTCGTGCAGCAGCGATCGATTCAGTTCGTCGAGGGCAGCTGTAGCTGTGCCTTGAAGCCTTGAACTAGATATTCAAGAAACTCATTGCCAATAAATCGCACATCGACCACGACACCGACAGCGCTACCTGGTGCAGTCTGCCTCTGCGCAGGACGTCAAAGCCAACGAGCATCGCCTGTCGACAATACCTCGAACCGTATGAAGAAATTCCGCCAGTCCGCGGGCTTACGTGAGCGGCCGTTGACAGGCATTGGCAGGAGATGGAGCGGGCGAACGGAATCGAATCGAGCGCCTGACTCTGTGTGGTTGAAAAGAATTTCCCGGTCCATGACACCGGAATGGCCTGGATTATGGTCTCGCCGACTTTTGGAAACAAGGCAATGGCCAACGGGGAAATCCGACTGATTGACACACTCTTTAGCCCAGGCGAAGGTCGCGCCACAGCGCAAGATTCGAAACGGCCGCGAGCGGCCCACCAGCCCGATCTGAACGACGAGATCGAGTTGCAGATGGAACTCGGCCGGGCTTTGGTGGCAGCTTAACGGGTCGACGCAGCGCTACCGCGCCTGGAGCGCGTACTCACCTTGCGCCAGACACAATACGAACTCAGCCCTCGGCTTGCAGAAGTCCAGGTGCTGCTTCTCCTGCCGGCCCGGTAAGCACCACGTGTCCGCCATCCGCTGCTGCGATCATGCCGGCCATCGCGACCTTCGGCCTGCGCAAGACCGCGATGAGCAGCGCCAGCAACATTGCGAGAAATCGGACGTCGAATGCACCGCCACCACCACCACCACCACCACCACCACCGGGAGGCGCGACGTCATCGTTGACGATAGTGCCTTGCCCCTGGGCGTCAGCGATCGTCGCGCTCGCCGCACCGCTGAGATTGACCACGAAAGTTTCGTCCGGCTCCACCGCGGCATCGCCGTTGATGCTGACGAGAACGGTTTTCGCAGTCTGCCCGGCTGCAAAAGTCAGCGTGCCGCTGCCGGCAACGTAGTCACTGCCCGCCGCCGCGGTGCCATCCGCAGTTGCGTAGTTCACTGTCACGGCGGTGGATGCTGCGGCAGAAAGAGTGACGGTGAAGGTGGCCGTGGCCGTGCCGGCATTGCCTTCGGTGACGCTGACATCGCCGACACTTAAGGTGGGCAAAGGAGCGACGTCGTCGTTGGTGATCGTGCCCTGGCCCTGGGCATCCGCGATCGTCGCGCCGGTGGGACTGGCAAGATTGACCAGGAAAGTTTCGTTGGGCTCCACGGTGGCGTCGCCATTGACGGTGACGGCCACCGTCTTCGTCAGCTGACCGGCAGCAAACGTGACCGTACCGCTGCCCGCGACGTAGTCGGTGCCCGCTGTCGCGGTGCCGTCGGCGGTCGCGTAGTTCACGGTCACAGCGGAGGATGCAGCCGCAGAAAGAGTAACCGTGAACGTGGCCGTCGCCGTGCCGGCGTTGCCTTCGGTCACGCTGACGTCGTTGATGCTCAAGGTCGGCACGGGCGCACCGCCGGTGACCTGGAAGCAGTGTGAGAATTCCGAGACTTCAATCGACGAGCCCAGCGCCGGGGTTTCGGCGAAGCGCCGGGACTGCGCCACGACGAACGGAAAGGCGGCGGTGTCGATCGAGAACGGCAACTGCGTGTCGAACGTGCCGTTTCCGTCTGCACCCGTAGTGACGTTAACCGAGGCGATCGAGCGCTCGGCTTCGCCGAAGCCGGACGGATTGCAGAGAGCATTCAGATAGAGATGGACCTCGATCTGGGTGTTGGGCTTGGAGTTGATCGTGCCCTGGATGCGGCTGCTGGGGCTCGGCCCGTTGGCAACCGCGGCAGTGATCACGGGGAAGTTCAAGCCTTCATTGGGTCCGCCGTCAACGTCGCCGCTGTCGTTGGCGTTCGAACCCGCGGGCCCGAGGTCTACGCCTAAGCCGCCGTTATTGGCGAACCGCCCGGAGATATCGACGATGGCAGTGTCCTCGACCAGCACGCCGGCGCCGCGGTTGTTGGTCACGCCGGGGCCGATCGCATTGAGTTGCCCGAACATTGCGGCGACCGCCCCGGAGGCAGCACCATGAAAATACGCACCGTTGCCCAAGTTGCCCAGCGGGCTGCCGTCGCTGCCTGCGCCAATGCTGTTGCCGACCGCCTGCGTGCCGATGCCCTGCGTATCGATGCCATTGCCGGCATTGGCCGCGATCAGGTTGTCGTAGATATAGATGAAGGTGCCGAACCCGCTGCCGATGCCGCCATTCGGCCCGATATTCACGCCGTCGCCGCCGTTGCCCAGCGCCGCCAACCCTCCCGCGTCAGTGCCGATGTACGCGCCACGCACCGTGCCGAACGTCGGCCACAAGGGATCGCTAGAATCCATCTTGATTCCCGCGCCGACATTGCCGGAGATCAGGTTGCGGTATCCGGGCCACGCAGCGGTGTTGCCGCCGAAGTCCGGTGTCGGCTCGCCGATCACAGCTCGCGCGTCGATGCCGAGCTCGATGCCGATGCCGTTGCCGAGCGGCTGCGTGCCGCTGGCGTCGGTGCCGATGTAACAACCTTGAACGGTCGCGAAGCCCGGGAGTCCGTCCCCGCCGAGGCCGCCGAAGTGGCGGCCCGGGCCGGTGACCTTGACGCCACTGCCGCCGAACCGGTTGATGACAAGGCCGCGCACCGTAACTCCGGGAACGCCTGCGCCGGGAACGGAGCCCTGATTGACGAGCCCGTTCGCGGCAGCGCCGGCCAAAGTGCCGTCAAGCTCGATGGTTAGCACCGCATCGCTACCTCTAGCGAGGGTATTGGCCTTTGAACCAGACTGAGTGTAGCCATCGATCAGCACATCCCGGATCGGCGGCAAGGGCGACGTTGGACGGATCGTATGGACCCCGGCACCAGGGATAGCAAAAACTATCGTGCTGTCGTGCGCGGCGCTGAAGATAACGCTCGTATCCAGAATTGCCTGACGCAACGAGCCCGCTCCGCTGTCGTTGGTATTGGTCACGGTGAACAAAGTCGCCGCAGCGCCCTGGCCGGCCGCCAGCATTAGCATCAGCGCCGCACACAGCCACGCTGCGATCGAGATCCGGCCCAGCCGATGGATGGGCGAAATTGGGTTGGTCAAGAGAACTCCATAGGTTCGGTGCGGAGCAAACGCGGCGTGTAATCAGCCGCTATCCAACCGATACGGATTGGCGCTCTCGATCCCGACATCGAGGCAAAAAAAAGCCCGGCGCATTCAATTGCTCCGGGCCTGTATCAAATAGCTAAGCGCTCAACGCAGGGATTGCTGCTGTAGGAGACTCTCACTCTTTGCTTTTGCCGTTCTCCCGACGCACCCCTCCTCTTTCCTTCCGCTCCAATGCCAGCCGTAGTTCAGCCAGTGGTTGCGTAAAATGCACACCCAATTCTTTGTGAGCGGCATGAATCGCCGCCGCACGCTGTAACAAACCACGAGCCGCTCGCGAGTCCCCCACGGCCAGCAAGCAATCGGCCAAGGCGATCTGCGCTTCCGCAATCCACGGACTTGCTGCATGGTCTTCGGCGCTGCGTAGCGCCAGGGCGCGTTCGAGCGCGCTGCGCGCCGCGGCCGTCTCGCCACTGCGCAACTGCGCGCGACCGAGTTGCAGTAGGGCATCGGCTTCGAACATCGGGTAGTAGCGGCGCAGCGGCGATCGTTGCAGTTGCTCAAGAGCGGCGCGCGCTGCGGCTTGCGCCTCAATGTTTTGTTTCAGCTGTAACAGCGCGGCGCTGCGCATGATGTTCGCACTGATGTCGTCGAGCGGCAGTTTGAGCGTTGCGGGATCATTTGCCGGTGCAATTTGCTGCAAGCGATCAAGCGCGGCTTGCGCGTTCCCTTGAGCGATCGCTAAATGTGCCTGTAGTAGAAGAAAGCGGTTACCCGTGACCGGTGCAGCTGCGTCGCCCAGGCCAATGCGAAGAACCTTGCTGCCTTCGTCCAATAAGGCAGCAGCCAACCCGTAACGGCCGAGTTCCACCTGCAAGCGACCTTCGCCATACAGCGCACTGGCTAGCGTAGTTGAATTGGGATAGAGGCGGCGCCGCAACTCAAGATCGCTCGCGCTCCAGCGCGCCGATGCCTCGAATTGTCCCTCGTTGAACAAATTGGTTGCGTTGCTTCGCTGCACTTGCCCAATCACATTAGGCGTGTAGTCAGACACTGCCTCAGTCTTTTGCAGCGCACTGGTCAACAAGCGACGCGCCTCGTCACGTCGGGCAGTGGTGTGCAAGAAGCTCGCGAGCCGGGTTTCGATTTGAATAGTGTCGACGTGCGTTGCACCGTTACGCTGCTGCGAGAGGTCGTATGCTTCGCGGAGCAATCGTTCGGCGTTTTCAACATCGGCTTGGCGCGCATAGATCTCTGAGAGTTCCAGTAGCTCAGTCACGATCAGATCAGGCGAAGCGAGCGTTTCGCGCCGGATCTCGCTCAGCGCTTGCTCGAACAAAATACGCGCATGCTCCCAATCACCGAGCCAGTAACTTGCAAGCGCCGCTAAACGCAAAGCCGGCGACAACTCATCGCGCGCTACCCCCGGCTGCTGCATTAATTGCACCGCTTGCAACGCGTAGTCGCGCATCCGAGTCACGTTGGTGTACATATCGACACGCGCCAACTCGACTAATAGCTCGACGCGTACACTGTCCGGCGTGTCGGTGCGCACATCGACGATAGCCTTGGCCTGCTCCAGCAGTTCGCGCATCTGTAGCCGCTGCGTAGTCGATTGCAGACTGCGCGCCTGATCGATCAGCGCTTGCGCCACCAGCGGATGCTGCTGGCCGTACAATTGCTGCCGTAGCGCGACCAGTTGTTGGTTGATGCCAACCACTGCATCGTCGTCGCCGACCGCGCGATACATGTCCGCCAGCGTAAGCAACACTGCATCCTGGGCTTGCGGCGCGCCGCGCAGTTCTACTTTCACGCGCGCCGCGCCGAGGTCGAGCAACTCGCGCGCAGTTAAGTTGCGCGCCTTGAGCGGATCAGCTTGGGCGTCCGTATTCGCGCGAAACAAGTTGAGGAGGAAGTTCTGCACCGCTTGCGCGCGCTGCGCTTCGCGTCGAGCGACCACGGCCTGCTCGCGCGCCTCTCGCGCTTGCCAAAGTGAAATCACTGCGGCGGCCAACAACAGCAGCGCAGCGGCGCTCGCACCACCGACGGCAAAACGGTTGCGTATGACGAATTTGCGAGCGCGATACCAAGTGGACTCGCGCTGCGCTTGTATCGGCCGGTCATCGGCGTATCGCTGCAGGTCATCGGCCAACGCGGCAACTGTAACGTAGCGCGCCGCCGGATCTTTTTGCAGCGCCTTGAGCACAATTGTCTCCAGGTCGCCCTGCAAAGATCTTGCAAGTTGGCGTGCAGTCATGGACCTGGTTGCGGCGACGGCGACACCGGCATTGCTAGCCGCGCGACCGAGTGCAATCACGTTCGCTTCGGCAATCGCTTCTTCCAAGGACGCGCGGCTATCGCGCCGTAATCTGTACGGACGAGAACCACATAGCAGCTCATACAAGATCACGCCCAGTGAGTAGATGTCCGATGCGGTAGTTATCGACCGGCCCGCAATCTGTTCCGGACTCGCGTAGTCAGGTGTCAACGCACGACCGCCGAATTGGGTGAGTGCCGATTCTTTTGCTTCGCCTTCCGAAATGAGTTTGGCGATGCCAAAGTCCAGCAACTGAACAATACGATCATTCTTGATCAAGATGTTCGATGGCTTTAAATCGCGATGAATCACCAGATGCGTGTGCGCATATTGCACGGCGTTGAGAACTTGCAGAAACAAGGCTAAGCGCTCGCGAATCGCGAAGCGATGTTGATCGCAGTACGCGTTGATAGGAATGCCGTCGACGTATTCGAGCACCAGGAAAGGTTGACCGAGTGCAGTGACGTCCGCATCGTAGAGACGCGCTATGTTTGGATGTTCGAGGCTAGCAAGAATGTCACGCTCGCGTCCGAGGCGTTCTGCGAGATGTCGTTGATTGGGTCCAGCGTAAGGAAACTTTAGCGCCACTTGCCGCTTGAGCCTGCCATCGATGCGCTCGCCCAACCACACGCTGCCCATGCCGCCGCGGCCCAGCTCACGCAGCAATCGATACGCACCTACTTCACTGTCTACTTGCAGGTCCAACGGCGCGGTCTGCGAACGCGCAGTTTCCAACCGCAGTGCCGAAGCAAAATCAGGTGTTTTTAGAAACTCCCCGGTTTCAATGCGCGCGCGCTGTGCCAGCAAAGTGCGCAATGGCTCTTTAAGCGTGCTGGCATCGCTCGGCAACTGCTGCAACCACGCGTCGCGTTCACTGGCATCGAGATCGAGTGCCGCGTCCAAAAGCGCAGATAGCCGGCCCCATTGTTCGCGATCGATTTTCATTTTTACCTTTGACCACTTTCAAATCGAGCCGCGCCATGGATAGTCGACCATCTAAACCAGTGCGAGTGGTTCCCGCTCTCACGAGCCAAGTGCAGTGCGGAATGCTATCCTTCGCCGCGCATGCTGGATATTCCTCGATACGGATTTCGGGCGACAATCACGACAGGCGCTCCAAGAGAGCGGGCGGACCATGACCGATGTAGCGACACTTCTGGGTGCAGTCCGGTCTGGGACGTCGGCCGGCGCCAACGAATTATTTCAATTGCTCTATTTGGAGCTGCGGTCGCTGGCTCACGATCAGTCGCGGCGACATGCCGAGCCGGCGGTGCATACCACTACCTTGGTGCATGAAGCCTATTTACGTTTTCAGGCATCGGGCGAATTGCAACTTGAAGATCGTCGCCATTTCTTGGCCTACGCCTCGCACGTCATGCGATCGATCGTCGTCGACCACGCGCGAGGCCAACTGGCTGCCAAGCGCGGCGCTGGCGATGCACCCATCACGTTAAATACCGGCATCGCCAATTCGGCGACTGCTTCGGACGCTGAAGTCATCCGGGTGCACGACGCGTTGGCCGAGCTCACGGCGCTAGACGATCGGCTCGGCCAAATCGTGGAGATGAAATATTTTGGCGGTATGACGGAAAAGGAAGTCGCGGAGGCGTTGGAATTGAGCACACGCACCGTACAGCGAGACTGGGAAAAAGCGAAGTTGTTCTTGAGCGCCAGCTTGCAGGAAGGATAGCTGCGGAACGGATTGAGAATTATTCGACCACAGAAGTCGAACAAGGTCGAGCGGGCAGTTACGGCTGTTTCCGCCGACGGCACCACTGCGCGGGACCACGTATTGTCCAGAAACAGAATCGACGCCGCTCACGCGACGGCGCGACGGTAGTAGTTCAGCATTCCACCGAGGCGCTGTCGTTGGCGCACCGGCTGAGATGGCGTGATGACCGGGGCGGGCCGCAAGAGTCGGTTTTCGAGGCCCTGATGGTTCGCTCAGCGGTCCTATTCTCGGAGCGGAACTCTATGGAAGTCATTGGAACTCCGTGGAACGAAATTTGGAGCGGGCGAAGGGAATCGAACCCTCGGCTCTTGCTTGGGAAGCAAGGGTATTACCACTATACGACGCCCGCCGAGGGCCGCATTCTACGGTCGGAATCCCGCCGGCGACAATGGGCAGCGCCGGCGCATGGCTCGGCAGACCCGGCGCACGCCGCGCAAGTTCGTGCGGGAAACTCGTTACCATACCGCCTTGCCCGACCGTCATGGCCTCAAGGTGAGTGTGTGAGATTCGACCTGCGCGATCTGGAGCTGTTCGTCGCCGTCGCCGAGGCGGGCAGCATTGCCCGCGCCGCCGAGCGCTGCCATACCGTTGCTTCGGCGGTCAGCAAGCGCGTGTCCGATCTGGAAGAGAGCTTCGGCACCGGATTGCTGGTGCGCGGCGCGAAGGGCGTGGAGCTGACGTCCGCCGGCCATGCGCTATTGGTACGTGCACGCGTGTTGCTGAATCACGCGACGCAGTTGGACGATGAGATGCGCCGTCATGCCTCGGGCACGCGCGGCTACGTGCGCGTCTTCGCTAATATCTCGTCCATCGTCGAATACTTGCCGGGTGCGCTCGCTTCGTTCGCAGCCGCGCATCCCGACGTTCATGTGCATCTGGAGGAGCATGTAAGCGCGGCGATCGCCGCAGCCGTCGCCGACAACTCGGCCGACTTCGGCGTAGTGAGCGAACTGCCGGCCATCGACGGACTGACGACGGTGCCCTTCCGCACCGACCAGTTGGTGGTGGTATTGAATCCGGATCACGCGCTCGCGGGACGCACCACGCTGGCCTTCAGCGAAATCGCCGGCTTACCCTTCGTCGGGCTGCACGCTGGCAGCTCGTTGCATCGCTTGCTGACTCGGGCTTCGGTCGAAGCCAATGTGGCCTTGAACTGGCGCATTCATGTAACGAGTTTCGATGCGGCGTGCGCGATGGTGGCGGCAGGATTGGGAGTGAGCGTCGTGCCGCGCGCCGCTGCTACGCCTTACACCCGCTCATTGTCGCTGGCGGTCGTGCCGTTGAGCGACGCGTGGGCCACGCGGCGGCTCTTTCTATGCTCGCGCTCCGACGCACCGCTGCATTCCGCCGCGCACTCGCTGTTCGAGCACCTGCGCACCCTTCAAACCTGAACGATCGATTCGAGACGATGACCGACAACAACGACAACGATTTCACCTCGGCGCCGGCTGCGCCGGTGCACCGCAGCGTACGTAGTTTCGTGGTGCGTGCGGGACGCGCGACCGTGGCGCAGCAACGCGCGCTGATCGAGCTTTGGCCGCTCTACGGCGTCGAGTATGCGGCGGCGCTGCTGGATCTGGATCAGGTGTTCGGCCGCGCCGCGCCGCGCATGATCGAGATCGGTTTCGGCGCCGGCGAGGCGTTGCTCGAATTCGCGCGCAGCCATCCCGACGTGGATTGCATCGGCATCGAGGTGCATCGCCCCGGCGTCGGCCACCTGTTGCTCGATGTGCACACCGCAGGGCTGAAGAACCTGCGCATCATCTGCCATGACGCCGTCGAAGTGCTGCAGCATCAGCTGCCCGCGGGCTCGCTTGCGCTCGCCCATATTTTTTTCGCGGATCCGTGGCCGAAGAAGCGGCATCACAAGCGCCGCTTGATTCAGCCGCCCTTCGTCGAGATTCTGGCGCGCGTGCTGCAATCGCAAGGTACGTTGCGCCTCGCTACCGATTGGGAACCTTACGTGCACCATATCCGCAGCGTCATCGATGCATCGTCATCGTTCGACAACGTCGCCGGCGCCGCAGGCTTCGTCGAACGTCCCTCGGTACGGCCGCTCACTCGCTTCGAACGCCGCGGTCATCGGCTGGGGCACGGGGTGTGGGACCTGGCTTACGTAAGGCGTGCGTTTGTAACGCAGTTGTAACGCCGATTGCTGAGCGGCAGGGTGATGTCTGCGTTGGTGTAGAAAACTCCGCTTGAAACGTGGCGGCGACAGGACTAAAACAAAGCTCCGACAGCAGTGCAGCTGCCGACGGATGCACGCAGCACGCGCGTGCGCAGCGCAAGGAACGCTTCAGGCTTCACAATGGAGGAACGTCATGACGTCGCCGAGTCCGGTCGTGGGCGAGTGGTATCGCCGTCTCGTCAATGGAGCGCTGTTCGAAGTCGTCGCCATCGATCGCGATGACGGCACTCTCGAAGTGCAGCACTTCGACGGCACGGTGGAAGAACTCGAGCTGGAAAGCTGGGAAGAACAGGAAATCGAGGAAGCGCAGCCACCGGAAGACTGGAGCGGCTCGGTAGATATCGAACCGGAAGACTTCGAGATCGGCATCGAAGCCTCGATGAATGGCTCGGTGAGCGACCCGCTCACCAGTCTGGACCGCGCTGAAGCCTCAGGCTATTCGGAGTGGCCGTCGCTCGACGCGTGAGCGTAGCGGATGAATTGCGTGTCGAACGCCGGCGGGCGCGCCGCTTCTCGCAATCCGACCTGAAAAAATTCACGCGTGGCGCGATGCGAGCCTGTCCGGATCTTCCGCCAGCATCACGTCGCCGTTCGTCACTGTCACTTCGATCCGCTGCAACCTGCGGCCGAAGCAAGGGCCCGCAACGCACGCGCCTGTCGCAATCTCGAACAACGCACCGTGCGAACCGCACAAGATCAGCTCGCGATCCTGCGTCAGGAAACTGTCCGGCTGCCAGTTGAGCGGATGGCCCGCGTGCGGACACCGATTGACGAACGCGAACACTTCGTTGCCTCTGCGCACGACGAAGCCGCGCAACGGCCAACTACCCGTGCCAGTCGTGAAGGCGCGCGAGCCGGGATCCGCGAGTTCGACGAAGCGGCAGATGAAACGCGACGCAATGCTTGCCGTATTGCTCATCGAACTACTTGGCTGCGGCCGCAGGCTCAGGCGCATTGACGCCCAGCGGCAAGCGGCGCGTCAGCCAGTAAAGCAGCAGCAATCCCGGCAGGCACAGTGACGCTGTGTAGACGAAGAACGCGGTGTAGTCGATGGCGTCCACGACGAAACCGGACGTGCCCATGAGCAGTTTGCCGGGCAGCGCGTACAGCGAAGACAGCACGGCGTATTGTGTCGCGGTGTGACTCGAACTGGTCAAGCTCGATAGGAACGCAACCAGCGAGGTTCCGTGCACGCCGAGGGCGATGTTGTCGAAGCTGTTCACCAAAGCCAGGCCAATCACGGTTGGCGTGTCCGTCGTGGCGAGCGCCGCGAAGCCCAAGTTCGAAATCATCACCAGCACGCTGCCGGCGACCAGCGAGCGGATCACGCCGAGCTTCGCGACGAGTGTGCCGCCGATGACGACGCCGATCATCGCAGACACCAGCCCGAACGCTTTCACGACGCTGGCCACCTGCTTGAGCGTGTAGCCGTGATCCAGGTAGAACGGATTGGCCATCACGCCCATCGTGTAATCCGTCAGCCGATAGCTGCCGATGAACGCAAAAATCAACAGGCCCACGCCCAGTCCGTAGCGCCGGAAAAAATCAGCGATGGGTTCGATCACAGCGCCGATGAACCAACCGCCTGCCTCGCGCGCCCACGCGGGCCAATGCGCGCGCGCCTGATTCCAGACGACCACGCGCGGTGCCAACACCAGACTGCGCTCGACGTAATCGGGCTCGCGAACCACGAGTGTGGTGACGATGCCGATAGCCATGAACCCCGCCATTGCGGTGTACGCCGTCAGCCAGCCAGCGTCCGCTGCAATCCACAATGCGCCTGCAGTGCCGGTCATGATCGCGACGCGATAGCCGAGCTGGTAAGCGGCAGCCATGCCGCCTTGCAACTGCGGTGGTGCGGACTCGATGCGCCATGCGTCGAGCGCGATGTCCTGCGTCGCCGAACAGAATGCGATGAACAGCGCCCACAGCGCCACGTACTGCACGCTCGTCGCCGGATCGGCATGCGCGAGGCTCGCCAGTCCGACTGCGATGCCCCCCTGTGCAAGCAACATCCAACTGCGGCGCCGCCCCAGCCACGCATGCAGCAACGGCAGATGCACGCGATCCACGACGGGCGCCCACAGAAACTTGATGGAGTAGACGATGCCGACCCAAGCCAGCATGCCGATCGTCGCGCGCTGGATGCCCGCTTGGCGAAGCCAAGCCGAGAGCGTCTGGAACACGAGCATGAAGGGCAGGCCGGCGGAGAAGCCCAGGAACAGCATGGCCAGCACGCGCGGCTGACGATAAATCAGAACGGCCTGCCACCAGCCGCGCCATCCTGCAGGGCGCGGCGCGCTGTCGATTTCCGTCAAAGCCTGGAGTCCGCAGTGTGCATGCGCCGAAGTATAGAAGCGGATGGCGGATTGCGGATAGCATTCGCGCATGCCCGCGAACTTCATCGACCTGTGCCTGGAACTCGGCGTGCTGCGCTTCGGTGAGTTCAAGCTCAAATCCGGGCGCACCAGTCCCTACTTCTTCAACGCCGGCTTGTTCAATTCGGGCCGCGCACTCGCCGGGCTTGGCCGCCACTACGCGACGCTGATCCAGAGCTGGGGACTGGAGTTCGACGTGCTGTTCGGCCCCGCCTACAAAGGCATCCCGCTGGTGGCAACGACCGCCGTCGCGCTGGCCGATCACCACAAGCGCAATGTGCCGTGGGCTTTCAATCGCAAAGAGACCAAGGACCATGGCGAGGGCGGCAATATCGTCGGCGCGCCGCTGCGCGGCCGGGTGCTGATCGTCGATGACGTGATCACCGCCGGCACGGCGATCCGGGAGTCCGTTGACTTGATCCGGGCCGCAGGCGCTACGCCCGTGGGCGTGGTACTCGCACTTGACCGGCAGGAACGCGGCCAGACCTCGCTCTCGGCCGTGCAGGAGGTGGAGCAGGTGATGGGCTTGCCGGTGCGCAGCGTGATCAAGCTGGTGGACCTGATCTCGCACCTGCAGGCCGGCGGCGATGCGCGTCAGCTCGCAGCAGTGCAGAGCTACAAAAATGAGTACGGCGTCGCGACGTGAATCGAAGAATCGCCCGCAAACGTTGACCGGGCGGGGCGGCGCTGCGGCACAATAGCCCGTTGCCGGCGCCGATGTCCGGCAGTTCTGACGTCGATTGCCTTCGAGGACGCATCCCTTGCGACATATACGGACGGTGGCTGGACTCATCGCGCTCAACGGCGCGCTGCTGTGCTTCAGCGCCCTGGCCGCGGCCGGACGCGAGGCTGTCTATCGCTGCCGGGACAGCAAGGGCGAAACGCATGTCAGCGACAGCAGACCCCCCGCCTGCGAAGGCATTGACACCGAAGTTCTCAGCAGCTCGGGCGCGGTGATGCGCGTCATCGAAGGCGAAAAGACGCGCCTGGCGCGCGAGGCGCGCGAGCTGATCGAAGCGAAGGCCAGGGAGGAACAGGACAAGCGCTTGCAGCGCGACCGCATGCTGATCGAGACGTACACGTCGGTGGAAGACATCGAACGCCTGCGCGATCAGCGGCTGGAACTGCTCGACTCGCAGTACCGCGTCACCCAGCAAAACATCCGCAACCTGAGTGAACGGCAAACGCGCTTGGAAATGCAGATCGCGCGGTTCAAACCGTACACCGACAAGCCCGACGCGCCGCCGCTGCCGGACCATCTCGCCGAGGAGATGGTGAACACTGTCAACGGCATGCGCGTGTACGAGGAAACGCTCGCCAAGACGCGCAAGGAACAGTCGGACCTGCGCGTCGCGTTCGACAGCGATATCAAGCGTTTTCGGGAACTGCGCGGACTGAAGTAGTCGGCGACGATCGATGCAGCGGGATCAGCTGCGTCCGGAACTGCCGAAGCCGCCGGCGCCGCGTTCGGAAGCGGCGAATTCGTTCACCACGTCGAAATCCACCTGCACCACCGGCACGATCACCAGCTGCGCGATGCGCTCGCCGGGCTGGATCGTGAATGTCGTCTGGCCGCGGTTCCAGCACGACACGAAAATCTGTCCCTGATAATCCGAGTCGATCAGCCCCACCAGGTTGCCCAGCACGATGCCGTGCTTGTGGCCGAGACCCGAGCGCGGCAGCACGATGGCCGCGTAGCCGGGATCTTCCAGATGAATCGCGATGCCTGAGGCAATGAGCTGCGTGTCACCGGGCTTCAATTCGAGCGCCGCGTCGATGCAGGCGCGCAGGTCGACGCCGGCAGAACCCGTTGTTGCGTATTGCGGCAGCGGATAGTCGCGGCCGATGCGAGGATCGAGAATGCGCAGTTCCAGGCGGCGCCTGCGTGCGCCCGCGGTGTTCGCACCGTCAGCTGGCGCCATGAACCACCGTCAACGGTTGCACTGCAGCGGCCGCGCGATTGCGATCGCGATTCTGGTAGCGCTGTGCGATGACCTCAATGAGCTGCCGCGCCAGCGCCGCCTTGCTCGTCAGCGAAAGTTCCTGCTTGCCGCCATGCCAGTACACCGTAAGCGCGTTGTCGTCTTTGTCGAATGCCAAGCCGTCGCCGACCTGGTTCGCGGCAATCATGTCGAGGTTCTTCGCAGAGAGTTTGAGCAGCGCATTGCGTTCGACATTCTCGGTCTCCGCGGCGAAGCCGACCAGGAACGGCGGCGCTGCGCTGCGGCCGATCGTAGCCAGAACGTCGGGCGCGCGCGCCAATGACAAGTTCAAGGTGTCGCTGGTCTTCTTGATCTTCTCGCAGGCCACTTCGCTGCAGCGGTAGTCCGACACGGCCGCGGCGGCGATGAAGATGTCCGTGCCCGATATGGCCTGCTGAACCGCAGTGAGCATCTGCTCGGCGCTTTCCACGTTGACGGTTTCAACGCCGCGCGGTGCGGGTATCTGCACTGGTCCGGTGACTAGCACGACGCGGGCGCCGGCATCGCGCGCGGCCTCGGCGACGGCGTAGCCCATCTTGCCGGAACTGCGATTGGTGATGAAGCGCACCGGGTCAATGCGTTCGCGCGTCGGCCCGGCGGTGACCACGACCTTCAATCCCGTGAGCGGACCGCCAATACCGCGCGCCGCGAAAATCTCGTCGGCGATCTGCGCGGGCTCGACCATCCGCCCGGCACCGATTTCGCCGCAGGCCTGCTCGCCGCTCGCCGGGCCCAGAAAGCGCACGCCGCGATCACGCAACGTGCGCGCGTTTGCTTGCGTCGCAACGTTGGCCCACATCTGGCGATTCATCGCCGGCGCGACGGTGACCGGCGCGGTGCTCGCGAGGCACAGCGTCGTCAACAGATCGTCCGCCAAGCCGTGCGTCAGCTTGGCGAGAAATTCTGCGGTGGCGGGAGCGATGACGATGGCGTCGGCCCAGCGCGCCAGTTCGATGTGACCCATCGCGCCTTCGGCTGCCTCGTCCCACAAGTCGGTGCGCACTTGCCTGCCCGACACGGCCTGAAAGGTCAGCGGCGTGACGAACTGCTGCGCGCCGCGCGTCATGACGACCTGGACTTCCGCACCCCGCTCGATAAGACGGCGCACCAGGTCGGGGCTCTTGTAGGCCGCGATGCCACCGGTGACGCCGAGCAGAATTCTGCGAGGTTGCTGCGCACTCATGCCCAGGATTATGGCCGCTGCGCGCCGGCCGCGGCAAACGACGGGCGCGCATACCGGCATTCCCGAACGGTATGGCCAGCCTGCCGGGCGGCGCCGGAAAACGGCACGCATTTCACGGTAAACGAGCCGATATTCAGCGCCTTCCGCCAGCTTCCCGCCGGCACACTGGCCGACCCAAGGCCGTCAAGCCGGATCAGGAGAATGACGATGTCGATCCGCAATTGGCCGTCCAACGAGCGGCCGCGCGAAAAACTGCTCGAGCACGGCGCCCAGGCGTTGAGCGAGGCCGAGCTGCTAGCCGTGCTCATCCAGACCGGCACGCGCGGCCAGAGCGCCCTGGATATCGCCCGCACCTTGCTATGCGAGTTCGGCTCGCTGCGGGAGCTGCTGACGGCGGGGCGGGACCGGGTGTGCGCCATCCGCGGACTAGGTACGTCGCGATTCGTGACGCTGCAGGCTGCGCTGGAGCTGGCACGCCGACACTACCAGCAGCTCATGATGACGGGATGTGCGCTGAACCAGCCGCAGGCCATCCGCGAATTCCTGCAAATGCGCCTGCGGGATCTGGCCTACGAGGTGTTCTGTTGCCTGTACCTGGACCGGCGCAACCGGGTGATCGCGTTCGACGAGCTGTTTCGCGGCACCATCGACGGCGCCACGGTCCACCCGCGGGAGGTCGTCAGGGCGGCGCTGACCCGCAACGCGACTGCCGTGGTGGTGGCCCACAATCACCCGTCCGGCGTGGCCGAACCCAGCCGCGCGGACGAGCAGATCACGCGGGTCTTGAAGCAGGCGCTGGCCCTGGTGGAAGTCCGGCTGATCGACCACCTGATCATCGGTGATGGCATCTGCACCTCCCTGGCCGACCGGGGGCTGGTCTGAATCGTCGCCTTTGCGGCCAGGTGCGGGCCGCCGTCCTTGCCGCACCGCCGGGCTGCTGGTATAAAGCGCGACTCATTTTTCGCGGTTGACCCCTTACCTGGGGTTCGAGCGCCCCGAAGGAAAGTAGCCATGTCCAGAATCTGCCAGATCACCGGCAAAGGCCCGATGACGGGAAATCGCGTCTCGCACGCGAACAACAAGCGTCGTCGCCGCTTCCTGCCCAACCTGCACACCCAGCGCTTCTGGCTGGAAACCGAGCGCCGCTTCGTCAGCCTGCGCATTTCCATGCATGGCCTGCGCACGATCAACAAAAAGGGCATCGACGTCATCGTTGCCGAACTGCGCGCCAAGGGCGTCGCGGTTTAAGAAGTTAGGAGCACCTGAACCATGCGCGAAAACGTGAAGCTTCTGTCCACCGCCGGCACCGGCCACTTCTACACGACCACCAAGAACAAGCGCCTGCATCCGGACAAGATGGAGGTCAAGAAATTCGACCCCAAGGTCCGCAAGCACGTGACGTACAAGGAAGCGAAGATCAAGTGAACTGCTTCGAGTGAGTTCATGATGGCTCGCCCGTGAAAAACCCGCCCCCGAGGCGGGTTTTTCGTTCCAGGCCCGGCGAATCGGGCCGGCGCGAACCTCACCCATAAAAAAGCCCGCTTGCAGCGGGCTTTTTACGCAACGTCGAATGCCGAATCGTTACGCAGGCTGCAGCGCGTAGCCGCGCAGGCTGGCCGCGAAATCCTGCAGGCCCTTGATGCCGCTGGCCTCGGCCTGGGCGATCCAATCCTTCAAGTGCTGCAGCAGGCGGTCGTTGCTCATGTTCGTGCCGTTCCACAGCACGCGCAGGCGTTCGCGGAAATCGTGCACCGTGTGCAGCATGTGATTGGTCGCAAGCACTTCCTTGAGCTTGGATTGTGCGATGTTGTCCAGCAGCACCGGTTCACGCACCAGCAGTTTCTTCATGCGGCGGCTGAGATTGCTGCCCGCTTCACGCAGCTCGGCGCGGAACACCGGAATGGTGACGTGGCGCGTGTATGCGCGCAGCACGTGCATGCGGTTGACGATAACGGCGCGCACTGTCTCCAGATCGATGTGGCTGCGCGGAGCGACGTGCGCCGGCTCCGGCGCCACGCGGATCACCCGGGCCAGGCCGAACGCCTGGAACACCTTGATATAGGCCCAGCCGATGTCGAATTCCCAGCGATGGATGGAGAACTTCGCCGAGCTGGGGAAAGCATGGTGATTGTTGTGCAGCTCTTCGCCGGCGACCAGGAAGCCCCACGGCATAACATTGCGCGCGGCGTCCGGGCATTCGAAATTGCGATAGCCATAGTAGTGGCCGATGCCGTTGATGACGCCGGCAGCCATGAGCGGATTCGCCAGCATCTGCACCGCCAGGATGATGATTCCCGGTACGCCGAACACCAGCAGGTCGAGCAACACCATCAGCACGATGCCCCAGTTGCGGTAGCGCAGGTACACATTGCGCTCCATCCAGTCGTCGGGCGTGCCGCGGCCGTACTTTTCCGTGGTTTCAGGATTGCGCGCTTGCTCCTGGTACAACTCGGCGCCTTCCAGCAGGACTTTCTTCAGGCCGAAGATCACCGGGCTGTGCGGATCGTCCTCGGTTTCGCAGCGGGCGTGGTGCTTGCGGTGCACTGCCACCCATTCGCGGGTGACGATGCCGGAGCTCATCCACAGCCAGAAGCGGAAAATATGCCGCAGGACCGGATGCAGATCCAGGCTGCGGTGGGTCGCGTCCCGGTGCAGGTACAAGGTCACGCCCATGAACGTGAACTGCACCATCAGGAACGTAGTCGCAACATAACCCCAGAAGCTAAGATTCAGAATTCCGTAGAGAAAGTCTAGGTTCACGGTGGATCCTGGCGATGCATGCGGTGAAGCGATGGAGGGTGCCGAACTATAACGGAGGGCCCCCGACCGGACAAATGAGCGAATCCCTGCACCTGCGGTCAAGGGCCCACAGTGGAGTGCTCCATGTATCCATAATGTGATGGCGCTCTCAACCTCTTTCAATGCCCGGTTCCCGATTCAATCACCTCAACCCGATCACCTTGGCCGCACCCGCACCATGCCCGAATTGCCTGAAGTAGAGACGACGCGGCGCGGCATCGCCCCCTGGGTGGCCGACCGTGTGATCGAACGCGTCGTCGTGCGCGAGCCGCGCCTGCGCTGGCGCGTGGCGAACGAACTGCCTGCGGCTGCCTGCGGCCGGCGCGTCCTCGACTTGCGCCGGCGCGCCAAATACCTGCTGTTCGACCTGGAGAACGGCAGCATCATCCTGCACTTGGGCATGTCCGGCAGTCTGCGCGTCCTGCCCGAGGCGCCCGCGCCGCTGCTGCACGATCACGTCGACATCGTTCTCGATTCAGGCGCATGCCTGCGCTTCAACGATCCGCGGCGCTTCGGCAGCGTGCTGTGGACGACGGACGATCCCTTGCTGCATCCGCTGTTGAAATCGCTCGCGCCGGAACCGCTGTCCGCTGCTTTCAACGGCGAATATCTCGCCCGAGCGGCACAGCACCGCAGCGTCGCTATCAAGCAGTTGGTGATGAACAGTCAGATCGTCGTCGGCGTCGGCAACATCTACGCAAGCGAGGCACTGTTTCGCGCGGGCATCCGGCCGCGGCGCGCGGCAGGCCGGCTCAAGCGAACGGAGTTCGACGCGCTGGCGAAATCGATCAAGCAGGTGTTGCGCGAGGCCATCCGCTCGGGCGGCACGACGCTGCGCGACTATGTGAATCCGCAAGGCATGCCCGGCTACTTCAGGCAGAAGTTGTTCGTCTACGAGCGGGCGGGCGAACCGTGCCGCGTGTGCAAGACACCGATCCGGCACTTCGTGCAGGGACAGCGCTCGACTTACTACTGCGCTGAATGCCAGGTGTAGGTTGGGCTGAGTCTTCGAAGCCCAACGATCTTGGCCGCATGGATGTTGGGCTTCGAAGACTCAGCCCAACCTACGCGCTACGCGTACGCGGCGGAACTTCAATAAACCACTCCGGCGCCCACGCCGCGCGGATCCGACACGGCTTTGAGTTCGCCGGTTTTCGCGTCCCAGGTCACGATCTGCATGTTGCCGGGCTGGCGCGATTCGCGCAGCTTGTGACCATACTTTTGCAACGTCGCCTGCTCCTCGGCCGAGATCGCGCCGGGCTCGAACGACAGCATGTCGGGCAGATACTGGTGATGGTAGCGGCCCTGCTTCACGATCTCGTCCGCGGGCATGCCGTCGAGCCAGTCGAGCGTCGCGAGCAGCACCATGCCCATGATGTAACTGCCGCCCGGCGTGCCCAGCACCATCACGCCTTCGGGTTTCTCGATGAACGTCGGCGTCATGCTGGACAGCGGCCGCTTGCCCGGCACGATGGCGTTCGCCTCGGCGCCCACCAACCGGAAACCATTGGGCACGCCGGCTTTCGCGGCAAAATCGTCCATCTCGTTGTTGAGCATGACACCGGTGCCGGGAACCATCAGGCCCGAGCCGAAGAAGAAGTTGATCGACAGCGTGCCGCCGACACGATTGCCCTCGGTGTCGATGATGGAGAAGTGCGTGGTCTGGCGTCCCGGCTCGTTGCCAGTGACGCCGGGCAGCGAGTCGCTCGGTGTGGCGCGGTCCATACGCAGCGAGGTGCGCTGGCCGGCCGCGTAGAAGGGACTGGTCAGGCGCTCCACCGGCACGCTGACGAAATCCGGATCGCCGAACAGATCGGCGCGATCGCGATGCACGCGGCGCATCGCCTCGACGACGAGATGCTTGCGAGTGGCGCTGTCCACCGCCTTCATGTCGAAACCCGACAGGATATTCAGCGCATCGATCAACGCCACACCACCCGACGAGGGCGGCGGCGCGGACACGATGCGCGCGCCGTGATATTCACCGACCACCGGCTTGCGCTCCTTGACCTCGTACTTCGCGAAATCCTCCAGCGACCAGATCCCGCCGAGCTTGCGCACGCCGTCGACCATCTGCTTCGCAATCGGTCCCTTGTAGAAGGCGTCGGGCCCTTGGTCGGCCAGCGCCGTGAGTATCTTCGCCAGGTCGGGATTCTTGATGAGCGCGTTCAGCTCGGGCGTCGCTCCCTTGTGCAGATAAACCTGCGCTGCTGCGCCCGCGTTGAACGTGTCACGCTTGACTTCGATGCCGCCGCGCAGTTTTTCGTTCAATGCAAAGCCTTGGCGCGCGAGGCGAATCGCCGGCTGCAGGCTCGTCTTCAACGGCAGCTTGCCGTACTTCGCCGCGATGTGCGCCCAGCCCGCCGCTTCGCCGGGAATGGCCGCCGCCAACGCGGTGTTGATGGAACGACCCGGCACCACCTTGCCGTCCTTGTCCAGAAACATGTCGCGCGTCGCCGCCAGCGGCGCGACTTCGCGTCCGTCCACCATCACGTCGAATCCATCCGCAGCGCGATGCAGCAGCCAGAAACCGCCGCCGCCGAGTCCGGAGCTGCTCGGCTCGACTACGGCCAGCGCCGCGCTCACCGCGACCGCCGCGTCGAAAGCGTTGCCGCCTTGCTTGATGATCTCCAGGCCGGCGTCGGTCGCCAGCGTTTGCGCGCTCGCAATACCGGCGTGCAACGGCTTGCCGACCGGCGCCGCGATGGCGAACAGCGGAACTGCAACGATACAAACGCAGCAGAAGCGCAACCGTGCGCGCAGCGATACCGATTTCATGGGACTGTGATTCCTGATCTTGCGGCGGTTATGCGCGGCGCCGCGCCCACGCGTCTTTGAGCGCCTGCTCGACGCACGGATGAACGAACTGGCTGATGTCGCCGCCGAAGCCGGCAATCTCGCGCACCAGCGTCGAGGAAATGAACGTGAACTGTTCCGTCGGGGTGAGAAACACCGAATCCACCTTGTCGGAGAGATGCCGGTTCATGGTCGCCAGCTGAAACTCGAATTCGAAATCCGACACCACGCGCAGGCCGCGCACCACCACGCGCAAGCCATGCTGGCGCGCGAACTCGACGGTGAGGCCGGTGTATCCCGTCACTTCCACGTTGGGAATGTCGCCGACGACTTCACGCGCGAGCTGCACGCGCTCGTCAAGCGTGAACAGCGGCGTCTTGCCGGGATTCGCCGCGACGGCGACGATCACGCGATCGAAGATCTCGGCCGAGCGGCGGATCAGGTCGTGATGCCCGTTGGTCATGGGATCGAACGTGCCGGGATACATGGCGCCGGTCATGGTCGTCTGCGCTCATCGATCGGTGTTGGAAACTGCATTGGCATGTACGCTGCTCGTCTCGCCGGAACCTGTGTGCAGCAGATGATAGCCCACTTGGCCCGCGCGCTTGCTGCGATGAACCTGCCACGCAGCCGGCAATTGCGGCAGCGGCTTGTCCGCCGCGCATTCCAGGTAGATCAAAGCGCCGCGCGCGAGCCAGTCCGCCGCCGCCAGCTTGTTACATACCTGTAACAACAGGTCTGACGCATACGGCGGGTCCAGAAACACCACGTCGTAGTGGCCGCCGGCGTGCCGCTGGTCGAGGAACTTCAAGGCATCGGCGGTCCGCACGGCGGCGTTGGCCGCATCGAGGCGCTGCAATGTTTCCAGCAGGTGGCGTCCGATCGCCGGCTCGCTATCGATGAAATCCACGTGGCTCGCGCCGCGCGACAGCGCTTCGATGCCGAGCGCGCCGCTGCCCGCGAACAGATCCAGGCAGCGCGCACCGACGATGACCGGCTGCAGCCAGTTGAACAAGGTTTCGCGCACGCGATCGGGCGAAGGCCGCAGCGCCGGCAGCGGCGGAAACGTGATCCGCACACCGCGCCATTGCCCGCCAATGATGCGCAGGCGGTTCGGCAGCGGCTTGTGTGCGGAGGAGCCCGAAGGCCTGGCAGGTGCGTTGCGGGGATTGCGGCTCATGATTCGGAGCGCAGCATATACCGCGTCGCTGCTAGAATCGCGCCGCTTCCGCCCCATCCATCCCCCAGCGCGAGTACCGATGTTCGGCTTCAAACCGAAAGCCACCGATTCTGCGGCCCCGCATGACAAGCCGGCCGGCGACAAGGCCGACAGACCTGGCTTGTTCCAGCGGCTGCGCGCCAAGCTCAACCGCGGCGACTCGTGGCTGACCTACGATCTCGCCAACCTGCTGCCCGGTGGTCGCATCGACGACACCGTGCTCGATGAATTGGAAACGCGCCTGATCACCGCCGATGTTGGGGTTGAGACCACGGAGCGCGTGCTGGCCGGACTGCGCAAACAGGTGGCGCGCAACGAACTGGGCAATCTGAACGCGCTGCTCGATGCGCTGCGCAATTCGCTGCTGGATGTGTTGCGGCCCGCCGCCGTGCCGCTGGCCATCGATCCCACCGCGCTGCCGTTCGCCATCCTGGTCGTGGGCGTAAACGGCGCGGGCAAGACGACCACCATCGGCAAGCTTGCCCGCCGCTGCAAGGACGAGGGCTTGAAGGTGATGCTGGCCGCCGGCGACACGTTTCGCGCCGCCGCGGTCGAGCAGTTGCAGATCTGGGGCGAGCGCAACGGTGTGCCGGTAATCGCGCAGGCTGCCGGCACCGATCCGGCCGCTGTCGCATTCGACGGCATGCAAGCCGCGCGAGCCCGCGGCGTGCAAGTGTTGCTGGCGGATACCGCGGGCCGCTTGCACACGCAGGTGAACCTGATGGACGAGTTGAAGAAGGTGAAGCGCGTCATGGCCCGCGTCGATCCGCGCGCGCCGCATGAAGTGCTGCTAGTGCTGGACGCCAGCCAGGGCCAGAATGCTTTGCAGCAGGCGCGCCTGTTCAACGAAGCATTGGGGGTCACCGGCATAGTGCTGACCAAGCTGGACGGCACGGCGAAGGGCGGCATCGTGCTGGCCATCGCCAGCGAACTGAAGCTGCCGATACGCTTCATCGGCGTCGGCGAGAGCGCCGAGGATTTCGAAGAATTCAATGCCGACGCCTTCGTCGACGCACTGCTGAAGCGGGATTGAAATGATTCGCTGCGAACGCGTATTCAAGCGCTATCCGAACGGCCGCGAAGCTCTGAGCGACCTGTCGCTGGACGTCGCCAGCGGCGAGATTGCGTTTCTCACCGGCCATTCCGGCGCGGGCAAATCCAGCCTGCTCAAGCTGATCGCGCTGATCGAGCGCCCCAGCCGTGGCCAGCTCGTCGTCAACGGGCTCAACGTCGCCGGCGTATCACGCTCCAAGGTGCCCGCATTCCGCCGCCAGATCGGCATTGTCTTCCAGGATCACAAGCTGCTGCACGACCGCACGATCTACGACAACGTCGCCCTGCCGCTCATCATCGCGGGCACGAGCGGGAAAGAAATCGGCAAGCGCGTGCGCGCGGCGCTCGACCAGGTCGGTCTGCTGGGGCGCGAACTGAGCCTGCCGCTGGAATTGTCGACCGGCGAACAGCAACGCGTCGGCATCGCGCGCGCGGTCGTGAGCAAGCCGGCCATCCTTATCGCAGATGAGCCGACCGGCAATCTCGATCCCGAACTGTCGGTGGAAGTGATGAACATTTTCCGCCGCTTCAACGAAGTCGGCGTGACCGTGCTGGTCGCGAGCCACGACACGTATCTGCTCGAACGTTTTCCGGTGCGGCGCATTCGCCTGGAGGGCGGCCGCATCGTCGGCGGCGCAGAGGCGGCGCCGAAGCTGCTCGATCCGGGCAAACTCGTCGGCATCGACGCGCAGAGCACGCCATGACCGCCTGGTTCACGCGCCATATGCAGACGCTGGTCGGAGCGCTGGGTCGGCTGTCCAATCAGAAACTTGCGACGCTGCTGACCATGCTGGTCATCGGCATCGCGCTCGCGTTGCCGGCCTGCCTGCACCTGTTCATCACCAATGCGCAGATGGCGAGCGGCGACTGGAATCGGGCCGTCGATATTTCCGTCTTCCTGAAGCGCGGCGTGGCGGAAGCCGAAGCCAGGCAATTGGTCGAACGCATGCGGCAGCGACGCGATGTGGGGGCCGTCGAATTCATCGCCGCGGACGCAGCGCTGAAGCAGTTCCGCCATACTTCAGGCTTCGGCGCCGCGATCGATGCGCTCACCGACAATCCGTTGCCGCACGCACTCATCGTCCATCCGAAAGCCGAGTTCGCTACCGCAGATCATCTGCAGGAACTGGCCGCCGATGTCCAAGCCTGGCCGTCGGTGGACGTGGTGCAGCTCGACACGGCTTGGGTCAACCGGCTGCATGCCATCCTGGATGCGATTCGCCGCACGGTGCTGCTGGCGGCCGGGCTGCTGGGATTCGGGGTGATGGCGGTCGTCGGCAACACCATCCGCCTCGACATTCAGAATCGCCGCGCCGAAATCGAGGTCACGAAGCTGGTCGGCGGCAGCGACGCCTTCGTCCGGCGACCGTTCCTGTACAGCGGGTTCTGGTATGGCGTGGGCGGCGGCATCATCGCCTGGCTGCTGACCGCAATCGCCGTGGGCGTACTGCGCGAGCCGGTCAACCGCATCGCCGGGTTGTACGGCAGCAGCTTCCAGATCAACGGGTTGGATTGGCGCGCTACCCTTACCCTGATCGGCAGTGCTGTCGTGCTCGGCTGGCTGGGGTCATACATCACCGCCACACGCTACCTCCGCCAGGTCGAACCCAGCTGAACCTGCCGTTCGATTGCCAGCCTCTCGGAAACACTCTGGTGCCGGAACAGACCTGTTTCGCAGCCGTTAGTTAGCGTTAACTAATCAAGGAGTTGAGAGCGCTCGAAAGCCTTCCGCGCAGGGTCGGAAATTTACCTAGCCGCCGACCCTGGAAAGCCTCGAATCGTCCTCAATCGCCTACGTCAGCGTCGGAACCTTGGTGGCTTTTAGCACTCAAAGTTCAGGACTGCTAAACTTGCGATCACTTCCGGAGGGAGGAACTGTTTTACATGACCACCGCCACCGCCTTGATCCGTCCTGCCAATGACCTGGTGCTTGCCGGCCCGGTCGGCAGCCTCGATGCGTACATCGATCGTGTTGCCCGTGTTCCCGTGCTCAGCCGCGAAGACGAGCACGCCCTCGCGCTGCGCTACCACAACGAACAGGATCTCGATGCGGCGCGCGATCTGGTGCTCTCGCACCTGCGCTTCGTGGTGCACATCGCGCGGGGCTATAGCGGCTATGGCCTGCCGGTCGGCGACCTGATCCAGGAAGGCAACGTCGGGCTGATGAAGGCCGTCAAGCGCTTCGATCCGAACGTCGGCGTGCGCCTGGTCTCGTTCGCGGTGCATTGGATCCGCGCCGAGATTCACGAATATGTGTTGCGCAACTGGCGCCTGGTGAAGATCGCGACCACCAAGTCGCAGCGCAAGCTGTTCTTCAACCTGCGCAAGTTCAAGAAGAACCTCGGTTGGCTGACCGAAAGTGAAACGCGCGCCATCGCGAGCGATCTCGGCGTGACCACTGCCGAAGTCACCGACATGGAGCAGCGTCTGAGTTCGCGCGACATGTCGTTCGATCCGGCCCCCGATGCGGATGACGAGGAAGGCTCGTACTCGCCGTCGTCGTACCTGCCGCACCCCGAAGCCGATCCGTCGGTGGCCGTGGAACGCGAGCAGTGGGACGACGATACCTCGGACCGGCTCGCGCATGCGCTGGAAACGCTGGACGATCGCAGCCAACACATCCTGCGCAGCCGCTGGATGACGGAGGAAAAGGCTACGCTGCACGAGCTGGCCGATCGCTACGGCGTGTCGGCGGAGCGCATTCGCCAGATCGAAGCGAATGCGATCAAGAAGCTGCGTGGCTTGGTGGGCGAGTCTGCGCACGCCTGATCGCTTGCGGGAAGGGTAATGCAGAAGGCCGGCTCATTCGTGAGCCGGCCTTCCTATTTGCACGCTCCAATCTCCTGAGCGGCGTTACTTTGTAATGGGCACCAGCGTGATTTCCACGCGCCGGTTCGCCGCGCGGCCGGATTCGGTGTTGTTCGACGCCACCGGACGGCTTTCGCCCGCACCGATAGAGATCAGCCGCGCGCTCTTCACGCCCTGCCCGCTCAAATAGCCCGCAACCGCCTGCGCGCGCTTCTCGGACAGCGTCTGGTTGTATTGATCGCTGCCGCTGCTATCGGTGTGACCGGCGACTTCGACGACGGTCTTCTCATATTCCTTGAGCACCATCGCCACGCCGTTCAGCGCGTTGTAGAACTGCGCGTTCAAGTCGGCGCTGTTTAGCGAGAACGTGATGCTGCTCGGCATGTTCAACGTGATGTTGTCACCGATGCGCGTCACGCTGACGCCGGTGCCTTCGAGTTTCTGGCGCAGCTTCGCTTCCTGCACGTCCATGTAATAGCCGACACCGCCGCCCGCCAGCGCGCCCACGCCGGCGCCGATCAGTGCGTTCTGCAGTTTGTCGCCCTTCGTCAGCAGGCCGACGACCGCACCGGCCGCAGCGCCGATGCCCGCGCCTTTCACGCCCTTGCTGGTTTGCTGCTCGCGCGTATACGGATTGACCGTAGTGCAGGCACTTACGAACGCCAGCAGTGCAATCGCGGCGACAGTTCTCGGAACTGGGCTGCGTACCCATCGATTATCCATAGCATCTCCTTATCGAATCGAAGAAATCGAACACCAGCCAAACCTCAAACCGCAGCGCATGCGGCGTGCGCGTTGCAGGATGTCAGCCTGGGATGACTGACCACTGAACTGCAGGTTAGCCCGTCAAGTTCCAACTCGCCATGCAGCATGGTGGCGACACTGCGCCGGCAGCCGGCGGTATTGCGGTATCATCGGCAACCTGCAAGCTCCATTTCAATAAGGCCATGGCCAAGAACACCTCCGCGCCCCCCGCCGAACTCGCCCCAACGGATCTGTATTCGGTGCGTTCCATGCTCACCGATGAAGAGCGCCTGGTACAGGATTCGGTTGGCAGATTCGTCGATGAAAAAGTCATTCCCATCATCGGCCAGTGCTTCGAGGAAGAACGCTTTCCGCGCGAACTGGTCCCCAGCGTCGCCGAACTCGGCTTGCTCGGCAGCTCCCTCGAAGGGTATGGCTGCGCCGGCCTGAACGCGATTTCGTATGGATTGATCTGCCAGGAACTGGAGCGTGGCGACTCGGGCCTGCGCAGTTTCGTGTCGGTGCAGTCCAGCCTGTGCATGTATCCGATCCACACGTTCGGCAGCGAAGAGCAGAAGCAGCGCTGGCTGCCGCGCATGGCCAAGGGCGAAGTGATCGCCTGCTTCGGCCTTACCGAGTCGCACGGCGGCTCTGATCCCGCGAACATGAAGACGCACGCGCGCAAGCAAGGCAAGGACTGGGTGTTGAACGGCTCCAAGATGTGGATCACCAACGGCTCCATCGCCGATGTCGCCATCATCTGGGCACGCACCGACGAAGGCATTCGCGGCTTCCTGGTGGAGAAGGATTTCAAAGGCTTCACGGCCAGCGTCATCAAACACAAGATGAGCCTGCGCGCGTCGGTCACGGCCAGCCTGTTCTTCGACAACGTCATCGTGCCGGAAGCGAACGTGCTGCCAGGCGCCCTCGGATTGAAAGGACCGTTGTCGTGCCTCATGCAAGCTCGTTACGGCATCACCTGGGGCGTGACCGGCGCGGCGCAAGCGTGCCTTACGCAGGCGATCGAACACACCAAGTCGCGCGTGCTGTTCGGCAAACCCATCGCGGCCACGCAGGCCGTGCAGATCCGTCTCGCCGAAATGGCGCGCAAGATCACCACGTCGCAAATGCTGTCATTGCAGCTGGGCCGGCTGAAAGAAAGCGGCCAGATGCACCCGACGCAGGTGTCGATGGCGAAGTGGCACAACACGCGCGCCGCGATCGAAGTGGCCCGCGATGCGCGCGACCTGCTCGGCGGCGCCGGCATCAGCGTCGAGTACGTGCCTATCCGGCACGCGCTGAACCTCGAAAGCGTCATCACCTACGAAGGCACGGAAACCGTGCACCAGTTGACAGTGGGCCGCGCACTCACAGGCATCAGCGCTTTCTGATCGGCCTCACCGCCGGCAACATCACAATTGCCCGGATTCTATCCCCTGCTCGGTGCGCTCAACTTCAACTGCGTGGGCCAGGCGCACGCGCGGCAGCGGCACGCGCTGATCGAGCCGCAGCGCGGCGTCCCAGCAGACGATCAGCACCAGCAGCGAAGCCCACGCCCAGGCCGTTTCGATCTTCGATTGACTCACGCTACTCATCGCAGTACTCCCGCCCATTGGCGACATTCACAAGCCCTCACTTGGGCTCGAGTGCCATTGCAGCGAACTACTGCCGATGAACGGCCGCGACGGTCTGGCGCGGTGCTGGCCGATTGTGATCAATCCTGGCGGCACCCTGCCTGCGTGTTTTTAGGGGCGGCGGCGGCGCTAAACTGTGCCCATGAAGAAACTCATCGCCATCGTCGAAGACGAACCTGCCATCCGCGACAACTATGCGGCGGCGTTCCAGCGCCAAGGCTACGCGGTGCGCACCTACGGCTCGCGCAAGGAAGCCATCGAAGCGTTTCGCGCGCGGCTGCCGGACCTGGCCGTCATCGACGTGGGCTTGCAGGACGAGCCCGAGGGCGGCTTCGAGCTGTGCCGCGAGCTGCGTTCGTTGTCGGCCGAGCTGCCCATCATCTTTCTCACCGCGCGCGACAGTGAGCTGGACGCCGTGTCGGGCCTGCGCCTCGGCGCCGATGACTACCTCACCAAGGATCTGAGCCTCACGCATCTGCTCGCGCGCGTCACCGCGCTATTTCGCCGCATCGACGCGCTTACGCAGCCGTCGAGCCGCGACCAGATCGTTGCGCGCGGCATTCTCATGATCGACACCGCGCGTCTGCATGCGACCTGGCACGACAAACCGCTCGGCCTCACACTCACCGAATTCTGGATCGTGCACGCACTGGCGAAAAATCCGGGGCATGTGAAAAATCGCCAGCAGCTGATGGATGCGGCCAACGTCGTGCTCGACGACAACACCATCACTTCCCATATCAAGCGCATCCGCCGCAAGTTCCAGGGCATCGATGCCTCCTTCGACGGCATCGAGACCATGTACGGCATGGGCTATCGCTGGAAGGAAAGCTGAACGCCCCGCCGCGTCCACCATGTCGCTGCGCGCCAAACTACTGCTGGTCAGCCTGCTGACGCTGATCCTGCCGTGGGCAGGCTGGCAGTACGCGCAACGCATGGAAACCACGCTGCGGCGCGGCCAGGAAGATTCGCTGCTCACCACAGCCGACGTGCTCGGCCGCGTCGTCGCGTCGCAGCCCGAACTGCTGTATCGCGTTCCCGACGAACTGCGCGAAACGTTCGACCCACGGCGCGGCGATCTGTTCGCGCCGCTGCTGTTCACGCCACCGCTGCTCGACGGCTTCGCGGATGAGTGGCCGCTGCCGTCGCGCCCCGTCCCGGGCTTCGACGAACGCAAGCCGCTGCTACGGCTCGGGGTCTCGGGCCGCTTCATGCACGTGTACGCGGAGTTCGCTGACGCGGCTGTGCGCTACGAAACGCCTGCCCAGAACGACAGCTCGATCGGTACCGACGCCGACCGCGTCGTCTTTCTCACGCGCGACGAATTCGGCCACGAGCGCGCCTGGACGGTCACCGCGATCGCGCCCGGTCCCATCATCGTTCGCGCTGCGACTGTGGGTGCGCCGTGGCAACCGCTGCCCGACGACATGCCGCGCATCACCGGCGTGTGGCGTGCGACCGATGCGGGTTTCGCGATCGAACTGCGCGCGCCGCTGGCCATCTTCGGCACCCACCTCGCGATCTTTGCGGTGGACCAGGACACCGCAACGTCGCCTGCGCCTGCGCTGGGGACACTGCACATCGGCTCCGAGGCGCTCAAGCAGCGGCTCGAACAATATGCACCGCAAGGATTACGCGTTTCCGTCGTCGATTCGAACGGCTGGCTGCTGGCGCGTGCCGGCTCGCTCGCAACGGGCAAGTCGTCGGATTATCGCGGCCTGACCGCGGACGAGAACGGCTTCCTGCACTCGATTTACCACGCGATCCTGCGACGTCAGGACACGCCGTCGCAGCCCTATGGATTGCCCTATGGCATGTGGGGCGCACCGGTCGACGGCGCGCGCGCGGGACGCGACACGGCGATCTGGTTCGAAGCTGCGGGCGGCGAACCAGCGCTGGTGAGGGCTGCGGTGCCAATCCGATACGGCGACGCATCGCTGGGCGCACTTGTCGTGGAGCAACCCGGCGAACAATTGGTGATGGTGCGCGAGGAAGCACTGACGCGCCTGATCAATCTTACGCTGCTGGCAACGCTGATCTCGATGGCGGTGACGCTGGTGTTCGCGGCGCGGCTGTCGCAGCGCATCCGGCGGCTCAGCCGCGCGGTCTCCAGCGCGCTGACGCCCGAAGGCCGCATCGAACCGACGATTCCCGACGCGCGCGCGCGCGATGAACTCGGTGCGCTGGCACGCAGCTACAGCACGATGCTGTCGCGTCTCAAGGAGTACACCAACTACCTGCAGACGCTGGGCACGAAGCTGTCGCACGAGCTGCGCACGCCGCTCACCATCGTCAGTTCATCACTGGAAAACCTGGCCTCGGACGAAACGCTGTCCGCTGCTTCGAAGGACTACCTGGAGCGCGCGCGCAGCGGCGCCGGACGCATGCACGCCATTCTCACAGCCATGACCGAAGCGACACGTGTGGAACAAAGCATCGAGCACACGGAGCGCATCGAGTTCGACTTGGCGGAAGTGGTGCGCAAACTCGGCCAGGCTTACGGCACGACGTTTCCGCAGCATCGGGTCGTCACGAGCGTGCCGGATGTGCCGTGCATCGTGCTGGGCTCGCCCGACCTGATCGCGCAGATGCTGGACAAGCTCATGGATAACGCCGCGGACTTCTGCCCGCCCGAAGGCAGGATCACCTTGGCGCTGGAGCCCGAGGGGCGCTCGTTCAGGTTGAGCGTCAGCAACGAAGGCTCGCTATTGCCGCCGCAATTGGACGGCCGGCTGTTCGAATCGCTGGTCAGCACCCGCACCGCCACCGAAACCCGTCCGCACCTCGGCCTGGGTCTTTACATCGTGCGGCTGATCGCGGATTTCCATCGCAGTCAGGTGGTTGCAGAGAATCTGCCGGACAGCAGCGGCGTCACCATCGGCATCGTGATCCCGCCAGCTGCCGCGCATTGATTGCAGTTGCGCTTGCATCGCGTCGAAAGTTCTTACATGGTGGCGCCACGTATTCACGAAAGTGTGTTGCATCTTTGCCACGACACTTGCTAAGTGACTGTTTGTCAGGCGACACTTCGGCGCGTGGCACGCCACGTGCTAGATACTAAAGCAATCGTACTGAGCCACATTGCGCGCGTACGATCGCAAGCAGAGAAGCGGGGATGGCACCGCGAGGGGAGCGAGGAATAAGCAATAAGCGTCAGGAGGACGCAACCGGTTACTCCGGTAAGTGATTGCAAGACTTAAATGTGCGACAGCGACGTTTCTGGATTTAGCCGGCGCATCCCAATAACTCGAAGAGCCGCCGACTCCGAGACGAAAAGCCCCGTAGCTACGGGGCTTTTTTTTTGGAAGGGAAGTACGCCGAAGCCGTAGGAGCCGCCCCCATCCTTTGCCTTCCCCCCTTTTACGGGGGAAGGGAAGTCAGCTGAAGCCGTCTACTTCTGTTTCCAGGCGCCGTTGCCGTCCTGGTAATACCAACCCGGCGCCGCCTTGCTGCCCCAGCGCTGGGCGAAGGTGGCGCGGATGTCGGCTTCCCATTCGGGATGGCCATTTGCCGTGGCGATCTCGCGATACAGATTGGCGCGATCCGCGTTCTCGTCGGCCACCAGCTTGCGGACCGCGTTGCGCTCAGGCAGCGGGATCAGGTTCTGGTCGCGCACTTCGACCAGGCCGTCGCGCGTAAGGCCCACCGAACCTGCGTCGTAGTATTTCTTCAACTGCGGATGGCGCGCCTCCATCGACTGCGTGAGCTGGCGCACCGCGGGCGTGGCGATGTTCAGGTCAGCCTGCGCGTTCGCCTTGGGCACGACGAAGTCCAGCACCGAACCTGCCGCGGCCAACAACACTCGCTGCATTTGCGCCGCAGGCCGAGTCGCTGACGATTGCTTGTCATCCTGTTTCGCGGCGCCGCCCTTCTGGCCATTTGGGCCCCATACATCCTCGATGATCCGGTCCGCGGCCTTTTCCGCAGCGGCGGCCGGAAAATAGACGTTGATGGTGACGCAGGCGGAGAGCGCGACTGCGAGCACGGCGAGCGGCAAGGACAGATAGCGTGGCATGGGGAGCACTCCTGAGAGAGAGATCATCTTACCGTAGGTTGGGCTGAGTCTTCGAAGCCCAACGATTCTGGCCAGCGTGGATGTTGGGCTTCGAAGACTCAGCCCAACCTACAGATTACAAACTCATTTGACGACGGGGCCCTCGGACTTCGTGGCGGCGACGAGCTGCTGCAACAGGCGCGGCCAGTCGACGCGGCGCGCGCCGCCGATCACGTCAATACGCGGGATACCGCTGCCCTTGACCAGGTAGTAGCCGCCGTTCGGCGCAGGTGCGACGCCGTCAATGACGCAGACATCCTGCTCCAGCCGACACGACAAGCCCAGCCGGTCGTAGTTGAAGTCCTCGAAAAAGCGCAGGAAACCGCTCGACAACGCACTCGCCACACCCGAACCGCCGCCGATGCTGCCGATGTTTGCGACGGCTCGCTGGCTGATTCGATGGCGCGACTTGTCGCCGACGGGCGTGAACAGGCGCGCATCGAACGCGACGGGCGTCCAGTTGAACAACTCCAGTGCATCGATGGTTCCGGACAGCCGGCCGGTGATGCGGCCGAACGAGAACGCGCGCGTCACCAGTTCGAGATCCAGATTGTCGAGCGCAATGCTAGAGTGAAAGCGCGGCCACTGGCCGAACGGTTGTTCCAGCCGCAGATCCTTGATGGCGACGTCGCCGTCGAACACGCGCGCCTGCAATGTCGTGCCAAGCGTGATTACATGATCGCGCATGCGCAGTTTGGAAATCACGCCGCCGACGCTGCCGCCGAACTCGGGCCAGCCGAACGCCTTGCACAGTTCGCGCACGCTGATAGGTTGGATCGTCGCATCGACCAGGAACGCAACCGCCGGCTGGCCGGCGTTGCGGATGCGGAAAGTTTCCAGGTCGATGGCGCCGTCGAGCACGGGAATGCGCGCCGGCTGCAGCAGCCTGAATTGCCGACTCACGGTGTTGAACCGCAGCTCGCTTGCGCCCAGCTCGAGATTCAGCAATGCGCCGCCGCGCCAGCTCAGCAACGAATCCGGCGCCGTTGTCGGCTTGTCGTCGTCCCGCGCATCCGCATCGCGCCAATGCCAATCGCCCTTCAGATCCTTCAGCACCAGCGTGCGCGCGGCGTCGTCGACGGTGACCGAATCGAACTTCAGATCGATGCTCTGTGGCGCGCCGTCGGCAATGACGATCTCGCCCGAAATGCCACCCGAAGATTGCAGCGCCTTGAAGCTGGTATCCAGCAGCAGCGGCTGGAAATAGCTCGCGTAGGCGCCGGGAAACTGCAACTTCTCCAGGGTCAGCGTGAGTGCGCTCAGTGGCTGTTCGGCAGCGAAGCGTAGCGTCGCGCTGCCATGCCCCTGCGCGACGTCGCGATGTAAAAAACTGAACGTGGGCACCAGCAGCGTGCCGTCGGCCTTCCAGCGACCTTGCGCGCTCAGCCCGAGGTAGTGCGCACCGAAGTCGAGGAACACCGGTTGCGCGTACGCCTGCCCCCGATTCGAGCTCAGCGACACGGTGTAGCGCCAATCGTTGCCGCTGCGCTCGACACTCGCTGCCAATTCGAGCGACAACTTTTCGGCCGCGAGACTGCCGGACTCGTTATTGGCGGTGAACTCCGCAATCTTCGCGGTGACCCGCATCTGGCGCAGCGCAGCCTGCGAACCGCTTGCTGATACGGACAACGTCGCGGTGCCGCTGGCCGACAGCTCGGGCACCGGCGCCTGCCAATCGCGTGCGAACTTGATGAGAGGTTCGATGGCGACATGTTCAAGCTGCAAATCAGCCTTCCAGCCGGTGTCGGCCAGTGCGCCCTTGATGCGCGCGCTGCCCGTGCCGACCTTGAGTCCGGCCAGCTCGACATCGAGCGAACCGGTGCGACGACCATAGACGACCCGGCCGGTCAGCAGCTGCGCGCCGAGCGATGGCAGCGTTGCCGCGATCCTCGCGTTCGGGCATGCAATCCGGTCCACCGAAAGCTCGACTTCGCGGCAGTCGATGCGCACGTCGCGCAGCTCCTCGGCGCGCGCGGCGAGCTTCAGGCGCTTCACCAGCGCGTGGGCGTGCGTTGCGCCCCGCGGCAGATCGAGATGAATCGACACGCCCTCGGCCGTCCAGCCCGCGCCGTCGATCCGCTCCACGTCGACGCTCAGGTCGTCGAGCGCGCTCACGACGCCCGCCGCCAGCGCGGCGCAGGCCCCAAGCGCCGCGACGGCAAGCGTAGGCTTGCTGAGTTGCGATTTCATCGCACGGATGATGACCGCCATGCCCACGAACGCCAAGTTCGCGGCCCCCTGCGCGTGCACGCGGCAGCTGTCGTGCGGATGACACATTGAGGCGCAACGCCGCTGCGCTTACTCTATGCGCAGCCTCGCCACCGCCCGCTTTCCATCGCCCGTCGAAGAACAGCCAAAACATGACCGCCAAGCGCGCCCTCATCGTCGACGATTCGCGATCCGCACGAGTGATCCTGAGCCGCATGCTGGAGGCGTACGGTTTGGAGGTGGACGCCGCCGAATCGGCCGAACAGGCGCTGGAATACCTGAAACAGGCGCGCCCCGACGTGGTGTTCATGGATCATCTGATGCCTGGCATGGACGGCTTCCAGGCCGTGCAGGCCATCAAGGGCAATCCCGATACCGCGACGATTCCGGTGATGATGTACACATCGCAGGAAGGCGATCTGTACGTCAGCCAGGCGCGCGCACTCGGCGCCGTGGGCGTGCTGCCGAAGACGGTCAAGCAAGGCGAAGTCTCGCGCGTGCTGTATCAACTGCGCCTGCTGCCGGAACGCCGCGAAGGTCGCGCCGCCATTGTCGGCGTGCCGGCAGCGGCCGATGCGCACGCCGCGCGTCCAGAACGTCATCATGAGCGCGCCGATCTCATCGAACGGGCCGAGCGCGTGGAGATCGACCGCGCACCCGGCGCCATCGTCGGTGAAATCGAAGCGGCCGTGCGGCAAGCGATGGCGCCGGCGCTGAAGGAACTGAACTCCGAATTGCGCCGCTTCATGCTCGCCGGCTTCGAAGCCTTCGCCAAGCGCATCACGGCCGAAACCAAGGCGGCCGCCGCGACCGCCGCCATGCCCCAGCCCGAAGCCCTCGCCGAACCCCAACCAGCGCAGCCCACGCCGATCCGCTGGCCGTTGTTCACCGCGGTGGCAGCCATCGCGATCATTCCGACGCTCGTACTCGCCGTGCTGTACGCACGCACGCTCGATTCGACCAAGCAGCTGATGCAATCGAACGCACACCTCGCATCGGTCGTCGAAGAACAGCAATCGCAGCTCGCGTCGTTGCAGCAGGCGGCACGCGATGCAACCGCGCAGGCCACGCTTGGCGCTACCGCAAATGCCGAGGGCACGACCGCGGAGAAGGTGCCGTATGGCGAAGCGCCGCTGTCCGGTGCGCGGCTCGAACGCCTGCGCAGCCTGATCGACGATCTCAAGGCGAGCGGCTTTCGGGGCAAGGTGAAAGTGGCTGCCTACGTGGGCGAGTTCTGCCTCACCGGCAACGGCATCGAGGGCTATTCGATGGCAGCCGACGATCTGCCGGTGAAGCGCTGCGACCTGGTCGGCAATCCGTTCGACGACGGACTCACCAGCGCGCAGCGCCAGTCGCTGCCGTTTGCGAATCTGCTGTCGAGCCTGCAGCGGCAATTGGCGGACGCCGTCACCATCGAAGTGAACTACGCCGGACGCCGGCCCGCCGTTGCCTATCCCGAAGGCGAGCAGCTCGGCAGAGCCACGGCGGGCGAATGGAATCGCGTGGCCGCGCAGAACAATCGCGTCGAATTCATCACCGAGCCGGCGGCGCAGCTCGCCGACAGCGCCGGCTAGTTATTGAGTATGGCTGGTACCGGCATGGACGCGAAGCAACCGTGGCTGCTGTATGGCGCGAACGGCTACACCGGCGAACTCATCGCACGCGAAGCCGTCAAGCGCGGCATGCGGCCGGTGCTTGCCGGCCGTTCCAAGTCGAAGATCGAAAAACTCGCCACCGAGCTGAAGTGCGACAGCGCGGTGTTCGATCTCGACGATCACACCTCATTGGTTGCGGCCCTGCAGGGCGTGGCCGCGGTGCTTCACTGCGCCGGGCCGTTCTCGCAAACCGCGCGCTCCATGATGCAAGGCTGCCTGGCCACGCGCGTCCACTATCTCGACATCACCGGCGAGATCAGCGTGTTCGAACTTGCGCAGAGCGTCGACGCCAAAGCCAGCCGCGCCGGCATCGTGATGTGCCCTGGCGTCGGCTTCGACGTCGTGCCGACGGATTGTGTTGCGCTGAAACTCAAA
>Ga0307509_10000541_pt1 | contig 64657 bp, 64 predicted proteins | sample 10_EM_MG_FD_202245 | JGI IMG/M metagenome (GOLD analysis project Ga0307509, IMG submission 202245) | Populus trichocarpa ectomycorrhiza microbial communities from riparian zone in the Pacific Northwest, United States - 10_EM | ecosystem: Host-associated > Plants > Roots > Unclassified | place...
CACCTGACGCAACAAGATATGGCGTATTGGTACAGGACGCACAGGACGCACAGGACGCAGGGTCCAGGCTGGGAGAGTCAGGACGCAACACTACTGGATCTGACGCAGGCCACCTTTTTGCTGATGTTCCCAGGGTGAAAGGCTCACTATTTATACCTGATCTTCAGTCTGCCCCTACACCGATGACTCATCCATATTAGTCATCCCTCTCCTATGACTCATCCATATTAATCATCCCTCTTCTATGATTCATCCATATTAGTCATCCCTCTCCTATGACTCATCCATATTAGTCATCCCTCTCATATAACTTATAAGGACTCATAATATCAAATCGATCAGCTGACTCCTACAAGTCATCTTTGTAACAACCTTTGAACCAATACCAACTCATAAAATAAGTCATGCTTTCAAATGAGTCACATACGTGAAACCTATGACTCATAATGTGAGTCATGTATGAAATTCATTACATCATCTGAGAATGTATTTTTTTTTGTAAAATCCTTTGAGTTTATTTCGTATTTAACTACAGGAAAACTCCGGCATTCACCCTTAAGTATGGCCTAGAAAAACCTTAATATAACAAAAGAAACTCCATCACCATCTTCTTGACAAATAAAAGTGTAGAATCAAAGTCTACGTAATAACTATAACAAAAATCATAATTATCAAGTGGTCATTTCCTCCTCGTCTCCGTCTGATCTTTTTTCTTCAGGTTTCTTAGGGTGGGAGGGGCAGCTCGTGGTATGGGCGTCGTGTGGGCCCTTGCAATTCACACACCTGAGTACGGTATGGTTGCAGGGACGGCCGCGGATACGACAGGTAGCGGTGGGGCAGGTATGGCCCCCAGTAGGGTGTGGGGAAGCACACCACCGGCATGAAGCCGGGTTGGTGCATTTGTTGTTATGGTGTCCATAGCCGTGACAGTTGGAACACTGCGTGTGGGAATTGAAACGCAAACGGCGTTCAGTCCTATAAGTTGTTGAAAAAGCAGCCAAGCGTTTGCCGACTTACATCATCTGAGATCACAATCATGAGTTATAAAACAATTAACCAATAATAACATAATGATTACTTCGCTATTACGCAGTCATTTGAGATGCTATAAGTCTAGTAACATCATAGCGTAAAACCAACATACATTATGACTAATAAGTATTAGTCATATGAAATTTGCCTTGTTTAGTCATGATTTGTGACACTAGTGCTCAGAATTATGCTAAATGAGTACTGCCCAGCATGACTACTAGCATAATGGAAACCAGTTTATCTGTGTAGATATATTCATACTCCAAATTATGGTTCCAGCCTGGAGCAAAAAGAGATTGGAAAAAAAGTAGTTGGTACTATACCACATTTTTTCTGATCACTTATCCTCACATCCAAGTATGGTTTGTACCATTCAAAACATGCATCAGGCTGAAAAAATATATTACATGTGGCTGTACATATTTTGATGCCAAGCCTGGTATTCTGCATGAGTTTACAGTAAAGAGTTTAACCAATAATGTATTATAAATATCTAAAAAAAGAATAAAATTATTTAATTATGATAATATGATGAGAAAAATATATTTAGTTCATATAAACTAAAACCCTATCATACTTCTTAAACAATAAAGTATAGATTACTAAGTATTCCAAGTGTGGCTATCATAACATATTTCTCCTTTCCCCACCACGTTTTGAATGGCACGAACCATACAAGGGATGGGGCCCTCATTTAGTCGCGAAATTTCTTCTCTTTTAACATATCATACTCGAGTAGTCTACCACCGCCGCCAAAATTTCTGTCAATCATCCCAACCACGAGAGGGAGATGGCGCACAAATGGGTCCTGCCATGATATTACTATCTAACCTGAGCCGTCGATCTACCCGCTTGTTGCGCTCTAGACTCGGTGGATTCAAGACACAGCCTAGGAGGGGGCCCCGGGTCTGACCAAAAATCACGAAGGGCTGGGCTTTCAACGATACATCTAGGGAAAAGGCGGGGGGGGGGGTAGAGGTTGCTCAATTTTTTTCACATTATGGATTTATTCGAGTATGGACATTTTAACATTCAGGTTAGCGATAGGACAAAGAAATGATGCAGTATTATGATTATGAAGTGACTCAGAATTGATAATATTGATGAGAACCTCATCAGAATCATCGGAAGAAACATTCCGGCAGTTAGTAAACCCTCAGCCCTAAGAGGGGGCGAAACAAGGGGTGAGCCACCCATCAACTAGCTTTTCTGTAGCGCAGCTGACACACACACCCTAGGGCTTACTGGTCCAAGAGGGGCTCGGGAAGCCCCTAGCTTCGGGCTCGGTATCATGAAAAAAATGATTAATCTTCATCCCTATTGCGAAGCCCACTGTTTCTACCACGCCTTGAAAAGCACTCCGAGGAGGGCGCTGGCTTATCATCGGCTCCTTATCACCAATATATCTTCGCATGCTCGGCTAGGCCTTCTCATTCTTTCCACAGAACTTCCGATAGAGGTGCGAAAAAGACCAATCACCGTATGCGATAAACATGCAGATAGCATAACCCTAGGGCTGGCCTACGGAAACGAAAGAAGGAAACCAAAGGAGAAAGCGAGACATTGGTAGGGCTCTCTAGCTCTACCGGTTGAGAATTTAGGAAATTAGAAGGGGTGAAAAATGGTTGATCACTCCAGCCAAGGAACAGAAGCTGAACTGAAACAATAAGAACTGGTTCAGGTGATGGGGTTCAGGAGTGAGGGTAAAGTTTTTTCTCCCCAAGCAGTCATGATCCCGAGGTGTTGTTGGGCGCCGAAAACGCACGCAATTACTCTAATCATGATACACAAAGAGAGACCTCAAGAATCAGCGTCTGAGCCGACAGCCTTATAAAGTACAATCGAGACCGAAAGACAAAATAATCTATCAGGCGCGTCTCCTCCTTCATTCCTTTCACTCAAGATCTCATAACCACTCTGGGTACGAACAGACCCCGAGCATCAGCGTTTGCCTCCCACAAGCGTTGGCCCACTATAATGTACCAGTATTTTCTCGTCCAGACCTTTTTCATGTATTAGAAATTCCCTCCCTTCCACTCCGCCCGCCTTCCCAGGGCTGTGGTACCCTTATCGGACGGTGGGGTTGGCTCCCAACAAGCAAGAAAGGAGGCAAGCATAATTTTGGGTCGTGAGAATATCGCAGCGAACTTATCGGATGATCCAGAAACATATAGTCCTCTCTCGAAGATTGTATATAATAGATCAGAGTAGGCCACTCGAGACCTCGAGGGAGTTGGAAGTTATTCGCCCCTTTTCTATGTACTAATATTCTAAGACCTTTGGCTCAACAACGCTTGGCTCTCGGTAATGAGGAGACCTAGCAAGAAGCCCCTCTTTGTATTATATCTTCTACCAAGTCAGGGGTATCCGTGATCCCGTTTTGGCTCTCCTTTCGCTTCTTCCCTTTCTTCCTTCTATTCCTCCTAGCTTGCTAGGTATGATTCGCCCCCGCCAGGAGCAGGGGCTGAGATACCGGTAGAAGGAGGAAAGAATCTGATTATGTGGGCTATCGGATGATCGGATGCCTCATTTTGAGAAGTAGTACGAGCACAGTGTAGTACGGAAAGTACGTAATAAAATACTTTGTAACACCCAGAGCCTCTTCTGCTCTCACCGGGAAGATCAAATTCCTCAGCCAACACCATACACTTGCCCCAAGCTGAGGACACACTCTCCTAAGGTTTGGGTCAATAGCTGAGTTAATGACCAGTCATAGCCCCGGAGGGACAATTATTGAAACAAAAGCCTTACACTACAGTTATTATATAGTAAGCTGCGGTGCATCCCGTAGCTTGAAAAATCCTAACGCACTAGTCTCGGTGCCGACCCTTCGCTCTTACGGCTATAGCCCAGCAACCAACACTCGGGCTAGAGGGTAGAGAAACATGTTGGTCAAGAGGGATAAAGGCCAAAATAGACACGAATACCGGTATTAAAGTCATTCCGGAATCCGGACCGAGTGATATCAAGAGATTCTTGGCGAGCTGGCCGCAAGCCACGCGTGACAAGAACAGCGTAAGCCCAAGGCAGCCAGGTGTGTCGAGAGTGAATCCCTGAGTGCGCAATACCGCAAAAACTCAGATAACGGAACCCTGTACATATCATTTCGCTAGAGTTGCCCCCTCCGGCAAGGTCTGGTGTTTTTTATGGGCTTCAGCGGGGCTAAGCAGCTCTTTTTTTGCTGTGCTCTTCGTCCTCCTTCCAAAGTGGGTAATTCCTGACTACATAGCACTCGGTTTTATTAATTATTTGAGTTTCTGCGGTAGTTTGGTGCACTGCACCATGAGCTTATCTTGTTTCCGATCGACCCACCTTCAAGTGGTCACGAAGCGAGTCCAGTCATACAGCTTCCCGGCTGCGGGTTAAAACCTGGTCCACGCGACGTCCCAAGCACATGGGACGCTCCAATGAGCATACCGGTATCCTACTTATTACCACTGCCCGCCCCCTTCCGCGATCACTGAGAACATTCCAACCTCTATCTTCGGATGAAACCTTCTGGAGCACTTCGGAATAAGGGTGGGGCGCACGCACGGTTGATCACCCGAGAGGTAAAACGGGAATAGCGATATTTTGCGTCATAGTTGAGTTTTGGACGTCAGTAGAACCTGTGATGTTGTTCCACATTCTGTGGTAAAATATCATGGGGCTAAGGGAGGTTTGGGTAGGCGATGAAGGGATAAGGATGATATATTCTTGTCTGAGCCTTTTTGATTTCGGAGAGGGCGAGGAGAAACCCGATTCTGTGAAGCGCTTGAGAAACGGAATAAAGGTAAGAATATTTTCGCAGTTTGTGTTCTCCATCCATTCCCATCCTTACCCCGCATAAAATACATCGTGGTTATACACATCTCTGGCTTCGTCTCATTCTATTCGCTGCCTACATTCTTATTATTATTGCCTGTCTCCTCTTTCCAGGCATCGACACCACTACCCCTAGTCGCTATATATCGTCACTTACACTTTCTGCCATTCAAGCGAGAAAAATTAACACCTTTCTTCAGACCTTTGCCGACTCTACAATACCCTCTCTCCTCCAACCCCCGATATAACACCACCTACGACATGCGATACCATACTCTCCCCCCCAACGTCGAGGCATATCACTCTTACAGCCGCCACCATCCTTCTCCACCATCTCCTCTCTACAGCATAAAGCAAGACCTCACCTGGAACCTACAATCAAGACACTTCTTTACACCCGAAGATCCCTACCCAGCGAAACCTCGCTCTTTCCAAGAATTCAATGCGCAAAGAGCGGACCGAGAAGTGCGAATTCGCAGATCTCGCCGAAGGCTACGCTCTATGCCAGCGTACCCACAGCTGCGTCCCGATCCCCCTACTGTGTACAGGGAGGAGCACATACCAATAGAGCCGGTAAGCCACGCAGAGAGCATGTACTACTTGGGAACAGACGATATGCCCCCGTTGTACATGTCACGTCGCTGGAAGCGACGGGAGTACACCCCACCGGAGAGCCCTGCTTATGGTGGGGAGCGGAGGGGGTTCGATAGTGGGTACGATGCTGGTATATACGAGCAACCAACTCCTCCGAGACGGCTACGGAGGGTTTCTAAGTTTTGCTTCTAAAGGCAAATACTGTTTTTGTTTTTTTGTGGTCGTGTTCGAACGATCACAGCGTCTTTTCTTTAAGTTACATCTTGTTTCATTACCCGGCGTTTCGGACATTGAGTGTTTTCTCCTTCAACCATTCGTTACCCTTTTGTTGATTCCCACTTTCAACATTTCCCCTTGATTTCTTTTGTTTTTACCATTTCCTCTCACTTCATTTGCATTAGACGGTAGAATGCACTTTCCTTGCACTTTTTTCTAAATGTACTCCTATGTTATTATGTAATATCTTTTTTGTGAGTCATGTAGCATGTTTCACGCTCATGAATAAATACCAACACTCTTTCGGAATCTTTCCTTCTCCTTACTATTAGAATGCTATGGCTGCTGCTTGGAGGAGTCGTCTCTGTTCTGATTTCTTGTGACTCATTTCGGACGATGGCCTCATTAGGAATTTTAATACAATGTGGGTGATATCTTGTGATGAAGACTTTATTATAGGACTGCTCACTCGTAGTAGGATGTGATTTAGGCATTTTTTGAATAGAATCCCCGATTCTGCCTTAAGGGGCTTCTATGATACTTAGAATGACATACCCCCTACAGCTACCTGGAACTGATTAACAGTTTTCCCCCAGCCTTCGATATACCTCCCTCGTCTATTTTTTCTCACCTTCCCTCCGCGGACCGATTGAGGCTGCCTCCCTAGCAAGAAGTGCTTCATCAGTCTAAATTGTCACTGCAAATATAACGAAACAAAAGAGCTTCTAGATGAACTTATCAAGACATGCCTGCACAAACTATCACTCTCTCGCGCAAGCCACGCTACTCATAACCCCTCCGCCCTTGATAGAAATAGACCCTACTGTATCCAAAGGCCTTACTGCGGGCGACCGCTTAAGCTGCGGGACTAGCTTCCACGCAAGCTCCCCCCATACCTTGCCCAGTAATCCAAATGACGCCAAAAAGGGTGACGGTGCGCGTGGACTGCGTTACTATTGCACCTATATTGCGGCTAGATAGTATGACGTTATAATTCAGTGCTGTTCCTGAATGACGAAGCGTTATATCATACGGGATGGCGCCGGGGCCGTGTGGAGGGGTGCGTACCCCCCACCTTACTAAGATTTTTCGACTAGCACAGGGCAGTCAGCGGGGCTTTTTCGTCTGGTGCCCGACTGGTCGGATGCTTGCACGCGAGCCGCTCCCTGGAAACGGGGTTACACGCTTCCTTACTGTTGCTTCTGGCACCTATTTAGGAGGGCTAAGCGGCATGGGAGCCTGTTTGACCCTTGAGCGATATCTTATCAGGTGCCACGGGTTTGAGAGTTGCGATCTGATTATCTGATAACCAAATCGGGCCCGGGGTGCTCGGTATAGTATACCGGGAGCATCATACCGCAGGGACCTTATTTCAACACCGTGTACCTACGGTATCCCAGCTGTACCTATCCATCTACCAATCTTATGTTTTGTACTAAACACTATCTCTACCTCGCTTTGCCGAAGAAAAAAAACATATTTACAAGGTAACAAATCGGGAGAGCGTAGCATGCTAGAGTGAAACCAGCTTTCAAGGCAAACAGCTACTTTTCCCAGACAAAGGAAATTGGGGGAAAATTTTCATTCCTTTCTGCTATCCCGCAGATCGCCAGCCTTATGGTCTAGAGCTGGATTCTCCCACCTCGTAGCAGGATTGATAAGCCCCATAATCCTACTGACGAAGGCTAGGTTCTCCAATCTCCCAGTCCACATAGGGCGGGGTTTTTTAATTCTCCTGCCCCGCATGGCGGATCGTTCAACAATAGCTCATTGCAAGCTTGAATTGGGCCCTGGGCGCATGCTCATTGAGACAGGGGTTAATTTGTTCTTGACATGTTAACCACTGTGCCAGCTAGGTATTTCATAGAATATTAATTTGGGAACAAATACGTATCCCACTAAAAGCCAAATCCCGGGTTTCAATGGGAAGCACGGCGTATCTCTTCCTGAGTTGGTAGACTCCAGAGGTTTTTTTGCTCTCTAGATGTCTTTAGTGAGAGGTGCCTATAACTTCAAACTAAAGTAATACTTTGTGCACTCGTTACTTCCATACAACAGAATACGAAGCCACGCGGCCCGAGCAAGACCAGTAGTGAGATATTGAGTTCTTGCTGTCCTCCCACTACCCTCTTGCCAACTGCAATATTGGGAATAATGGCGGCGGTATCGGGAGTATCGTGTGAGACTATGAGCTATAGTGGAAATGCCGCACAGCTTAGCTATGCACAACTATAGGCCTCGATATCGGGGATGTGATACTAGTACTTCAAATACTCCAAATATCTCAGTAGGTGCCCACAGCTCCAATGGGAAAGCTAACCCGGGACAACAGGTTGGCCCACTCTCATATATACCACCCCCTGGGTCTCTCCTCGACGTAGTTGCTTGTGGAAAGAAAGAAAAAAGCTGATGAAATATATTGTACCCAGCCCCTTTCTGAACTAGCAAGACCGAGGAGCCTAGATAGGTATTAATAACAATATTCTCAGCAGGGATACCTACTGCCTTGCTCCCAGGGCTGAGGATATTTACCCGGTAGAATGTTACTAGGTTTCTTAGACCAGATGATGCTAAGGCCGAATGAGAAGTCGATTACTGAGGGCAATGACATTGCTCCGGAAAGCCCAAAACTTGAGCATCACCTAGATTGACGTCAAGCCTAGACACATACACAACCTACGGAACAAAATCACTTGGGGATCATAATATGTTATCGTACGCCTCTATTTTTTTCTCTCCCGTTTCGGGCATCTCCAACCACACTAGGCTGTCATCCCCCCCCCTTCCGTGCCCACTTGTACCCTCCACTCCTATATTTTCACTTCCACCTCCTAACCCTTTACCCACAAGTCCCTTGCGCCCCCCTTACTGCCTCACTTTCATCATGAATCATGGTCCTAGCAGAAATCACACAAGGAAAAATGCTTAGGTGGCGACAACTTTCAATTATCATTGTTATTATTGCTATTTAGCGTCTGTAGCGCTATTCTACAAGTCAAAATATATAAAAACCCTCCCTTCTATCCCTTCTGGAAACTGTATCTCCCCCAACGCCTAAATACCTCTAATAAGAGAGCGGTAGACAAGCCATATTCAGACAGCAGCTACCCTATCGGCCATTCTGATGACAACAAAAATCTATTAGGACGCCCGCAAGTTGAGCGGCCACAACTAAAGAAAGAAAAAGAAGCACAATGTTAAAATGCTACATTTGCAATAAAAACGCTGCAAAAATCCGTTTTTTTCTCTGAGGAATTGTGCATTGGTCACACATGATGTAACTAACCGGGCTCGTCCCACAAATAGTAGAATTCCGGTCCCGTCCTAAACATTAAGGCCCCCCCCCCCACATACCCACAAAACAACCGCATGGTCTATTTCCTTTCTTCACCAACTCTCACCTATCGCAGCGGAAGCATGATTAAGCCCCCATCCACTACACCACAAATACCGGCATCATACCGTTACTTGGCAATCTAAAAAGTCTCCGGACGCTTTTGTGCCAAGATAGGTATTGCTAAGTGCAGGGCGTCCGGAGACTTTTTAAATGGCCAAGTACATCACCCCCCCCTCCAAGGGGCCTTCTTCGCAGCACTCTCATATCGCAAAACTTTTCCAAGAGGTGGCTAGGATACAATACTACACTTTTTCAGGCAGTTATTAAAGCATATTGTAATAAAAATCCCGGCATCGCTAAACAACCTTTGTCTCCGGGGGGTAGACTACGCTACAGTGCACTTTCTATTCCGGAGCATGACATAAGCCATTTTTATGAAATATTATGTATCATTACTATATAATACAGCACCTCCATAATGATACGTGCAGAAGGCGGCCTAACTATGGACTCGAAGGTAAGCTATTCTTACACTACCATATTAGTCTTATCCCGATTATTTCTCAGAACAGGAGTATGGCGGGAAAAAAGGTGGATATGATAATAATATGAGAGTGAGAGTTAGGAAATCTCCGGCAAGCACCGAGACCTCCACTGGCGTGGCTCATTGGGCTCATGGTTGGGGGGGATTCAGTTCTATGGATCGCGAGGTTATGGCTGTATATCCTGGGTATGACAGCGGGTATTCCGGCCCGTAGGGCGCACTTGGAGCATCCTCGGGGCGCAGAGTGCGACAATAGGGCTGTAGGTTGCTCCACAAACTCGCGTGGGTAAAAAGTTATCATAGTTCTACAGCCTCAGCGGAGGTGAACGGGATGGCTGTGAGGGTGGTTATCACAGAGGTCTTGATAGCCACATGATCTAATCCCTTGCACCCACTTATGGAATCATATATAAGTTATCCCACAACGCACGACTCGGCGCCTAGTGTTATTTTGGGTTACAAAAAGCACCCGTCGGATCATGGATATCCAGAATCATGCATTCTCCACACTTGGCTTCTGAATAATTGAACTCGAGCGATTTCATTTTTGCAAATTAAACCCACACGGTAGCCGCGCTATGGCGGAGTGCTATCCCATCGTATACCATCAAATCACCCTCCACATCACATAAACCCCAAATCCCAAACACAAAGGGAAAGAAAGGCCTGACCTTAGCCAGAGGGCATTCAGAAGACACTAACAAATAAACTAGCAAGCGAACCATGAGCCGAGCTGACCAACCAACCAGCCAACCAGAAGGAAACCGTACAAAACTACCCGTCCACCCATCTGTCCACCCATCTTTCCCACAAACCAACACTCATAAAGACTAAGTTAATCCGTAACTCTAACAAACTCACTTTCGAACAAGCCCCCAGCGCCACCATACCACCCCCAATAGTACGTAACCCGATCCAAGTCAACCCCCTCGGTAAACGCAAGCGCCACATCCGTGATCACCGCACCCTCTGGGAACGCCAGCTGGTCTCCATGCTCCCACATGCGAACACCCGGCCGGTCGCCCTGACTCACATTCCCCCGCAGGGCATTCTCCTCGTCTGGCCAGTGCCCCTTCAGTGCGACGGCAGTTCTCGGATACGGATTCTGACTGCGGGGGATTATCTCTGGCGGGTCGTGCGGGGGGGACAGTATAACCTTTCGCGACCCGGGGCTCCCGGACTGCGTTAAGAGGGAAAAATCGTGTCCCTGAGGGCATTTGAATGTAGAAGAGTTTGGATCTGCGCCCGAGCGGGTCACGTCGTAACACTGCATGCAAATGTCCATGTCTCCATCCTGGCACTGAGGGCAATGGAGAAAAGCACTATCCGGAGAGATCCGCTGGTTGCAAAAGTCACAATTTGTCCAGCCGTTTGTGACTCTCGTATATCCACGTGCTAGGAGGCGAGCCTGTGGGGTGTTTGCGGAGTATCCCTGGGCTACCTGGCGTTTGTGTTGCCGAATCTGGTGGAGGATTTCCATTGCTGGGGATTGTGCCACCGCGGACATTGGGTGACGAGGGGCTTTCGCGTAGAGTTCTAGATCGTGGGTGCAGCAGTTATCCCTCCCCACGCAGGCATTGCAGTAGCCCCAGAGTTCGTCGTCACCGCTGGAATGACAGGAACTGCAAAGCCAGAATCCATCACCATTGGGATCGCCGCAGAAGCTCTCGCAGACGACGCAGAAGAGGCCAAAACTAATAGGGGATTGTGATGGCGGACGTTGCTTTTGGAAAACTACAACGTGCGGTGGGGAGGACGACGATGAGGGTGAGGAGGAGGAGCCACAGCCTTCATTGACACGGTAACAGCGTGTGCAAAAGGTTTCCTCACAGGTTCCGCATATCCCACGCACAGCGAACTTCAGAGGTTTGGAACAGTAATGGCATTCCGGGTCCCTGGTAACAGATAGCTGCTCAAAGCTGCTTGTCAGGGAGGAACTAGATGAAGCGGGAGGGGAACTAGGTGATGGGAATGGGCCACTGTTCGGTGGCGTTGCCAACGGGACCAGCGGCACGCGAAATATGTTCCCCAGCGGTCTTACCGGCGGCAGCGTGGGAAGAGATGGAGCCGGTGGGTTTTGCATGAACCCTGGTGCCGCTGGCGCCCTAGCTGGCGGCGTACTGCTCGACCCCCCGGCTGACGGAAGCACTCTATCGCCAGACCTGTACACGGACCGCATGCTCTTCTTCTCCTCCGGTGTCCGATCCTTTAAGGGATTGTTCTTGACAAAGTTATCGACCAGGTTTTGCAGCCGGCCGCCCGCACTCGTTTCCCGTACCACCGCTCGACATTCCGGACAGGTGAACTTTGAGCCCGCGTTCGCATTACTTGGTGCGGATTCGGAATTGTTCAACGAAGCGAACCACGATTTCGCGCATGCCCCGCAGTTCGCATGGAGACAGTCGAGGAAGGTCACAGGGTCGAAGAGGATGTCCGTACAGATCTGTGCAACTCGTAAGCGATTGCTTAGGGTAAGATTGGTAAGGAGAGGGGTTAATCACTGAGCAGGTTAGGTCCTTCTCGAACACGGCGGAACTCATGGTGTTTGATCCCCTGTTCGCTTTAGCCCAGAAGACTCGTGTAAATTGCGCGTGTAATAACCGGTTCGAATCGATTTCGGTTTTGATCTGCCCTTAACTAAATCTCCTTACCGAGGATGTGAAGAGGCTTTGCGCGCCCTTGAGGTTGAAAAGTTGGAGAGTAGGCTACCATAGGCAAAAGTATGGAATAGTAAGTAAGTCGCTGGTAATGGAAAAGGGTGACAGCTTCAGTTCTCCATCACCCCCTACCCATTACTACGCTAGGTCAAATGGCGTGCAATATGGCCAGTGATTGGTGGGATTTCCTCTTTTCTTTTCTTTTTTTCCCCTCTATGGTGCCATCATTTCGGCTCAGCCCCTCACCACGTTGCGAATGCCGGGAGGAGTACTCGAGTGCTGCCGTAGGAGACCTAGGAACAATAAAAGTACTCGAGCACAGCACCATTCGTGGTATCCAAGAACAGCTTGTTGGCCCATTGAATTCTGTTTTCAGCCTCAAACACTCCATATGAATTCAACATCTTGCCTCTCCCCATCACATTAAATTGTGGCAATCATACAAACTCGATAAGCATGTAAACTGTCCCCCGAGGAATCTGTTCCGACAACTAACAAAGTTATCCTACAATCCCGTATCATAATAGTAGCACCGCATGACATCCGAGTCTGGTATCATCGCCGATTGAGTACTGTAGCCCCACGCTCAGAACCTTATCGCTTAAAACTCAGGGTTAGGGCTAATGATATGTTCCGATGCCTTGTCGTTCATCATACTCGAGTACAAGGTGGCTAGTTCTTAGTATCTGGTGCCAGAACTGTGTAGTAATTTAAGGCCTAAAAACGCAAACTAACCCGATTCAAATCTGCCAAATATATAAAAGTCTTAGGAGTACTATCGAGCGGAGGCAAATATAAAACGACCACGCAATCCTTTTGGATATTCCCCCACCACCCACTTTATCCCCCATCAAGACATAATATATCCATGTCAACAGCAGCGGGAAAGGAAAAGTGCTCGGCCTGGATCTGTGCGTTTCCCCCGCCACTCCAAGGGCCACGGGATGCAGCAGAGGAAAAATACAACGGCCAAGCCAAATAGCCATGCATGAGAGATATACTCGAGTACAGGAGGTGCTAACGCAGCGGGTGTGGGTCACGAGGAGGTTGAAATATCGCCTTTACCTCCTGTTAACCATAGAAAGGGTGTGGGAGGGTCGGGGAGCTGACATAAGTCAGATACTAAGGTAGCAGTGCACCCGGGTAGGGGAGTCGGTGATCGGACAGACAGGGATTACAAGACTATGGGGATGCATAGGTTTTCTAATCCTGTCTGTCCGATCACCCAAGTCCATACCCGAGTATATGGTGCTTCGTTTCTTACCTCTGAAACAAGACCTAGGTTGTATTTCGGGTCCATTCCACCGCATCCCGGCCATACAAGCCCCAACAGAACCCCCCCCTCTAACACCATTAACCACTCCAAGACGAGATCTTCTACATATTCCGGAACGGCATTGACGTAGAGCATGTATACTTAGTCATTTCAAGCATACCGTTAACCCAAAATAAACCCCGCACCAACCGAACGAGCTTCGTCGGTAATTGGAGAGAGTGGGTCAAGACATCACATTCGGGCCGTTTGAATGCGCAAACGCTAGTATGATACTAGGGCAATCCGTAAAACAGACTTTCAACCTCCATTCAGGGTAACTCCTTCTAAATGATAATCGTATTGAAGGGAGACATATTCCATGGGAACACAACGAGAAGATTGCGTCAGCCCACTCGCTGTCCCCTGCAGTGTTAATTTCCCTACATCGTGATAAAGAGGCACTAGTCCAATTAGCGTATTAAGTTGATTGATTGATTCAACCTCCTATATGTGTAAAGCTATCACATAACTCTAGATGTTGGCTAGTAAATATCAACTGGTGCATTACCTCACAGCTATGGCTAACATTACTCTCATATCAGGTCCAGTGCTCCTGGTGATGGAAAAAAATCCGCATCATAACTTGACCTGAAGTGCTTTTGATATCGCTCCATTGACATAATATTAAGAAAAGTGAGAAGCTAACTTAGTTTTTTAGTTTGCATTTTAGCGCGATGTAGGGAAATTTGGCGCTATCAACACTATGGGATAAAGGATCATATTAGAAGCACACACAAAGTTCAGAAAAATACCCAGGAGGCAAGAGATACGCGGCAGTTTTCCTTGAGTTAACTACCCAAGTTAGCACTGTTCAACTCCGCTTAAACATGCACGCCTAGAAAACAGCAAACGTCTAGGCACAATACAAGACCCAATTGTCGAAAATAAGCCCAGTAAGGCCACGCCTGCGGCTTCAATAACGATATCTGACCCACTGCCAAGTGCAACATTACGAAATATCAGTCGGAAGCACAAATAAGCCCATAAGAATCGATCGATCAAACCCCAAATCCACCGAAACCTCAATAAGCTTGACATCCGCTGGGATTTCGTTCCCCTGTTTAAGGTAATTGATATTTCAAGGCTCAAACTTTGGGCAAAGGGCGCAAGCTGGGGGGGACGGTTTAATAGCGCCGATATTCTTCTTTTATAGGTGAGGTGAGGGAAGGAAACTACAAGCAGGGTAGTAGGAGGAGCGTGGTGCCGAAAGGTTAGGTGTTTCGTGAGGAGTTAGACATGGGCTCAACATCATATCGTACTGGTGCACGAAACGGCTTGCCGGGGCAGCCACAATCGAGAGGAACTACAGTACAGTACTTGGCGATCCATAAAGTATTCGGATGGACTGGCGCCAAGAGGCCGTCGCTTACACCTAAAGGCTCAAATCTTGGCGCCAATCCATCCGAATACTTTATGAATCGTCTCAAGTATCATACTCACACTCCAACATGAGCGCCTTGGCAAAATACTCCACCAGTCCCCTAAATCACTTCTCTAGTTTCAAGCACTCGCAAGCTACAGTATTAGTGCTCGGGCCCGGGACATTTACTCACCCAGAAAGACGCCCACAGTCACCCTTCATCGTCCAGTTTCACTTCCTCAACTGGCGCTCACCCTATTCTGCCCCCTCGCTTGGCGTTATGAATGCCGCGTGGGAAATAAGACAGTGTTGGGCAATTATCAATCAAGGAAATGCTTGGCTCCCACCGCTTCAACCTTAGAGGGCCACTCCAGGACCTGGTTAAAATCAGATGGAGGCGGGGGGGGCGGCAGCATTGGACAAGCTAGTGTGGCCCGTGCGTTGGGTTGGGGAGATCCTCTGATATGCGGCCAGCGATTGGATAGCGTGTACGACTCTCTAAGTCGCCTTTTCGGTGGAGCGCTTTTTGCTGTTGATCGAACAGTATCTTGGGAAGTTGAGGTTACAGTGTGGTGTCGCTCTGTCATAATCGAAGGGGAAGAAAATAAGACGAAAGAGATAATTTCTCTCTTTCTCCTTCGGGTTCTGCATAGTATTATTATAGCTTAAGGGATTGAGGAGCTTACCGCGGAAACATTATTTATCTCTCCCTTGGGCTACCGCAATGAACGAGAGTAAGGTTTGAGGCAAGAAAACATAAGTTCTAGTGTCATTTGCCGAGAATCAGGCCCAGTGCTTTCACTTTAAAAAAGTATTGTGGGAAGAATAGGCAAGGCCCGGACCTAATGAGGCGCTGTCAGAATATCTGTGGGCCTAAAACTAGTCTGTGCGAATGAGAGCGAGGGCTTAGGTTAGGGCCTTTGAAGCTTCCTACCACACCACTTCAACCTAGCAGAAGAGTCGGGGATCGGAGCTCGCAGCTACAGTGCCTTGAGCCTCGAACCACTCGAGCCTTGTATACTCAGAAATGCTATTCCAAGGGAGTGCTGTGTATTGCAAGCCTCCCTAAAGCAGCCTTGGATATTTCTATCCGAAAGAAATCATAAAATATCACTCGGGATAGTTCAAAAAAGACTAGATTTTCATGTATATTATTCATCCCCAGTGTCCCACAACCAGACAACGATCAAGCAAGCATGCAAGAAAAGTATTACGCAAAGCCAAAACGGCGAAAAAGGAGTGACAAGAGAACCTCAACCGTGTGTGCCTTCCGCCAGATAAAGAAAAGAAAGTGAAATCATTCATAAAACCAATCCCAGCTATTGACGGTTCAGAGCCCAAGATGCGAGGCCACCGTTAAATTGCCCAAGCTTGAGAAACCCAACCCCCAATTCTAAAAACCTTCCCATTCTCAACTTTTGCCGGGAGAGGCCAAAACGCCAGGTCTCCCGCAACCCATTTCCAAGTCTGAGAATCCCCGATCTTGTCATCCTAAGGGAATTTAAGGGTTGCACTCATCATGGATGGGAACATTCTTGCATGAGAAAACACCCTGGTCCCAGTCAGGGCAGAGAGTGTTGCACACGACACCGGGGCGGACGAAAACCCTGTACTCCTGCCCAACGAAGTGAAGGCGGTATTGCTTATCAGGGTAGTCGGACATATATCCAGCACTATATAGTTCATCATTGTCAGTGTTGCTCAATCACACTAGATGGGGAGAGCTCTTGGGACTTACCGGCAAGCGCAATGAAGTTGCTTACTAGGCTCAGTAACAATGCAAGAAGTGGTAATGTCGCATTTATTGAGGGGAGGGGACGGGTTGCATTGCTCGCAAAGATCATAGCCGCCGGGGCGGCCGTTGGGGGCGGCGGAGGCCAAGAGGAGGAAGCTGAAGAGGGTAAAGACGACGGCGAAGATGGACTTCATTTTGTTTTTATAGCGAGTGGTTATAAAGTTGGATGGATTGGCTTTTGAGAGCGAATGCAGAAGGCGGCTTGAGTTGAGCTGATGAAGCTAGACGATTGCAGATGAGAGTGATGGTGGTGAAGAGAAAGGTTCTTTGTGCGGGTGGGAGAGGGAGGATTTATACATTTCTCAAGCCCACGTAAAAGCACCCCAGTCACGATATTAGATACTATCCTTAGAACTAGGCTCAAGTGATCTCACAGAATTCAAAAAAAGCATAAGGCCATCGAGTCGATCCTAATCGGGTGGGGGCTGTGGTTCCAATGACTCCCACGAGTAATATCACCAAGGCTTCCTTCCTCGAGCGCTGTTCTGTACGCCTTTCCGTGATTATCTGGGGGTGCAACACATCATGAGAGAGTTGGTTATCTCGATGTCTAAGCCCACTCGCACAAAGGATACGGATGATACGTATGTAAAAGGCATCCATCCATGTCTCACGATCAGAATCTCCCTCTGAAGCTATCCATCATACTACCACTATGAATGCCATCGCGAGTACCACACTCTACAAGAGGTAACAAGTCCTAGAAAACAGGTTTAGAAAAATATACAAAATATCCAATCACCCGTGTGTGTCTGAGCGCCCATACTGAATTGGGACTCGCATTTTCTGGCACTTCCTACCTGTTACTTGCACAGTATCCGTCGGTCCTGACCGAGTTCAGCTTCTCGCAGCGTGTGTGGTACAAGTACTTACGGTAGTACCAAGAGAGCAGCCAGCAAGCTGCTTGCGGTAAACCTTTCAACACTAAAATACAAGACGTTGGAGCAATGGCTCCATTCCAATACGAACCTAGCACCCTACCCACCAATCACAATCAGGGCCATAACCACCTCATCTCCCTCCCCCAAAGAACCGTGAAAAGCAAGAAAGAAAAAAGAACTTCAACATTCTATAAATATATCCCGCGTAGATCCCATTGTGGGAAGGTAGAGGTCAAGAGCGAGAAATATTTTTTTAAAAGAAAATAATACTGCTCTGCTTGGATGCGAAATGGGATAGTTGAGTGCGGGACGTCACGGGATGTGGGGCTTTTGGTTTGCTAGCACAAATGATTTGAATACACCACTGTACTAGGTACGGTACTTGTCCCAGGGAAGGGGTATCCAGAAATACGAGTGGTGGATTAGTGCCATAATTATGTTTTGCGAACCCCCGTTTCCGGATACTTGCCTGGGAGAAGTACAAGTACTGCACAGTACTTGTGCTGTGCAACACATTGTAGCCTGCCATGGATTACTAGCTGGTAGTGCTATATGCAGCGAGGCATAGTTGTTGTGTTACAATCCAGCTGTCACCCCAGACATTCAAATAAACTTTTTTTTTCTCCCACTTTCTTTATCCCAGTCTTCGCCTGCCTGCCTCACTCCTGCCCTATCCACTGCCACCGCCGCATGCAGTCAAGGATAATACCAATCCCCACTTTGAAATAAGCACTAGAACTCCCAACAAACTCCCGTCTTCATTGACGAAGTTGCGCCGCCCAGTGCCGGACACCAAAAACCGACCTCTTGTTAGCTCGTTCTTTTTCCACTCAGTCTTGTATGTTCCAGAATGAGGCTAGAGCTAAGGGAAAGCTTGAATGAACTAACCAGACGTCAAGGAGACTGCGCCCCTGTCGCACTACGGTTAAACGAAGAAAATGCAAGGATTTATCACAATACATGTAAAAAAGTAGCGGCTTGGCATAAATGTGTGTGTCCACTTTTTCAAGATGCCCCAATCGGCACTCACCCCACCGGAGAAAGAGTTCAAGAGGAGCCGATTTCAAGTAGTCCTTGCGGAGGGGTTTTCTCTGAAAACTCTGTCGTTGCCGGGGCTGGTTCGTTATTGGACTTAGCCGTGCTGAGGCCTCGATTTCAGACGTCTGGCACCGCATCATAAGACTCAAATTCCAGTCGCCGCATCGTGGTACAAGTCCAAATGTGAGACATCACAGGGAACCATATTTAGCACCACGTTACCCAACACACCTGGTCCAGTTTCCCAGAGGGCTCTGCTTCCGCTTAGTTCCGAAAAATTGGACTCTATAGAGATCACGCTGGGCTTTTCATTCGGTTCTTTGGGGATTCAATTGGTCGGGCAAGGGAGGGGTTGCAGGCTGTGGTAAGTTGCTCTATGTCTCCGGGTATGACGGACGGTAAGGCTGGAGTGGATGGATGGTAACCAGAGTACGAAATACCTTGAATTATGGCCGGGGATGTGCGACTTATCGATAACCACTAGACACGGCATCGTACAGCTTGGGCTATGATACCCAGTGGTCTGGGTGCGGGGTGATTGGGCCTGCCAAGTATTTCACACCTAGCGTATCTGATCATCGTGGTACTGCGTTCAATACGTGGGCGAGTTGGGTTCTAGAGTACCTGTATGATACCGAGTGTACTATACTTGTACCAGTACAGCATTCTCCTAGACTCGCACCTTAACCCCCACCACCACGCATCACCAACCATATCGTCAACTAGTCTATTCGATTACCTTTCTTGCTTTTGTCTATGAATGCAAAGACTAAAAGCACAAACCTTACAGATCTATAAAAAAGTATAAAAAAAGTATAAAAAAATGGAGTAGAAAATGTCCTTAAACCTCAACAACAGTTCACGAACCCATGCCGCCCTCTCACCTCATCGACGGATTGGGGAAAAAAAATATAGCCAGCCAACTTGAAAAGAAACAACCAGAAATATCAGCTCATACAGTGGAATTCCAAACCCCAAAAGCCAAAATGATCCGACTAAAAGAGGCATTCAGCTGCTGGGTTGGAAAAGCATTCTCCCCGTGCTAAACTTCGACATGATCTGCCAGATTTGTACTGGTATACAGAGAAGGCGCTACACATAAAAGTCTTTCAACCTGTAAAAAAAATTGCACAAATGTTTCTCAACCCCAGGGCTGAGACCCTCTCTCTACTAGTCGAATAGTAATATCATACTCCCTCCATTCCATTCGGTAGCCTGACACCCACTCCACAAGTCTATTGGTCCCGGGATGCAGTTATTTCTAGGCATGCATCAAAGTGAAGGTGCAAAGGGAAATACCGGTACGGGAACAACAACCAATTTGCACTTTGTTTTTCCCCTCCACCTCCAGTCAAGATTTTTTCGGATGCAGTGGCATACCGTAAACGGAAGAAATCAAGCTTTTCTTTTTCCCTTCTAAGGCTTTCCCTGCGCGTGCGTGCTAATTTTGCCTGAAAAACTGGAGCGGAGGGATTCCGGACTCCGGCTCCCTAGACACTTGTATCTGCATCTCGGGTAGAAGTGTTGTTGCTCGAAATTAAGAGCACGACTGGTCGGATATGATACATCGTCAGTGGAAGGGCAAAGAAAGTCTAAGGTACCAGTGCTGGGGGAGATATTTTTGTATTAGACAGGGACTACTTCGCGGGTTATTCTAAGTTAACTTGTCCACTAATTTCTAGCGGGCACCTGTACAAGTTGGTAATGCTCTCCTTAGGGAAATAAGGGTACCGAACACTTCTCAGCGACCGGAGTATTATTTCGGCCGAAGTCCGGGGGCTGAAAAAACTACCTCAAAGGAGGTCCCATATGTTTCGGTGCTCGTATTAAACACCCTTAGGCAACGGGGCTCAATGGGGAGCACAGTATTTACACAAGAACAGTGTTACTGTTCATTGCTCACCAGACTCACCGGATATGGCTCTTTCTAGGGCATTTAGCACGAAACCCCTACCTCATGGCATTCTCGGTATGATACTACAATATTATAAGATCACTTGAGCATCTCAAGTGAAAATTTCACCCTGATCATGTCAGCAGAGCATTCCGCCCTCTCGTATATTTAGCCTAAGGACCGGATAGCTATTCCGATCCTGGGCAATTCTCTCCCCAAACTATGAGCAATTGCCTCACTCACCTAAGCCCCCGCATGCCAGCATTGAACGCCCTATTGATGACCTTTTTTGGACAGCCATCGTGTATGCCGTGGAGGTACACATATGTGCTGTCAAAGTAATTAATCTCAGCCCGAGGGGTTGATCGATCTCTACTACTGTAACAAAGACAGAGGATTGGGGCACCACTGGCCAGCCGGTGGAGTGAGTGTCACCGGCACGCGAAAGGCCAGAGGAAGTGCAGAAAAGTGCACGGTCGGGAGAAGTGCTGGAAAGGTGCAGACTTGGGGGGGGGGTGCTTGGAGGGTCAGGTGTGATATAGGATTGGTCTGCGCAAATGAGAGAAAGAGGTAGGGGAAGGTGAAGTTTTACTACATGCGAGTGATAAGTGATGCAGTAGTGATCTTCAATTGATATTACTTGTAGGTAACGTGAGCGCGGTCCCTAAATTAAAACAAAAGGAAGAAGAAAAAAACAAGTGCCGAAATATACGAACGGGATTCGACCGATTCAATATCCAAATACATCACAAAAAATCTGAAAATAATAATAATAATATCGTAGTATTACAACTCCTCCCCCCAAGGCCCCCAAATCATTCGATCAGAGTTCATCCCTCCACCTTCCCGCTGGTACAAGCCTAAAATAGTCACGAACATCTAAACTCCACCCCCGCCAAGTGAGATTGTTCGCCCTTCTCCTCCTTCTCCTCTCACTATCACCACCACTATCGTCTGCATTCTCCTCATCCAAAACCCTCTGTAATGCCTCTCCTCTCACCCTGACATTCTCTCGGCGAATCAAATCCAGCGCATCCAAGTCCATTCCAAACTCATCTCCAGGATAAGAATATCCTCCTTCTAAAGTTGTGCTTATCAAGTCCAGGTCCGGGAGGCGAAATAGTTCAATGTGTTCGTCGGCCATGCGGACAGTTTGGTACCGTACTCTTCTGCTCCACCATTTAGTATACTGAATCTGGCCGTTTGGGGTTATAGGTAGGTCCGAGATTAAGAGAGATATTAGAGCGTTCAGTTCGCCCTACGTGAGTTTGAGGGCGGGGCGGCTTGGTGGGTTTGGTCGTAGAGGGTCAGGTCATTGAGGAGGTAGGTACACCAGGTGGGGAGTTGCCAGGTTGTGGGTGGTGGGGATTCTACTACGTTGGGGGAGTCACCTACAATTTCGTCCGGCTGGGCGGGCGGGAACGGTGAAGGCTCCCAACTCGGGAGGCCCCGAATTATGTTTCCCAAAAACGAGACAGCTCGTGGAATGCCTCGTGAGATAACCCCCTGTGTAGCGCGAAGAGAGCGAAGGATCGCGTTGAGTGTGTTAGGTATTATATGTTTTGCAATATTCCTACGGGGGCCAGTGTAATCTATGGGTACACCTGCGTCCTCGCAGACGTTCACAAGCAACCGAGATAACTCAATTTGGAGTTCGTTTAGTTTAGTGAATTTCTCAACTTCTCCGACAAGGTGGTACATAATCTCGTCCATATCGCTGAAACCGCATTACCGCTCAACCCGAGACGCCAGAAGCTCACCCTCAGCCAACACCGGTCCAATCCGGACCTGTAACCTTTTATGCTAGAACGGTTCCTCATATTGAAACACCCCACCAAGCTGCAGCCTATCAATGGCACTCCTCCGGGGTCTCGTATATCGACTCATTCATATACGCCGCGTAGTTTTCTCGTATAACCTCCAAGCTGAGTGCAGTTCTCCTATGGCCGTCCAGGGCCTCAAAATTTGATACCTCATGCACCAGCATAAAAACAAGCGTTTCGGTGCAAATGTCCTCCCGGAGCCTACGGGTCATGTTCCTAGCGCCCCCACGGTCCGCCGTATACCAATTACGTAGATTCCGCATTCTTTCCTGCTTCTCGGGAGAGAGAGAGCGATACCAAGAGCCCCCCAAAATCCCAGCCACTAGACTGTCAATCCCTCGTCTTAACGTTGCATCCATCCCGTCAAAGTGCGCCTGAATCAGCAGCAAAAACCGAGCATACACCAATACGTTCTGCCTCGGATTCTCCACCGCCTCACTTGCAAGGCTGAGATTGCCGCTCTAGCTAGCTGAATGCTTTATCAGACTATTCACTACATAATTTGTAGCTGAAATCTCCCGCTGGAAGTTCCCGTTGCTCCCTAGCCTATTTCTGATGGTTCTCGGACCGAGTGATTCTCGGGGATCCTCTATTCCGGGTTGTTCGTTCTCTCCTGCTGACGGTGGAGGGCGAACCCATCCAGGGTACTCCATGCCCATTTCAGCAAAAGACCGCCTAATCTCCCTTTCCAAGGTTGCTGGTAGAAGCTCGTGGGTTGGGAAGAACTTGTACTCGGATACCAGGGCTAGTCCGCGAACACAGGGCTGACAAAGCTAACGACGATATTGGGAATAGCGCACGCACTAAGGGGTGTGGGTTGAAAACCAGAAGAATTCCTTGAACGCTTTCTGCTTTACAATTGGTTGAGCTATCTATTCACGGTTTCTATTAGATATTTGCCACTTTAGCTCATGCTCAGAATAAATCCTGGTGTTCGCGGACTAACCCTGGTATCCGAGTACCTTTCCAAGTCTACAATTAGTCCGTTAACTACGATGGAAGCTGGCTCAGGATCCCTCCTATTAAAAGCTCAGCCGTAGGCCAACTCCAATTGGTAGGTGCCAAGAACGTTTCTCCCTGAGCTCAAAACACCTACTTCCGGAAGTGGTCTGAAGAGAGCGGTCTCAGTAGCCCATAGGTAGACTTCTATATTTTCCATATATCCATAGTGGCTTAGTCTCTCAGCTGTACTGCTCGCAGAAATTAGCCATCCTAACCCAATCACAATTTCTGGGCTAGTGGGCTACTTTGCTTACACTCTCGGGGTTTCGCAAGTGAGAAGCAGTCTATAGGCTAAAGCGATACCAACACCTGTTCCATTGACATATCCAAGAGTTCTGTCGTCTTGCTCAAAACCAGCCGAATCTCTCAGAGTTCTAGTGAAGTTCCGTTGCTCGTTTTGATATACTCCCAATTGTGCCTCGCAGGTTTCTCTCGCTCTATTAGCTTTCCCCTCGCTCAGATCACGCAACACAAGCATCATCGGCTTCCTCACACCCCCAGTTCTCAGGTAGTGTAGCAGGGGCAAATACCAATCGCCGGCAAGCATCCACGATATAAACTCCTCGTAGTCAAAAGAGACCCTCTGCTCAGCCCAGCACTCCGGAATTGTAAATCCAGTTGGCTGCCCTTTCTCATCTCTCCCTGTCCCCATGTGTTCGGGATAGGGAATGAAATGATAAGATCTAAGTATCATATCAAGCAAATCTCTAATCAAAGTTCCCGGAAAAGCAAGGGCACGATCTATTAGCATACTCAACGATATTGGCGTGAAGCCCTAGAGGGCAGTCTCTCGAACCACGCGGGAAATTGAGCTCGGCTGGTCTGTTGACATAGAAATGGTCTGCCGGACCAACGCCTTTGAAGCTAGGGTATCGCATGACCGATCCGGGAAACTCTCTGAATGGGCGGCGCTTAGGATAGGGCTCGTCAGGTGCGTGGTGTCCACGGTAACAATGTTCCATTGTTGCATCCAGCGCGGCGATCCCTCGAGGTAGGTCTAGCCAAATCTTTGCGCGAAGTGGATTCATGAGAAATCTAAAAAGCCGGCGGAGCTATATCACCGGGCTCCAAGTCAATAACGTCAAATTTAGCTTGTGGGAATGAATGTAAAATACCTCTTCCAAGCTTTCCAAATCAGATGTCCTCAACATATAAGCAACATGAAGGGTGGCCACACAATATCTATCAACTATTTTCAAGCACACAACCATCAGTATACGAGCCTGCTAGCACCACTGGGACAAAAACCACCAGTAATAGTCAAAATATTAATCAACTCCCGGTCCCTCTGAACATAACCACTCTCCCTCCCATCTCCCGTACTTTGCGTCTTCCGCTCATCCCTTTCCACATCAACATCGAGCTTCCTCACTGTGCCTCTCTCGAACTCTGGCGGGAAGCGTAGGTACTCGACATGAATCGCAACACGCTCAGGCCACTTCCGGCGCTGCGCATGCAAGCCACTCCTCATATAGGTCGTGGAAAAGAACCTGAGGTGGTTAAAGGCGCCTTTGATCAATTTTAGCGCAGGCCTGATATCAGCAGGCCTCATAACTGATATCGAACCAACGACCAAATCTTCGTAATTCGCCATGAGATCCCCAGAATGCCTAATTTTGTACCCGTTAAAACAATCGATCACTCCAGTACTTATATCTGTATGCCACCTTACTGGACTGCAAAACCGATTATTTGAATCAAACTCCCGGAGCATGTAGATCGAGGTATCCCAGCCAGCCAGCGCGATAGTACCCATCCAGAACCGATAATATAGGAAATTCGTTGTTCTCCCGGCTATATTCCCTATAGCTACCGAGCTATGCTTGAAGGGCTATCTCCTTCCGTGTCCTAATACCGTCCACCACAGTTATAATCTCTATAAATTCCTCCGCCGTCAGCAGAGGAGTCTCTGGAATATCACAATATCTCTCCACCCTCCGCCGAATCTACCTCTCTTCTAGTACCTGTGCTAGCCTATACTGCAACCTCCAGTCAAACTCATCCCCGCAGGTCTGCCAAAACCAGAGCTCGAGAGGGTGGACGCTGCCACTCCGAACTATACGAAGATATGAGAGTGTAAAAGCGGCCATGAGCAACGGGATCACTGAAATTGAGATGGAATGATACAACACAATCTTGTTGATAGTGATGGGGGCTCACAAGTTGAGCCAGTGCAACGTGCGTAAAGGATACTGTGCATCATTCGCCCAGATATCCCAACAGAGCAGAACGAAGGGAGCGATGTAATGCGAGAAAATTTCGTTAAGCAGAAGGCGCACCGCGACCGGCTTGATAACTATCCAAGCATACCTCCCCAGGCTATCCCCAAACCCTGAAAGACCGATTGCCTTCAGAATATCCATATTGAAAGCGCCATTCGTGTAGGCTTTCGCCGCCAGGTCGATATATAATCTTGCTTCGTCCATGTTACGCAGCCACCTGGAATAAACCAGGCTTATAGATGCCGAGCGATAGAGGAAGGTGTTCGTTAAGTTCTCCAGTCCGTGAGTACTAAGAGTGCCGCCAATTAATGTTTTTTGATAGAGTATATCTCCTCAGCTGCGAAGTATGACTATAATCTGGGATAATACCTACCTACTCACTAAGATACTAAAAACATATTTAAATTCCCTCTGAGAAAAGCCAGTACTCGTACTTGTATAATAATCAACCGCCCAAACTTCAAAGATAATATAAAATAAAACCCTCCTAAAATCCTTCGCTCAAGCCTACTACACTCTCAAACAGTGAGACAGGCCCAGAAATAATTGCGCAAAGCCTTCAAGAATAAGGTTCATGACCTCTTTGTCTTTACGGGAACCCACGTTAGAATTCAGCTTTTTTTTCCCCCTCGATGCCTGAGCGTTCCATAAGTTACAAGCAACCCAAAACAAGAGGCTGAAGGCTAGGTACAATACCCATAGATGATTTTAGCAGCAACAGAAGGGCTATTCCCTCCCGTTTGCGAGCAGAACAAGAGTGTTGACGGCTCTCGTCATACTTACCATATATCTTCAACCCATAAACCTCTACCTTCAGCAAACCAAAGACCCATTCAGGGACTACTTTGTCCCATAAACACACCACCCTTCATGTAAACTCCAAGAAAGACAGCGCAGTCTACCAGACTCGCGCTCACAACCTATTGTTCGACAGTTAGCAAGAAGGAAAAAAGAAAAAGAAAAAAGACTGTTGAACAAAGAGATGTCAATAATGCCGGCAACCTAAACAAAAAAAAAGACTAGAAAACAAAGATTTCCACAAACGGTGACAAGTGAGCCCCACAAAGACATATTTACTTGTACGAGTACATACGCAACTGCTACGCGTAGGAATAGATGTTCTATCACAGAGTGTCGACTTAATCAAAAGTAAGTAGCTCCGTTCGAGCCCGCTAGGAAAGATTCCTTAGATAAATGCGATACCAAACAAGCTTCACTTTCCATCACTCGGAGCACACAGGCTGGCAAATGGGTGCAAAAATCGTATTATGTTCGCGTTTTAATCTATCAACTCCTTGTCAGACACGTTCTGCGCACTCTCACATTTTTTACGGCATATCTTACAATATCACACTCGCAGCAGACAAGAAAGTATCCGAAAACAGAGGCCGTGAATTTGTATGGGCGCCCAGACACCCATGGATTTTTGTCATATATTTTGCGAATGCCGATTTTCGGGAACTGTGCTTGCCTGTTACCACACGAGCACAAAATCAACTAAAGTCTTTTCTATAATAATGCCGGTAGTAGAAAGGCAGCATCCCCTCAATAGAAAAGCGAGAGCCGAACATGAGACAGGGGGAAGAAAGAAAAAAACAGAGAACAGCACCGGTACCGTGAAAACTCCCGAAATCCACTACCCCTGGCAACTCTGTAACCTCCGGATTCAGAGCCAAAGGCTCCTAAGAAGGAAGAGCGTTTTCTCGACATGCTCTACGACCAGCCCGTCGGACATGCCAGATCCCATTAACCGGCACTCGCAATTCTGTTAACCTATCAGACTAACCTATCGTGGTCTGGCAGGTGGAGTGCTCGAGTACGGCTGATAACCCAATGGTAGATCTCAAGAATTTTTATGGTGGGACATACCAGTAGTCTTCAAAGCAGACCACAGACCCCTCCCTGTTACCCATCCCCAGGCATGTGTATTCAATATCTGGACCCACGAAGATCCTGTGCACTCCCCCGCGACCGCTAACAATGAAAAAATAGTGAAGTCGCCGATGACATGCAGCAACGGACACGAGAAAGTCCTCGGAAAAAAGGAAAGAAGGATATACAAGTGGTAGGGATAAAGTATCCGAACAGTTAGGTTAACCCGCAAAATAAACCCTGTCTCCTTATCTGAGTTTGGCGGGCCAGGAAGACGCATTAATCCTGGAGAGGGCTGGTTCCCCTGAGCGCCCATGAGCCTGGTTTGGTAGTGTTTATTTTGTTTTGGTTTTATTTTGTTTTGGGTTGTTTCATCCGTTGGCTTGGTGAGGGCTGCCGGGGTTTGGCATGCCGTAACTCAATGCCGATTTGGCGCGGGTTTAGTATTAGCTATAGTTGATAGGAATACAATACTGATGATCCATGTCTCGTACGAAATCTTTATCCCTGATACTTGTATAGAGAAGGTCTGAAGTAACACCAATGAACCATAGAGGACTTAGCGAGCGCATGAAGAAACATAGGGCTTTAGCAGTGGATATCAGACCCCGCAGACACCCTAGGAGGGGTATGGTACCTTGATGGGGTACCGGCACCATAGTTGAGGGGAGATTTATTGATTACCCCTCATCCGTCAACTTGGAATGAGATGTCTTTCTGTCCCAGCAGCATCCCACATACAGTGCAGGCATTCGCCCGCGGGTGCCACACAGTATTACCCACTTTGTAATTGATAAAACTTGTATGCACTGCGGACGACGTGCACTCCATCCTCGGCACCTATCGGACCCTAGCTGTCCCCATCCAGTCACCCAAAAGTCCTCTCCGTGTACCTTTCCCGCCCGCTCCGCAAGGTACCGAGCCGTGCGATATGGAGACCAATTCTAAACATATCATAGACCCCTGGTTTTTATCGTAATGCGGTGAACAATCGCTGCAAACATCCCGCAAGGGTCCTAGTTAGCCAAACCTGTAGGCTGTGTTGGAATCGACATCCATCTGTTCTAGCAGCGCCTTTGTTACCCCCTCATGCCCTCATTGCAGCCAATAGAAGTGGTGAGGTGCCCAACCTATCTGCTGTGTCGGGGCTGACATCCGCATTTCATTCCAACAGCATCTCCACAATTCCCTCATGCTCTTTCTTAGCGGCCATACTAATCTCATATTACCGCTGGAGTCAGACCCCATCCGTTCATCTCCAATACCGGTACCCGTAAAGCAACCACAACCTCCACCCCACCGACGATCCTACGTTGTGGGGTACCGCAAATCCCTAGGCCTATCTTTGGTACGATCGGGTCGGAACCAGGGTACCCCTCATTCCCTAAGAGCAACTTGGTCACATCCACCCAGAAGCCTCAGCGCAAAATATTTCACACCCTCTGCCACCCCTCTTCCCGCAGGTGCCCCCAACGACAAGCAGCATGGTAGACCAGGGGCGGTGCTGGCGGCGCTGGCAGCGCTGAGCCACGAGGGGACGAAAGGTCCCTAGCGCACTAAGAGCTGAGGCATGTCGAACAAACCTCGGCAGTCATCGAATACGGGCTGCGGAAGAGAGCGGAGTACGTGATAGATGCTCTTGAAGAGTAAAGTTAATATGGCGCACAGTAGGTGAGGAACTCTTACCCGTAATGAGCCTTAGGGAGCAAACCCCCTTTACCCTACTTTTGATATGATATGATACCACATAATGCATACAAAATGCAGGAGCTTGGCAAAAATCACAAACTCTTCTGAAAAGAGGAAACCTTTCCATGCCCTCTTGAAAAATAAAAACTTTTCAAACCACATCTTGGACAGAGACGCGCCCAGCAAATATTGCCTACTGTGGCTATCATATCATACAACGCCTTTTTTTTATATAGCCAACTACCAAATATTTACCGCCTGTCCACCAGCAACCGAATACCCGTAAAAAGAGTTTGCGACGGACGAACACCCCCAAAAGAAATTCTAAAAGTACCGGTACTGTAAAACAAAAGCAGTTAGGGGGTCGTCTAGTGCAACTACAAAACCATGGTTGGGCAACCACGATTGGGAAACCGACCAATAACATGTCCCAAAACATGCTCACGTAATCCACTTTTAAGGGCCACGATTGGTTAGTTTCCGAATGACGGCTACCAAACCATGGTTTGCAGTTGTGCCAAACAGCCTCCGGATCCCAATTAATTATACGGTAGTTTTTTTAAGCTTAATACCTATCATTTCGATAGGGTATTTTAATCATTAGGATTGTTAAATTTTAAGGTAGTCTATTACCATACTAGCAGTGCCAAAAGAGAAATGAACTATGATACTACCGTCTTGAAGTAACGCTCGATTTTTTGAGCAAGCTAGCATGCCAAAAACTGAGCTTTTTGACCATAGAAAGGACTTAAAAAATCGATAGTCGATTCTAACTAGACCTCAGTCTCCACTCTAATCTATGATTCCCCCCGTTGTGTGGTCGGAGAAAGCTTTGCTATGCTATTGCTACTTCTGAGGTAACGTTTTGGGGGCAGATCTTTGCTAGGGATCATATTTGAGAGGTTCTCATTTTTCCGGAGGGGATTAGGAAGGTTTCCCCGTACCGCCTAGGAATTTCTATAAATCTAGCCATCTCTTTTCAAAAGATGTGGTCATGGTTGGAAGTTGGTGTTTTTGTTGATTTTAAGGGTTGGGCACCTTACACTACCTGGTGCTGGGTTGCCGTCAACCTAGGGTAATTTAGCCCCAACCTCACCTCTCCCCCCGATTAACCCACCGCAAGGTGCACGACAACCGTCTCCCCCAAAGACCATGTCCCTCCTCGTCTTCCCCAACGAGCTCCTCCTGCAAATCTCCTCCTTCCTAATCCCACCAGACGTCAACTCCCTCCTACGCACCAACCGCCATTTAGCAGGGCTCCTAGCTCCCGTCCTAATCCCCAGCCTATTCCGACCCAATGCAGAAAAATACGCCAGAAGCGCTCTCTACGCCTTCGCCTCCCGCAATGACAGCACCACCGTCAAAAAGCTCCTTTCCATGGGAATCCAGGAAAATATCGCCACAAACTGGAGCGTCCTTCTCGACGCGATATATTCCCGGCAAAGCCCAGCCGTCGTTCGAACGCTCTTGGACTGCGGCCTCAATGATGCGGTCCCGATCAGGTCCTTGCCTGGGATGGCACTGCGCGAAGCGGTCAAGGTTGGGTGCGCAGAGGTCGTGGAGGTGCTGCTTCGCAGCGGAAAGTTCGATATCAACGCGCGTTCCTGGCAAGGCTTCACACCACTGCACTTGGCCGTGGACAAGGAGAACGAGGAGATGCTTCGTCTACTGCTGAAGGAGGAAGCCCTCGATCCCAACATCGTGAATAGCGATTCCCTCACACCGCTGTACTTCGCCACGTTCCGTGGGTCGGAAGGATGCGTACGCTTGCTTCTCGCCGACCAGAGGGTGCAAGTCAATGCGCGGAATACGAGCGGGTGGACGCCGCTGCACTGCGCCGTTAAGGACGCGAATGTTGCCCTCGTCAAGCTATTCCTCGCGGACCCCCAAGTCGATCCGAATGTTCCGTATACACTAGATGGCTCCACGCCGATGCATCTCGTTATGCGTAATTACCAGAGGCATAACCTAGCCGTGCTCCGGTTGTTACTCGGTGATGCTAGGGTCCAGACGGACCTTCGGGACCTGTCCGATTGCACGCCGTTGCAGCTTGCCGTCCATCGGGGCGACAAGGAGGCCGTGGCTGTTTTGTTAGAGTGTCACAGGGTGGATGTCAATGTACAGGATAAGCTCGGAAATACCCCCTTGCATCTTGCAGCGATGGGCGGGCACTTGGGAGTTATGGAGGAATTGCTTGGGAGGCTGAATTTAGATCTCGACCTGAGGAATGTGGACGGGAATTCTATCAGGGATTGGAAAGGGCACCGGAAGTTGACTCCGGAGACTGAACAGTTTTTAGAGGCCTGTTTGAGGGATCGGGGCTGAGACAGAAATTTACTTGTGATGTCGGAATGCGCCAACAGAAGAGTCAGTCTGCGCAGATAAAGCCTTGGGCTAGTAACGGTGTCATGATAGGAAGGTGCGGTGTTCTCTGTACAGTACTGCGACTTGTATATATAGCTTGGTGGCCAGTATCATACATCTTAGTTAGAACCCCACAGCTCACCACCACCACAATCAAAAATTCTACTATCACACCTTACCTCCATCCCCAAACACCGCTCACCGCAACACGCATATCACAGCCACTACCCACTTCCACAACAAGCTGCGCTGGCGGCAATCCCTGTGACGGCTATTCCCCAGAGCAGAGCGCCCAATTAATTCGCCTTCGACACCACCACCACCAACTCCCTTTATCAAACATAGGTGAATTCGCTACTTCCACTACTACGAAAAACGCTAGAAGTGCAGAAGGGGAGACCGATTCGCGGGGGCGTGATGCGGGAATAAAATCCCAGGCGATAATCGGTGCTTGCACAATCCTATAGGAAGAGAAATACGTGTTTTAACTTGGGCTAGGAGTGCATGCGATAAACGAGTGATCGTTTGTGCACACAGGGTACTATGGGTGAAATATTGAAATGGTCCCGAGGCCAGCTCGGTCAGGGCTTAACTTCAAAGCTATAGCCTTTATAAATTTAGTAGGTATGATATGTGTAGTACGATAGACGAAATGGTGAACAAGCTCGGAAACCTTTGCTTTGAATGAGGGATAAGTTAGTACATGGCTTAAGCGATCTATCATAGTGATATCCTCTCCTTCTATAGCAATTTGAATTTGCTCCTAATAGTTATTACTATGCGGGCAGAGAAATTAAACATCTATAATTATTAGAAAATAAAACTTGGCGGGGCGCCACCGCCCATCCCCCGACCACTAGATATGAAACCATTGTGAAAGTCAAAGTTTCCAAAGAGGAGCCCTTCCAAGGAACTTTTGTGACATTAAGTCCCCATAACTAGAATCCTTCCAATATCGCACCTATCATCTATATCAAAATGCTAACCTTCGCTGTCCCTGTTAGTTTCCTTAGGCATAAGCATCACAGACTCTCACCCCGCCCTCACCTCCAGAGACCTAGTCTGGCTTACTTCACAAGCTTTCCCCATTTCTCGGAGAAGTGATAGACAGCACTGGGGTGACAGCCCTAGTTCTCAGATATTCAGTATATAAAGGGAAGTTGTTTGCTGTATCTGGTGATACCGAACGAGTCCTCCCCCCTACAGGCGGTCGACTCTCCGAGCTAGGAGTTTGCCCGTCTCTCTCTTCCAGCTCTGCTTGAGGTCCCGCCGTCGCTGTCCCCGTTTGTGTTAACCCCTGAAGTGGAAGCCCAGGGGTGGAAATAGCACGTCTGTGTAAGTTTTCAGGCCGTATGCGGGGCCGTGTATCCGGAGGTCGCACAGTCTCCTGAGAGTCATTCCCGACAGGGTATACCGTTGGTGAGCCTTCCGTGGGATCATGGGGACTCCAAAAATCCCGACCAAAATGTGAATCATCCATTATCCCGTCATCTTCATCGTCGTCGTCCGCTCTCGAACTCGGAGGGTCGTCCACATCTTCTCCTATAGCGCGTAGGAATGGGGGCAACTCTCCGGCACTGACCCGGAAGTCCTCTTCCCTCCTTCTATTATTCGTGAACCTGGTTTGGTTAGCCCCAAGTTTGGCCAGTAAAGTGAATGTGTAGTCGCCTCTATCCGGTTCCTCGGGACCTGAAAATGGGGTATGGGGTGGTGGAGTGTCCAAAACGAGCTGCGATTCAGTTGTGGTGATGAGGTAGATGGAATGAACACAGGCGAAAACCCCTACGTTGCATGCCATCACCCAGAGGGGTTCTTTCCATAGCGACCATCCCATATGGTCAAGTAGTGCCGAAAGGTGTTTTGAGTCTCCGAAAATTAGAAGGCCGACAGCTCCTATGCACAAGAAGCAGAGCCATCCACTATAATTTTGAACTTGGATCGGGTCGCGAGTGATGGCGGATGTACAAGCAAGAGTAATGAGGTGGCTAACCACTTGTGTGACGAACGAAGGCCACAGGGTAGCCGTATTATCCATCTTTTGATATGGTGTTGGTAAATCTGTTGCTCAGGACTGGTAATGCAGCAATGTGGGATATAGGGCTTAGTGTTGATGGTAGTGATGGTAGGTTTGGGGATGGGTAATAGCTTTGGTGGTCGTCCCACCCAGGCTGATTATATCCTCCGAATCAAGATGGCAAATACAACCCTCTTGAATTCATCTCATTCAAGCTCGTACACTATTTTCCAAGAGTTAAGATATTGTTTCGAAGAGGCCGTTTTGGTGGAAGTCCAGTCGTACGGAGGGATAACTGCCGCCGTACAAGCACCGCTAGGAGGCTGCCGTGAGGCGAGCGTCTTGAGAAGAGACCCGGAACGAAGGCGGTAGGAAAACCGAAGTGTCTGCCACCCCATGTGTAGAGTGATGATGATAATCGTACAGAGAGAAAGAGAACGCAGCTGAGATAAATACAGTTTTGTGGTAGCCACTCGCACGGTGGGCTCTCTATAGCACAAACACCAGAAACACCAGTCACCCTCGACATGGTGACAGTCCCATTCGCCTGCTAACTAATATGCCCTGACATGACATCCCACGATGGGGTTACTCCATCACGTTTGGCCGATAGTGATGTCATTTCATTGTCTCATCCTCTTCGATTGTTCCATATTCAAGGAAAGACAATATACGATGACTATTTGAAAGTGCCAACACCGGCGGAGCCATGATATCAGAAACCTAGCCTCACCCAATGTAATATCAGTAGAGATGCCGTAAAGGTGGGCAGTAGGAAGTGAATGAATTCTAGTACGATTCAATAGCATGATAGCCCTCACCTTAGATCAAGCCAAGTATTAGAAAGGAGCCAAATGGAATGCCATCCAATTCCGAGCGGAAGAGATTCCAACCAGCCCCAAACCCAACTCCCTTAATCCTGGACGTGCCCGGAACCCCTTTTTTGCCATACAGGCCCACGACAAATAGCAAGGTTCCTGTTCAAGGGGAAAGGGCAAGTTGCAGTCATATTCCGGTGTTTTCAAGGTGGCTTTACACTGTTTCCCCACGTTCGTACCTGACCTAAACGCCACCGTAAGCTATACTGCTCTCCACTCTGCTTCCTCAGGGTCCCTCTCTCGATAGCGGTCTCTAGAGATTAGCTCCCTACACACACAAATAGATACTGGTGTGACTCCTGGCGTCTCCTTCTGTGATGGAATAGAAAGCCCAGTTTCCAGGGGCCTTAACCCTTTTGCTGGAGTAGAGAAAGCTGTTGTGAGAAAACAGTTAGAGATAAAGCCCCTAGATGCAAGAGACGCCGCTCTCTACCAAGAATATCTAGGAATCAGCTGAGCACACCGCAAGAGGGAAGCTAGACCCGCAGATAGACCAATCTACCTAACAGAGAATCACACAAGCCTTCCTGCTAGTTGCCTAGCCCCCGCTCGTCCCCTCCCCCCTCGATATTTACAGCGTCTACGTGTACTCGCACCCCTTAACTTAGTTCCAGTCCATTTAAAAGATATATAAGCTTTGAGGATTTACTGGTCACAAGGAGTAAAATATGTCAAAGGGTGAGCCAATTGATTGTGGTGCACTTGGCCACTGAAACCTAAGGTTGGTATTTACAACCAGCTACCCTACGCCCTCGATACTGCACCGGGCCTCGAGAGGCGTGGCCCGATATAGAAAAACACACCGGTATTCGTTAGACCAGTGAGGCTTCTCAACGAGCTTCCACTGCTCTCCAGGTTAGCATCTGCTGTTCTTCTACAATAAATCACTCATCAGCCAATCCCAGAAGATAGGGGCGGAGTGATTACAAGGAGCTTTACAGTTCGTCGTGCCCACCCAACCAACCCAGCAATCTCCATAACCTCAGAACCACCTGCACAGGTCAGCCCACCTCACCGATATCTCGGATACCCGGAGCCATTTGCGCCGCTTCTCCTAAACTGTATACCTACCAGGAAAGTGCCGCACCCGATCCCTCGATCAACCCCGACTTGAATTTCGGAGCCCAAGTCACACAACTCGAGCAGTGAGCCGATATATCCAGAGACGCACAGTACTTCACCCACCAGTGTTGAAATTATAATGTAGTTATCAAGAATAGGAAAGCATAGGTTGGGCATGGAAACAGGTTTGCTGTTAACGGGTAGGGGAATAGTCAAGACGAGAGATATCTAGAATCTAGCGTTTCGACACAAACGACGTACCAACTATGGACAGTGTGGAGCCGATCTAGCCATCACTGACCGGCCAGAAACCCCTGCTCGAGTGCTCCAGGTCTCCTGGGCTCGTCCGCTCGTGACACATGCACACAGAGCAGTGCCAAATCTCCAAGTCTCGTGTCCAAGAGAGAGACGTGCGACACACAGTTGGCCGAATGAGTGTCCGATCCAATCATGGGCCGATGAAAGGTCACTCGCGAACCTGTCAGACAGGCCTACGAGTACCCCCCCGGATAATCGGCTTGCTAGAAGGGAAGGAAGTACCGGCAGAACAAGCTTCTCTCAAAAAGCTTAGCCTATTCGAAACATCCAATCTTGAATATTGAACTTATGATATCCTTTCGCCCGCTGAGACATTCCAGCCTTGTTTGAAATGTTGAATACTACGGGTGGCCTATTTGAGCAAGCATGATAAAGGAAAAAATTAGTTGTTCGTAAGAGGTGATTTGCTCAGAATAGGGGGAAACTAGCACCCCACTGCCCAGTAGGGCCATGATGGAAGCAAGAAAGTCTCCGTAGAATCACTCCCGACTTCTCAAATAGGCTAGTGTTCGATATTTCAAACTGGACTGGAGCCTCCTAGCTCTCCAGGATCGGCTTTAATCGCCGGGTTTCGGAATCTAAAAGTTCACAGGCACTTGAATCCGAAGTAGCTTCCGTTACAGTTATCATATTTAGCTCAAACACCGTACGGTATATACCATGCGGAAGGAGGTGACGAACTGTGATGAGTGTTTTGTGGCAATGCTTCCCCAGCGTATGATAATTGTTAGTCTTCGCGTTAGGGCGCACCGCCACAGAGTGGTCGTCACTTTCCGCCGCCTCCCGCACATCACGGTAAAACTACTCGTATGATAGCATAAGTGAGAATAACGCTACTTTTGGGACTTCCAGAATTTCGAAAGAATGCTCTTCAGCCCCTGTTGATATGGATATGGCAGATCTTACTTGGATAGATAATTCCAGCTTCCTAGCGAGATTCTTAATTATCCTGGTTCCACAGGCACTGCGGGATCAAGAACCTTGGTATTCTATTTCGAGATGCACTTTCCTATATAGGAAGTGTTTAATGTTGATTTTGGTTCATTCCTTAGAGCACGCATTTCTATGCAATGGATATTGTGGGATGGTAGGGTACCATGTGCTGTTTGTCAATCATGACACCCCGCGTCCACAGGCACAGCACGGTTTAGGGACGCATTACAGCTTTGACTTCGGCCACATGATGACTATAACCTCAAGGGGGATGATGAGAGGGATTCGGAAAAGGAGACCTCTATCCACTGCTAATAACTGCTCAAATGGACTAGGGTCTAGAGCAATAAATCTTGACGTATGATAATGATATGCACATGGATCCAATGTTGAATGATTTTTGCCAAGTATTTTCACAGACTTCAACTTTATTGATCAAAATAGACACTGAAACAACACCCATTTTAACTCCCGATCAAACTGTAGCTACTAAGTGATAGGGGTGAAGCCATTGGGCAATGGTATTTCCCTAAATCAAGATTTCTAATTTCAATACGCAGATCTGTTCTACCGATACGATCTCAACATATGGAATATATGAGAGGCAAGAAATGCGGATTCAACTTCAGAACACAAGCTGATTATTATTTTTTCCTAGTAATCTGCGCAAAAGATGAGGGGAGTCTTATTCCTAGTGCCTCAGGCTAGAAGAAGGCAGGAATGAGAACAAAGTAATTAGTATTGCTAGGATGTAAACAAGACTCAGGACAAGTTACTAAAATGAAAAAGGAAAGGCTGCATTAGTCGCAAATATAGAAAATAAGGGGAAAGCATTCAAGGAAACTTTGATATGCGAACCTACGGAACCTTTGCAGGGGATATCAAAATATTCTAATAATAAATAGTAGGTCTGCCCTTGGTAAAGTCGGCAGGAGGTATTAGCCTGCTGCTACTCCCTCTGTTGTGGGCTGGTATACTACCCATGCGGCCGAGTTGGGGCTGGGTGTTGGGGAGTCCGGCTCCAATTCGGCCGCGCCAGTGGTTTCCGCCGATATCGAGGTGCCGGTAGCCGATTTCAAGCGCTGTATTTTGCGCACCTTAAGCCTCAGAGACACATACCAGCAGCTAATGGCTTTGAACCCCCCTTTATCCTCATCGATCAAACAAGCGGTTAATTTCTGGCTCATTTGGCCTACTAGTACGAGGACAATCAATAAACACAACCCGCCCGCGCCCCCAGTTTGTACGCTTGTAAATATGGTAGGAGAATAGGACGATCAAAGAAGGGTCGTGTCCAGTTTGGTCCAAATCGCAAAATTCCCAACTCTAATACTGTGATCCGTATGTGAGTTCATTGGGGTACCGGAACGACGCAGCAGGACACAATAGACGGCCGTTATCCTGGGGCGATAACCTATCGCGCTCCTGCCCGGGCCCGAGCATTCTACGGAGATCTTGACAGGCGTGCAACACCATAACCGCAACCCAGCATAAGTAAAAAGGCGTGCACTGTGCCAGCCCGAGTGCCGTACCCGTCGTACAGCAGACTACGGTACGGTACTCGAGTGGAGCATTCTTCCAAATCATGGAGACCGGGATTCCAATGATCCGTAAGAAAAGAGGCTGGTTGTCTTGGAGTGGGTGGGCGGGGGCAGCTCCGTAATTAACATCTCGGGCAACCGAAACGTCTCTGCTTTCTTGGAAGCCAGATTTAGGAATGGTTGGCCAAGCGCGGAAGCAGCCGCCAGAGATAGACGCTCTGTTCCATGAATAACTTCTTTTTGCTTGAGAAGCCAAGATCACCGTTGGGGATAATATTGCGGATTGTGGATCTCTTGTGTGTGGCAAGTCACCTAGGACCTTACCACTGGTTAGGTGGTAGCTAGGATAAAATATATGTGATTAATTACCACTGGCTGAAGAGTTTTTTTCTTCCAACTCTTGCGCCTTCTCCACAAGATCGGCCTGCATCCAAAGGCGAATCAGTGGCGGTGGGTGGTTTCGCGATATCATGCGAGGCCAATAGGCGGAGACGCGATTGCTGGATCAAGGAGATTTCTGGCTCTCCCCGCCCCACTAAAATTCTCGTTGGGCAAGATGCGAAGCTTACCCGCTTGTCCAGCGGTCATGACCCCGAAAGTGAGATTTGGGCGTCATCGCTCCAAACGGTTGAGGTCATCACACACACCGTCTCCATAATCACCAGTCAAGTCTTGGGATGGTCTACCGGGACTCGTAAGCTCCAGTTTTCTTTTCTTCCCTTTCTTTTCTTTTTTTCACCCTTCTCCCCTTTCACCTTCTTCCTCTTTTCACCTTTGTTCCTTATCGCATCCACTTCAGATCCAATACCTGCAACTTCATTCCCTTCCCTTCTCTTCCCCCCTCCACCCGTTTAATATCGACCTGTTTCATCCCTCCTCCTCCAGCCCTCGCTTCGGGCATTTGTTTTCTTCTTCCGCTATTTTTCCATTTTCGATTCGATCCTCATTGCTCAAGGCGCTGCAGGCGGCTCTGTGAAACGCTGCACTTTAATAAAAACGCTTTGCGGTAACGAGGCACACGATTCAATCTGCTCCTCCGACCACCATACCATACCGTACATCTACTCAATACCATCCCTCGCATTCCCCTCGTCATCATTCTTTTCTACTACATCAACACAACCCTCCGCTCTATTGACAAACACGCTCTGCTGGAACAGTTTCTTTTCAACACGACATCCTCACTCCTTGCTCTCCCCATCCATCCATCTCGCCCGGGATCATAGACTCGGATCCGAGCCGACTATATCGGCTCTCGAATACCCTTCAATATGCCGGTCTTGGACGTCTTCACCAAGCGAAAGCTTCCAAATAGAGTGGTCCTATCGTGAGTCCCCTCAGACTTTGCCTACCCCCCCCCCCCGGTTCCAACTCTCCTTGTCACTAACACGAGAGAAACAAAAATCTAGCTATATTTTCGATTATGTTATCATAGTGTAAGTGAATCCCATCCGCCTCGCACCCCTCTAGAGCTTGGGATAGGGTCATCCGAGCATGAGGCGTAAGTACACGGACGCAGCCTAACAAGGAGCAGAGCTTTCATTCTAATATTTTCGGCGCTTGATCTTGCCGAGCCTTTCCATCAACACTTTTCGCTCAATAACGAATCCATACAATACCCATTTGCCGAACATGAGAGGATACCAGCTGTTTGGGCCGGTGTCATAGCGTGTTTATTTCCCTTGGTCTTTATTATCTTCTGGACCATGTTGATTGACGGCCTTTATTCTCACCACAAATCCCCAAATAGCCGGAGACGCATACTAGGTAACAATGGAGTATGGACTATATCGGATAGACTATGGCAAATGAATTGTGGAATATTAGGGTTGGGATTGAGTGTCGCCGGGGCCATTGTTATTACTGGCGCATTAAAAAACACTACTGGTAAACCAAGACCGGATATGCTTGCCAGGTGTAAACCTAAGGAGGGTGCCCAAAATGCTGCGGTATTCGGTCTTGCCTCATACGATATCTGCACTGGTGACAAACATATCTTGAAGGATGGTTTTAAAAGCTGGCCCTCCGGCCATGCCAGTAGTAAGTTGTTTTTCCCTTTTTGTTATCTATGCTACTTCCCTAACAAGCAATAGTTTCTTTTGCTGGTCTTGGATATCTTTCGCTTTTCCTTGCTGGAAAGCTTCATGTCTTCGATACCCGTGGTGAAGTATGGAAAGCCATGCTCGTACTCACTCCGCTTCTTGCCGCGAGTCTTGTTGCCGTGAGCCGTATCATGGATGCCCGCCATCACCCTTTCGATGTCATCACTGGCGGTATTATGGGATTCTTCGTAGCCTATGTCTCCTACCGTCAATACTTCCCTCCTCTTTCTGAAACCTGGAAGAAAGGGCGCGCCTATCCCATGCGATCCTGGGGAACCGACTCTACCGAACGGAGGCAAATGCAACTCGGAGTGTACGAAAATGACCCACCTGGAGGCGGCCTAGTAGCCGATGAAGAAGAGGGTGGAAAAATAGGCGTTTATAATCCAGGCATGATACCCATGGCCGGGGGACCAAGTGTAGGCACACCTGGTACAATCGGCAGTGGCAATGGGTCCGGGAGTAAATTTTCTGATGAGTCGGTAGCAATCCAAGCACGCAAACGGGAAGCACAAAGAATCGGAGCAGGAAGGCAGCGAAGCGACTTGGACGATTACGACGGATACTCCCCCCAAGGAGAGCATTCCAGTGGAGACGAGCCCGAGACGTACGAGCTCAGGCCAGGGCCATTAAAAACGTTTAGGGCGCCGGGGATCGCCAGAACGGATAGCCAAGAGAGCGAGGATACGAGATGGGGCGTTGGTAGGGCTACGACAGCTATTACAGGTGGTGGAGCAGGATCCCCACCCGTTCCGGGGGGATTTGAACCTATCAAACGAACCGAATCTGGTTTTGAAAGCACGGACGAAGAGAAGCCCACCCCAAAAACCAGAGATACAATGCGGAGGGTACAATTAGTAGACGGCTAGGCTAAGTTAAGTTACATCTCGTTACATTTCCTTTGTTTGGATATCTCAAGGTTGTGGGCGGAGTGCAAATGGGTCCATATCATGTTTTCATTCTCTATTACTCATTCAATTGGTTCAGGCGTATACCCTTTTTTCTGCTCTTCTCTTTTCGCATACCTTCTTTATTACGCCCTTTTTATTTGCATTTCACCCTCATTTTGCATTTCACGATAAAATTCTCCAATTTATCACCCTTCGCACTTATTCGCTACCCGCACTTTTAACGGGGGTGGATCTTGTATTTAGCTTGTGCTGTGCCTTTTCTTTTTTCCTCTCCTTTTAAATAGGGCTTGTAGGGTGGCGGAAATTAAAAAAAGTTGTGTTGGGCAGTATATACATCATTTATCTATCCTGTGGTGCGGGTGAAAATCGGGACAATCGATTCTGTCATCGTGATGCCTTCATTCCCTATCCATTTGTTTGTCCGCTTTGCCCCGCAGACGGCACGGCATATGCAGGCCGCGCTGTACGCGAGCGCAAGTCGCGAGGACCACTACCCTAGTTGGTTAGGCCAGGTTAGCGAGCCATCGTACCGTGCCGAGCAGGGCGGGAAAAGCAAAACATATGATCGGATTGATTGATCGACAGCATCCGGCATCACTCGTTTGTCATGTACTGCTCCTCCAGAACATTGATGGGTGGACAGATGGAATGCCTTGCCGTGACGCTGGTCGGCAAGTACCCGAGCGAGAGGAATTCGGGCACAGAATAGATGGAATGCGTGCATGAGGTACGATATGATTTGACTCCCTCGGAGCTAGGTTATCCGGGACTGTCATCGTGGATTGAATGTTTGCTATGCCCGTAGCCACTATAGTCAAACGGAGGAGAGGGGGTGCGGGGGGGGGGTAGCTTGACTTACCTTAGCTTATTGTACTGCATTGTTCCGTGTTCAAGTGTGATGCTGGTATCGCACTGGCACGTAATCCCCTGGGTTATTAAACTCCCACTGTGCTATCTACCGTGCCTATGACAGCACGTCAATCAATATTCATCATAAATCACTCGTATTCAATCCTACCGCCGACCAGTCTAGCAAAACAATCTTTATAATATCATAATTATGATATTATGACAAACGAAAAAGGAAGGGGGGAAGGGAAAACGACTTTAAGGGGAAAAACAAACAAAATTATTATTATTATCAAACAATATAAGAAAGAAAGAAAAAACCGCCCGAACAGACTGCGAAGTGAGTGAGGTGGAATAAAAAATGATAACAAAAAATCTAAATACTATCCTCCTCCTCCTCCTCCTCCTCCTCAGACTCCCCAACCGAGTCCCCCCCACCAACCCACCACCCCTCATACAACTCCCCGCGCAGAGGTGTGACAGTAGCACTGAGGACCTCGCTCCTGCCCAGCCCCCTGAATACCCATCGCGCGCGAGCGTGCCTGCCACTCAGCGCATACCGAACCGCCAAATACCCAGCCAGGATCCCGACGGTGGGCGAGTACTTGGCCCAATTCGGGACGACAGCGTCCCAAACCTCGTCCCTGATCCAGGTGCCCACCGCGAAATATATCAGCAGCATGGTAAGGTCGACAAGCGCCTGCCGCGCAAGGTAGGGAAGGTAAGGACCCACCATGCGCGAAGCGCGCGCATAAGCGCGCAGATAATATCGCAGTCTCCGCGCCACCTGTCGGAGGAAGTAGGTGTGCTTGACCAGTGCCAGGGCTGCCGAGACCAGCAGGCCGAAGATGGGGGCTGAGCTGCGCCAGCTGGCCAGGAATCCGAGCCAGAAGAGGGCGCCGCAGAAGAGTACTAGGGGGGAGGAGGAGGTGGAGGTGGTGGAGTGGTAGCGTCTGTAGTGGTGGTGTCCGAACCAGTAGAGGGGTACGTCGGAGAGGATTGGCGGGATTCCGAGGGTCATTGTGAGGATGGAGTGGGCTGAGAGGAGGAAGTAGGCTGCGCTGAAGAGAATGAATTGGCAGGTGGTGGGCAGGAGGGTCAATAGTTGGGGGATGGAGTCTAGGAATGGGATCTGGTGCACTGCTCGTGTGAAGGATTGGGAGAGGGAGGTGTATGCGGGGAGGTAGCGTCTGCAGGCAACGACAAATACCGATACGAGGCCTAGGGTAACGGCGTACCCGGCGCTCGCCAGGAAGGTGAGTATGTCCCGGAGGATTATTCCGATGAAGGCGTAGTCCAGGTATGGACAGGGGATGTGGTGCAGTCCGTCGTTCAGCTGTCCAGACAGCCAATGCGTCCAGGGACTATCCAAGGAGATGGGGTGGTCGGCGCGGTAGGTCCAGTATGCCGCTCGGGTTAGTTCGCAGGTTGATGTAAGGGTTTTCATCGTATCGGAGGAGGAGTCGGAGGAGTCGGGAAGCCCGATTTCATCGGGGGGGAGGGATTGGTTTTCATGACTGGAAAATAAACCCGCCAGGGCGCTCTCTTTGTACCATCCTCCTACGCCCCTGCCTAGTCGTGCTGCCCCAGCCCTGGTGCGCCGCCAGAGCTCCTGACGGCTCCACTCCGTGAGGTTCCTGTCTGGTGCTGCTGGGTCGAACCGGCATTGGTGGCCTTCGCATGTGGGGGTGGGAAATCCCGGTAAGGGTATCTGGGGGAAGAGGATTGATGCGCCGGCGGTACCGAACGGGATGGGACCTAGGTCGAGGGTTCGGTTTGAGGTGTATATGTCGACGAGTTTATTCGGGTAGTATGTAAAGTCATAGTTTGGGGCTATGATTTTTGTGACGAGGCAGAAGAGGAATAAGAAGTTTTTGAAGTATCGGTAGGGTGTGGGGTGTGGGAAGAATCTTACGGTTCGGTAGCTGGTGGGGTCGATTGCCGTGCTTGGTCGTGGCATTTCTTTTGGGGGCCTTTGGGCTTATATGGAGGAGCAAGAAAGAAGGAAGATGGTGGGCTTTCTTCTCTCTTTTCTTCTTCTTTTGTTTTTGGTTAGTTGGTTTTCGTGGGGATATCTCTTTGCAGTTGCTGGGGTTCTATCGTCGGAGGGGTTGTCGACAAAAGTGACAATAACGAAAGCAGCCATTCCTGTTGGGACAGCGGTATATATGCCATTGTTCATCCTCTCGGTGGAATCTTGAAAGTATAAAGCATTCAAGGGCTCGGGTGGTTACAGGACATTATGTCTCACAGGGAGCGGTGGGTTTCTTCTTTCATCGGATCAATTTCGGGGACATATTGGGGTTAGCGTCGAGTGTCGTTTGCGGTAAGTTTTCTATAACGAGTGAGAAACGGTGATCCGGCAACAAAGCAGCGATGCTAGGGATGTCTTTGTTCGGTGGTTGGGGCTAGCCATGGGAGCCTCGGTGCTAGGTTTCTCCATCGTCGCGGGTAGTTTTTGCGACTTGGGTGGTGTTTTCTCTCTCTCCCTTCACGGCCTTTATTTTGCATTTCTTGAAACCGCTTCTCCTTGCTCTCAGGCCTGTTGATCTTCCTGCTGAGGGCCTCGACTTACCCTTCCATCTCTTTGAAGCTCCACCCCTAGGTTGATGTATATAACCCCCTGGCTAGAATGGCTTCAAGATGTTGCTGCCATGACTCCGAACATAGGAGGGGTCCTCTCCGTGAGGTATCCAGGGGTCTTGTCTCTTGGCCAGAGTTGTGGGGGAATAGTGTTGTACCTGCAGACTAACAACTTATTCGCGGAACCTCCCCAATCGGCCAGACACACCTATAAAAGGTGAACAAACCAATGGTGAGCCCAAAAATGCGAGCTCCGGCCCCCCCCATTTTCTAATAGAACACAGTGGGGGCTCTATTCCGACCTGGTCGGCGGTGTCACTGGAGTATGTCCTAGACCTAGGACACTCCCGAGGGGGCAGCACGTTGTCTTCTGCTCGGGTTACTCATTCACAGCATCCGTCTATGGTGAGCTATTGCATTCACCAATATCTCCCAGGTCTTCACACAAGACCTGCTGGCCCACTCTTTACCCACCCCAAGCTGGACCAGATCTGTCAGCCTCCTACTAACGTATTCCCTTCCCCTTCCAATCTAGGAGAGCTGGATGGAACCCCGGCTGCGAGTGCGCTGTTGGCCTGAATGTGATTGAGTGTCTGGTTCAATTGGTGTGATAGAGTAGGAGTGTGTCAATGATATGAGCTATCAGAGCCAATGCGGGCCATCACGGGCATGATGTGGATTTCTGCTCTCCTTTATTCACCCAAGTTCCTGGTGGCCACCCTGAGCCCGGAGCGCGAAATAGTCCCCCGAGATCCACGAAAACACAAGGGCAGGCAAATAGCGAGGCTATGCCCCGTCGTGCACATTGTGCTACTGGAGGGACAGCAACAGTTCGGCTCGGTGGACGGTGGTTGTAGAAATATTTTTATCGCGAACTGGGAGCTTAGTTAACTTCGCGCAGAGATAACGTAGCAATAGAAAGAGAAACAACTGAGAAAGGCTAGCCCAGCCAAAATAGTTCCCAAACCTCCTGGCGCTGGGCCAAGAGTTTGGCTTTTGCCGTCCTAACTCCTTGCATAGGCTTAGGTTACTATACTCGTAGTCAATCCTCACTCTACTCACCGGCGGTCTTCTGGCAGTGCCATGTCCTCTAGCAGGAGGTAGGGGGAATATACATCCATGTTCTCCTTAGCGTAGATGTCTGGGGGTACGGGTAATCTGCACAATGAGTAGTCTTTCTAACCCTCAAAACTACTAGTCCTTAGGCCGCCCTTGCAGGCTACCCGCTCATATCGTACAGTGTATACTAGTACTACCTCGCTTTACTAAGAAAAAAAGCTATGTATACAAGGCAATAAATAGGGGGAGGAGCAACAGCTGCCTTCCCAAGGTAAAAAAAACATTTTTTTTCTTTCTCTCTTCTTACTTTTATATATTTCTATTTCTATTTCTATTTTTTTAATTTTTTTTGATAGTTCTTTCTTTGCCAACCCCCGTCCCATTTGCTACTGCTACCCGCCGATCGCCAACCTTTAAGGTCTAGAGTCGGATTCTACCTCCTCGTAGCAGGATTGTTAAACCCCACAGCCCTATTGATGAGGGCCAAGTTCTTCAATCTCCCAGTCCCCATAGGGCAGGACTTTTTAATTCCCCTGCCCTACATGACGGATCGTTCAATAATAACTGATTGTCAGCGTGGATTGAACTCCTGGGCTCCCGCTAATTGCGATAGGAGTGTTAACCACTGCGCCAGCTAGGTATTTCATAAAAGGTAAACTTGGGAACTAATATTTATCCTACCGGAAGCCCGAATTTGGGATTTTAATGGGTGGGTAGAGTGTCTCTTCCCAAGTTGCTGGTAGACCCTAACGGAGGTGTTTCTTACGGAGGTGTTTCTTACTCCTTAGGTGCCTAATGAGAGATTCTCCGTGGTTTAAAACAGAATCAGTGCTTTGTGCGCTTGTTACTCTCATAAGATACGATAAGAAATCCGAGATCGTCTCTCGCTTTAATCCCGAAATCCCGAAATCCATCGAGATCAGTGGAATAGAGCTCGATGATAGCCGGTGATGGCTTGGGAGCCGGAATTCAAGCGGTGCGCTAACGGATATCCCGCAAATGACTAGTCAAGGGTGTGGGTGGGGTCCGGCGGGTCTAAAGGCCCGCAGGAGATAAGTTGGGACTAAATTGTGTAGATGGTTTTCTTGATCGGCGTGCTAACATGTCTGTACGTTCTAAACTATTTTCTTGTTCACAGTTCTGGTATCAAAATTGGGAAGAAAGCTTCTCCGTCCCGCTCGTATTTCAGGATTAAAGAGACAGAGTCATAATTCGTCAGTGAGATTCCGTTCCCTCAACACAATCCCGCCAGAGTTAGCCTAGGCTAAGTCGCTTCTATGGGCTCATCAAGATTCATCCACCACTAGGACCTTCTAAACCCCCCTGCCTTTGCTAGACTCACCCAGGCCCGGTCGGGTGGTGGGCAAAAAAACACAAAATTAAACCGGATACAAGGATAAGGGGGAAAAACAATATGTGTTCGATCCATGCATCTTGATTCATAGGGGTATCCAGGATTTCGGGGCTAGTGATAGCGGCGGGCGGGCAAGAGCTCTGTTCGATCCATGCATCTTGATTCATAGGGGTATCCAGGATCTCGAAGCCAGTGCTAGAGGTGAGGGGGAAGTAAGAGTTCTGTTCGCTCAATGGCTCCATTTGCTCTTTAATTTGTTTGCACCGTTTAGGTCGATTATCCGAATGCTGACGCAGGTTGTCTAAGCGATTGAACCCGGTTCCACAAATCGGACATATCCATGACTTCTTCGGGTGGTGGATAGAGGCCATGTCATGGTGACGTCGTTGGTCAGTCTTCCGAACAAAGCATTTTCCACAGCCAAGTTGACAGGGGAAGCGCTTCGGCTCAGGCCCGGGCCCATGCTCTTCAGTTCTCGATCTGTTTATTTTACAATTAGTCACAAGAAATCAACTACTTGAAGTGCAGGGGGCCTTCTGCTGCTCCTTCTCAGCTTTTAGCATACAACGCCCTATGCTATGGTTTGTTGTCACTCGGGAAGCTAACCTGTTGGGAGAGCGTGAAAGAGTCGGACGCATGAAGTCTCCTACACTTTCGACTCGATGATCTTGGATGCCCCAGTGCCACGACCTGGGATCTAGTGGGGATAGCCAGCTAGGTCGGTCATCAACAACAGTAACGTTATTCGACACGTTAATAGTGTAGCTCGTGTTGAAAGAGTTGGTATTATGACTTAAAGATTGCGACATTTCCTTTTCCGCAGCTTAGGATATTTGTGATGAAGGATGGTGTTAGTCGAGTGCTGGAATTTTGGGGGGCTGGTCATTCAATATCTTTATTTAAACTGAAGAGGAGCGGGGTCCGTCTAGAGGCTAGGAACAGTAGGAGTTTGTCTTTCCTTTGTTAGCACGGGAGTGAGCAAAGGAAAGGAGGGACATACATGGGAGAGACTGGATATGGAGGGATAGGAGGGCTTTGCTGTGGTTGATATATCCTCCCGTCTTTGCCGTCAGTTACTTGATGTGGTGAGATTGAGAGAGACGTTATTGAACGAAGAGAACTTACCCACAGCCTCGCTCCTGGGCTGTGCAATCGTGTTTTCACTCTTGGCATTCCTTTTGCTTGTTGTCACCACCGATCACACGCCTAAGCCAACTCTACCCTCTACCGGTACTTGTAGAGACAATACTGTACATATCTAATAGAGTGGAGTCTCGCTAACCCTCAAAACCATTAGACTGCCCTTGCAGGTTACCCGCTTATATAATCTCTCACTTTAACCCGAAATCCCCTGAACCTGCCAAGCTCAATACAGTCACTAGACAAAAGTCTTGGTGATCGCTTAGTCAGCGAGGACTAAGCGAGATAATCCAAGTCCGACACCCCCCAGCCCCACCACAGTGGAAAATCACGTATGGGGTATCATACTACATGCATTCTTACAGCTTTACTACTAAACTAATATTTTATGTTTAATTCTTTGCTTTGTTCTACCATCGAAATGCCATTATCAGCCTTTTGCTAAATACCCCTTGGATACACGGGCGTGTCTCACTATTCCGCAATCACCAAGACTTATGTCTAGTGACTGTATAAGCTTTTAAGCCGAGCATACACGTGCACGATGCAGCTCGGACCAGTTTCAGGTAGATGTTCGTTACTTTATCGTTAGACGGACTAGGATCATCCACGATACTGTAGCACTTATAGAGCGCCCTTCCCGGCTTTTATCGACCCATACCGTACTTGCGAAAACTGGAGTAATCGCGAACGGCGCCAGAATTTCCAGAACCCCCCCCCTTTGGCGAAAAGGGTATCCTTTAGCCTTTAGTTGAGACAGCAAAAACACACAAACACTTTAAGTTACCGGGAGAAGTGACTCCAATGTCCTAGAGAGGTTAGCATCAATTATTCCCGCCCTTACGGTATCCCTGTAGTTCAAACTCGGTCGAATCAGCGAGAGTGCGGAGATTTGACATGAGGCTAGGTATCCTGTATACAGTAGTACTTGTATCTCGCATAAGGTACCTGGAAATGAGAAGGGGTTTTTCGTTAGCTGGAAGTATTTTCAGATGATACCCATTGCCTGATACAAGCACCCTAAAGTTACTAGTGATATCCCTAACTTTTCTATGCCTGCTAGAGCTGAAATATCACAAGCTCGGGGACGATTTGCTTCAAGTCCTCACCCCCGAAATTTATATACCATCGAGCTCTCCCCATTGAGGGTAGCCTCCATTGAAGAAACTGCTGGCGTGCTCACTGCGTCCAGTCTCCAAACTTTTCATTAATTCAAACCGGGGAGAGCAAATTCCGTGATATCCCAACCACCCCCTATCAACACACCCTGTTTTCCATTCCCTCAATCAGAGTAATGAATACCCAAGCTATAAAGAAGTAGCCCCTCCCGCCTTAAATCGCCCACAGAGCAGTGTGCATCCTTCGTCGATTCTTAAAGTGTGTGGGGTAAAAAGAGAACTTTCGATAATGCTGTTCAAGAAAGGAATCCTCTCGTTCCTTGCTTGTGTAGTGGGGGTATTGGGGGTTCCGCATCGCAATCGGGCTACAGCTTCCGTATTCTTGCTAGCTGGTGATTCGACGACGGCGACGCAGGCTGCGAATGGCGGTGGTAAGTTTCACTCTCCCCGAGTCCTACTCCGGCGCTGCGCTATTTTAGCGATAAAAGAGCGGATTCATGTTAATTGATTGATATGTGTAGGTTGGGGAGACGGCTTCAAAAACTTCACCCTAACTTCACCCTCGTTCGCGGTCAACTACGGACACAACGGGGCAACGACGTCATCATTCATTGAGGGCGGTGACTGGGCGATGGTATTGTCAAATGCTTCGCAGCATTCTACTACTAAGACTGTTTATGTTACCGTTCAGGTAACGCCCCCCATCCCGAGAGTGAGTTAGAGGACACCAAAGAAGCTAAGGACACCAGTTCGGCCACAATGACCAAAAACTCACCGACTATGTCGAGACCTACAAAGCCAACCTTCGCCGCATGATCTCCGATGTTAAAGCCCATAATGCCATTCCCGTATCCGCACCTCCCCACCCCCTCCTCCCATTACAGCTAGCTGACTCCGCCAGATAATCGTAACCCCCATCTCCCGCCGCAAGTACAACTCCGACGGCACCATTAAGGACTCACTAGGAGACTGGGCCGGGTATGCCATCTCAGTTGCGAAAGAGGACGGAACAATGTACATCGACCTCTGGAAGAGCTCCGTTGAGTACCTGGAGAAGATCGGAGAAGCCGCAGCGCGCAAACTCGATCTTAAGAAAGGCGATAGCACGCACTTGAACGCCAATGGCAGTATCGTGTTTGGCAGGATGGTTATGGACTTACTGAGCGAGAAGAGTGCCGCTATTAAGGCTGTGGCGAAGGAAGACGAGAAGTTGAGTGCGGATATTAAAGCGGGTGTGCCTAGTTATTAGTTGGGAGGGAAGGAGCAGCACCCTTAAATACATGGTCAATATCCATTATCCGCATCTCGGGAGCTGTACTGTGCTATACGCACACTTTTGCCGTAATTCATGCCGTGGCCACTTACCTATTCGACAGTATGGCGCAAGAAACCAGAGAGTGGGAAATGTGTGACCCCCCCTCGAAGCGGGGTGGCTTGCGCGTAGACGTTAGATCTATCGTGGTTCCAAACTTCGGGATAGTCTAGTTAACTACCATCAACCAATTAAAGAAACTAAAGCGACGGGGTTACACATTTCCCCTCCTGGGCTTTTGACATTATATAATAGGCATCATGGGGCTGTAGGGGGGCCGAAATCCTTGACACGCCAATAATATACCGCTCTATATCCCAACAAAGAAAATAACTTCCAAACTACCAACCTGGGTGTGCCTCCCGGGATACAGCGTGTACCAACCCGAGAAAACGGACACCACAACCCTCCTCCTATCGTGAAGAGGGCAAGCCGTGCACTAGTTACTATGCAATGCCGAGGACTTCTAGCCACCGTGTGGCAGTGGACGACTCCCCTTAGCATAAACCTCTAAATCCCTAAATCTCGTTCACTAATAACACAGCAGACGTAATATCTTGACCCTTATAAACCTAACTAATAATTCTTAAGCATTGGGGGTAATCTCCGACGGTAGTGTTTTCGTCATGCGGTACAGTACAGTCAGACGAAATCCAGAGAATTTGTACAGTACTCAAAATTGGAGGGGGGGTCATGTAGTATCGTCCACCAAGAAATTCTTGATATACCCGTAGTCTCATCATTTCTAAGGACCCAAGGACCGCCCATGCTCAGTAATCCTTCCTTCTTGCCTTTTCATTTTTGTTGAGTCCTTCAATTGTTCAAGAGTATACCGTAGCTTCGGTATAAAACAGATAGAATAGCATAAAAGCCCAGTAATCCTCCTTACTAATACAGCACAATTTACCAGAAAAGCGCACTCCAAGCGCAGTACACCCAAGACACTATTTCCTCCTTGCAGTACGAGCAATACTCCAAAAGCTATTCCGCAACCAAAATCCTAGCCCATATTATTCGGCAATCGCTCCACCCCGCAACAATTTTCTGCCCAATTCTAGATATTATACGGGTGCGCGCTGTCCGAGCCGAGCAAGAAACGGTAGAGTTGGAAAGGGGAAAAAGCACATGATCTTGCTCGCCTCATCGGCTTTAATGCCATATACTTTACTAGTCCTAGAGGGTGCCAGCAGCAATACCTTAAGCAAGACTAGCCTCCTAGAGTCAAGCATAGCGTCTCTACCTTAAGCATCTCACCACTCAAAAGACACCTCATCAAAAGTTGGACAATAAGTTAATTGGCTGTGCCAAGTTGTAGTAGAAAGCCCAGGTTTTGGTCGTTGTTTGTACTATGGTCAGTGCTGCGCGGTGGTGAAAAGATCTATTGTAGAGTTTCGCACGGCGGCCCGACTAATCCATGGATTTAACATTAACATTGGCCCTCCACGGGATCCGTCCCCCAATCACGCACCATACCCTGGCTACCTACCTGCCTACCCGGGCACTCGTATCATACATGCAGTGCGTACTCCAACTTCCCATCCTGGTTGGACGCGTGATTACCCGTGATTCTAGTCGCTTAACCGAGTGCGGGAGGTACTACTATAAATTAAGTAAAGGCCAAGGCTAACCCCTTCCAATCCCCGTTTCACAATCCGGGCTCTTATTGCTCCCGGCTAGGAGCCAAGTTCTAGGATTGCCCTGTTTTTTTTTGTTTTTATTTATTTATTAAACCTAATCCATCGGTACTGCACCCGTAGTGCTTCTTTCAAGTCCCGGTACGTATGCCCGATGCCGGTATGCAGAGTTCTAAAGTACTTGTATGATAGCAGTAGGATTGCGGATACGGTGGGTATAATTTCTCTAGTCAAACCCCGTGGTACTAGTCAGTACAACCCCATATTATCATCCTACCTCCGCCCGCCCGTCTATTCGCTCATCCAGTATAAGGAACGACGTAGCAGCTATAGTTATTATAAGATGGTGTCTTCCCCTAGATGCCTTCCCGGCCTTCCGGAAAAAAAAATTTCCTTCCTATCCTAAGCACCAAAGGGTTGTTTGAAGGATTTTGATACTACACTCACGCGGTATGCACACCCCTTCGATCAAATTCTATATTAATGTATCCCTCTCCCTTTTCCTCTTTCTTTCCATGCCACCTGTCCGCCCACGGTATCAGGCGCAAGAGGAGCGGAGAAGAAAAAACAAAAAACAAAACGCCATGATCAGAACGCCAAAGACTAAATGCCATGCTCCCCTCCCCCTCGGACAAAAGAAATCGGAATTAGATAATATATGAAGATGGGAGAACGGTCATCCAAGCCATAACGTACATTGGAACTAAAAAGCCACCTCCTCGAAGATGGGAGAATAAAATAAAAATATCATGAGTTAGAGAATCAAAGCTAGAACGTGCCTCATATAATAGAAGGATAGCAAAACATTAACTCTTGCTCCCTCTCCCGAGTGTAGGGGCCGGCCACGTTGGGAAGCCGTCCTTATCCCGCTCAGTCCATATCTGCGTTCCGAGGAAATCCCCGCGCCACGGCGAGCGTGTGACTTTGGAGCGGTTGCAAGATTCCAAAGGGTTGACGTCTATCTTTTGAGTAACTTCCGTGCGCGTCTGCTTGGATTATCATTATTAGCTTACGTTCTACCCAACGGCAAAAAGGTGACAAGATACCTCAATAACTGAATCAAGCCCATCACTCCCATCATTCCTTGTCAACGAACCAACGCTATCCTGGCCGGTGACGGGCATCCTCCGTCGCCGCGAATTCACCGGGAGATTGTAATTGTCACAACTAGGCTTTTTCGCCCTCCGCCGGAGGAGCGAGTTTAGGACAGGTGCGTTGGCGACTATGCAGGCTGCCAGGCACTCTATCGATGCCCACTGTTTTAAATGAAAGGTGAATTAATATGTGACTCGGCGGGATTTCGGGGCGAGATGGTAGCAGGCTGTTACAAACCAATGTCCGGGCTTTCTGTACAGATTTGTCGCTTATAATCACGGGCATGCGGATAATCGTTATGCAGACGACAAAGAGACCGACGCTGAAGAGGAGGAATAGCTGGAGTTTCCTGTAGTCTGTTAGTATCTCTTCTATCTCCGAGGATATCTCTAGAGAGCGGTACCTTATGGACGGGAGACCAGATTTAATGACCAAGGGTAAAGGAATGAGAATAAGGACTACATCAGTAGAAATATTAAAAGAGCCCATTGTCACAAGCTGCGCAATAGCCTGTACGCAATCTGGATATTCGGTCAGCATAATTTCCCACAATTGAGTCGGGGGAGGCTCACGTCCTGGATCAGGTGTCATCTGCCCTAAGGGTCTCGAAAAAATCATGTTAGCATATGACTATCGTGAGACCTGATCTCAAACGGGCTCCAGGAGCTGGGTAGTTTCTCACAATATCTATATCAACATCAGTAAGATTTTAGACAGTAGCGTAAAAAATAAACACTCACACTGGGAACGGCCGACATTCAAACAGGGTGGCAAAAATGACCGCTACATAGGTCAAGAAAACCGCAACGTAGGTAATATCAATCAAAAGTGCATACGGCTTCGAACGCGCTGTCAAACGTTCATAGAAACCCAGCACACAAACCTTCATGCACCAAACACTACCCTCTCCATCAGTAAACCCAACATTTAAGTCGACAGAAATAGAGAAAAAGTAAAAAAAGACCCACAATCCAGCGTAAAATATCCTCGCGGCAAGGATCATCTTGCTCCCCGTAGTTCTCTGCCTTATTTCGGCCTCGCTCATACCCTCAACGGGAGATTCCTTTCTGTCGATATTATTTGTTCCATAGGCCAGCACAACATGGACAACGCCCAGCCTGACGATCAAAGGAACCAACGAGATTCCCATCCATACATCGTCCGCGCGCATTCCCTCCCTTCGATGGTACCGCAATCCAAGCCGCACGAATATCAGGACCAATGCCAGAATCGTGCATACATATGTTGCGGCGAGTGTGCTCGTATCCAGTTCTGGCATCTTGTGGCTTCTCTTTTTTGGAGGAGAATGCTAGTAGACAGTAGTTCGTACTCATATGCGGGTCGAAAGGCCGCCAATTGAATTAAACAAAGGAGTGATTTTTGAAAATTTGACGAGAATGATATACAACTTTAGGCTTGTTGCAAAAGTAGGTAGGAATGCGCCAGATACTGAGAGCTCGGATGTTAGCTACAAACTCTATTGCAAACAGTAGTTGCAGTAATAGTAGCTGTAGTAGTGGTGGCGATTACGCGGTGGAATACGGGTGCTCACTTGCATTGCTTCCTTCCTACTACTCCGGGACCGGGAGGTTATCCGACGTCCCCCAAGCGGAGGGAGTAGACCTTATTTAGTTAAGAATGGAATGAGAAAGGCAAGTGGACGTGTAGCGGAGATCAGAGGGAGCGAGCAAGCGCATATGATCTATATGATCTAGTCCTGGGTAAAATTAAAATTAAAATAAAAAACCGCAACTCTGGCTACACTGCCTCGAGGAGGGAGAGAAAGAAGAAAGTCAAGTTTGAGGAGAGAGAGAGTAGAGAAGAAAAAAGTAAGAGCTAGCAAACCAGCGTCAGAGCTACCACTTGTGATATCTTTTAGCAAATGTAGCGGCCCGAAGGCATAGGAAGTGTCCGGTTTTACCCAAGGGGGGTAGGGCGGGGAGTGGTTGAGGATATGCCTTTCTTCAAGTACTAGCAGTACGGTAGCGTTCAAGCCGTTCTTTAGAGAGTGCAGTTTAATACTCTGAGACATGAGGGAAGAGTTAGGACCTGTATCATTTTTTTCCACCCCCGATCTTCCAACGCATGGCTAGATCCCAGAGAGGTTTAGTGTGGGTTTGGTCAAGAGGGGCAAGGTGTGCTAGTGGTGAAGATGGTAGGCTAAGGAATGGTAAAGCAAAACAAAGTATTCCGTGTGGAGGAAGGAGAGGGTCATCAAGCAATCCAACCAGGTGTGTGGCTGGAAGAGACACAATCCTTGCGCCCTTCCTCCCTTCTTTAATACAGTAGCAAGTTCCGAGCACCAATGCTAAAGTAGACGGTCTCTAAAACAACTGCAAGAATGTAAGCGTGCCATTTTCTTTTTAATCAGAACCACTCAGCCCCATGATCGAGAAAGCCTTCTTCGAATGCTACTGTACATTTCGACCGAATCTGCTAGATTCGTATGCAAATAAGGCGTTACACACGCTGAAGTCCTTCAACCTAAATAACTTGCACCGAGGTTTCTCAACAGCGAGCTGAACGCCTCTGTAGTGTTCTATTGATTTTCCATGGAAGGGAGGAAGGAGGGGTAATGCAGGCTGGAGGTGATGGTGGTTGTACAGGGCGCACTGGCACAGGTCGTACGAGTACATTCGTGGGGTAAAGGGAAGGAGGGATGAAGGGTCTTCAAGGATGGGGTCGTCAGTACCGTACAAGGGAACAACGCAATAATGCTACAAGATTTCCTCTAATAGTTTCGAGATGTATTATAGATCTTTAGAAGCTGTCGGCCATCTGTAGTCAATCCGCCCTTGAATACTATGGGTGCAGTACTGGTAATCCTCTCTCTTGCCCATGCGAACAAAACCACTTTCAGAAGCGAGATGGCGCTGTTGAGTCCCAAAGAACCGCTGCAACGCTCTGTCCGCTTCATGGGCCTTCCGTGTAACTACAGAATTGCAACCACGCAGACGTTATTTACCTTGTAGGAAGCTACTTGTATCCTTCCCCGCACAACACGCATCCTCATCTAATATCAATTTGCGCTCTCCTTCGCCGAGGCTCGTCCAGGGGGCATACGATAACATGCCGGGTTGCGAAAGCCTTGTGTAGGGATATAATAATTACTAGTCACAAATCCCCACTTATTTACCAGTACTTGTACCTGTACTTACCCAACCTATCCCTACCAATTGTCCATAACGTGCAGCCACTCTGCTAACTCGGGTCACAGTTCCCGGATCTACAGAGGGCTCTTCATATCTGGCTAGCAACATTACCGGAACAACTAACGGCCTCACTCTCACATCGGGCAATCATAAAAAATAAAAATAAAAGCGACTACGGTACAGCCCCATTCCAAAAGTTCTCGCACCCTGGCTGGTACCGTGACAAATTTCCATACCAGATGTATTATAGCCCTTCTTGTCACAGTACCAGCCAGGGCGCGAGAACTTTTGGAACGAGGCTGTACTCGAGTACCAGTACCTCCAAGTGATCACTGAAAACAGACATTACGCCTTTACTTTCTTCTCGATCGTGCTTGTCCCAGGCGAAGAAGTACCCAAAAAATCTGGCGCAATCCACTATCTCCTCTAGACCTGAAATCTCCGTCAATCCCTGTTTCAGTCCGGAAATGGTTTAGTTTGGCAGGTTAACAGAATTACGAATCCCGGGTCAGCGAGATCCAACACACTCAGCACACAGGCTTCGCCATGTGTGGAAAACACTACTCCTTCGTACTCGAGCAGGCATTTCTTGTCTTTAAACATGGAGATTAGGGGTCTGGTGGAGATAGTGGATTACACGAGATTTTGCGGTGTCTGAGAACAGGGGTTGAGAACTTCTAGGCACTCAGATACGCATCATTTGCGATATATTTTGTGAATCCCTGTTTTCGGATACTTCTCACCCGGAACAGGGAAGTCCTCCCCACCTATAATACGAGTTTACGAAGTGCCATATCCATTCTAGAACGGTTCCGTGGTTGTGCCGTACGCACACATCACCGGTACTCACCCGCTGGTGATAACTAATCCCTCACATCCCCCAGGGATCGAAGATCTTCCAGACAGCCATGTGCATATCTGGAAGGATATCATAGCCGTTTCAAAACGAACCTTTTTTTCTTGCTTTTCCCATTCTATAATATCCTCCGCTTCCATAGCTACGGCACATAGCGGTGGATATTCGAGTCCTGCCTTCACTGGGCTCGGCGGGACTGAACGAGTAACGAATAGCAATTGCTAACAAGCAATTTCCTGTTACCCTTCTTTGAGTTCATGCCCGTGGTAGTATTTAACTACTAGTGGAGACTTAGATTAGTATTACTATAATTTATTTTAATGTTGATTTGGAAAATTCATTTTGTTGCCTGTCAAATACCGCTGTTAGCCATCTAGTCTTCTCGGTGGAAACGGTGGTCCGGCATTGGTACCGTGCTTTCTTTATTTTTTTCATATCGTACCGAACGGAACACATTACCCGCCGTCATCAGATGCCGGGGGAGGTCCGTAGCCGGGGCACTTGGGGAAGAAATTGTTGTCCGTCTCCAACCGTCAAATGACCTTCAACTACCACTCCTATGAGAATTAAGGCTCTATCAGACGATGAGTAGATAATCCTCCACATATTATAGAGATAAAACAGGAACATCTCAAGTTTTCAGAGAGATATTGGAGTTTAGAAGGAGGTGAGGATTTCGCCAAGCTAGGACTTGCTAACTGCCATTAACTTCCTTGGCAAAGCCTTCTAACAGACATTTGGCCTCCAAAATGGCAACTATTAGCAAAACCAACATGCTGTTACTAAGCTAGAATGAATGTCTTGTGGCACGGTGGCAGATGCAGGTGTGCTGCCATATCTTAGCGAAGAGCATAAATTTTACGTACGATACTCTGCGGTGGTTTGCGATGCGATACGGGTATCATACTATGAAGTGGAAAGCTCTCGCCCACCGTACCCGCATCTCCATTGCCGGCGCACCCGACCAGCAATGCTTTCCACAAACTCCCGATGTCTTTCTTTCCCTCCACATTCCCTCAACATCTATACAAAGCCTCCCTCCCTACTACCTCTTTACAGCGGGCAAGAATCGGACTCATGGACCACCAATACGAGACAACCTTAGCTCCCGCATGGCTGCCTTCCTTTCCCTTTCGATGGATACCGGTATCCGCGCTTCTGGCCTGGCTGTTATCCCTTTGGCCTTCCGAGACAGTCGAATTCGTCGTCCGGCGCGCTCAGGCTGGACTCGGCAACACTTGGCTGAGGCTTAGTTAGAAAACTAGTGCTCAAATGACCCGGCACTCTTAGCGAGCTCAATTATTCCCAGAGAATCACAATACTCAAATCATTCCAGGATAGGCTTAGCGTGCCTAACAACGAATTTGACATACCGTAAAACCCGAAATAATTGAGAATCGCTGGGGCGTTGGAGTCGCCTCTCCAGTACAGTAAGGTCTGTGTCTCAAGTGAGGGCTGAAGGAGGATCTTCTCAATGTGTTTTGTCCCCTAATCCAAAGCCGGAAATTCTGGACGTCCTGGCGTCATTCTCAACTATTTCGGTTCTTGCGGTATCGGTACTCAGACCTCCCGAGGGATCCCGGTAGCTGTGCTACCGTACCTTGCGGGACCGATGTTTATTGAAAGGAAAACATGTGAGGAAGAGAGAAAGATATCTCACGGACCCAAATCTATGTCTTTGGGCTTACATCATAAAGTACGGTATCACTCGAATACCGTATGCACGGGCGGGTCGGCGAACGTGCCGGCGTGAGTTGCGATGCCGGTTTGCGCGCCGTGTGAGCATGAATGATGGGACAATGTGCTAGACACCGTGCTGTGAAACCTGGTGAAGCCGGGACCAGGACGTGTTACCTTCGGGCCAGCCGGACAGCAGCTCGGCACAGGGTTTGGCCGAATGATGTCTTATGAAGATCCTTCACCAGCAAAGCCCCTGCAGGCTCAACCACCTCAATACGAGTAAAACCTGTTCTTCTTCGGCTTGATATTATGTGAGAGTGGCTTAATGTTTTTTCTGGAGGTGTACCAGGTCTGGTAGTGATTATCCTCTTTTTTTCTCTTCTTTTTTTGAGGGAGTGTCAAAACCACTGAGTGCAGCGCCAGCAGATAGTGATGGCTGGTGGCGTAAGAAAAAAGTCGTGAATCGGTGGAAAAAATCAATCCAAAATCCAAGCCATTCACCAATGATAACGTACTCATTATCTCTAGCATAACAACTCCCTGTGATAATGATGTCCCTCATTCTCTCCAATGTCTTACCGGCAGCTTTCCACCTCAATTCCTTTATACCCCTTGATATCAAGCTCCTTATCCCTGCTCTCATCTGCGTGTAAAGATAATCCAAAATTTCCAAAACCCTTCTTTATGAGATGTTTCTTCCCTACATGAAACTCATACCAAGTATCTCAAAAACGGTTCGATGTCAAACTCCTCCGACTAACTGACTATCCCCTAACCCCTCCTGCTTCTTCAGAATCCAGAATAGACCTGTCCGTCAACTCTCTAATCATTTCTCTCTACAACCTTATTGATAGAACTCATAGTGGCTGTGCCAGTAGAAGTGCCTCCGTACGAGACGAGGGCAGTTAACCAGCACAGTAGCCCCCCTCCTTTGCTGGAACATCTCCCTGCGCACTAGTGCTTGCGGGTTGCGAGAGAGCCCGGAAATATCGGCGTTTCCTAAACCTAAATAGGGCCAAGATTTCCCGGTGCCTTTTCAGGACTCAAGTACCGGTGGCGGGCGGCAGGCCGGTGTACTGTACCCGGTATAGTACCACATGTGCAGTATGTATGAAATCTTAACCCCCCCCCCCCGCATTGTCCCGCATGCTTCCTTCCGGTTCCTTCTCAGTGTTCCCTTCCTTCCCTTCTATCCTCGCTCTAAGAGGGAGCGTTCTTCCGTGGAACAACCCATTCCACCATACAGTAATCTGGGGGGGCGAAGCAAGAAAGGAATTCCCCACAAACTGCAAGTATCCGTAAGCAGCCTCCTCTCCCGTTCGCCCGGCTAAAGGAACCTCGGCTAGTTACTTTGTAATCTTATAGTGCTGCATACGGTAGTTTATCTAATGGTATGCAATCAATCTGTGATCTAGTCATCTGAGAAGTCTACTGGTTCTGTGGCAAGGCTGTAAGAGGAGACCTATTGAAATCTCTGATTTTTTTAATTCACATATTTCTTTATAAAATACATCAAAATCTACTGAGGGGTATCGTGGTGTCTTTTTGCTCTAAAGAATAGTATATACTTTACACTATCATTTTGAGTCCCTTTCCCTTAGCTTCCTCAAGTCGACGCAGTCGAGCACTAAAGAATGTTCGGCAAGCCACCTTTACTAAATGAAGGTCGGGGGTGGCTAATGCCCTGATATATATCCTCGGGACGGACAGATATAGAGCACTACAAGGGATACAGAGCAGGTTCTAATAAAAACACGCTTATAATATAAGAGCCACAGCGATTGATATCGTTGACTGACTTTTTTCGATTGAAAACTCCCTATCTAAGAAAAATCACACTTAAAATTCGAAGGGGAGAGGTGATTATTGGCCAGTTCCGATGGCCTAATTGGCTAAGGAACTGGTCCGTACTGATTTGAAGCGGGGACCATCGCAAGTTCGAATCCCCGCCAAGTGGAGTAGTCGGGCATTAAAAATGCACGGCGGACCACTTTCCTTTTGCTGGATGAGGGTTGCGAGCCTGAGTGGATAATTCCCGAATGTCTATCTTGGGGACAGATAGAGGTGTTATGTAGAGCACTATAACTTAAATAATATTATATATTATTACTATCACCACTCACTTTACTGAGAATTAACCTTCTGTATGGATTGCTGGTTCTCTCCTTTCTTTCTTTCACAAACTTTCACAACTTACCTTAGTGTTTGGTAAAACGAACATCTCAAACGTCACCGTGCTAAACGGCCCCCAAGAAGCTAGTCAACCTCACCAACTGACCAACCTTTGTCCCATATAAACCTCACTACCTAACGAACTTTTATCCCAACTTTTCCCAATACCTGCGAAATCCCACCCTTTCCAATCTGGCTATTGCCAAGATAAACAAGCCCGTCCCCTCTAGAAGATAGCAACCCCGAATCCTTGATTGCGAAATTCCCTTCTTGCAACTTGATCATTGCAACTTGTTTTCTGCCAGGAAAGATACTTTTATTCCGTGATTCTTGTTGATTCTTTTCCATTTTTTTATAAAAGGCCTAACTTAGTAGCCAGGGGTAGAAGAACATCTAGGAAAAGTCTAGTTGTCTTCGAGTGACCAAAAAATATAATATACGTGCCTTATGGTGGAATATTGGGCAGGCATCATGGCAGAATTTCTTGTCCACCCTTTGTGGAGACTACGACAGTTTCTTAACCAGATACCAGTGTGTCGCCACAGCTCGCATTAGGTATAGTGCTCGGGATTCGCCTAGGATAGCAGGCTTTTTGTGGGGGGGCTGCGCCTCTCACTCGCAACCGCAGTGGCCAGCTATGTGGTGGGAGAGTTTCTAAAGCCCGGTAAGTTACACCTGAACTTGAAACTCACGATAGCATCACTGACGGCAGTATTTGTGGTTTCCATCAGATGACGGTTTTGTAGTGTAGGCTGCCGGGGCTGTATTGGTTTATAGATGTAACTAGGTTTATTCTTCAGGCTGTCTTAGGTGTTTTCGTGGGCGGCTAGTGCAATATGTACTACGCTGCACACCAAGCATAAGGGCTCATGCAGCGTGAACATTCTGCGAGATTAGAGTGATCTCGGTAATATCGTAGGAGTAAAGGGCCTTGGAGCACTTGCCAGTCACTGGTTGGAAGTGCCTCGAGGGGTAATTTGGGCTAGCCTTCATTTTATCGTGAGACTCTCGAGTTCCCAAACAAAGCACACTAGGCAAATTAGGCAGCGGTTTACGTCGGTTGTGCTCTGTTGGGCTATTGGCTTGGCAGTCTCTGGCTGAGGGATAGAGGCGGTTAGGAATGCTGAGTTGTGTAATACTTGAGCTACCGTGTAGCTGTAACTTTTGTGATAGAGGAGGGAGGGAGGGAGGGATGGTTGATTATCGAAAGCAGAATACACCCGATAACATAATATTTTCGAGACGGGTACTGGCATATGATGTAGGTTAATGGGCACCACTGACGGTAGTTGGCGGGCGCCTGCCAGCTTGCGTAGTAGTAGTACCGATACAATAGAAGATGGTGTCGTGGAGACGAAGCTCGTCCGACACGGGAGGGCGCGGGTTGCTGACTTGGGATTTCTCTGCCCCGTCGCGGTTGGGTTTTTCTAGAGCTTTTGGGTTTGTGTTCTTTCTATTTGAGTCCCCCGTAGAGGATCACCTGGATCATATCATATGGTTCGTGCCACTGAGTGACGCGTTGTGGTAAGCACTGGTAAATAGATCACGAAAACAAGTGTGGTTCCGAAAACAGTTAATATCATAACATTATTATGACCTTAAGTACCTTTTCCCTTCCTTCCCGGATATGGACAACATACCCCGCTGTTTATAAAACAGAAGTGTGGTATTAAGCCACGATCAATAGCCGAGACACAAGTACTGCTCCCGACCAATCAGAAATGTTCATATATGATTTCTATGTACTCTCAAATATGGTTTCTTTCTCTTCTCAAAGGTTTCTTTCAGCTTTGAATGTCTTTTATATTCGTTACTGTTGGAACCTAATCCATGTTCTTTCATTGTTCCTATTGTTCCAATCAGGTCATTCCTTTGATAGTCTTTGTTTCTCTTTGTGGACGGATCGTGGTGGTAATGGCTGAACTCAACCACTGTACTATATAGCTGTTATGTCTTCCTTATTATCCAATTGAGCTGATTGCCGCAACGAGAGATCTTAACTACTTCTATTATCACTTCTTCGTCCAAGTTCCAATCACACAGTATAACAGGTTATGAGCCCGGGTCCGCACTATTGACCCTGGCCATTTTCCACCTCGGACTTCGTATACGCCGGTACTATCGTCGTTAGCACTGTCGCGCACCTGCCCTGTTGCTTCTCGGTTACTCAAGCCTAATATCAACTTATCACCACTTTCGCCTAAGCCGCCTATGATGAATTCAGCGTACACCTCATCTGCCACCCCAAATAATACTCTTGGAATGGGAGTATTCAAGTGCAAGTGGGGGGAAACAGCCAAGCTAACACAATCGAACTATCACCAATGGAAGCCGGATATGGAGCTCTTCCTAGGTGCGGAGGAAGCACTGTTGATTGTAATGGAGGCTGAGGAGTATCCCGAGGAGGGGGATGACGCCGAGGTTAGTTCATGGAACAAACGGATCGCTAAAGCTGCTGCGATGATCAATGCAGCCTGCCTTACTTCGATCAAACCTTATATCCGCCAGCTTACCGATGCGAGAAAAATGTGGAAAACCCTTGCCGAGAAGCTCGATACGACTGCCTCTCGTGCTGGCAGATGCAGCCTGCTCAGGCAGTTCCATGCCCTACGCCCAACATCAGTAGACAAATCGCCTTTCGGAGTCACCGAATACATAAATCAGCTTACCGAGTACAGTAACCGTTTGGAAGGTTCAGAGCAAGCGATTTCGGATGAAACCTTCATAGCACACCTGACAACAACCCTACCGGACACTTTTAAAAACATTGTCGACATCATCCTTCACCAGCCGGAGGAAGACCAAACATTAACCAAAGTTATATCCACATTAGTCGAATGGGAGCACTCTGAAGAAAGCCGCCGTACAGCATACGACCTCCATAAACCTGCAGTGAGTTCCATATCTATTCCAAGCGACCCATCGATCGCCAGTGCCCTCAATGCCAGAACGAGATATCGTTCCTCCTCAGGCCAACACCACCGCTTGTTTAATTCCCATGTCAGATCCGGTATTACAAGATCTCGGGGAAGTGTTGGCAGTTTTCAGATAAGAAATCAGAGATATGGGTCGAATAGAGGATGGGGGAGTAGTCGGAGCCGCAGCCAAAGTGCCTGCTGGTATTGTGGTAAGAGAGGCCACATTCAGAAGGATTGCTATAAGCGGAGAGATCAGCAGAATAAGATAAGTGATAAGGGGGGGTTCGGTGGAAATGGGAATCATACGAGGTCAGACCGCGGTTCAATCGCTCGTTCAGCTGATGGAACACCACATGCCGATCTTGCTGTAGTTCATGCCCTTACTGCAACTTCGAGCCGCAGGCTTCACACAAGTACTAGTTTTACCCAAGATGGACGATCACTCCATGTGTACTCTCAACAAGATTCCTTTGATACACAACTCCCGAACCAGTGCTGGATAATTGATTCTGGCGCCTCCCATCACCTTACCTCTGA
>Ga0307509_10000542_pt1 | contig 64573 bp, 60 predicted proteins | sample 10_EM_MG_FD_202245 | JGI IMG/M metagenome (GOLD analysis project Ga0307509, IMG submission 202245) | Populus trichocarpa ectomycorrhiza microbial communities from riparian zone in the Pacific Northwest, United States - 10_EM | ecosystem: Host-associated > Plants > Roots > Unclassified | place...
GAGTGTAGAGGAGGTATGACTCCACCCCCTAGAGCGAACTCATAACGGGGGGTGGAGTTTGGAAAGTGGTGATAATCCCGTGGTGTTGAGATTTCAATCGCCGGGTGTGTAGAGGAGACGGAGGATGAAAACCTTCTTCATAGTTAATAATAATTATATGCCCGGGTTTTTTTTAAAATCTACACTTGGGCTATTATTTCTAAGATGAGAAAAATGAGTTTGAAGTCTGGCAACCACAAAAAACAATTTTCCATAAATGAGGTTTTAACTTTCACTCAACTTTAATTGATAATTGCTTCATGAAAAAAATGTTTAAAAATATTTTATATTTACAAAAAAATAGTAAATCATCTAGCAAATCATTTGATATATTATTTAAACTGCTGCTATAAAGCTATATAATTCTGTAGTGGGTTTTCTTCTTAATTTGCACAATCATGTGACTCAAGTACTTAAATAATAGGATTACTTTAATAATGTATTGTTCTATCTATAATAATTCTTTGTTTTTACATTATAATACTGTTTTATGTTGTCATCTCTGCAACCAATGTATATAAAAAAAATAGAACATCTTTAACAGTGAATATCACAATAAATATTTATGTAATTGAGTTGGTTTTTAGTGCAATAGATAGCCAAGAAGTAGAAGATACTTTTAGTGGGAAAAAAACACATTTTGACATTTTTCACATTTTTGGCTCTAGAAGATGTAATTCAGAAGATATAAGGCTTATGAATATTTTCTGTGCTTATGGATATATACTCTAGGTAATGCTGAAGGTTTCTAGCCCAAAAAGAATTCTTTGAGATTGAGTGCCCAAGTGTAGGTTTTAAAAAAAACGAGTTCCTATAGTAGAACTTAATTAAGTATAAAATAAAATAAAAATAGCAAAACAGTTTTTCATAGTAAATTAAATAGCTTAAATAGTAGAGGAGAAAATATATATAATTGACTTAAATAATTTTGAAAGAATTATTATTATAATATGAACGCATTTTTTTTAAAACCTACAGTGGGGCACTCAATCTCAAAGAATTCTTTTTGGGCTAGAAACCTTCAGCATTACCTAGAGTATATATCCATAAGCACAAAAAATATTCATGAGCCTTATATCTTCTAAATTACATCTTCTAGAGCCAAAAATGTGAAAAATGTCAAAATGTGTTTTTTTTCCACTAAAAGTATCTTCTACTTCTTGGCTATCTATTGCACAAAAAACCAACTTAATTAGATAAATATTTATTGTGATATTCACTGTTAAAGATCTTCTATTTTTTTTTATATACATTGGTTGCAGAGATGACAACATAAAACAGTATTATAATGTAAAAACAAAGAATTATTATAGATAGAACAATACATTATTAAAGTAGCATAATCCTGTTATTTAAGTACTTGAGTCACATGATTGTGCAAATTAAGAAGAAAACCCACTACAGAATTATATAGCTTTATAGCAGCAGTTTAAATAATATACCAAATGATTTGCTGGATGATTTACTATTTTTCTGTAAATATAAAATATTTTTAAACATTTTTTTCATGAAGCAATTATCAATTAAAGTTGAGTGAAAGTTAAAACCTCATTTATGGAAAATTGTTTTTTGTGGTTGCCAGACTTCAAACTCATTTTTCTCGTCTTGGCAATAATAGCCCAAGTGTATGTTTTAAAAAACACACTGTTATATAAACAAATAATTGTCTTAATATATATTTTATTAAGGGTAATTACTTCACTTTTGCCCTAATCTATCTTTCAGTAGATTTTATCTTTTTATATTTTAGAATTATAAACTTGTTGCCAAACACTTATGTATTTATTCAGTACTATATATTTTTATTGGCACATATGCCATTTTCAACTTTCATTGTCATATATTTTTATTGATACATGCCGAGCAAGGCCTTATTAACTATTTTATTATCTACCATTTGTTGATTGTTGATCATTGAGGGTTGACCAAAGAGAGTTGATCATCGACGATTGTGCTGGCTGTGCTCCCGGGTTGCAACGGCCGAACTCCGTTCTACCCCACTACCGGTACCCCACCCATGAGTACAGTACAGAAATTGCGCAGTCTCAATTAAACATGTCTCAAAAATCACCCAACACTTCTGTCGAGTGGCTGTGCATCCTCCTGTAGGATCTAGTGTGTATTCGCTCACTTCTCAATCTTTTTCAACCTTTTTTCTGAGTAGGAAATTTTCTACTATATACCACAAGGTCCATTTATCTAAGGCCCTATGGTGCCTATCCCGGCTGTTCTAGTAGGGGCACGAAAAGGGGAAAGGAAAAAAAATATTCACTACTTGTCACTCCAGTCTTCGCCGGACACTTCCAACAAAAGCCCCCCTGCCTTTGGGGTGATACACTTAGGTAGAAAAGATGCTTTAAGGATTCCTAAGAATTGAATTGCCGAGGTTTGGTAGGTGCGAATACTGAGGAGCTAAGAGTATTGGAAGACCTTCACCCCTAAGTTTAGTAGCCGCTTGGCTCCACGAGGTGTGCCCATTCAATCCAGATATACCCAACCAACACAGTACAATACAGAATCATACTCGGATCCGGTAATGCTCTGTTATCTCGGTCCATCGAGTATTACCAACCGCTCGCAAAGCTAGTTATAATCCATTTCTTAAGCGCCGAACACCTCCAACTCTACCGCTACCACATTGACATCTCCCCAGCGGCACGATCCACTTTAGGAATCCCAACCAACCAAACCTACGCTATATCGTTCCTCCCTGTTTTGCCCCCTTCGATAAACCCCAGTCTTTTTCCTTTTTTCCTTTTTTCCCCTTTTGTTTTCGGACCTGCTGAGCAACAACTCACCTTCCTCACTATCTTCCGCCACCTTTTTCCAAAAGAAGGAAATTTTGGACTACATAGCACACAATTCGTAATTATTTAACCTCGCTGGCAAAGTTCAAGGACACGTTTTCCCAACCTTCTCCGGCATAATTCGAATAACTTTTCCTGTCCCCGCCCCCATAAAAAAACCCACAAAAGACGAGTTCAAGGACTGCGCAAGCGTAATTTATCAATGGTTCATAGAGGACCATCACGGTTTCTCCATGCTGTGCTAGACCGGTTCTATGAATCAGACTGCATCTTCGCGTCGCATGGCATTTTTTATATATATCTTGCTGAGAAGTGCCCCATCTAGCGGGGGCAGTGGGGTGTTCAAGTATTCGAGTACTCGAGTACAGTACAGTACAGATCGACTGGAATTTGAGCTGGATGTTGCGCAGTATATTCGGAGAATCAATTTTTGTTTAGATATTGTTATACGGATAAGAAGTTCCCTGAATACCGCACTAGCTCTGCCAGAAGCAAGTGCCAGGGCAAGCTTCATTGGGTCTAACGAGCATTCAGCCAACATTTTCCTCTTTGGTACCCGGATCCAGGAAATCTCTTTCCTCATTCTGGCTTCCTCGCCCTTTTGATGCGAAGCCCAACATGATTGAATTGTGATCCAGTACCCAGCGACAAAGCCCTTGCATCCTCTTCCCCAATTGTTTCAGGAAATGACAGGTACCGCTGCTCTTTCCAATATTCTCCAGCAGATCTTCCCCGACGAATAAAAGCTGACGGAGTGGGGCCGTCTCGGGCTCGGAACATTTGCCCAACAGCTTCTGAATTTTCTTGAGTTCACCTAGACGCCCCAAGGATATATAAACACCAGAGATGTTCAGAATGTCAGGGGTGTATCATATGGGGGTGGGGGCCATTTTCATAACCATAAAACAGCTAGGGGTTTATGCTTTGCAATCATAAGCATTTGATAAGCAGGAGATGCTTGGTGTCAGCGTTTTTCTAGTGAATACGCCTTGGTGGTAAACCTATTCGTATCGTACCACAGTAACAAACGCCAATTCTGTTTTAAACCACGGAGAATCTCTCATTAAACATCTAAGGAGTAAAAAATACCTCTGGTGAAGTTTGCCAGCAACATGTGAAGAGACACACTACCCGCCTATTAAAATGCCGAAATTGGGCTTTCACTAGGATAAGTATTAGTTCCCAAGTTTATATTTCATGAAATACCTAGCTGGCGCAGTGGTTAATACTCCTGTTGCAATTAGCGGGAGCCCAGGAGTTCAATCCATGCTGACAATCAGTTATTATTGAACGATCCGTCATGTAGGGCAGGAGAATTAAAAAATCCTGCGCTATGGGGACTGGGAGATTGGAGAACTTGGCCTTCCTCAATAGGGCTGTGGGGTTTAACAATCCTGCTACGAGGTGGTAGAATCCGACTCTAGACCTTAAAGGTTGGCGATCGGCGGGTAGCAGAAGCGAATGGGACTTGGTTGTAAAAAATAAAAACAATAGAAAATAGAAAATAGAAATAAAAAATAGAAATAACAATAATAAAAATATAAATATAAAAATATTATTATTTGCTTCTTTTGCCTTGGGAGGCTGCTCCTAAAGGCTATATAGCATTTTAATCGTTTTCGCTCTGGTAAGATACTCCCTTTCTATTTATTGCGTTGTATAAATAGCCTTTTTTCTAATAAGATCGGGCAGTATGATATCTAAAATGCCTGCATACAACAAGTGCGCTATCATGCAAGTATCCTAAATATTTTTTTTCACTCCCTAATTGGGACTTGACCTTTAACAACCCCACCTTCCTCCCCCTTTCCTTCTACCTAAAAAGAAGGAATCGGTGCTCAATCCACCTAAAGCAGAAATTCAATCACTCCTATACACTACCCTCTCTACTACTACCCCGCGCTCGGGCAGCACCACCCCTCCCATACCCCTCCTCCTCCAAAACCCTCATCCTCGCACGGACAGCATGTAGCACTTGCGTCAAAGACCCAGCAATAACCGCAACCATGGAATAAATCTCCTGACGGTCAGCCATTGTGGTCTCCGGATCTGCCAGGGTAGTCGTCCACAGCTCCAGTAGTTCGCGGAGACCATCCTCTTGGTATATCCTAAGGACTTGCTGGAAGTATTGGATGTCTTCTGAGAATGGTGACGGGTCAGAAGGAGTATTTGTTTCGAGTGGCATTTTTGCTTGTTGTGTGTTTGGGGAGTTGGGAATTTGTGTGGTTCTGTTGTGGATTTTGTCAGTTCGGGAGTTTCGTGCGGTTATGGGATGGAAGTTGATATTGGGAAAAGATTTCAGGTATTTCACTAGTTGAGAGTGGGGGTTGAAAGCATGGTTCTTAGTAATATGTCTCTATTTGATGTATTTGGTTTGAATTATCTTTTAGTGTCTCGGTTCGGCATTAGAAGGTGCATGGTATCATACTTGCGTCTAATATGGTGTATATGAGAATGAGACAGGGATCTTTCTGCAGGCAAGGAAGGTGTGAAAAAATAGCGCTGTTTTCGGATACTTACTTCCAGGCACGGGTACACATGATATCCGGAAATGTCTCGGTGTATTCAGTTGCGCTTGCTATGGCTTGTATAGAAAATATTATGGAACCGGTATAGGAAATCTACCCGAAATTTTATCTCTACACCTGCCTCTTCCTCCCTTTACCAGAAAGGGCGATAGACTAGTTTTAGGCTCCGGAGGACCATCATCGAATATCACTCGATCCAGAATTCTGCTCCATACTGAAACCCTCTCCGAGGGGAGGTAATGATCGACAAGGAGGGTTTGTTGCCAATCACCGGTGCTCTCCCTAGGACAATGCCTACATCCCCATCTGTTAGAGCATGCGAGAAGAATGTCAGAGGATTCACCGGACTCAAGGACTCGGTGAAGGATGAGAAGTGAGGGGTCGAAGGTACACAAAAGAGGGGAAGCAAAGAGGGGTATGAAGAGTAAGGAAATGTATTGAGACAGTACAGAAATGGCGTGATTATGTTCGATACACTCAGGGAAGAGTTGCCATTGATTTCTGTATTTAAGGATGACCCTTCAGCCAGAATTGCAGAAAGTAGAGGCCACCGAATTGCAACTCTGCCTCTGATATACTCGCTTCACCTCTCCGTATCCTTCTCAACAAACACTGCACATTTCCATTGAAGATTGTGTCAGGTTTTAGGCAGAAGGTTGGAGTATCTCAAGTAAACACGTGGAGTTTCTATTAAGCGGTGAAAGAGTCTGTCGTTTCCTCCCTTGAATGTTGAGAAAAGAAAGCAAAAAGAGAAATGTAAAAGAAAGGGAAGGAAGTCCACCGTGAGGACAAGAAGGAAAGCAAGCAGAGTGCCGGCATTCCTAACACCAAATGGCGCTTTTTTTTTTAATTTTTTTATCTATACCCGAGGATCCTAAAACAAAATTTTGGTAAAGGATAAACTGGCAAACGCAACTCTGACAATGGTAGAATACGAAGAAAAAATTTTCAACTTGTGTTCGATGATAAACAGATTGGTGAGACATTCCCACCTTAGAATGCCCGACCTCCTTTTAGCGGCTAGATGGTTATATACACTCCCAGTCCAGAAGGGAAGGTGTTTGGTATGAGGTTCCCGGAGAATGAAAAGCGTCATACCCCCCATAGGTGCTGGCACTTAGCTTTGGAGTAGCCACTCTGTCATATAATACCCCAAGGTGGGCGCTCTTTGTCATGGTAAGGTATTATAGCAAGTTTGTGGTGCAAGAGTGGCAGAGGTATAGTATAGTAATTGACATTATTTGATCGGATGGAATTTGGGGAACGGATTATCCCCGAGGAAGCGGATTATATGTTTATTTGTTGACAGCTACAGTTTGGTGTCCGAATCGCGTGCCACGGGCCATGAGCAATAACAAGATCCTTGACGGCTATGCAGATGCACGCCCTGTTCAAAACAACGTCCTTCAAAGTTTTTTATCTCTGCCAGTGTTCCTTTCAGCTACCTTTGTTTCTGTGAACTTTTTTTTGTGCCGGTGGATAATGAAGGGATAGGACCGGAAGCAAAACACAACTGATTATTCCCCATTCTGTTTAACTATCGAGTATAGCGAAACAGGTATACGAAATCATTTCCATATCAAATCAATTCAAAGCAACGACTAAAACACAAAACTCAAGAACACACGATGCATACACAATTTGACTACGTTGCACCCTGAGCCCTCGAAACAAAAACCACCAAGGCGCGATCCTCAACCGAATATCACTCGATGATTCTCCGGATCAACCAAGCACTCCCTTCATGATCCACCAGCTCGTAATCCCCGTGAACGTTCCTCACATGAACAACTAAATTGTCATACCTCTTAATCCCCTTTCCGCCAACAATTTCGCATCCGGGAACTGGACAGTCAATCCGCTGGCCAAGGTGTACCAACTCATAATGTCGGTTGAGCGCCTGCTTTGTTCTGAATGGGGTTGGCCGGATACAATCTGGCGCGTTACAAGCGAAGGAGCGAGGAGAGCAAGTGTGGGGACCCCTTCTCTGGGTTAGTTGATGTGGTGGATAAGCGCACAGGCACAGCGGAAGGGGATGCGAACCTGTTTCCAGAACATCTGGATGATCCACAAAAGACCATAGCCACATGAGGTGTCAGGGTGGCGGAAATATTAATAGGGCAGTAGGCGAGGGCACTGTTCATAGAGCCGCTGGCTTGGTTCACAGACATCACGTGGCCAAGCGGTGGGCCAAGAACGGAGTAGGAACCGTCATCAAGTGGATAAAGCGGAAGTGGCCCAAGCTCTGCAGGAAGCGGGTGTGCAACCCCGGCAGCATCTGTTGAAACAATCTGGAATTCGGATCGGAGATGACTTTCCTAGAACGCGCGTAGGGCAACATATCAGAAAAAAAAAAAAAAACTTACGGCGGGGTCCATTTCTTTTAATATAAAGTGCAGATAATTTGCCAAGAAATCAGCAAAATTCTCGAAGAGGGGGACGAGTGGAATGGCGTGTATTTGAAATTTTCTCAGCGAAAATCGCACTTTCCAAAAATACACGCGAGAGCCTGATATCTGTGCAGTGACTCTTCGCCACCAATCATTCACCATAAAAACGAGCCTGAGGCAGGGATCCTCTGAGAACCTTGTGATACATACAACCAGTAGAACTGCTGATATTACTGATAACTTACCTACCGAGGACGGCGAGTGAGTGGCCATTTTCTTGTCTCAGAAGAAAGCCTGCAGCTCTCCTGCGTGGTTCGGGCGCCCGCGGCTAATGGTACTCGAGTAAGCGAGGCGAACTAGTTCTCATTGGCTCCTTGGCCATTTAGCATATTAATGAGAAAACAAACTTTTATGATGTTCCCGGAGTCTGAATTTTGTTCTTGCGTTCGCCTTGCTTGCTTCCTCCTCCAAAAGAATCGCTTGGATTCGCAATTTCTATTCTTTCTTTATTCGATAAATTCCACCAAATTCTAACTCATCGAACCCTCTTTCATCTCACCTAAGCTCTCCCCCTAGTCTAGTACTCGAGTAACTTGGTCTACAGGGGGAAGCGTAACATGGGTAAGTTCGGGTAAATGGGGTGGTCAGTGAATGACGTGTTTAAGAGGCGGGGGTATAGCAGAGTTTAGAAAAGTGAGGGAGGAAAACCAATGTCACTCATCAGAAAATCATGCAAACCTTGTGACCATGCCCACGCATGGACTCCAGCCTGCCACCCGGATTATCTATATCCCTTCATTTTTCCTTACCTTACTTAGCGTTAAATGAGCCGTAGGGCACGTAACAAATGGATCGAGGGTGGGGGGGACAAAATATCTGTAGAAAGATTTAGCTCTTAACCAACTGCGATGCGCCTTGTAGCTTTATCGGTGGCACACCTAGTCAAAATGGTACAGGGCTTTTCGCTCAATCAATGTCTACAGGTTTAGCCCCGGAATTCTATATCAAGGAAATTATAGGCATAAAGAAGGACTTATCTTTCTCAGTGTGCACACCCGAGAAGCTGGAGTTTGTTATGTAGCCTCGCTAAAGCTAGCACCCTCCTGGCGGAAGTATCCGGACATATTGCGCGGGGGATAAAAGCCAAGGCGAAATATCTTTCAAAGATTTTTGGATATCCGTGAGACCCCCTTACCTCCCCCCCTGCGAACATCTGGGTACTTGCTGCCTGGGGCAGAGCCACACTCATCCAGGTTCTCCCCCACCTCGCCGCCAAGTTAAGCACAACGAAACCCATGGCCAGAATAGGTAAACCGCCCGGTCCCTCAGCGAGGCGGTACCCTCAGCGAGGCGCGCCATGACTTGGCATTTCTAAACTAGCTAGTAGACTTAAGATAATTAGTAAGACAAATTGCATCACTGAATTGAAAGTAAAGGTGAAAGAACCAATCAAAAAAGTGAAGCTCTGTCATACCTTATATACAAATTATAGCTTCAAAAGACACAATCCCTACTCGAGTATGAGAACAAATTGCCATCAAGATGGCAGCTACCCAAACAGCTTCAAGTCTTACAGTTGTGACGGCGATGGTAATTGCAGCTCCAAGCACAGTTATCCATCACCGGTGAGGGAGAAAAAATGGTGAGGAGGAGAGAGAACGGAGGCAAAAGCTCTTGCCTGAGGAGGAGAGAGTCATGATAGAGAGGTGTTATTTTCGCTGCCGGCTGGGTTTCCCACCAACCATCTGGTAGTTGCGTGAAATAGCAACTTCTGTAGTACAGAAGAGAAGCCGGGATGAGAAACTGGAACAGAGGTGGGAGAAGGCTTTTAATAAAAGGCATCCAGAGGTGAAGAAACGTTTTAGTAAGCAGATCGATTTTATTCGCAATATCCGGGGAAATGATATTGACTTAATGAATCATTTCTTTAATAAGATATTATATATTATTCCCATACTTTTTAATTTATTGTTTATTTTATTTATTTATTTATTTATTATATTGTTTATTTATTTATCCTTCTTCTTTATTTGTTTATTTGATTAATTAATCTATATTTATTTTGATGTAATTTTTCTTTTACCTTTTAATATTAATATAAGTTTATATGTTTGAATATGCTTGTTTAAATTATGAATATATATTGACTAGATTTTTATAGTTAGAATCAATTGTACAAGAGTATGGGATAAAGCCTGAAAATACTACAATATTGATGAAGTAGGATTTTTATTAGGCTTGGGTCAGTCAGAGAGAGTTTTGGAGGTTATCAGAAAACCTCGTCAGAGCGGAGAATTGAAGTATCGTGCACAGAGTTAGTTTTTTTTTGTTTTTAATTTATAAATTATAATATGTATAAATGCAAATATGTATCTAAATGGTAGCCGTGAATTTGTTACAGTGATTGAAGGTGTCTATGCTGATGGGACAGCATTAAAGCCAACAATTATATTGAAGGCAGAAGAGTTTAGTGCTAAGGGGTTTCAAAAGTTCACAGGGGTTCCAGAAGATATCTTATTTGGCCAGTCACATAATAGGTGGACCGATAAGAAAATGGCAATAAAGTATTTGAAACGAAACTTTGGAAGGGAGAGGACTACAGCACAGAAAGCAGGAGATGAATTTCGACTTCTACTTTTTGATAGATACAGCAGCCATGTCAACATGAACTTTCTAGATTTCTGTATTACAGAAAAGATTATTCGCTATTGCTTGCCTCCACGTACCACTCATCAATTACAACTACTCGACATTTCCATCTCTCTTCCGTACAAACACTGTTACCAAAAGGAACTCACATGCTGCTTTGAAAAACATGAGTATGGTGTTCCCAAAGAGAATTTTATGAAATTCTCATGATAGCTCGCCATGCATCCTTCACCCCAAGCAATATTCAAAGCGGATTCAGAAACATAAGACTTGTTCCTGTAAACAGGAAAATTCTCATTTCCAAGATCCAAGCCTTGCCGCTCAGATCACCTATCTACAATCCAACAGAGACAAACACTAGCCATGCTGCTTCCAATCCCAATCCAGTAAACCCTGAACCTTTGAATACCTTCTCAGTTGAAGAAATCAATAGCCTGTAGGTACTGCAAAACAGACTCGAAATTGAGCGACAGGAGCTCGTGACCCTTGCATTATTGTCTAGAAATAATTTGACTGACTGGGGACAGAAGAAAATCATTAGCAATCTAGCTATTAGCGCAAATAGGGGACTCACTGAAGTTGAAGAGAAGGAACGCCAGATTCGAAACATTAAACAACAGTTAGCCGAAATCCAAAAGAAGAGAACCAGAAAGCAAACTCAAATACCAACTGGTGGAAAAGCCCGGATCCATTGAGTAGATATTGAACATTTTTTTGAATACTGGTCGGCTGAAGAACGTAACGCTCTGCAGAAGAAATATGATTGAGCAATAAAGTTAGTTACCCTTTGAAGTAAGAAGTTAGATGAATGTACACAAAAGAGAAAAGAGACAGAAAAGTTGCAAGAGGAGGGCAAGTTACCAAAGCGGCGGAAAACAAGTACTACCCTTTTGGAGGAGGAAAGCCATCTCAGGCATCAGATATTTGAAGCAAATCAGAAGGTGGAGAAACTTGAAAGACACCGTCAAGATTTGGCGTTTGATGCTGAAGGAAGTGAAAATTCGGATGGAAGTCTAGAAGAGGAGGTTGGAAATGAGTTTAATAAAGAATTAGAAGAAAATTTAGGCAGGGGCAGATCAAGCCCCTGCTCCCAAAGAGGACTCTATCAGTCTGTCACTTAGTTTGTAGTTAGAACCTCCCAAGTAGATTGACTCCTCCGGAGGTGGTTGAGTTGTTGGTTGTATGTTAGCTTGGTTGTTGTGTGCAGAGTAGAGGGGGGAAAACAATTTAGTCGGCTCAGATTGTGCCAAGCCATGTCAAGCCATGCCGCGCCTCGCTGAGGGCCCGGGCGGTCTAAATCTCGCCAATTAATGAGTGCTATCGCTCTTAAGCTCTCGCACGCTCTCCCGCCTATTAACTTAGGGCCCAAGACACCGGATAGCAAAAACTGTCCGCTGATCTTTAGGAACTCAGATCTTAAAACTGCCGTTTTGTGAGCTTGACGATGACGTACGGTAGCACCTGATGGTTCATGAAAGCTCCATCCGTTATCGGGTCCAATGTGTTGTGCGTTGACAATATCAACCAAACAACGAACGAAGGTTCATGACTTCCGCCTTGGCTACAACCTCCTCCATACATCAAACCACCACAACACCAACCAGCAAAAATAATCAGAGAAAAATTTGGACACACAGCGGTGCTTAGCATACAATCCATTAGTGTTAATATAAAAGACTAAGGCAATTGCGATGTATTAGGGCCCAATTACATATAGACGGCCGTCTAGTGGCTCGAGAGGCTACCAATATTTAATGGGGCGCTTGGCTGCCAGAGTTGTGTGGAAGCGTACCGGAAAGCACCTGTAGGTGGTTTTTATCATACCTACTGTACTCGGGCGCAAATTAAAGATCCGGAATAAGTGACAAACAAAATGTATGGTTTCAACATAGATATGAAAGTCTCTCTTTCCTGACCTTTAATTTGCGCCCGAGTGCAATAGCGTGCGGTCTGGTCTTTAGTGGAATTTGCCAACCCACCTCTAAGGCAACATCACTTTTTGATAATCTAGCAACAAGAATTTAGGACTGTAAAAAAATGGGTAAACACTTCTGCGCCGTCTGTTGCAAGACAATCCCGGTGGAGCCGCTTGGTTTTATCTCCTAAAGCTAAGAACTGGGCAGTTAGGCAAAAGGTCCCTCACTTAAGTGGTAATGATTTCATGGGAGGGTTTGTTGTGCCCGGCTGGATGGAAGAAGTGTGTTGCTGCACGTGCCGCGGTGTTCGGTTAATTGTGTCAGCGAAAAATATGCCGTTTACCCCCACGCCAGAGGAACTGTACAATACTTCTTTTCCGTGTCCCTACTATTCTTTTGATCGGTGTTTCGTCAACTGAGGTGCCTAGGAATGCGACATTATTAGCGGGGAGCTAAGAGAAACTGACTCCTACGCTCATGAATGACGGGGTCGTTTTTTTGCTGCCGCTTCTGCTATTTTTTATCCAAAAAGGACCACTGAAAATAACTGTAGTCACTTAGCTCCACTCCACCCCACGGCTCTACGATTACAACTGATCCCGTTCCCGGCTGCCAGAGGTTATTTCTGCCACTTGTGTTGCATTATATCATGCTGCGATAGGTTGTTTGGAATGAACTAAGGTCTTTTAGGCACACGATGATTCAACAGAACCGATGGCTATGGTTTAGGCTAACAATTTCCGAAGCCTAATTGGAAAATGACAAATTTTGTGGGGCAAACAATGGGCTATCGATTTATTCACTTCCGTATAGGATCAATAGAGTGCGCAAGATAACAGATTCGTATCTAGCGAATGAAGAAAGAAGACAATGGGAATGAGCGTTATCATGAAGAGAAACATGGACAATAGGGTTTCTTATAGAAATAGAGTCGACGAAAGTCAGAGAGACAGAAAAGGAAAGACGGAAAGGAAACGTAGGAAATCCTCCACTGTCTCGCATCTTAAAACAATACCGATACTAATCGCGTGTCATAGTTGATAACCAGTGATATAAAAGTCAAACCCGCAAAAGAGTTTTCAAAACACCCGATGGTTCCGATGAGGGAGAGAAACACTAGGGCCAGCCATAGTCAGCTTCAACAGAAAAAAATCTCTAACTCATTCCTTGCAAACAACCCTCTGATAAAACCTGCCTGCAATTTTTAATTTTTCAAATCACCATTTGAGGCGAACTCTCTGGAGGAAGGAAAGGTCATAGCGGGGGATCTTCGATTCGTACTTTAGATATTTGTAAAAATTACCATTTGGGAACGCTACAAAGCCAAACAACATCTCGAAAACTTAGGTGTATATACTGTCCTGTACCTTAAATGCCGGGAGAACATGCCTAGTACGTTATCATGCCAACGGACTAAATAATCTCCCTCCATTCTTTGATCGGGGCTAGGCCTTTAAAACTCCACCTTCCTCTCCCTTTCCTACTATGATACCTTTAAGGAAGAAGGAATAAGTTCCCAATCCACCAATAGCCAAAATTCAATCACTCCTATACACTACTCCTCTCTACCGCGACCCCGCGCTGGGGCCGGGCCACCCCTCCCATATCCCTCCTCCTCCAAAACCCTCCTCCTCGCCCGGACAGCCTGTAACACTTCCGCCAAAGACCCAGAAATAGCCGCAACCATGGAATGAATCTCCTGGCGGTCAGCCATTGTGGTCTCCGGATCTGCCAGGGTAGTCGTCCACAACTCTAGCAGTTCGCGGAGACCCTCCTCTTGGTATATCCTGAGGACTTCCTGGAAGTATTGGATGTCTTCTCGGGATAGTGGCGGGTCAGAATGAGTATTTGCTTCGAGTGGCATTTTGCCTGTGTGTTTGGGTAGTTGGAAATTTGTGATAGCGACACTCTGATGGCAGCTCGCTCGCAACCCAATGATGACTGGGGTAGCGTAGGTAACGGCCCGAAGCACGGAGAAAAGCACGTGGGTGGTGGTTCTGGTATGTTATGATAACGATGTGGATGTTCGATGTACTATCCAGGAAGCTCTCTACTGGTAGCTCAGACTAGGTACAGAAGAGAGCGCTCAAACAGACAAAACAGGAAAAAACCCACACAACGGGAAAAGCCCCCAAGTGGCGGTCACGACCCTAAACCGGCCGTACCCCAAACTAACTATCACACCTAACAACTATGGGATTCCAGCTATCAATTTGTGTAGTTCTGTTGTAGATTTTGTGAGTTTGGGCGTTTCGTGCGGTTGAGGGATGGAAGTTGATCTTGGGAAAAGATTTCAGGTATTTCACGGGGTTGAAAGGGTTGAAAGCATGGTTCTTAGTAAGATGCTCTATTTGATGTATTAGGTTTGAATTATCTTTTATTGTCTCGGTTCGACATTAGTAGGTGTATGGTACTTGCATCTGATATGGAGTATATGAGAATGAGACAGAGATCTTTCTGCGGGCGAGGTAGGTGTGATACAATCGCCGTGTTTTCGGATACGTACAGTATTTCCAGGCACGGGTACACATGATATCCGAACAGGTCTCGGCGTATCCAGTTGCGCTTGCGGCGGCTTGAATAGAAAATATTATGGAACCGGTACCGGACATCTATGATACCCGATATTTAATCTCTACGGCTGGCTCTTCCTCCCTTTACCAGAAAGGCCAATAGACTGGTTTCCGGTCCCTATGCACCATCATCGAATATCACTCGATCCAGAATTCTCTTCCCTATTGAAACCCTCCCTGAGGGGAGATAAGGAGGGTTTGTTCTTAATCACCGGCGCTCTCCCTAAGACAACGCCTACATCCCCATCCGTTAGAACATGTGAGATGTATGCCAGAGGATTCACTGGAGTCAGGGAGTTGGTGAAGCATGCGAAGTGAGGAGTCGAAGGTACACCAAAGCGGGGAAGCAAAAAGGGTTATAAAAGGTAAGGAAGTGCGGTGAAAAAGTGCAAAAGTGGGGTGTTTATGATCAAGGGACTCCCGGGAGAGTTGGCATTGATTTCTGTATTTAAAGATGGCCCTTCGGCCAGAATTGTAGAAAGTACAGGTCACCGAATCGCAACTCCGTTTTTGATATACTCGCTTCATCTCTCCATATGCTTCTCATTCAAACACTGCACATTTCCGTTGAAAGCTTTGCCAGGTTTTAGGCAGTAGAGTGGAGTAGCTCAAGTAGACACACGGAGTTTGTATCAAGCGGTGAAAGAGTTTGTAGTTCCCTCCCTTGACAGTGGAGAAAAGAAAGCAAAAAGAGAAATGTGAAGAGCCGGAAGGAAGTCTAACGTGACGACAAGGAGGAAAAAAAGCAGAGTGCGGGCATTTCCGACACCAAATAGCGCTATTTTAAACATTATCTATACCCGAGTATCCTTAAACCCACTATTGATAAACGATACATTAGCTAGCGTAACTGACATCGATAGAATACAAAGAAAATATCTTCAAGTCGTGTTTGATGATAAAAAGATTGGTGGGACATTCCCATCTTAGAATGCCGACCTCCTTTTAGCGGATAGACTGATGGTGCTATACACCCTCAGTCCAGAAGGGAAGGTGCTTGGTATGAGGTTCCGGAAAAATTAAAAGCGTCATACACCGATAAGTGCTGGCATTTAGCTCGGGAGTAGCCACATCTCAATGTGGGAGCTCTTGACATGGTGCTGTATTATGGCAAGTTTGTGGTGCAAGAGTGGCAGAGGTATAGTAATTGACATTATTTGATCAGATGGCATTAGGGGAACCGGCTTTCCCCAAGGAAGCTAATTGTATGTGTATTTGTTGACAGCTACAGTTTGGTGTCCGAACAAGGTGTTATGGGTCAGGAGCAATAATACGATTCTTGACGGCGATGTACATGCACACCCTGTTCAAAACAACGTCCTTCAAACCTTTGTCTCTCTGCCAGTGTTCCTTTCAACTACCTTTGTTTCTGTGAGCTGGTATTTTTTTGGGCCGGTAGACAATGAAAGGATAGGGCCGGAAGCAAAACGCGACTGATTATTCCCCATTCTGCTTAACTACCGGGCATAGCGAAACAGGAATACGAAATCATTTCCATATCAAATCAAAGCATAACAACGACTAAAACACAAAACTCAAGAACACATGATGCGCACACAATTTAACTACGTCGCACACTGAACCCTCGAAGCAAAAACCCCCAAGGCGCGATCCTCAACGGAATATTACTCGATGATTCTCCGGATCAACCAAGTACTCTCTTCATGATCCACCAGCTGGTAATCCCCGTGAACGTTCCTCACATGAACAACTAGATTGTCATACCTCTTAATCCCCTTTCCGCCAACATTTTCACATCCGGGAACTGGACAGTCAATCCGCTGGCCAAGGTGTACCAACTCATAATGTCGGTTGAGCGCCTGCTTCGTTCTGAACGGGGTTGGGCGCACACAATCTGGTGCGTTACAAGCGAAGGAGCGAGGAGAGCAAGTGTGGGGACCCCTTGTCCGGGTTAGTTCATGTAGTGGGTATAAGCTCACAGGCACAACGGAAGGGGATGCGAACCTGTTTCCTGAACATCTGGATGATCCACAAAAGACCATATCCCCATGAGGCGTTAGGGTGGAGGAAATATTAATAGGGCTGCAGGCGAGGGCATTGTTGGTAGAGCCGCTGGCTTGGTTTACAGATATCGCGTGGTCAAGCGGTGGGCCAAGAACGGAATAGAAACCGTCATCATCTCGATAAAGAGGAAGTGGTCCAAGCTCTGCAGGAAGCGGATGTGCCACCCCGGTCGCATTGGTGGAAACAAGCTGGAGCTCCGATTGTTCTTCACTTTGTGCGAACCTTCGTCAGAAACGAAAAAAAAAAAACTTACGGAGGGTGCATTTCTTTCAACGTAAAGTGCAGATAATTTGCCAAGAAATCAGCAAAATTCTACAAGAGGGGGACGGGGGGAATGGCCTCTATTTGACATTTGCTCTAGGAAAATTGCACTTTCCCAAAATATATGCGAGAGCCTGATATCTATGCAGTGACTCCTCGCCACCAATCATTCACCATAAAAACGAGCCTGAGGCAGGGATCTGCTGAGAGCCTTGTGATACATACCAACCAGCCGAACTGCTGATATTACTGATAACTTAGCAACCTGAGACGGCGATTGAGTGGCCATTTTCTTGTCTCAGGAGAAAGCCTGCAGCTCTCCTGCGTGGTTCGGGCGCCCGCGGCTAAGGGTAAGCGAGGCGAACTAGCTCTCATTGGCTCCTAGGCCATTCAACCTATTAATGAGAAAGCGAGATTTTATGATGTTCCCGGAGTCTGAATTTTTTTTTGCGTTTGCCTGGCTTGTTTCCTCCTCCAAAAAAATCGCTAGGATTGGCAGTTTCTATTTTTCCATTAGCTAAATTCTACCAAATTCTGACCCATCAAACCCTCTTTCACCTTACCTGTGCTCTCCCCCTAGTCTAGTACTCGAGTACTCGAGTAGCTTGGTCTACAGGGGGAAGCGTAACACCACGGGTAAGTTTGGATAAATGGGGTGGTGAGTGAATAACATGTTCAAGAGGCGGCGGATGGCAGAGTTTAGGAAAGTGGGGGAGGAAAACCAATGTCATTCATCAGATGATACAGAGGAGCAGGGAGGGTGGAGTGAGCGAAAGCTAAAAGGGGATAAGAGCACTCTGTGACCATGCCCACGCTTGGACTCCAGCCTACCATCCGGATTATCTATATCCCTTCATTTTTCCTTACCTCACTTTCCTTTAAATGAGCCGTAGGGCACGTAAGAAATGGATCGAGGGGGACTAAAAAATATGTAGGAAGATTTAGCTTTCAACTAGCTGCGATGCGCCTTGTAGCTTTATCGGTGGCGCACCTAATCAAAATGGTACAGTAATTTTTGCTCAATCACTCTCGACAGGTTTAGCGCCGGGATTCTATATCAAGGAAATTATAGGAATCAAGAAGGGGTTATCTTTCTCAGGGTGTGGGTACATACCCGAGATGCTGGAGTTTGTTATGTAGCCTCGATTAAGCTAGCACCCTCCTGGCGGAAGTATCCGGACATATTAGGCGGGGGATAAAGGCCTTCTTGAAGGAAGGCGAAATATCTTTGAAAGATTCCTTAATATCCCTGAGACATCCTCGCTTCCCCCTCCGAAACTCTGGGTATTTGCTGCCCGGGAGAGACCTACACTCATCCAGGTTCTCACCCACGTCCTAGATTACTTTGAGCACGGCGGAACAAATGGCCAGTGTAGTTAACTCGCGCTAATTAATGAGTGCTGTCTCTCTTGAGCTCTCACCCGCTTTCACGCCTATTAGCGTCTAAGAAACCCGATAGCAAAAACTGTTGGCTGATCTTCACCTCGGGTCTTAAAACTGAGGTTTTGCGAGTCTGACAACGTATGGCAGCCCCTAATAGTTCATGAAAGCTCGATCGGTTATCGGGTTCGATGAGTTGTGTGTTGACAAAATCAACTAAACAACAACAAACGAAGGCTCATGACTCTTGCCTTGACTACAACCTCCTCCATACTCGAGTACATCAACCCACCACAACACCAACTAACAAAAATAATTAAAAAAAGTTTTAGGTACACAGCAGTGCTTAGTATACAATCGATCAGTGTTAATATAAAGAAATAAAGAAATTACGATGTATTAGGACCCAATTACATATAAACGGTCGTCTAGCGGCTCTACACCGTAGGAATATTAAATGGGGCGCTTGGCGGCCAGGGTTGTTTGGAAGCCTACCGGAAAGTACCTGTAGATGGTTTTTACCTACAGTACAGTGCAGTAGCGTGGGTGTAGTCTTTGGTGGAATTCCCCAACCCACCTGAGACAACCTCACCTTTTGATAATATAGCAACAAGATTTCATGACCGTAAAAAATTGGGTAAATACCCTTGCGCCTTCTATGGCAAGACAATCCCGGTTGAGCCGTTTGGTTTTATCTCCTAAAGTTAAGAACTGGACAGTTTGGTAAACAGGCTCTTACTTGGGTGGTAATGATTTCTTGGGAGGGTTGGTTGTGCCCGGTTGGATGGAAGAAGTGTGTTGCTGCACGTCCCGCGGTGTTCTGTTAATTGTGTCAACGAAAAATACTCCGACTTCCCCCCACACAAGAGGAACTGAACTTCTTTTCCGGGTTCCTACTATTCTTTTGTGGTCATTTGATCGGTGTTTTGTCAACCGAGGTGTCTAGGAATGCTAGATTATTAGCGGAGAGCTGAGAGAACCTGATTTCTACGCTCATGAATGACTGGTCGTTTTTTTGCTGCCGCTTCTGCTATTTTTTTTATCTTAGAAGGATCACTGAAAATAACTGTAGTCACTCAGTTCTACTTCGCCCCACGGCTCTACTATTACAATTTATCCCGTTCTAGACTACCAGAGGTTATTTCTGCCAGTTGTATGGTATTATATCATGCTGCGATAGGTTGATTAGAATGAAATAAGGTCTGTTGGACACGCGATGATTAGATAGAGCCGATAGCTGTTATTTAGGCTCACAATTTCCAAAGCCTAATTGGAAAATGACAAATTATGTGGGGCGAGCAGTGGGCGATCGATGTATTTACTTCCGTATAAGAGCAACAGAGCGCGCAAAAATAATAGACTTGTATCTAGCGAATGAAGAAAGAAGATAATGAGAATGAGCGTTATCATGAAAAGAAACATGCACGATAGGGTCTCTTCTAGAGACAGAGTCGGCGAAAGTCAGAAAGTCAGAAAAGGAAGGACGGAAAGGGAATGTAGGAAATCCTCCACTATCTCGCATCTCAAAACAATACCCATCCTACTCGAGTGTCATAGCTGATAGCTAGTGCTATAAAGGTCAAACGCGCGGAAGAGTTTTCAAAACACCCGCCCGTTCCAGCGAGGGCGAGAAACACTAGGGCCAACCATAGTTATTTTCAACAGAAAAAGATCTCCAACTCATGACTTGCAAACAACCCTCTGATAAAGGTGCCTGCAATTTTCAACTTTTAAAATCACGATTTGGGGGGAATTCTCTGAAGGAAAAGGACATAGTGCGAGATCTTCGATTCGCAGTTTAGAGATTTTGTAAAAATTACCATTTGGAAAGGCTAAAGAGCCAAACAACATCTCGAAAACTTGGGTGTATATACTGTCCTGTACCTTAAATGCCGGGAGAACATGCCTAGTACGCTATCACTCCAATACACTAAATAATTTTCTTCCATTCTTTGATCGGGGCTAGGCCTTTAAAAACTCCACCCTCCTCCCCCTTTCCTACTATGATACCTGTAAAGAAGAAGGAATGAGTGCTCTATCCACCAATAACCAAAATTCAATCACTCCTATACACTACTCCTCTCTACCGCGACCCTGCGCTCGGGCAGGACCACCCCTCCCATATCCCTCCTCCTCCAATACCCTCATTCTCGCCCGGACTGCCTGTAGCACTTCCGTCAAAGACCCAGAAAAAACAGCAACCATGGAATGAATGCTTCGGCGGTCAGCCATGGTGGTCTCCGGATCTGCCAGGGTAGCCGTCCACAGCTCTAGCAGTTGGCGGAGACCCGCCTCTTGGTATATCCTAAGGACTTCCTGGAAGTATTGGATGTCTTCTGGGGATGGTGGCGGGTCAGAAGGAGTGTTTGCTTCGAGTGACATTTTGCCTGTGTTTGGTTGGTGGTGGTTTGGGAGTAGTGTGGTTCTGTTGTGGATTTTGTGAATTTGGGCGTTTTGTGGGGTTGAGGGATGGAAGTTGATATTGGGAAAAGATTTCAGGTATTTCACAAGTTGAGAGTGGGGACTGAAAGCATGGTTCTTAGTAAGATGTCTTTATTTGATGTATTAGATTTGAATTATCTTTTAGTGTCTCGGTTCGGCATTAGTAGGTGCATGGTACTTACATCCGAGATGGGGTATATGAGAATGAGACAGAGATCTTTCTGCAGGGAGGGTAGGTGTGCAACAATAGTTGTGTTTTCAGATACTCATTTCCAGGCACGAGTACACATGATATCCGGAAAGGTCTCAGCCTATCTAGTTGCACTTGCTGTGGCTTTAATAGAAAATATTATGGAACCGGTATCGGACATCTATGATACCCGAAATTTTATCTCTACAGCTGCCTCTTCCTCCCTTTACCAGAAAGGCCAATAGACTGGTTTCCGGTCCCGGGGGAGCATCATTGAATATCACTCGATCCAGAATTCTCTTCCCTATTGAAACCCTCCCTGAGGGGAGATAAGGAGGGTTTGTTGTTAATCACCGGCGCTCTCCCTAAGACAACACCTACATCCCCATCTGTTGGAACATGTGGAATGTATGCCAGAGGATTCACTGGAGTCAGGGAGTTGGTGAAGCATGTGAAGTGAGGGGCCGAAGGTACACCAAAGCGGGGAAGCGAAAAGGGTTATAAAAGGTAAGGAAGTGCTATAAAAAAGTGCAAAAGTGGGGTGTTTATGATCAAGGGACTCCCGGGAGAGTTGGCATTGATTTCTGTATTTAAACATGGCCCTTCGGCCAGAATTGTAGAAAGTACAGGTCACCGAATCGCAACTCCGTTTTTGATATACTCGCTTCATCTCCATATGCTTCTCATTCAAACACTGCACATTTCCATTGATAGTTTTGCCAGGTTTTAGGCAGTAGAATGGAGTAGCTCAAGTAAACTCGCCGTTTGTATTAAGCGGTGAAAGACTTTATAGCCCCCTCCTTTGTTTGAGAGTGGAGAAAGGCAAGCAAAAACAGAAATGTAAAGCATCGGAAGGAAGTCTAACTTGAGGACGAGCAGGAAACAAGCAGAGTGCGGGCATTTCCGCCCGCCCCCAAATCGCGCTATTTTCAACATTATCTGTACCCGAGTATCCTTAAACCAACTATTGGTAAACACCACACTAGCAAGCGTAACTGACATCGGTAGAATACAAAGAAAATATCTGCAAGTTGTGTTTGATGATAAACAGATTGGTGGGACATTCCCATCTTAGAATGCCCGACCTCCTTTTAGCGGCTAGGCTTATGGCTATATACACTCCAAGTCCAGAAGGGAGGGTGTATGGTATGAGATTCCCGGAAAATGAAAGCGTCATACACCCGATAGGTGCTGGCACTTGGCTTTGGAGTAGCTCTGTCATATAGCATCTCAAGGTGGACGCGCTTTGGCACAGTACTGTATTATGGCAAATTTGTGGTGCAAGAGTGGCAGAGGCATAGGAATTGACATTATTTAATGGTATTAGGGGAACCGGTTTTCCTCAAGGAAGCGGATTGTATGTGTATTTTTTGACAACTACAGTCTGATGTTCGAATCAGGTGCGATGGATCAGGAGCGATAATACGATCCTTGACGGCGATGCACATGAACACCCTGTTCAACACAAGGTCCTTCAAAAAACCTTTCTCGTATTCCTGTTTCGTTATACCCGATAGTTAAACAGAATGGGGAATAATCAGTTGTGCTTTACTTCCGGTCCTATCCTTCATTTCCCCCAGCCCAATAGAATACCAGCTCACATAAACAAAGGCAGATGAAAGAACACCGGCAGAAATAATTTCCATATCAAATCAATTCAAAGCAACGACTAAAACACAAAATCCAAGAACATATGGTGCGTACACAATTTGACCAAGTTGCACACTAAGCCCTCAAAACACAAACTACCATTGCGCAATCCTCAACAGAGTATTACTTTACGATTCTCCGGATCAACCAAGCACTCCCTTCACGATCCACCAACTCGTAATCCAAATGAATGCTCCTCACATGAACGACTAGGTTGTCATACCGCTTAATCCCCTTTCCGCCAAGATTTTCACATTCGGGAACTGGACAGTCAATCCGCTGGCCAAGGTGTACCAACTCATAATGTCTGTTGAGCGCCTGCTTCGTTCTGAACGGGGTTGGGCGGACACAATCTGGTGCGTTACAAGCGAAGGAGCGAGGAGAGCAAGTGTGGGGACCCCTTGTCCGGGTTAGTTCATGTGGTGGATATAAGCGCACAGGCACAACGGAAGGGGATGCAAACCTGTTTCCTGAACATCTGGATGATCCACAAAGGACCATATCCCCATGAGGTGTTAGGGTGGCGGAAACATTAATAGGGCTGTTGGCGAGGGGATCGTTGGTAGAGCCGCAGGCTTGGTTCACCGGCCTCCCCTGGCAGAGCGGCGGGCCAAGAACGGAGTAGAAACCGTCATCATCGCGATAAAGAGGAAGTGGTCCAAGCTCTGCAGGAAGAGGATGCGCGATCCCGGCAGCATTTGTCGAAACGAGCTGGAACTGGGAGGGCGCATACCGGGCTCTTTGAATTACCGCCGGAATTGTCAGATTCAAAAAAAAAACTTACGAGGTGTCCATTGCTTGAAACGTAAAGTGCAGATAATTTACCAAGAAATCAGCAAAATTCTCCAAGAGGGGGGCGGGGGGGATGGCCTGTATTTGACATTTTCTCTGGGAAAAATTGCACTTTCTCAAAATATATGCGAGAGCCTCATATATGCAGTGACTCTTTATCACCAATCATTCACGATAAAAACGAGTCTGAGGCAGGGATTTGCTGAGAACCTTGTGATACATACAACCAGCAGAACGCTGATATTATCGATAACCTACCAACTAGGGACGGTGGTTGAGTGGCCATTTTCTTGTCTCAGAACAAAGCCTGCAGCTCTCCCGCATGATTGGGGTGCCGGTGGTTAAGGGTACGTGAGGCGAACTGGCTCTCATTGGTTCCCAGGCCATTTAGCCCATTAATGAGAAGCAAAATTTTATGATGCTCTCAGAGACTGAAAAAAGAATTTCTCGTTCGCCTGGTTGGTTTCCTCCTCCAAAAAAATCTCTAGGATTGGTAATTTCTATTGTTTCTTCATTCGACAAATTCCACCAAATTCTAATTCACCGAACCCTCTTTCATCTCACTTATGCTCTTCCTCTAGCTTAGTACTAGAGTAACTTAGTCTACAGGGAGAATCATAACACCATGGGTAAGTTTAGGTAAATCAAGTGGTGAATGAATAACATGTTCAAGAGGCGACGGGATAGCAGAGTGAGGGAGAGGGAGGGAGGAAAACCAAAATCATTCATCAGAAGATCGCAACCCTTGTGACCATGCCCACGCTTGGACTCCAGCCTACCATCCGGATTATCTATTATATCCCTTCATTTTTCTTTACTTTACTTAGCGTTAAAAGACCGGTACAAGAAATGGATCGAGGGTTGGGCGGGACTAAAAAATGTGTAGGAAGATTTAACTTTCAACCAGCTGCGATGTGCCTTGTTGTTTTACCGATGGCACACTTAGTCAGCATGGTACAGTATGCACCTTTCGCTCAATCACCATCTACAGGTTTAGCGCCGGAATTCTATCAAGGAAATTATAGGCATCAAGAAAGGCTTATCTTCCTCAGGGAGTGGCTGCATACCCGAGATGCTGGAGTTTGTTGTGTAGCCCCGCTAAAGTTAGGCGGAAGTGTCCGGACATATTGGACTGGGGGATAAAGACCTTCTGGAAGGAAGCCGAAATATCTTTCAAAGATTCTTGGAGATCTGCGAGACCGCCTCGACTCCCCCTTCGAACGTCTGGATACTTGCTGCCTGGGACAGAGCCACACTCATCCAGGTTCTCCCACTCCTCTCTGCCAAGTTGAACACAGCAAAACACATGCTCAGTGTAGTTATTTGTAAATCGAGCTAATTAATGAGTGCTGTCTCTCTTGAGCTTTCACGCACTTTCACACCCATTAGCACGCAAGAGACCGGACAGCAGAAACCGTCCACTAATCTTTAGGAACTCAGGTCTTAAAGCTGTGGTTTTACGAGTTTGACGACGTATGGCAGCCCCTGATGGTTCATGAAAGCTCGATCCGTTATAGGGTCCAATATGTTGTGCGTTGACAAAATCAAAACAACAACGAAAGAAGGGTAGTGACTTTTGCCTAGACTACAACCTCCTCAATACATCAGACCACCCCAACACAAACCAACAAAAATAATTAGAGAAGGTTTTAGGTAAACAGCGGTGCTTAGTATACAATCCATCAGTGTTAATATAAAGAACAGAAGAAATTATGATTTACCAGGGCCCAATTACATATAGAGTGCAGTCTAGTGGCTCGACATAGCACCAATATTTAATGGGGCGCTTGGCGGCCAGAGTTGTGCGGATGAGTACCGGAAAGTACCTGTAGATAGTTTTTACCTACAGTCTAGTCTTTAGTTAGTAGAATTTTCCAACCCACCTCCGAAGCAACCTCACGGGAATGCCAGATTATTACCGGAGAGCTGAGAGACACTGACTTCTAGGCTCATGGATGGCGGGTCGTTTTTGGCTGCCGCTTGTACTATTTTTTTATTCGAAAGGATCACTGAAAATAACTGGAGTCACTTAGTTCCACTTCACCCCACAGCTCTACGATTACAACTGATCCCGTTCCGGGCTGCCAGAGGTTATTTCTGCCAGTTGTGTTGTATTATATCATGCTGCGACAGGCCGATCAGAATGAACTAAGGTCTGTCGGACAAGCGATGATTCTATAGAGCCGATAGCTGTTATTTAGGCTCACAATTTCCGAAGCCTAATGGGAAAATGACGAATTTTGTGGGGCGAACAATGAGCTATGGATGTACAGCATTCACTTCCGTATAGGAGCAACAGAGTACGCAAAAATGATAGATACGTATCTACCGAATGAGGAAAGAAGACAATGAGAACGAGCGTTATCACGAAAAGAACATGAACCATAGGGGTCTGCTATAGAGACAGAGCCAGCAAAAGTCAGAGAGACAAAAAAAGAAAGACGGAAAGGAAATGTAGAAAATCCTCCAGAGTCTCGCATCTCAAACAATACCGATGCTAATGGATTGTCACAGTTGATAGCCAGTGCTATAAAAGTCAAACACGAAATAGTTTTCAAAACATGCGACAGTTCCAGTGATGGTGAGAAACACTAAGGAAAGCCATAGTCAGTTTCAACAGAAAAAATCTCCAACTCATCCCGTGCAAACAACCCTCTGATAAAACGTGCCAGCAATTTTCAATTTTTCAAATCACGATTTGGAGCGAACTCTATGAAGGGAAAGGTCATAGCGGGAGATCTTCGATTAGCACTTTAGAGATTTTGTAAAAACCCCCATTTGGGAAGGCTACAAAGCCAAACAACACCTCGAAAACTTGGGCGTACCGTACCTTAAATGTCTGCATACGCCTAGTGCGCTATCACGCAAGTATCCTAATTTTCTTGCATTCTTTGATGGAGGTTAGGCCTTCAACAACTCCACCCCCCCCCTTTCTACTGCCTGAGAAGAAGTAATGCGTTCTCAATCCACCAATAGCCAAGATTTCACCTCCCCTACCCACTACCCCTCCCTACTATCACCCCGCGCTCGAGCTGGACCACCCCTCCCATACCCCTCCTCCTCCAAAACCCTCATCCTCGCCCGGACACCGTGTAGCACCTCCGTCAAAGCAAGAGCAATTACCGCAACGAGGGAATTAATCCTCTGGCGCTCAGCGATAGGAGTCTCCGGATTCGCCAGGACAGTCGTCCACAGCTCTAGCAGTTCACGGAGACCCTCCTCTTGGTAAACCCTAAGGAGTTCCCCGAAGCACAGGATGTCTTCCGGGGATGGTGATGGCTCGGGAGGAGTGTTTGCTTCGAGTGGCATTTTTCCCTGTGTGTCTGTTTGAGTGGTTGGGGGTTTGTGTAGTTATGTTTGTAAAAATTTTGAGTTTGGGCCTTTTTTTTGTGTGGTTGAGGGGCAGAGGTTAATCTTGAGAGAAGGTTTCAAGTCGGTGGCTGGGTTGGAAGTGGGGGTTGGGAACATGGTTCATAGTAAGATGTCTTTATTTTAGGTAAAGTTATTAGGTTTGAATCATTTTTTAGTGTCGGGTTCGGCATTCGTTGGTGTAAGATACTTGTATCTGATATAGATTATATAAAAATGAGCCCGATCTTTTTTTTTTGCAGGCGCGGGAGGTGTGAAACAATAGCCGTGTTTTCAAATACTTACCAGGCACTGAACAAGTCCTCAAGATAGCTAGAAAGGTCACAGCGTACCCAGTTGCACTTGCAGGTGCTCGAACGGAAAATATTATGGAACTTGCATCGGACATTTACCCGAAATTTTATCTCCACAGCTGTCTCTTCTTCCCTTCACCGCAAAGGTCAATAGACTAGCTTCAGGTCTGGGGACCATCATCGAATATCACTCGAGCAAGATACCCGAGGCTGTTGAAAATAATCGAGCCGGAGGTAATGATCTGCAAGGCGGATTTTGTGAGGCAGACCGGGGTGGCTCAAGTAAACACATGGAGTTTGTATTAAGAGGTGAAGCAGTTCGTAGTTTCTCCAATGGAGAATGGGGAAAGGTTAAGAGTAAAAGTAAAGAATAGAAAAGAAGGCCAAGGTGAGGGCGAGAAGGAAAAAAACAAATTGCGGGAATTTCCCACACCAAGCGCCGCTACTTCTAAAATTATCTACACCCGAGACTCCTAAAACAAAATATCGGCAAGCGACACATGGGAGACTCTGACAATAGTAAAGTTCAAAGAAAAAAAAGCTTTCAAGTTGTGTTTTATCGTAAATGGATTGGTGAGACCATAGAATGCGCAACTGCCTCTATACTGATTGTGTACATGCTTTCAGCCCGGAGGGAAAGTCTTCTGTATCAGGTTCCGCGAAAATGAAAAGAGTGATACTCCTAATAAGTGCTGATACTTAGCTCGACCGCAGCCACAACAAACCCCTTACAACACAGTCCTACATAACCCATATCTTCCGAAAACAAAAATAATTCTTCACAAAATAAGCCCCCTCTCCCTGGCGATACAATTTCCCACCATTCTTCTAATCTTTCTCCTTCTCACCCTACTATTTCCGACGGCCCTCCTGGGCCAAATCAAGTAGTCACCCCCAGTCCCTAGCCACAATAGCCAATGTTCCCAGAGAAATATCTACAGGCAGATGCCTTCCCCGGTGCCCACCTCGTGTCTAGCAGCCTATGCAAAACACTTATTCCGCATGCTGAGGAGTATTCGGCCTTCCAGACGAAGTTCTTTTATCTTTCTATTTTTCTTTCGAACTCTGCTCGATTAAACTGGAGGGAATAGACAGCAAAGCTGTAGACGGCAGAGGAAGGCTTCATCCGGAACTTGAGCGTGGTGTAACAAAGGTAGCCGAGGTAACTTCAATAACTCCAGTCCCGCTCCTCAAAACCAGCCTAATAGAAATGCCAGGCGTATAGGAAGGGCAAGTAGCGTATCCCGATTTTTTCCATTGATCACTACACCTATCTCTCTACCTTGCCGGATGTGCATGTTCCTCAGAACACTCCGGTGGTAGCAGAAGGGGAGGTGTTGAGGGATTTTCTCGGCAATCCACTAAAGCACTGGGACAATCCGTCGCGCCCTCGAATGATTTGACACCCCCGTAACTCCGACTAGTGGAGAAGTGGTTGTGCTAATAAAAGTCATGGATAGTAGCAGTCGAGGTCCGGAGATTGCTGAGGGAGAATATCGCTTAGCTCGGAGGGCCTTTGAGATCATGATCCATGCGATGGTTAGGAGGGCTAGAGTCTCCCGGAGTCAGAGGTTGCCGGTAATAGCTGCGGAGATACAGGAGAATTATGAGATGGCGATTTGAGGGCCCTATTTGATCATGGTTGGTGTCTCTACTATAGGTTGGGACAGTGATCGCAGCCTTATAGTCGCCACACTTCCTTTAGCGGTTTTCCCAAATTTTGTCGAATGATTTCCACTAGCTTCCCTTTATGCCGAGGGCCTTGCTCGGCACTCTTTGAACAATGTGGAAGTACCAAAATTTGTAGGTGGGATACTGTATATTTGAGCGTTCAGTCTCATCAGCAGGCTTCTTGAAAGCTTTAAGGAAGCGAAAATTTTACCATCCGGAGCCTTGCACATTTCCGATTCCTGGCGCCTCGGCAAAACACTTAGGAGGGACGGGATAGTACTGGAAAGAACCACCTCCTAAAGCTACTGCCTCACATTGGCAAGCCAAATAATCACACCCAACCCTCCTGTAAAAACACTTTCTAAAAATCCCCAAATCAGCATATTCCTCCGCATGCACAAACCTCCCGCTAACCTTTTCCCCTCCTCCGTAAGAGAACTAGAGTTCAATTGACACTCCCGAGAAGTTGCCCGAGCTATGAGTCCCAACACATGAAGGAGTAAGCATACGTCAAAGGTGTAATAAGCGCTGAAACCGGCAGTGTACCACCACAAAATCTATTGGTACTCCCGAGCCTGCAGGAGTTCGGTTCGGCTTGGTGAGGAAACCAGTTTGCCCCGGCGAGGATACCGATTAGGTTGGCGGAGGTTGAAGCCGAATGGCAGACTACGTGGGTGGCGGTGGAAGTGGCGGTGGTGTTCAATGCGGCGCGCGGGTCCCCATGGGGGGGGGACATTTGTCCAGGAGGGAGAGGGGAATGGAGCTGCTGGTAGTTAATTCTGAGAGGGTGGGAGGGTAGGCCAGGTTTTATTGAGGACGGCAGGGGGAAGAAGGGGGCTGTGTGTGAGGTATAATAGTCGGTAGTGTATCAACGAAGCCAGTGAGAAGGGCCAAGAGGAGGTAAATGAGAAAGAGTGGGGGGGGCTAGTTGCAGATAAGAAATATTAGGGGGAAACTATCTGCTTTCGGGGGATCTTCAGCGGTTATGGATTTTGAGTTCTTGCTGCGTGCCGTGTTAAAAGGACTTGGGTAGAAATTAAGCCTCAAGCTCGTGGAGAAAGAAGCCCGATTCACACTATCTCACTCGTTCTCGTAGCATAGCCTGTGCAGTGATCGAAGGCCGGGTGAGCCACTCCCTCATGCCCTAAGAGTTGGAACAGAAGCAACCGAGCAAAGTGCCCTGTCCTGGGGGTTGCTAAAATACGCGAAGACCTTGCGTCGTAGCTAAGTGCCTCACTGAATGATAGTAATAATTCGGGCGACCATAACAACAGCAGCGGAGAGGATGCGCTCAAAATCTTGCGCCCCCATTCTTCGACATAAATAATGGCCTTCATCTTCTCGGACTTGCCCATTGCCAGATTTTCAAAGTAGCCTGAATCCGGTGGTCCATTGTAGGGCTTAACAGTATCCTGGACTTCTTTCCTCAGCGTCGAGCTTGGTATTCTGAGTATCATAGATGGATCAGGATATGCTCTCCCAAAAAGTGACATCATCTGTATCTATACAGTAGCTTTGGAGGCACGAGTCTCCCATTTGGTTTATTTGAATCACTGAGGCGGGCTAAGCAGCCATGCTCCAAGAGCGAAAGGGTGTTGGTGTGGGGAGAGAAATCCGTCCGACATGTTTTGCTTGGTTGCGGTGCGTTGTGTGGGAGCGGCCGGTGATAAAATAGTCACGTGGGTCTGATGGAGAAAGAATTGGTTGAACCGCCTGGCTGTCGCCTTGTTGGACTCACGTGATAATTTTTTCTTAGGGCCGCGTTTAATCCGAGGAAACACTTTCACGGATCATCGGTTGCAACGCGAGGCTGTTAGCGTTTAACTTTTTTGACACCCGCGGCTCAAAATTCCCCGAGTCCTTCTGTGCGGCTGAAAGCACCCCAGGGAAAGAAAAGCAAGCCCAAATCCTTCGGAAAAATATAAAACAGAAAAAACATTACCCGCTTAGGTAATCCCAAGAACCACACATGATGTTCTCGGAATTCTTTTTCTTTACTGTATGATGGATTCAGATTTGACGCACAATAATCTATTCTCTGGATACAGTATCCGAGCCATTGTGTGATGGTGAAAATCATCTTCCAGCCGGCGTAGAGAAAATTATTCTCTCTGTTAGAAGGTGTTAGTTTAGGCTTGCTTAGTTCTGCCACCGTCGTTATCTCGCCTACAAGTACAGTATGATACTGGTACCGTACATCCCAGCGGGACAGTTTCTAATCGCCGGTTCGCTATCCGAACGGTCAACGGGCCCTGATACTTTGTTGTCCGCGATTAGCTATTTACTACCGACGCTACCCTATGCTTCCCTCGCCGTTTTCCCTCTCCCTTTGCCTCCCTTGCATTATTCTCTGCATATTGCGATATCTTCCGGCTTCTTGCCGCCCTGTCAACCGAGGGGGAGACCTCCCATCTTCGTGACTCGCTAGATTGTTAGGATACGCAACATTTTCCTCATGGTCTTCTGCGAAGTAGTCCCCGGTGGCGTCTTAGCGGCTACGAAGACGATTGTACTCGTATTTCACAATAGTACCGGTACCGCGCTAAGCTGAGTTAGTTAGTTTCACCTAGGAAGCTACAATAGAGAGTTAGGGGTGGGTGGGGATTGAAGTGTGGCATGGCGATCGGTGGGCATAGGAAGCAAGCGGTTTCCTTTCTACGGTAGTGTTTCTTGAGCCGTTCATTTAAAGTTTAGACAAGCCTATTACCAAGGGGATGGATCGGCAAGGCTCCTGGGTTAATTCACATCAACTTGTAGCGTGGATGGAACGGGAGACTTAAGAATACTGTAGTAATGATTACTAAGGAACAATGGTAACCCTGGGCAACTGCAACACAGGATGAAGTCAGCCTCAAAAAAACAAAAACAAATAACAACAACAAACACAAAGCGCAACAGCAAAACCTTTCCCGGAACAACAACACCACCACCCTCTCCGGATCCGAATCCAACAGGCCATCAGAGACTTACGTCCCCCGCCCCCTGAAAATCCTCACCCCCCGCAAAATTGTCCTCAAAAATGAACGCGCCGCCAATCCTATCCCCCGGAGCCCGGCAGTTTTGGCACAGATGCGCGCCCGTCATGCCAATCGTCTGAAACCTGTAAGCAGACTTCTCAAGAACGCTATAAATGCTAAACGCAGCCGTTCCCTAGGGCGCAAACTCCTGGTAATCCTTCTGCTCCCGGTATTAATCGCGTTTGTCTAGGAATCAGCGGGTCACCGCCACGACGTCCTTCTCGTCGCCGAGAGCGGGGAAGTGCGCTCCGTACACGATCCAAGCTTACGATTTGGGACCTGTTTGGGACTTCGAGCGGTCAGGAAGCGACTGGAGGCGAGTTCTTACGGAGTTCCTGCTGAGTTCTTGCGAAGTTTTACGGGGTTTTGCGGGGATCATTGTCCACTTTGTCCCCCTGACGAGGCTGAGAGAGTGTCTGGGTCCAGGTAGCGGATCTCGGGGCCTGGGATGAACTCTGCAAGTTTGCTGGGCTCATCGCTTGGGCTGAGGTTGCCGGGGACAGTCTCAGTGTTGGTGGACCTGGGCCAGTGGGTGGGGGCTAAGCCGGTGAAAGGAGAGGATGATAAAGAAGAGCGTGACCATGTGAAGGGAGGTGGAAATCATCGCAGCGGTAGAGGATTTCCGGGAGTGGGCTGGGTTCTTTTTGTGCGCGTTGACTAGAAAGGGACCTGGGGAAAGAAGCGCAGGGGAGGCCATTTTAATCCCTTCTATGCCCAACGATCTATTAGATTACAGAATCCCAAAAGGTTAGAATTTTAACTGGTAAGGAGGGAGTGCAGGTGTCATACAATGTGATAATCCTTACATGAAAATTAAGCTTTTCGATTGACTGAGACAAAAAATGCTGGGATCCCGACAATTGCATACCATGTAGCCGCGAAGGATAACGCAGGGGCAAGTGTCAACTTTCCATCACAGCTCCTTATAGCATAGCATCAAAGAGAGAACTTTAAGTAATGAAAGAAAATCAAAGAGTTAATGCATTCTTAGGCCTGGTGATGAGTAGTACTTATAAGCGGCAGTGCTCTGGTTTTGAGTCTAGAACGAAGAAAATATCTCCGTGCATTTGTGCATATATTGTGATGATACGGAGCAGGGTACCAATCAGCGGGGCCTCCGCAATTCCTTGCAAGTATAATCCTAGCTAGCATAGCACAGGAAACATTAAGTGTGGTGACCCCACTAGTCAAGGGACTCAACTGAAGTGTTTCGCGATGATGATCACTCTCATGGGAAAAATACATGTCAATACTATGAACTAACTCAGCCATCACTATGACTCCTATCTTAGATCATCATATAAGCCAAGCAAATGTATCAGGGAATCGTGGCCCATAGACTGGTCCTTACCGTATTTTGCATTTTCTACAAGATCCACTATAAGGTTATGCATATGCCTGAAAACAATGGAATTTCAAGTCACGCACTACGAGAGCTCCTGTGCCACATATCAATGAGGCGCATTGCAGATTTGTAGTAAAATTGTATCTTTATTGATCCCACCCTATCTGGTGAACACACGGAATATGAAGAAAATAAAAACATAAGGGAAAAAAAATAGGAAAACGGAGTTGCATCATTTCTATATTTTCAAACAAGACCTTATCCATCACAAGAAACAGCCATTTAAACCCCCGGAATGCTGTCTTCACCTGGTGGAGTTAGCCTGGCTTATCTCAATTTGGTATCTCCAGGGAAATTTACCACTAGTATATAACCCGTAATAGCCAAATCCCAGTATCCAAGTACGGGTAGTGTATTACCAGAGGCCGTAATAGAGGTGGCACAAACACCCGAAATCTTGGGATCAAGATTGGTGAATAGTGGCGGTCTTAGCTCTCATATTGGCCATTTGGGTTTTAATCCCAGCAGTGGCCAAACCACATGCAATGTCATCGGATTTCTGTAATCAATTAGACCGTGTTCACAATTTCGGAAGAATTTGAAGCTGGGGATAAACCTTAGTGGAAGTCAGATAAAGCCCAAGTGAGTGAGATGGGAGCAAGCCCGAGATCGCATTCTTAATTAGGTCACACTCCGGGGAAGTAAAAGATCCAGAGTTTGCTGCGATATCAGTGGCGATCTGCTGGATCTTGTTCTCGGTTAGAACGTTTTGGGTGAGAAGTCCGCCAAGGACAGAGCAGTCAGCACTGGTGAAAACGCTAGTTTGGGTTGTCAAGGTTGACGTATCGCTTCCCTATGTGTTAAGAGAGTTAACGACCGTAGTGACATCGCGAGAAACGATGGCCGAGGCAAAAACGGTGGTGAGGAAAAACAGAAGGGGAGGATAACGTTCTGGAGGCGGAACATTTTGAAGTTGGGCCGGGAAAGAGGATGACTTTAATAAGAGGGATTTGAAGTGTGCTTGTCAAGTTGCTGGTCGTTGGAGGAAGTTGTATCGAAGTGGAGCGGAGAGATGTGGATGAGGGGGAAAGAAAAAAGGAACGCAGAGGGGAAGGTGCGACTGTATACCTATTCCTGTCGACCAAATTGCTATTTGGGAGAATTTGATAAAAACCCTAACATCGTGATTTCCTCACTAGGCCACTAGCGAATGCCTTCATTGAGGGTTGAGGGAAGATAAAAGGATTATAATATCGTAGAATAGAGTATGTAGCTTTGGGGGGCCCACGCCACAAACAATTGAGCCATGTGCATGGTGTAGCTTCCTGATCTGCGCTTCGTTTTATCCCTTCGACGGCATTTGATCAAGCTCAAGATACCGCTTCAATAGATTTCCAGAAGTTACCAAACTGCTCCCGGAAGACCGTCTGCCTGTCGGTTAAAGGCCCATAATTCTGTCCCTTGGCTAATATAATCACTCCCAGAGAGCATTTTTAGCTGAGACTATTTCCCTTTGCAGTTTTACCAAATACGTGAAGCTCGCTGATTAACTCTAGTAAAGAAGATTTGCCCACAGGTTACTTTCCGATGAAAATAGGCTCTGTGCCAAACCTGCATAACTCTAGTTTGGGACTACAATGGCTACTTAGACGTGGAGAGGTAACTAGATAGCTCGGTAGGTTTGACGGCTATTTGCTACTTGGTGCTATCTGATGAGGGTTGACCTCATAGATTAGGTTCCGTCCGGTGAGGGCATATACCGGTATCGGGGAGATACTCGGTGCTGTTCGCAAAACATTGTGTGTGAACATACCGTCCGGAAGGGCTATTAAGAGGAAATGAGCTTAATGTAGTTATGCGCTGGGGTTCGAGATAGTCACCCGGGACAGGTTTTTGGGAGACATGTCTCCAATTAGTCATGGGCATTCACCAGGGCGAAGTGATTGGATTGGTAGTTGTGCCACAACAAGCCACATCACCCCGCTTTCTTCAGCTCGGGTGGGAGAGTTTTTCTAAGTTCCTCCAATACCCCCACGAACCGCTTCATCATTCCTACATTCAACCATTCTGGACAGAATATCATGGCCCAAACTTCACATACGCTATCAGCAAGCTTCGGCGACGGCAACGCCAACTGCGGCAACATAAGCGGCAGTTTCAACACTTATATGTCCGACGAGGATGCACAAATCATGCGTTGGCTCTCTCCACTGGAGCCGAGCCAGAGGCATCAGGGAGTGCGCACCGACCGGTTCGACGGTGTTGGGGATTGGGTTTTGGAAAAGAGCGAGTTTCGGGAATGGAGAGGTAGTGAGGGTGGAGTCGATAAGGCTGTCTTGTTTTGCTCCGGGAACCCCGGAGTGGGAAAGACATACCTGAGGTATGTAGCGGGACCCCTTTGAGGAAGCGAGCACTGCTGATGGCCAGAAACACTAGTTCCCTAGTGATCGACAGCCTATGCGATCGAGCTGAGGAGGAATCTGTCGCCGTCGCGGGCTTGTACTGTGACTTCCTTTCCCAGCAAGAACAGACATCCACAAACATTATGGGGGCTATTCTAAAGCAGCTTGTGGGTAGAGGAGAGATCCCGAGGGATCTACGAGAGGCGTTCCAAAAAGGGCAAAAGGAATTCGGTGGTCGAGGACCACGACTCGTGGATCTGATGGGGATGCTGAGGGCTGCTATTGCTTCCCTGCCGCGAGTGTTTATCTGTCTCGACGCCTTGGACGAATGTTTACCGAAGCACCTGCCCGAGCTTCTCGGATCTCTAAGAGATATTGTTCGGGAGTCCCCTAGGACGAGGGTATTCCTCACCGGGAGGCCCCATGTAAGGGGAGCTATTCAGAGTTATTTCGCAGCGGTAGTTGTGATACTCATCAGCCCCAACACGGATGATATCAGGAATTTTCTCGAGATGAAGTTAGACAGGGATGAAGAGCCAGAGGCGATGGACAACGATTTAAGGGAGGATATTATGAGAACTATTCTAGACAAGGTGTCTGATATGTGAGTAGGAGCATTTGGGACACCAACTCCATCATTGACGCATGTTTACGGAAAATTATATTTAGATTCCTCCTAGTTTCGCTAAACATCGACGCTATTCTGGGAGAGGTGACAATTCGCCAGAGAAGAAGGAAGCTTCAGGAAATGACACAAGGCAATGGACTTAGCGATGCTTACACGGCAACTCTATTGCGGCTGAGGGCGCAAAAGGGATATAAGTCGGTACTCGGATTGAAGGTCCTGATGTGGGTGTTGTATTCGGAACGGCCGTTAAGGGCCGAGGAGCTCTGTCATGCTTTGGGAGTGGAGATAGGATCTACAGATCTGGACCCGGAAAACATTCCTGCATTACGAACGCTCGTAGCATCATGTCTAGGTCTTGTCACGGTCGAAGCGACTTCGTCTACAGTCCGGCTGGTGCACTTCACCCTACAAGAGCATCTCTTGCACGATCCGACCCTATTCCATAGTCCTCACTCAGCAATTGCCGAGGTTTGCTTGACATACCTCAATTTTGGCTGTATCAGGGATCTTTCGCCAATACTCCCTTCGGCCCCGGCAATAACGCCTCTTCTAGAATACGCTTCTGTTTATTGGGGGAGGCATGCGAGAAGGGGGGTAACGGAGGGTATCAAGATACTTGCACTAAGGCTTCTCGGTAGATTTGATGAGCATATATCTGCTCAACTACTGTTATTGCAACATTATCACATGATATTCGAGGAACCGTACTATAGCGGGGCGATAGGGCCAATAGGATTCACAGGGCTCCACGGGGTAGCTTTCCTCGGGATTTCAGAGTTAACTGCAGCGGTGTTGGATATACAAGAATGGGGAGTTGGTGCAACTGATTGTACGGGCAGTACGGCTCTCATATGGGCAGCTATAAGAGGGCATGACAAAGTAGTGAAGATCCTTTTGGAACGAGAGGGGGTTGATCCCGACCAGGCAGACACTTTTTATGGCCGAACGCCGCTCTTGTGGGCGGTTAGGAAGGGGCGTGAGGGGGTAGTGAAGATGCTATTGGAACGAAGGGAGGTCAATCCCGACCAGAGAGACCCAAAATCTGGCCAGACACCACTCTTGTGGGCAGCCGAGAAGGGGCATGAGAGCGTAGTAAAGGTGCTTTTGGAACGAAGAGAGGTCAACCCCGATCAGGCGGACAGTATGTCTGGCCGCACACCACTCTTGTTAGCGGCAAAAAAGGGGCACGAGGAGGTCGCAAAGATGCTTTTGGAACGGGAAGACGTAAACCCCGATCGGCCGGACACCCGATATGGCCGGACACCACTCTTGTGGGCCGCTCGGAATGGGCATGAGCCGGTAGTAAAGATGCTTTTGAAACGAGAGGATGTCAATTGCGACCGGGCAGATAGCGAGTCTGGCCGCACACCACTCTCGTGGGCGGCTGAGAGCGGACATGAGGCGATAGTAAAAATGCTTCTAGAACAAGAGGGCGTCAATCCCAACCAGCCAGACACCAAAAATGGCTTGATACCCCTCGCATGGGCGGTTATGAAAAGGAATTTTGGGGTAGTGAAGATGCTTTTGGAGCAAGGGGGCTTCGATCCCAATCAGGTAGGCGCCCAAGATGGCCACACGCCGCTCTCGTGGGCGGCTATGAACGGGAACGAGCGGGTGGTAGAGACGCTTTTGGAACAAGAAAACATCAACCCCAACCAGGCAGACTCCAAATATGGCGGGACGCCACTCTGGTGGGCAACAAAGGAAGGGCATGAGGCGGTAGTAAAGGTGCTTTTGGAACGAGAGAGCGTCGATCCCAGCCAGGCAGACCTTACAGATGGCATGACGCCACTCAGGTTGGCGGCTGGGCAAGGGCATGAAGGGGTAGTACATATGCTTTTGGAACGGAAGGACGTCAATCCGAACGAGTCACACCCGGAATATGGCATAACGCCACTCTTGTCGGCGGTTCTGAGAGGGAATGAGGGGGTAGTAAAGATTCTTTTGGAACGAGTGGACATCAATCCCAACCAGGGAGTAACCGAATATTGCCTAGCACCACTCTTGCGGATTCTGGGAGGGCATATAGATCCAGAAAAGATTCTTTCGCAACTAGAGGCCGTCAATCCCAGTCAGGAAGTCGCCGAATATAGCTTAACACCACTCTGGTGTGCGGCTATCCAGGGGTATGGAGGGGTAGTACAGATGCTTTTGGAACGTAAGGACGTCAATCCCGACCAGACAGACCCCATATTGGGCCAGGCACCACTCTCGTTAGCAGCTAAGGGGGGTCATGAGGGGGTAGTAAGGGTTCTTTTGGAACGAGAAGACGTCAATCCCGACAAGGCAGACACCGAAGATAGCCGAACACCACTCTCGTGGGCGGCTGAGAATGGGCATGGGGGGGTAGTAGAGATGCTTTTGGAACGGAACGAGGTCAACCCCAACCAGGCAGACACCCTGCGTGGCCAAACGCCACTTTCATGGGCAGCTATGAACGGGCATGAGCAGGTAGTAAATATACTTTTGGGACGAGAGGACGTTAATCCCGATCAGGCAGATACCAAATCTGGATTGACGCCGCTCTTCTGGGCCGCTAAGAAGAGGCATGATGGAGTAGTGAGCATGCTTTTGGGACAAAAGGGCATCAATCCTAACCAGACAGTCACCCAAAATGGCCAACCGCTGCTCTCGTGGGCAGCAGACCGCGGGCATGAGAGGATAGTAAGGATGCTTTTGGAACACAGTGGCATCAATCCCAACCAGGCAGACACCGAATATGGCCGGACACCACTCTTGTGGGCCGCTCGGAGTGGGCATGAGAGGGTGGTAAAGGTACTTTTAGAAAGGAAAGATGTCTGCACCGCGACGCTAGACAACGAGAACCAATCTCCACTGTCCTTGGCGCTCTCTAATGGGCATGACGGAGTTGTGAAGATCATACTAGAATGGGGCAATGCTGGCTCCAACACAACAAACCGCGGTAGCCATGCATAACTACTACCGTCTGCTGCATATGGAAGTGAGGGCGCGATAGGAGTGGAATTCAGAGGTGACGACCCTCACACAAGCATCGCAGACCTTAGCAGCCCGCCCAGGCTCCTGCTTGTAGAACGTTATCAGCGGGTAGTATTAGACTTCCAAGATTCTGTTTCTAAGTCCGCCGATAGCGACTTCTCCCCAACCCCACCATCCAAACTGCCTCTACCCCCTCCCAATCGGCTAAACTCCCGGTCCCCTCTAAAGAAAACTGACGCCCATCCTTGCCCCACCAAACAAATCATTTCATTTGCCACCAAAAAGTATTTTATCATCTGTCTTATATGTATTTTCGCTTCCCTCCTTTGCGTCCGTCCTTAGTCACTAGCTATATTATTGTTGTGTAATTGTCGAGTGAGGGGTTGGTGTGGCAATATCGGTTGCTTTAGATAATGGATAGACTTTCATGGCGGTGTTTTCCTGGTTTCTGCTTGCTATTTGCTATTTACCAACTTTTATGTTCTTTCCCTTCTTTACCCCCCCAGTGGAGTTCTGGTTAAGCTTAGTTTTTCCCCTCGTTTCTCTCACTTCTCACATGTCATTATTTGATTTGGTATTTGACTTGTATTTCTGGCCAGTGGGGTGGTAATGTGTGGACAATATGGAGGAATTAGTTGGGAATAGATGATACACTTGAAGAAGCCCACCCTAACCACCCTAACCTCCCAAGCGGCTGGTTTGTCTCACCTTCGTAGCTCTCACCCCTGTCTGGCGGTCCCAAACGGTCCCCTTTATAGATCATCGCACTCCAATACTGGTTGTGCTATAAGCCATTGGAGGGTCCAAAATAGTCGAACTGCAACCCTAACTTTCTGGCTATTCTTTTCAACATCAGGGAAAGGTCTGCTAGTATCAACAAAGTGGAGGGCGGCGTCGTTTAGGTGTAGACTAGGTAAGCCGGATTCTGTGATAGATAGGGATTGTGGGTTGGCTCACGGTTTTGGGAATAGTTGTGGAGTTATCATACGATAATCGGTGTAACCCAGATAGAAATTATATTAGCACCAAAATTTGAATATAATCTAGAGGTTCACGGAAAACTGGTTCCAGATTTTCCCTGGTCTCTCTAATTATTAATTCTATCTTGTAGCAGAAGACTATAAATTGGATGCAACAAAGCCCAAACTCGGGGTTTGGAATTTGGAGATAGAATACCGAAACAAATACGTGGCAAAGGGAAATGGGTGTGGACAGCTCATAACCCTGTTTTTAGATTGCCATCTTCTCTAAACTAACGGCTGAGGCAGGGATGTATAAGAAACTGAATCATCCTTACCTTTTGGTTAGTTACTGCACATGTCTATTTCCCTCCCGGCTGTCCACAATTTCCTGGCTCACCCGGAAGATAACAACAGAGGAACAAATATCCCATGCAATCTCCGGACAAGGGGAAATATAGAGTTACTCCGGCTTTCCATTGAGTCCATTTGACTCCCCGCCTTCTGTTCTGTGCATCACGGCATTCGAGTGATTCATCAATGGAGGCGTCCCCGAAACTTTTAAAAATTTTCGAAACCGCCAACTTTTTCAATGCAATGAAAATTTCGCGAGAGCCCACCAAGTAGAACTAGTAGATTCCCAGAAATATCCATGACCCCGAGAAAGCTATAGATCTGGGTGGAGATTATGAGGCAACTGAGTGCGCCAGCAGTGGGAGTGTCAATGGTGGTAGGCAAGGATAATACTAGCAAATATCCAAGACAGGACCTGCAGAGACACAACTCGCGAGGGGATGGACAGTCGAGGGGCCAAATTGCAGCTAGTATTTTTTGAAATGGGCTCCGGAACTTAACAGGAGTGAAGCGAGACTACACTAGTATGTTCACTAGAGTTCATCTGCAGACATCCTAGAATCTAGGGATAGCTTAGTTTTCCTCAAGGGCAAGGGAATCCAGGGAGAAACAACCATTCCTTAGAATGGAAGGAAAATTAGGGCAATGATGGACGGAGAAAATTTAGAAGACGGATATCGTGGGATGGGTGGGGATCCAAACCAAAGAAAAAGAATAAGCTGTGTGGACATAGTCTTAAATTTATAAATGTGATTGGAAACGCCAGACGAAGGTAAATAAGCTTTATCATGCATAGGCAGTCGCAATAAAGTCATTTAGCAGAGGTTCTTCTGATTGGAAATCAGTTGATGTTTCACGGTATGCTCTGGCTGAAATTTCTTTTGTTTCGCGGGTGTTTAGAAGTTCGGAAGGAATCCCTCCTTTAACGGTCAATACATGTATTCTTACCCATCCATCAACGGAAACATAAAGGCTACGGGTATGAAGGTAGAAGGATCCGGCATTTTTACCAAAGGCACATGAGGATAGGACTCCTTATGAAGCAGTTCCCTCGTTGAGGGATTACAAAGAACGTTTCTTCCGTTTGTTACGGGGGGGGCAGCGATAGGGAACATCCGTGGGAGAAAGCTCACATGGGCGGTGATCGATGGAAAGATGAAGATGACTTTCGTAAATTCTCGCGACTTTATACCGTTAATTGAGGAAGCAAGAATAAGAGAAAGAGGTTGCGCGCTATCCATCCCCTTTGTCCTTCCCCGTCTTATTTTCTTCAAGCCGGTATCTGTGCCAAGGGAAATGATTGGACGGCAATGGTGCCACAACAAGCCACATCGCCCCGCTTTCTTCAGCTCGTGAGAGAGTTCTTTAAGTCCCTCTAATACCCCTATAAATCGCTACACCATTCCTACACTCAACCATTTTAGATAGAATATCATGGCCCAAACTTCAAATACGGTATCAGCCAGCTTCGGCGACAGCAACCGGAACTGCGGCAACATAAGCGGAAGTTTCAACACCTATATGACCGATGAGGATGCACAAATCATGCGTTGGCTCTCTCCACTAGAGCCAAATAAGAGACATCAGGGAGTGCGCACCGACCGGTTCGACGGTGTTGGGGATTGGGTTTTGGAAACGAGCGAGTTTCGGCGGTGGAGAGGCAGTGAGGATGGAGCCGATAAGGCTGTCTTGTTTTGCTCGGGGAACCCCGGAGTGGGAAAGACATACCTGAGGTATGTGGCGGGACCCCCTGGAAGAAGCGAACACTGCTGACGGTCAGAAAAACTAGTTCCCTAGTAATTGACAGCCTATGCGATCGAGCTGAAGAGGAATCTATCGCAGTTGCGGGATTGTACTGCGACTTCCTTTCCCAGCAAGAACAGACATCGACCAACATCATGGAGGCTATTGTGAAGCAGCTTGTGGGTAGAGGGGGGATCCCGAGTGATCTACGAGAGGCGTTCTAAAAAGGGCAAAAGGAATTTGGTGGTAGAGGGCTACGACTCGTGGATCTGATGGGGATGCTCAGGGCTGCTATTGCTTCCCTGCCGCGAGTGTTTATCTGTCTCGACGCTTTGGACGAATGTTTGCCGAAGCACCTGCCCGAGCTTCTCGGGTCTCTAAGAGATATTGTTCGGGAGTCCTCTAGGACGAGGATATTCCTCACTGGGAGGCCCCATGTAAGGGGAGCTATTCAGAGATATTTCGCCGGGATAGTTGTGATACTCATCAGTCCTAACACGGATGATATCAGGAATTTTCTCGAAATGAAGTTAGACCGGGATGAAGAGCCAGAGGCGATGGACAACGATTTACGGGCGGATATCGTGAGAACTATTCTAGAAAAAGTGTCTGATATGTGAGTAAAGAATTTTGAAACACCGATCCCATCATTGATGCATGCTTATGGAAATTATATCTAGATTCCTCCTAGTTTCGCTAAACATCGACGCTATTCTGGGAGAGGTGACAATTCGTCAGAGAAGAAGGAAACTTGGAGAGATGACACAAGGCAATGGACTTAGCGATGCCTACACGGCAACTCTCTCACGGATGAAGGCGCAAAAGGGATATAAATCAGTAATCGGATTGAAGGTCTTGATGTGGGTGTTGTATTCGGAACGGCCGTTACGGGCTGATGAGCTCTGCCATGCCTTGGGAGTGGAGGTAGGATCTACAGATATGGACCTGGAAAACATTCCTACATTACTGACACTTGTAGCATCCTGTCTAGGTCTTGTTACGGTCGAAGCGACTTCGTCCACAGTCCGGCTGGTGCACTTTACTCTACAAGAGCATCTCTTGCGTAATCCGACCTTATTCAAGAGTCCTCACTCAGAAATTGTTGAGGTTTGCTTGACATACCTCAATTTTGGCTGTATCAGAGATCTTTCGCCAACTCTCCGCTCGGCCCCCGCAATAACTCCCCTTCTGGAATATGCTTCTATTTACTGGGAGAGGCATGCGAGAAGGGGGATGACAGAGGATATCAAGATACTTGCACTAAGGCTTCTCGATAGATTTGATGAGCATATATCTGCTCAACTACTGTTATTGCAACATTATCACATGATATTCGAGGAACCGTACTATAGCGGGGCGATAGGGCCAATAGGATTCACAGGGCTCCACGGGGTAGCTTTCCTCGGGATTTCAGAGATAACTGCAGCGGTATTGGATATGCAGGAATGGGGAGTTAATGCAGCTGATTGTACGGGCAGTACCGCTCTCATATGGGCAACTATAAGAGGACATGACGGAGTAGTAAGAATTCTTTTGGGACGAGAGGGCGTTAATCCCGACCAGCCAGACACTTTTTATGGCCGAACGCCGCTCTTGTGGGCAGTTAAGAAGGGGCGTGAGGGGGTAGTGAAGATGCTATTGGAACGAAGGGAGGTCAATCCCGACCAGACAGACCCTAAATCTGGCCAGACACCACTCTCGTGGGCAGCCGAGAAGGGGCATGAGGGCCTAGTAAAGATGCTTTTGGAACGGGAGGACATCAATCCCGATCAGACGGATGGCATGTCTGGCTGCACGCCACTAATGTGGGCGGCGGGGAAAGGACATGAGGGGGTCATAAGGATGCTTTTGGCACGAGAAGACGTTAATCCCGACCAACTAGACACTAGATCTGGCCGCCCACCACTCTCTTTGGCCGCTGAGAACGGGCATGCGGTGGTAGTAAAGATGCTTTTGGGACGAAAGGACGTCAATCCCAACAAGGTGGACACCAGGTATGGCCGGACACCACTGTCCTGGGCAGCAGGGAAGGGGCACGAGCTTGTGGTAAAGATGTTTTTGAAACGAAAGGATGTGAGTCCCGACCCGGCAGACGGCATGTGTGGCCGCACACCATTTTCGTTGGCGGCCGAGAACGGGCATGAGGGGGTAGTAAAAATGCTTTTAGAACGAGAGGACGTCATTCCCGACCAGTCAGACACCGAGTATGGCCGGACACCACTCTTGTGGGCGGCTCGGAAGAGGCATGCCGGGTAGTAAAGATGCTTTTGGGGCGAAAGGACGTCAATCCCGATCAGGTAGACACTGAAAATGGCCACACGCTGCTCTCGTGGGCGGCTATGAGCGGGCACGAGTGGGTAGTAAAGGTGATTTTAGAGAGGAACGACGTCAATCCCAACAAGGCTAATTTCCATGGCTGGACACCACTCTCGTGGGCGGCTGCGATGGGGCATGAGCGAATAGTAAAGATGCTTTTGGAACGAGACGACGCCAATCCCTACCAGGCAGACAACTTCAACCTAACTCCACTGTCCTTGGCTCTCTCTAACGGACATGACAGAGTTGCGAAGACCATACTAGAATGGGATAATGCTGGCTCCAACATAGCAAATATTTTTAGCCATGCATGACTGCTACCGTCTGCTGCACATGAAAGCGAGCGCACGATGGGACGCAACTCACAGGTGACGACTCCAGCACTGGCACCGCAGACCCTAAAGGCCCACCTGTACTCCTATTGGAGAACGTTGTCAGCGGGAAGTAGTATTAGACTTCCAAGATTCTGTTTCCAAGTCCCCGACAACCACTTCTCCCCAACCTCACCATCCGGGCTGCCTCTACCTCCTTCCAATAGGCCGAACTCCTGGTCCCCTCTAGAGAAAACTGACGCCCATCCTAACCCCACCAAGCAGATTCTTTCATTTGCTACCAACCGGTATTCAATAAATTCCTTTCTAATTTGTCTTTTCGTTTGTGAAGGGTAACTTAGTTGTAGACAAAACCTCGGTAGATTAAGATATAAAGAGAGATTAATGAAGGATTTTTTTCTAGTTTCCCCTAGTCATTAGCTGTTTATTAAATTTCATACCTTTCTCCCTTTTTGCCTTTTCCCTCCACTGGGTTGTAGTTAGAATTAGTCATATCGCTCTACTCTTATCGTTCATTCCTGTTCCGCTTTGAGCTTACATCCATCTTGCGTTTTATGGAGAGTGTATGGTATGGTATGGCCCCTCGGAAGCAATTAGGTAGGAAGAGATAGTGGGCTTGAAGACCTGCCTACGTTCGTAAGCATCTGGTCTCTCCCCTCACTGTAATGCCACTCACTTCCGCCAATTGATCGCCAGTGGTCCACTTTACATAGTGCCGTGCTCCCGCCAAGTTCTGCCATGATATACGTCATCCGGAGAGGTCTAGAATTGTCCAACAAAAATCCTAACTCTAACTTTGAGGATATCCTCTTAATACCGGCGAATTACCTAGCGGTACCAACATGATAAAGGTTGCTGTTGTTGTGATATAGACTAGTTAACTCAGATTCCGAAAATGTCTGAGGTTGAAAGCTAGCTTAAGGCAGTAAGAATACTCGTAGAGTATGATAACCGGTAGCACAGGTGCAGCTTATCATAGAAATATTATAAAAATTCAAGCTGGAATATAATGTAGAAATTCTTCAATAACACAAGTGGTTCAACACGTTCTCCTGCTTTCTCTAACTATTGCGGCTATCATGCGGGTGAACACTGTATACAAGAGGTAACAAACACTCAAAGTGACGGTTTGGGTTTGAAAGATGCATGTAGTGTGATTTGGGAATGAATAAAGGAGAGGGAAGTATGGGGAGAACTCGAGGGATGACCCTTCTAATGCGAGAACCGTGTGGGGAGAATTCTGGCTCGCCATGCGAGCTCAGCCCCTGGGTTACATATTCAGCTAGTCTACTCGCACTGTACTCGAGTAGTTGCGGTTGTAATCGCAACCGTGCTTATCGGGATGATGATATTTTACGTGGGATCGTGACTGCCTTCGTTGTCAGAGGAACCATCTTGTGGGTCCTCAAGCATAATTATGATACCACCGGGTAACTTAACTTAAGGACACATTTCCTCTTCTCTCCTCAAGCATGATAAATACCGTTCGGATAAACCCAAGGACATTTTTGATTTCTTCTCTCCTCTCTCATCCATCCTCCATTTTCTCACCTATAATATCCTACAGACTCCCAACATTTTTTCTCAAAAGCATATTCCTTAAGCTCTACTTTTCCTCTTATCAGTCGAAAACTATATACTCACCACTCTCCAAATGCCTGCCACTCGAACTAGAGCGAAGCCCAAAGAAAAGACACGCCGACTGAGGATAAATGGGGAGCTGGCGGGTGCTACTCCGTTGTCATCGTCGTCGTCCAAATCACGCCCAAAACCGTCCATCGAACGGATCTACACTGATGCCATTCTTTCCATCAAACCCGAGTTTATAGGGCTCATTGCCGAGCGGAAGAAAAATTACGAGTATAGGAAATACAAAATGAGGGATACCGTGACGCGAATTTGGCTTTACACAACAACTCCAGTGTCTGCCATATCGTATGATTCAAACTATACTCAAAATCTTCATAACTTATACTAAACCTGCAGCTTTAGGCATGTAATGATCACAAGTTACCCGAAAACACCTGGGCAAGTGCGTGATCCAAATGGGATCGGGAATGACGATTTTGATAATGGGAAGAAGGTGTCGAAATTTGGGTACCCGGTACTGAGTCTGTATAAACTGAAGACGCCATTGAAGCTAGAGGTGATGAAGGACTATGGTGTTTCTCCACCGCAGGGATGTGTGTATACGCCAAAAAAGATGGTTGATGAGATACGGCTAGAGGAGATGGAGAAACTATTTTGAGTCGGTGTGTAGTAATAATGTTGTACCATCATAGTGCGGGAGTGCGAAAAGGACGTTCCAGGCCTTCATTGCATTGCTACTGATATTGAAATCATCGTTACTAGCTATACCAAATCTAAACTCCAACACCGCTCTACTCCGGTTGTGTGAGGAAGGACGTACATTACTTCTTTGTCGCCATTTGTATCATTTATATATGTTTTATTTTTCTAATTGAACCATACTCCCGCGCAAAATAAGTTATGGTGCACTTCCCCTGGGGGCTTGTCAGGCGCACTTGTCAGGCGCACCCCCAATCCAACATTCTAAGCGACACAACATTATCTATCACCATCCACAATACTTCCATACTTCCAAAACTCCAACACTACTTACCCAATCTTCCCCTCTCACCCTTTCTTTGCCATCGCTCTTGTAACTATTAGCATGATTTCCGTTGCAGAAATTGGTTGAGGTTGATCGTTCGGGTATTTTTATTGGGAGTTCAGTAAGAGCCGAGCCGGTTGTCACTCCCGACCGGCGTGTATCATGACTTCTTTGGCGTTGCAGTATATACAGAAACAGAAAAAACTTGAATATAATATACAGAGGTACAGTAGAGTACTAGTACAGCTTCTAAGTTTCGTACGTTCCACAGGGTGTAGGGGCAGCAAACCTCGCTTGTGGAGCCTATAAAACTCAGGCCTGTACAGTACCTCCGTAAAACCCCTTCACTGACAAGGATAGGTACGGTAGATTCTCACCGGCTTTATAACTGCCGATCCCATCTTACCCGAGAAGAGCGTATACTACATGAAACGAGCGCTCGAAATCGTGGTTTGGATTTGAGGGATGCGGTAGCGAGTCAGGATGTGGTATCGGATACCGGTGGGTTTGTTTGGCTCTCAGCTTCGTTCTTAGGTTGTCATCCTCTCTGAACTGGCGGGACCACGTACTTACCCATGAAACATAAAATCATCCTTACCTTTTAACCGATCACGGCAATACAAGTTACAGCTTATTATTATAGAATTCTTTATGTAGGAACCTCTCTAATACGACTGAACCTTCTCAGAATTCGCGACCCCTACTCCTATGCAAACGAGCCCCGCTATAAAGAATCCCTCGCGATAACGAGCGAAGGGCCACGAAAGATCCCGAGCTCTCGGCGTTCATTCTAACGAAGTCGGATTGTACGATATCACTTTTTTCCTCTACGCATGTCCCGAAATTTCTCGCTTACCCCTAAGATAATAAAAGAAGAACGAAAAGCCCTTCTCTATGATTCCGGGACAAGAGAATGTGTTGTGAAGAGTCCCGCTTTCCATGCAGTTCATTTGACCCACTGTCTTCAGCGATACAGATGACCGCATTCAAACAATGCAGCAACGGGAGCACCCCTAATACGTTAAACACCTCCGAGCCTGCAAAAATTTCCGAAGCAGCGAAACTTCAGCGAGAGCATACTGAGCACTAAAAACTGCCTTCCAGCATGTCTGCGGTTGGCTTAGGAGGGCTATATATCAGAGCATAGGTTGAGAGGCGAGCGAGTGCGCCGTGTACAAGTAATGTTAGGCAGAGATAATACAGCAGACATGTTCGAGACAGGCTTAGCGAGGATAGTAGCTGGGGTAGGTGAGATTTCATATAATTAGTATTTTTTGGAATGGGCTGTGAAACGTGCGCACGAGCTGGGAGGGAGTAGGTACCCGTACCGATACAGCGGTTAACTCACAGCAGGCATCCGCCTGCACATTAAAATCTCGGTTCCGATAGCCCGGTTTCGATCAACGGCTAGGCGATCTGGTGAGAAACCATCATTTTCACAGGGGAAAGGGACTCAAGACAGTGATGCATGGAGTAAGGTCAGGGGATGGATATGTTGAAATGGATGGGGATTCAAGCCAAATAGGAGGCAAGAATCAGAGGGGCGTGGGCTGGGGCAAATGTCATCTGTGGTGACCACTTCGGTGGGTGGATGAGTTTATCGTACTGGCAGTCGAGATAAAATTACTCAGCAGCCGTCTTGTGAGACATATTTCCCATTAGTTATTCGCGAAAGGAAAATGGTTATGATAGTAATGTGCCACAACGAGCCACATCACCCCGCTTTCTTCAGCCCACAGAACGTTTATTATAAACTCCCAGATACCATTACCCCCCGATACCTCACCGATCGCTACACGGTTTCCACTTTCGCCAAAACCTTGCATAGAATATCATGGCCCAAACTTCACATATACTATCAGCCAACGTTGGCGACCGCAACTCGAACTGCGGCAACATAAACGCTTTTTTCAACACCGTCCACATGTCTGACGAAGATGCACAAATTATGCGTTGGCTCTCCCCGCTCGAGCCAAATAACAGACACCAGGGCGTGCGAACCGATCGACTCGATGGTGTGGGAGATTGGCTTTTGGAAACGAGGGAGTTTCGGGAGTGGAGATGTAGTGAGGGTGGAGCCGATCAGGCAGTCTTGTTTTGCTCCGGGAATCCAGGAGTGGGCAAGACATATCTGAGGTATGATATGATATGTGGCGAAGTTCTGAGAGAGAAGTGAATACCGCTAACGGTCGGAAATACTAGTTCCCTAGTGATTGACAACCTATGCGATCGGGCGGAGGAGGAATCCATCGCCGTTGCGGGCCTCTACTGCGACTTCCTTTCCCAACAAGAGCAGACAACCACCAACATTATGGGAGTCGTTCTGAAGCAACTAGTGGGCAGAGGGGGTGTTCCGGAGGACGTGCGAGAGGCATTTCAAAAAGGGAAAAGGGAGTTTGGTGGTAGAGGGCCGCGACTTACGGATCTGATGGGGATGTTGAAAACTGCTATTACTTCGCTGCCGCGAGTTTTCATCTGTCTCGACGCCTTGGATGAATGCCTACCGAAGTACCTACCGGAGCTTCTCTCGTCTTTAAGAGATATTGTTCGGGAGTGCCCTAGGACGAAGATATTCCTCACCGGGAGGCCCCATGTCAGGGAGGATGTTCAGAGATATTTCTCCAAAGCGGTTGTGATACCGATCAGCCCTAACACCGATGATATCCGGAATTATGTGGCGATGAGGTTAGATGGGGATCCCGAGCCAGAGGCAATGAATCAAGACTTACGGGAGGATATTATGAGAGTTATTCTGGAAAAGATATCTGCTATGTGAGTAGGAGCATTCGGCACCCCCCGCCACATCAATGACGTATACTTACCAATGATTTTGTGTAGATTCCTTCTTGTTTCTCTAAACATCGACGCTATTCTAGGAGAGGTTACAGTTCGCCAGCGAAGAAAGAAACTAAAACAGATGGCGCAAGGCAATGGACTGAGCGATGCCTACATGGCAACTCTATCACGACTGAAGGCGCAGAAGGGATATAGGTCGGTACTCGGATTGAAGGTCCTGATGTGGGTGTTGTATTCGGAACGACCGTTACGATCTGAGGAGCTCTGCCATGCCTTGGGAGTGGAGATTGGATCCGAAGATCTGGATCCGGAAAACGTTCCTGCATTACGGACACTGGTAGCATCTTGCTTAGGACTTGTTACGATTGAGGCGTCTACGTCCACTGTCCGGCTAATTCACTTTACTCTGCAAGAGTATCTCTCGAGTGATCCGACCCTATTCCATAGTCCCCACTCAGCAATCGCGGAGGTTTGCTTGACATACCTCAATTCTAGATTTGTCCGCGATATTTCGCCAATTCTTGACTCGGCCCCAGCAGCAACGCCCTTTCTGGAATATGCTTCTCTCTACTGGGGGAATCACACAAGAATGGGGATGACAGAAAATGTCCGGATACTTGCACTAAAGCTTCTGGAGAGATTTGATGAGCATATATCTGCTCAACTATTGTTATTGCATTATCATTGTGATATGGGCGAGGTCCCATATTTTGACGGGGAGGAAGGACCTATAGGATTTACAGGACTCCACGGCGCAGCGTATATCGGAATCGTAGAGATGGTTTCTGCTCTGTTGGAGATGGAGCAATTTGACGTTAATGAAACCGATTGGATGGGGGCTACGGCACTCACATGGGCAACTATAAAAGGGCACGAGGAGGTCGTAAAGATGCTATTGGAGCGAGGGGACATTAATCCTGACGAGGGAGACACTCGTCACGACCGGACGCCGCTCTTGTGGGCTGCTTATTTCGGGCATGATGGGATAGTCAAGATGCTTTTGGAGCGAGACGACGTCGACCCTAGTGCAGAGGACAGCTGGGGTGATTTTGGGTGAACAGCACTCGCGTTGGCAGTAGAGGGTGGGCATGAGGGGGTAGTAAAGATGCTTTTAGAAGAATGTCAATCCCGACCATGCACACCCCGAGGATGGCCGGACGCCGCTCTCATTCGCGGCTGAGAGCGGTAATGAGAGGATAGTAAAGATGCTTTTGGAACAGGAATGCGTCGATCCTGACTGCGCAGACTTCTACAATAACAGAACGCCACTCTCTTGGGCGGCCATGTGGGGACATGAGGGAGTAGTAAAGATGCTTTTGGAACGAGGGGACGTCAATCCCAACCAGACAGACACCGACAAAAACTGGACACCTCTCTCGTGGGCCGCTTTGAGGGGGGATGAGGGGGTAGTAAAGATGCTCTTGACCCGGAAAGATATCCTCATAGCCACGCTAGATAAAGAGAATCAAACCCCACTGTCCTTGGCTCTCTCAAAAGGGCATTCTGGAGTGGTGAAAATCATACTAGACTGGGACGCTCTCAATTCCGACAGAGCTGGTTGCGGTGGCCAGGCGTCCCTCCCACGGTCCGCTGGAAATAGGGGCGAGTATGTGGCTGATATGTAATTCGGTGGGGCTGATCCTAGCACCGACATTGCCGACCTTAATGACCTGCCTGCACTCCCATCAGAAGACCATACTCGGTGAGAAGTAGTATCAGGCCACAAGGATGCTGCCCCCATATCTCCAGATAGCGATACATCAACCACATCATCCAAGCTGTTTCAAGCCTCTCCCGTCGGGCCCCTAAAACCACCGCGCCCCGAGAGGAAACTAGCACCGATCCTACTACCACTCAATCAATTCTCTCACCTGCCATTGCCCGCAGTTTTATCATATCTCTTGCTCTTTTCCTCGCTTCTCCTGCTCTCCCCCTCGCTTCTCCCATCCACCCCCCCCCCCTCTGTTACCCGGTATATCCTGTTCCGTAAATACTTATCAAGTGAGAGATTAGCATAGGTCATATCTCGGCGGCTTTAAATGTAAATAGATTTTCATAACCGCATTCCTCTTGCTTCCCCTTGCTATTTGCTATTTCTTAACTTTGCGTTTTTTCTTCTTTTCCCCTTCTTCGCCCTTTCCCTTCACTAGAGTTCTGGTTAGACTTGGCCACGCCGCGCTGCTCTTATTCTTCATTCCTGTTATTCCTTGAGTTGATTTTTTTTTCTCGTTTTTTTGTGGACAGTCGTGTATAGTACAGTGGCCTGTTGCAAGGATTTAGGCGTGGATAGATGGTAATCTTGAAGGAGCCCGCCGTATGCTTATAAGTAGTTTGTTTTCCTCCTTACTGTAATTACTCTGACTTTCGCAAAGCCGTCACCAGCGGTCCCCTTTACAGGCTGTCATGCTCCGATGCTCGCTGTACTATATACCGCGGGGGGCGCCCCAAATCGTGAACTCCAACCTTAACCCCAATTTACTGGACACCCATTCGACACCGTCGAATTACCTGGCGGGATCAACAGGATAGAGGAAGTTTTATTGTGATGTGGTCTAGTTGATCCAGATTCCGAAAATGTCTGAGGTTGTAGGCTAGCTTACGGTATCATAGTAAGAATATTCCTAGAGCATGTTGTGATGGGTAGCCCCGGTGCAACATGGTTATCATGGAAATATCACAAAAATCCAAAACTGGATTATAATGTAGAAGTTCTCCAATGACACAAGGGTTCCACAATTTCTCCTGGTTTCGCTAACTATTGCGGTTATCTTGCGGTAGAACACTATATTATATAAGAGATAGCAAGCACTAAAAGTGGTGGTTTGGATTTGAGAGATGCATGCAGTGCGACTTGGGAATAGATAAAGGATAGGGGAGTGAGGGAAGAGTCCTGGGGATACGTCTCCGGTGCGAGTACCGTGTTCCGGGGGATTCCGGCTCACAATGCCGGCTCGGCCCGTGAGTTGAATATTAAGCTGGTCCACTCGAGTAGCTAGTCACCATAATTTCAAGTTCGGTTGCAATAAAATAGCTACCTGGACGATCCTTTTCGCATTCCCGCACTATGGTACAATGTCATTACTACAAAGCGATCCAAAATATTTTCTCCATCCCCCCCAGCGGTATCTCATCAACCATATTCTCTGCCGCATACACATACCCCTGGGGTGGAGAAACGCCGTAGGCCTTCATCACCTCTGGTTTCGGTAGCGTCTTCAGTTTATACAGACTGGGTACCGGGTAACCAAATTTCGACGCCTTCCCATTTATCAAAATCGTCATTCCCGATCCCATTTGGATAAAGCACTTGCTCGGGTGCTTTCGGGTAGCTTGTAACCATTACATGCCTAAGGTTTGTCATAAGTTATGAAGATTTTGATTATAGCTTGAATCATACGAGATGGCGGACACTGGAGTTGTTGTGTAAAGCCAAATTCGCGTCACGGTATCCCTCATTTTGCATTTCCAATACTCATAATTTTTCTTCCATTCTTCAATGAGCCCTATACACTCGGCTTTGATAGAAGGAATAGCATCGGTATAGATGCCTTAGATGGACGATCCTGAGCCTGATTTGGACAACAATGAAAACGGAGTAGTACTCGCCAGCTTCCCCGTCAGAGTCAGCAGGCGTGTCGTTTCTTTAGGCTTCGCTCCTGTCCGAGTAACAGGCATTAAGAAAGAGAGAGGTGTGCATAGTTTTCGACTGATATAGGGAAAATAGAATTTAAGGAATATGATACGTTTAAAAAAAAATAAGAGAAAATAGTGGGAATCTGTGAGAGGTGGGCAAAGATGGAGGATGGATGAGAGACGAGAGAATAGATCAAAAGTGTCCTGAAGTTACCCGGCAGTAATTATCGTGCTTGAGGACCGGTGGCGAGATCAGTTCCTTGGACAACGAGAGGAGCCACGATCCAACAGCTGCCCGAGTGAGGTGCCATGACGGCCGGGAGGGGATGGATCGCGTAGCATATTTTTATCATGTAATATGCCCCCACGCCGTTTGCTAATCAGCAGAGAGATGAATGGTAAATTGCTCGAGTACTTGTACAGAGTTGCCTTGCCCGAGCACTAAGGTCAAGGTAGGCTTGGTTCTTGAGGTAATGAGCTTTTTGCGCTAGGACACAATTCTTTCTTCCCGCCGGGGGTGAGCGATTCCATAATAGGAACTGGGAGAGCAATCCGGCAAAGTAAGGTGTGATTCACAGGCGGCAAAAAATAACTTGCGTCGAGTAACCAGTCACGCACTCCGAGGAAACGATTGAACACCCCCCCCCCCTTTCTTGAGCTCTTGCAGGAGAATTTTTATAAACTCCCCTAGCACCTTACAAATCGCTCCACCATTTCTACATTCAGGCAAAATTTTGGGTAGAATATCATGGCCCAAACTTCACATATGGACTTGGTAAATTCCCAGTTCCGCCCAATAATCTGGGACCGCAATAACACCTTCAACAAATTCAACGAGGGTGCACAGATTTTACGTTGGCTCTCTCCACTAGAGCCATACAACAGGCATCAGACCGTGCGCGCCGACCGATTCGATGGTGGTGGAGATTGGCTTTTGGAAATGAGGGAGTTTCGGGAGTGGAGATGTAGTGAGGGTGGAACCGATAAAGCTGTCTTGTTTTGCTCCGGGAATCCGGGAGCGGGCAAGACATACTTGAGGTACGTGGCGGGATTCTTTGGAAGAAGTGAATACCACTAACTTCCAGAAATATTAGCTCCCGGGTGATTGACAGCCTCTGCGATCGGGCGGGGAAGGAAAATATCGTCGTGGCAGGGATCTACTGCGACTTCCTTTCAGAGCAAGAACAAACAACCACCAACATCATGGGGTCTATCCTGAAGCAACTAATAGGCAGATGGGAGATCCCGTATTATCTACGAAACGCGTTTCACAAAGCGGAAATGGAGCTTGATAGTAGAGGGCCTCCACTTGTCGATCTGATGGAGATGTTGAAAACTGCTATTGCTTCGCTGCCACGAGTTTTCATCTGTCTCGACGCCTTGGATGAATGTTTGCCCACGCACCTACCACGACTGCTCGATTCACTGAGGGTTATTGTTCGAGACTCCCCTAAGACAAGGGTATTCCTCACTGGGAGGCCCCATGTCAGGGAAAATGTTCAAAGATATTTCCCCAAAGCTGTTGTGATACCAATCAGCCCTAACACCGATCATATCCGGGATTATGTGGAAATGAGGTTAGATAGGGATCCTGAGCCAGAGGCGATGAGCGAGGACTTACGGGCGGGTATTATGAAAGTTATTCTAGAGAAGGCATCTGAACTGTGAGTAGGAGCTTCGGCACCCCTACCCCATCAACGATGTATACTTACGACCGTTTGTGTGTAGATTCCTCCTTGTTTCGCTAAATATCAATGCTATTCTAGGAGAGGTAACAATCCGTCGCAGAAGAAAGAAGCTTGAAGAGATGACACAAGGCAATGGACTTAGCGATGCCTACACGGCAACCCTAACACGACTGAAGGAGCAAAAGGGAAACAAGCCAGTACTCGGGCTAAAGGTACTGATGTGGGTGTTGCATTCGGAAAGGCCATTACGAGGGGATGAGCTCTGTGATGCCTTGGGAGTGGAGATTGGATCTACAGATCTAGATGCGGAAAACGTTCCTGCCTTACGGACACTCGTAGCATCTTGTCTGGGACTTGTCACGGTCGAAGCGTCTTCTTCCACAGTCAGACTTGTTCACTCTACTCTGAAGGAGTATCTCTCGAGTGATCCGACCCTAAACCTTGGCCCCCACTCAGAAATAGCTGAGGTTTGCTTGACATACCTCAATTCTAGATTTGTCCGCCATCTTTCGCCAACTCTAGACTCGGCCCCCGCAGTAACGCCACTTCTTGAGTATGCTTCTCTCTACTGGGGGGATCACATGAGAAAAATTGAGATGACGGAAAATGTCCGGATACTTGCACTAAAGCTTCTCAATACATTTGATGAGCATATATCTGCTCAACTACTATTATTGCACCATCCCGGTTGTCGAGGCAAGGCCCCATGGTTCGACGGGACTAAAGGACCTACAGGATTTACAGGACTCCACGGAGCTGCATATCACGGAATCGTAGAGATGGTAACTACTCTATTGATGAAGTTGGACGCTAATGCAACTGATCGGATGGGGGCTACGGCTATCACGTGGGCAACTATAAGAGGGCACGAGGAGGTCGTAAGGATACTATTAGGGCGAGGGAACATAAACCCAGACCAGGCAGACACCCATCGTCGTTGGACGCCGCTCTCGTGGGCGGCTGTATTTGGGCATGAGGGGATAGTAGGGATGCTTTTGGAACGAGAGGATGTCGACCCCAATACCATTGGAGAGGGTGATTATGCGCAAACTCCGCTCCTGTTGGCGGCGGGGCACGGGCACGTGGGGGTAGTAGAGATGCTTTTAGACCGAGAGGACGTCGACCCTGAAATTGGGGACGCACTGTTGAGGCCATGGCAATGCAAGCGGTTTGCTGGGAGGGGGTATGGGAGGGTAGTAAACATTCTTTTGGAGCGAGAGGCGGTTAGTCCTAGCTGGAAAGACCACTGGCATCAGCGAACACCACTCTCGTTGGCGGCTAGGAGCGGGGTTGAGCCCGTAGTAAAGATGATTTTGAAACGAGAGGACGTCAATCCGAACGAAACAGACATCCCAGATGACGGGACGCCACTCTTTTGGGCCGCCCAGATGGGACATGAGGGGGTGGTGAAGATGCTTTTGCAACGAGCGGATATTAATCCCAACCAGGTAGGGGCTTTCGATCGTAAAACGCCACTCTCGGTGGCGGTTCAGAAGGGGCATGAGGGGATAGTGAAGATGCTTTTGGAACGAGAAGACGTCAATCCCAACCAGGCAAGAGGCCTGGATGGGGAAGCGCCACTCTCGCTGGCGGTTCAGGAGAGACATGAGGGGATAGTGAAGATGTTTTTGGAAAGAGAGGACGTCAATCCCAATACGATAGACTTCTGGCACCGCCAGACGCCATTCTCACGGGCGGTTCTGGGGGGAGATGAGTTGGTAGTGAAGATGTTTTTGAGACGAGAGGACGTCAATATTAACTATGCAAACGCTAAAGACGGCCGGACGCCGCTCACGCTGGCGGCTGAGCGCGGGCAGAATGGGATAGTGAAGATGCTTTTGGAGAGAGAGGACATCAATCCTGACCAGGGAGACACGGAATATGGCCGGACGCCACTCTCATGGGCGGCTGAGAAAGGGCATGAGGGGGTAGTAGCGATGCTTTTAGAACGAGAGGATGTCAGCCCCAGCCAGCCAGATACCAAGGATGGCCAGACGCCACTCTGGTGGGCGGCGGGGCAGGGGCATGAGGGGGTAGTAAAAATGCTTTTGGAACGAGAGGATGTCAATCCCAGCCAGCCGGATACCGAACTTGGCCTGACCCCACTCTTGCGGGCGGCGGGGGAGGGGCATGAGGGGGTGGTAAAGACCCTTTTAGAACGAGAGGACGTCAATCCTGACCAGCCAGACACCAAAGATGGCCAGACGCCACTCTGGTGGGCGGCAAGGCATGGGCATGAGGGGGTAGTAAATATTCTTTTGGAACGAGAGGATGTCAATCCCAACCAGCCAGATACCGAACTTGGCCAGACGCCACTCTCATGGGCGGCTGAGAACGGGCATGAAGGAATATTAAAGCTACTTTTGGAACGAGAGGGCGTTAATCCTAACCAGCCAGATACCGAATATGGCCAGACGCCACTCTCGTTGGCGGCCGAGAACGGGCATGAGGGGACAGTAAAGATACTTTTGGAACGAGAGGATGTCAGTCCCGACCAGGAAGACAGAGAATATGGCCGGACGCCACTCTCGGAGGCCGCACGGGAAGGGCACTCGGGGGTAGTAAAGATACTTTTGGAACGAGAGGACGTCAATCCCAACCACGCAGACACCATTTACAGCCAGGCGCCACTCTCGTTGGCGGCTAAGAGTGGGCATTCGGAGGTAGTAAAGTTGCTTTTGGAAAGAGAGGACGTCGATCTCAACCGGGTAGACAGTGGATATGGCCGGACGCCACTCGCATGGGCTGCATGGAATGGGAATGAGGACATGGTGAAGTTGCTTTTGAAGCGGAATGATGTCTGCCTCGCCACACCAGATAGCACAGGGCAAACCCCACTGTCGCTCGCTCTTTCTAGAGATCACAGTGCAATCGTGAAGATGCTGCTGGACCGGGGCAATTCCAATTCCGACCCGGCACATAGCTCTCGCCAAACACCCCCTTGGCCCTCTGCTGAACCTAGCGACGAGCGCACGGTGGGGACCAAGTTTTTATGTGATGATCCCAACACCGAAATTTCAGACCGCAGTGACCAACCCGCACCTCCACCGCCAAACCGCCATATGGGGGAAGTGGTACCAGACTCCCGGGATTCTATTTCAACGTCCGCAGATAGCGACCTCTCCTCAACCGAACCATGTAGGATCTCTTAACCTCTTTCCATCGGGGATCGAAAGTCCTTTTATCCCCCCAAGAAAAGAAGCGCCCACCTTAGCACTGCCCAATCGATTATCTCGTTGCCACCGAACGGAGGCATCCATCATCTCCTCTCTAATTTACCCTTTCGCTTTTTTCATTCACATCCTCCCTTCTTTGTTACTCGGTATATCCTTGTTTCGTAAATATTTGACAAGCGAGGGATCGGTATAGGCCATATCTTGGTGGCTTTATATGTAAATAGCTTTCCATAACCGCGTTCCTCCAGCTTTGCCTTACCATTCACTATTTTCTTAACTTTCTGTTTTCTTTCCATCCTTGCCCTTTCTTTCCCCCCACCGGAGTTCTGGTTAGACCGGGCCACACCGCGCTGCTCTTGTTCTTCATTCCTGTTACTAATTCGCTTTCTATTTTTCTCGTGTTTTGTGGTTAGTCATGGCTAGTACTGTGGCTTGTTGCAAGGATTTGGGTAGGACTTGATAGTAGGCTTGAAGAAGTCCGCCGCCATGGTTGGAAGCAGTTTGTTGATCTCCTTACTATAATTATTCTGACTTCCACCAAGCCGTCACTAGGTCCCCTTTGCAGATTGTCATGCTCTGATACTCGCTCTAAACTATGCCAAGGGGGGGCCGCCCCAATTCATGAACTCCAATCCTAACCCCAATTTACTGGACGTCCATTCGACACCGGCGAATTACCTGGTGGCATCAACAGGATAGAGGACGTTTTATTGTGATGTGGGCTAGTTAACCCAGATTCCGAAAATGTTTGAGGTTGTAGGCTAGCATACGGTGGTAGGAACATTCGTAGAGTTGTGACAATAGGTAACCCTATTGCAACATATCATAGTAGAAATATTACAAAAACTCAGAAAATTGGAATATAATCTAGAATTCCTTCAATGACCCATGTAGTTCCACAATTGATCATGGTTTCTCACACTGTTGCGGCTATCTTGCAGCAGAACGCTATGTTATATTAGAGGTAACAAACACTAAAAGTGACGGTTTGGATTTAAAAGATACATACAGTGTGGCGTGGGAATAGATAAGGGATATGGGAGTGCGGGAAGAGCCCTGGGGATGACGTCTCCGGTGCGAGTATCGTGTTCCGGGGATTCCGGCTCACAATGCCGGCTCAGCCCGTGAGTTGAATATTCAGCCGGTCCACTCGAGTAGCTAGTCACCATAATTTCAATTTCAGTTGCAATAAAATAAATGCCTGGAACATCCCTTTCGCATTCCCGCACTATGGAATAACATTATTACTATCATACAAACCAACTTAAAATATTTTCTCCGTCTCCTCCAGCGGTATCTCATCAACCGCATCACACACCCCTGTTGCGAAGAAACACCATAGGCCTTCATCACCTCTAGTTTCAGTGGGGTCTTCAGTTTATACAGACTCAGTACCGGGTAGCCAAATTTCGGCACCTTCCTCCCATTATCAAAATCGTCATTCCCGATCCTATTTGGATCACGTACTTGCCCGGGTGTTTTCGGGTGGCTTGTAACCATTACATGCCTAAAGCCGTAGGTTTAGCACAAGTTATGAAGATTTTGAGTACAGTTTGAATCATGCGAGATGGCGGACACTGGAGTTGTGTAAAGCCAAATTCGCGTCACGGGATCCCTCATTTTGTATCCCCAATACTCGTAACTTTTCTTCCGCTCGGCGATAAGCCCTTTGAACACGGGTTCGGTAGAAGCAATGGCATCGGTGTAGAAGCGCTCGATGGACAGTTTTGAGCGTGATTCGGACGAGGATGAAAACGGAGTAATTAGCACTCGCCAGCTTCCCCGCCTTAGTCAGTTGGCGTGTCATTCCTTTTAGCTTCGCTCCAGTTCGCGAGGCAGGCCTTAGGGGGGGGGGTATATATAGTTTCCGACTAATGTAGGGAAAGCAGAGCTTGGGGAATACGTTTGGAGAAGGGGAAATAGTGGGAGTCTATAAGAGAGGTGGGGAAAATATGGAGGCTGGATGAGGGGGAGCGAAGAGGTCAAAAGGGTCTTTGGGTTACCCGGCAGTAATTACAGTCACCAGACATAAGTCTTAGTGAGGGGCTTAGTCAGTAAAACTAAGGGAGAATTGTCCGTCACCCCCGGCCACATTGGAAAATCACCCTTGATACAGAGCACTAAATGTATTCTTACTTCCTCACTACCAAAATAATATTCCATGTTGAATTCTTCTCCTTGTTCTATCATGGCGATACCATTATCCGCCTTGTGGAAAATACCTCTTAGGCGCACAGGCGTGCCTAACTACTGTATTCCACAACCAAGGCTTTTGTCTAGTGACTGTTTCGTGCTTGAGGGCCTGCCGCGGGGACGGTTCCTTGGGCAACGAAAGCATCCACGATCCCGCCCAAGATCCGATTGTCCAAATAAGCACAGTTGCCCGAGTGAGATGCCATGATGGCCGGGAGGGGATGGGACGCCTGGCATATTTTTATTACATAATAATAGTATGCTACAGGTATGGTAAATTACATGCACTAAGTACTGTACTTTGAAGAGAGGAAAAAAAGCACACAAGTGTAGACGCCAGAATCCCGGAAACAATGTCCACCTAGGGGGTTGCACCGGACAAGACTTGGCAAACATCCCGCTCCGTCGCTAATACAGGCACCAGTGGAACATGCAGTGGAACATGTGAAGGCATAAAGTTAACCTGGGGGGTCAAATAAACACGGACACCTGCGCTACCGTGCGTCCCAACCAACTGCCCCAGCTTGATACTAGCCTAACCCGGATAACCTCAATGATAGAAACCAAAAAAAGACTAGACTTAACCCTTGTATACTATCCTTCAGCATCAATGACTGCCGCAAGCTAAATAACCTTGCTGCCAGAGTGAATGAGCGCTTCTGTGGGATGGAAAGTATATGGTACCATTTTGGTTTGGTTGCGATACTTTCACAGATTTTCAGCAACACTGCTTTGTCCACTGCCTGACTCCTTCACACAGGAACTATGGGAGGTAATCATATATTCTCAAAATTTGTCTCAACCTATAATATTCCAACCAAGACCCTCGCGTAATTAACCTCAAGATGGCAGTCAAATGGTCTCACTCTACTATCAACGATAAATCCCAGCCAGTTATTCATGTAGGTAAGTAAACCAGTGATATCACAAATGATCTAGTTTGTTCTCTGGACAATTATGATATATTCCTTGGAATACATTATGTAGCAGTACATAGTACAAAAATTGATTTTGGAAAAGCCATTATTATCTTTCCTAAAACGAATGCAACCCTTACATGCAAGAAAGCAACCAACATACCATTTACGACCCTGGCTAAAACAGACACACGAGATTTCATTTCTGAGTTTCCTGATTTGTTTCCTCCCAACCAAATCTCAGAGCTCCAACTCCTGAGAAAGGGTAATCACTACTTTAATCTAATTGACAAAGAATCAGACGCTAGCCCAAAAATGTACTCTGTCCCAGACAAGATTCTCCCTTTATATAGATACATAATGGAAAAATGGAATCAAACATTTAAGGGTAGCAAAGGTGTGCTATAAGCAAACAAGAAAATATAACCAAATAGGAAACCATATCAATAAGGAAAGTACAAGGTAAAGGAAAGAACACCACCAAGGCAGAACTTAATTAAGAGTATCCAACATCAGGTAAGTACAGTAAGTACAACAAATATATGATTCCGTTACAACATTTCACAGAAGAGGGTTCAATCAAAAATGATTCAAGGCCCGGGAGTTGACTCTTTCAAACCAGGTAGGTATAAACTAAAACTCCTTCCCACAAAATGGTAAGCAATCATATTTGAAGGCAGTTAGAAGCAAAGAAACTAATAAAATGATAGGAAAAGGAAACAAATGTAGCAGAAGCAGCAAATCAACTGGCACCAGTGCTCAGCTTCTGTTAGGCATGCTGGAAGGCTTAGCCTTCTATTAGTGAATCAAGACCTATTGTTACCCTAACTTAGGTTCAGAATTCAAGAGGTGACTGCCAATACCCCCTCCCGCACCAGCGTTGGGACAGCGCTACACCAGCAGACACTGCCGTAGTTGCGTCCCCTCATCAAAGACATGGTCATTGAAGCCCTCCCCGTAACCCCATATACGTCGCTGTCGTCTGTCCAACCGGATCCCGTTCACAGGATATATGAGGAAAGGCCTTGGACAAGCTTATGCAAGTTGCTCGAGTCAAATCGGTCGACGTTGCATAAGGTTACTAGACACTAAAGACAGATATCGCAGAAGTGGTCACTTAGTAACGGGACATTTCACGGACAATCGTTAAACAACATCATTCTATACTCCATGCTCCCGCGATGAAACTTGCAGAAGTGAATAGTGTTGTTGGATGAAGTAGTTTGAGAAATCAAGTATACTCACGCTCACATACGTCATTAGTATTCTTTGAATACTGATGGAGCCATACGATAACAATATGATTGTGGAGAGATAATAGCCATTGGGGCAATTGCAGGACAAGTCTATCTTATGCCTTGCAGCTGTCAAGTGCAGGATATATCTGCAATGCTCAGAGGTTCAATAACAAAGCTGGCCCTTTTGTTGGTTCGATCATGGAGACCATTGTGCGTATGCAGATGGTAAGCAAAAGACTCCATGTTGACGAAGATGAATCGTGACGAATGGAATGATGTGTGGGAGCACCATCAGGAAAACTAAGATTGTTACGATTCAGAAGTCAAAGTGAGATAACAGAATTGTCAAGGACAAATGGTGTTCGCACTTTTTGAAAGTGTGGGAAAGTTGTTAGTGGATACTTAGTTAGTATGATAGTAGCCTAATTGGTTTACTTTAGGACGGAATACTTAAGGTTCTGGGTTCAACTCTCATCCGGATCATAGTTATTTTATACATAACAGAAGGATGCAGGGAGCTTAGTGTTAGGCGGGAGCCTATCTCAAAGTCTTGCGAGATAACTCAGGCCGATAATCTTAATCGTAGACGGAGATTCTCTAAGAAGGCTCAATGTTCTAGAGTAGAGATAGATAGAGTGATAAAAGATTTTCTAGCGTAAACAATTTATATGATAAGATCACTTCTCTATTCTGTGCTACATAAGCATCCCGCGGAAGGATCTTAAGTTCAGAGCTCCATGCATCCTTCTGTCATGTATAAAATAACTATGATCTGGATGAGAGTTGAACCCAGGACCTTAAGTATTCAGTCCTAAAGTAAACAAATTAGGCTACACTGATACTAACTAAGTACCTGCTAACAAATTCTAGCTTCTCACGAAAGTGCGAACATCTTTTGACCCTGACAATTGGGTTATCTCACTTGACTTCCGACTTGCAAGACCATGATTTTTCCCTGATGGTGCTCCCACACATCAGTTCACATGTTACGATCCATCTTCGTCATCATGGAGTTTTGCTTACCACTGCATATGCAGAACAGTCTCCATGATTGAACCAACAAAGGGGCCAGCTTTGTTATCGAACCTCTCAGCATTGCAGATATATTCTGCACTCGACAGCTGTGAGGCATAAGATAGACTTGCCACGATAATCGCACCAATGTGTCACAAATCGTGACTAAGCAAGGCAGATTTCACATGACTAGTAGTTACTAGTCATAAGGTATGTTTATGTTTCACGCTATGCAGTCAGTTGACTCATAGTTCTCACATGACTCGCACTTGCGT
>Ga0307509_10000543_pt1 | contig 64572 bp, 58 predicted proteins | sample 10_EM_MG_FD_202245 | JGI IMG/M metagenome (GOLD analysis project Ga0307509, IMG submission 202245) | Populus trichocarpa ectomycorrhiza microbial communities from riparian zone in the Pacific Northwest, United States - 10_EM | ecosystem: Host-associated > Plants > Roots > Unclassified | place...
CGCCGGCCACCGCTCCACCCAACAACAAACATGGTCGAACTCCTCGATCACACTTTGCTGCGCCGCCGGAAACTTCTTGAAATAAGCCTCCCGCGTCGCGGCAGGCACAACCTTGTCCCGCGCTCCGCTGAAATGCACTTCTCGCCAGCGATGCCGCTGATCGCTCCGCGCCGGATTGAGCGACGTCGCCAGCGGCAGATATCCATGCTGCTGCGTCCATGCATCCGTATCCAGATTCGCGCCGATCGTGATTACCTCCGTGACATTCGCCAGCCGCTCCGCGACGAGCACCGCGAGCGCACCGCCGCCGCTGTAACCTACCATCACAATTTCAGTCGCGCCCTTCTCGCGCGACACATCCCGCGCCACCGCGGCGAGACTCGCCACGACTTGCGCTGAATAGCGTCCGCCCGTCCATACGTCCGGCGAACATTTCGCGCTGACCATTTCCTGATAGCAGGGACGACTGATGTACACGCCCGGCGCCTGCGACTTCACCAGCAACTGCAGTGCGATGGGATTGCGCGTCGTCGGATCGGCGTTGGGTTCGCGGCCGTCTTCGCTCCAGGGCCGGCCGTCGCCATCCAGGAATACCAGCAGGCGGCCTGCATTTGCAGCGGTGTCAGCCGCGACATCGCTTACGTAGATGACGTGCTGGAACTGCGCGCCCGTGACGATGCGGCGCGACAGTTGCGCATCGCCGGCCACGCGGTCGATGCGCTGCGCATTCGAGGTGCACGCGGCGGCGCAGGCAATGGCGAGAAGCAATAGCAGTCTGGGCATGGGGTGCGATTGCGACGTTCGTCACAACGAATGTCAAGACGAGCGTGCACAGTTCGCACGCTTCGCAAAACTAGGCTGTGGCTACTTGTGTCCTGCACTTTCGGGTTGTTGCCGCCGAAGTGGGGAGCTGTTACATAAGGCCCGACACCAGGGAGTACTCATTAAAATGCATTCGCGTCCATGGGAATCGCGTGCTTCGGTGCGCAAGTTGCTGGCTGGCGTCGCGCTGGTCTCTGCCGCTGTATTCGCGCCTGTCGCGTCGGCGGTGCCGCCGAGTTTCAGCGCGGCTGCGTTGCGGGTGCCTTTCCCCGGCGACGGCCAGAGCGTCACCGTCGACTTACGCGCGCAGGGCGTGCTGCTGGGTACGCCGTCCGTGCGAGTGGACACGGGCCAAGGCTTCCTGCTCGTCGACGGCAATTTCACCACCTCGCTGGCGGTCTCGCCGACGCCGAGTGGGGCGGGCTTCGGCCGCGTCTGCGTGACGATCACCAACATCTCATTCGGCACGGTGAGCGACGAAACGATCACCGGCCAATGGTCAGCTAGCAATCAGCTGGGCGAGAATTCCGGCGCCGCGCAGATCACGCTCGTCAACGATCCGTCCGCACCGAGTGTCGATCCGAATTCTCCCGCCTGCACGGACCCGAACCAACCGCCCGTTGCGAATGCCGGCCCGGATCAGACCGTCACCGATATCGGCGGCAATGGCGATGAACTCGTCACCTTGAACGGCAGCGGCTCCACTGACGTCGATGATGCGGCATTGACTTACAGCTGGGTTGAAAACGACACGACAATCGCCACCGGCGCGAATCCTGCAGTGACGCTGCCGGTGGGCACGCACACCATCACGCTTTCCGTTGCCGACAGCGCGCAGAATTCCTCGACAGATGACGTGATCATCGTCGTCAACGCCGCCCAGCCGCCGACGGCGAATGCAGGCGCGGATCGCACCATCGCGGATTCGGATCTGAAGCCGGGCGAAGCCGTCGTGCTCGATGGTTCGGCGTCGGCCACGCCGCAAGGCGCCATCGTCGCGTACAACTGGTATCTCGTCGGAGACAGCGAGACCGGCAACCAACTGTTGGGTTCGGGTGTGACCTTTACCGCGAACCTGCCGGACGGTGTCAACACCATCCTGCTCGAGGTCACCAACGCGGCGCAGCTCATCGGCTCGGATACGGTGCAGATCACCGTGAGCGCCACGCCGCCGCGCACGGTGCTGTCCGATCTCCCCAACCTCACGCCGAATCAGCAGCGCATGGCGCAGGCGCTGGACGGCGTGTGCGGCCGCGTGCTCACCGATGCCGGGCCGTCGGACAATGCGGATAATCCAACCGTCAGCAAGGCGCGCGCCTTTGCAACGGCAGCGGAACAGGCGGACCTGGCGCAGAAATGCCGCGGCCTGCTGTTCAACAACACCGCGGCAAATCAGGTCGCGGCGCTCGATGAATTGAACGGCGAAGACTTCGCCGCCGCGCGCACGCAGACGCTGCTGTTCGCGAACTTCCAATATGCCGGCGTGATGGACCGCCTGATGGCGCTGCGCGGCGGCGCGCGTGGCTTGAGCCTTGCCGGCCTGAACATCGTCGTCGACGGTCGGATGGTGCCGCTCGCAGCGCTGCAGAAGATGGCCGCCGATCTGCTCGGCGGCGGAGCGAGCAGCGATGCTGACGAGCCGGGCGGCTTGCTCAGCGACAAGTGGGGCTTGTGGATGCGTGGCAATTACAGCTCGGGCAAGAAGGACGCATCGCTTGCCAGCCCGAGCTTCGACGCCGAACAGTTCGCGATCATAGGCGGCGTCGACTATCGCCTGTCAGACAAGGCAGTCGTCGGCGGTTCGCTGGCGTACGGCAACTCCAGCGTCGACTTCAATCCTGCCAACGAAGGTGCGCTCGATACGGCGTCGTGGGCTGTGTCCGCTTACGGTTCGATGTACGCGGCGAAGAATTTCTATTTCGACGCCATCGTCAACTTCGCGAATTCCAATTACGACGCCGACCGCAACATCACTTACGTCGACGGCCAGGGCCTGGTGAACGAGGATGCGAAGGGCACGACCGACGGCATGACGCTGAGCGGCGGCGTATCCGGCGGCTACGACTTCCTGGTAGCCGGCTTGACGATTTCACCGAACGTCGGTTTCTTCTACATCGATGCGACCATCGACAGCTTTGCCGAGCAGGGCGGCGGCGGCTTGAACCTGATCTACGATGAACAGAACTTCAAATCGCTGACCGCGAATCTGGGCGTGCGCGCGACCTATGCCTGGAATCTTTCCTGGGGCGTGCTGCTGCCGCACTTGCGCGTGGATTACGTGCGCGAGTTCGAAGACGACGTGGACGTGTTCGGTGTGCGTTTCGCCGCCGACCCGAATGCGAACAGCGCGCCGCCCATCCTGGTCGAGACCGAAAATCCGGATAGCTCCTATTGGCGGCTCGCGGCCGGCTTGTCCGCGCAGTTCAAGTTCGGCTTCTCCGGTTATGTCGAGTACCAGCGCCTGCAAAGCTTCCAGTTCATTAGTTTCCAGGACATCAGCGTGGGCCTGCGCATGCAGAAGAGCTTCTGAAGCCCGCGACCCACGTCACAGTTCGAGAGAGAAGCCGCGCGGACACGGAGGTGGAGTAGGATCGGACGCAGTTCGTTCAGGAACCGTTGAGCACGGGCTGCCCAAGATCGACGCGACGTATATTCTAAGGTGAGACCAGAATGAAACCGAACGCTGTTCCCCGCTTCCTGACGCGATTGATCGTGGCACTCGCGCCAGCGCTGCTGGTCGTCGCTTCCGCGGCGCCTTCCAAGGAGGACCAGGCCGCGGCCACGAAGGGCATGGTCAAGCGTTCGGACCTGGAGATCGTCGACTGCCTGCTGCCGGGTCAGGTGCGACAGCTCGGCAACACCAGCTTTCTCACGCAGCGTCGCCCCATCCGCACGACGACCGCGGAGTGTTCGATCCGCGGCGGTGAGTATGTCGCCTACGACCGCGCCGATCTGAAATCGGCGTTGCGCATCTGGATGCCGACCGCCGAAGGCGGCGACGCGGAAGCCATGACCAACGTCGGCGAGATTTATGAGCGCGGCTTGGGCGTGGCACCCGACTATGAAGCCGCCGCGATGTGGTACCAGAAGGCTGCGGACAAAGGTTATTCGCGGGCCATCTTCAATCTCGGCACCATGTACGAACAGGGCCTCGGCGTGCCGCAGGATGGCCTGAAGGCGTTGAATCTGTATCGCCAGGCGTGGGGCATTCCGGAAGACGGCCTGATCTACGCGTCTGCCGCGCAACGCGAGCAGGATGAGCTGCGCAAGGAAATGGAAACGCTGATCTCCGAGAAGGACAGCCAGCTCGGCCTGCTGCAGAAGCAATTGAAGGACATGCAGGAGAAGCTCGCCAGGCAGCCGGCGGCGCAGCAGAGCGCGGACAACAGCAAGGAAGTCGACGCGCTGAAGAAATGGATTGCGCAGCTCGAAGGCGAGCGCCGCAAGAGCACCGAACGCCTCGCCGGCATTCCCAAGACGCGCACGCCCTCTGGCGCCACCGAGCTGGCGCAGGTCGCACCGATCGCGGACGAGCGCACGCTAGCCGGCATGAAGTTCGGTCGCTACTACGCCATCGTCATCGGCAACCAGAATTACCAGTCCATCGACAACCTCGCGACGCCGCGCTACGACGTGGAACGCGCCGCGCGCATTCTCGCGGACAAGTACGGCTTCACCGTGCAGATACTCGAAGACGCCAACGACATCACCATGTTGAAGACCATCAACGACATGAATGCCGTGCTCAAGCCGGACGACAACCTGCTGATCTACTACGCCGGCCACGGCGCGCGCTTGCCCAATGGCGGCAACAAAGCGGAGAGCGGCTACTGGCTGCCGGTGAACGCGGATGCGCCGCCGAAAGATACGTTCTGGGTGCCGAACGAACAGATCACCGGCCATCTCGGTCGTTTGCCCGCGAAGCGCGTGCTCGTCGTTGCGGACTCGTGCTACGCGGGTCTGTTGTCCACCGATCCGAGCTACCTGTTCCTCAACGACAAAGTGAGCTACTCGAAGGATTACATCGCCTACAAGTTGCCGAAGCGCGCGCGCCTGTTGCTGACTTCAGGCGGCGATGCGCCCGTGCTGGACGAAGGCAGCGGCGGCAACTCGGTGTTCGCGCGGGCCTTCCTCGACGAACTCGAAGCCAACACCGGCATTCTCTCCAGCCCCGAACTGTTCAGCCGCATCCGCAAGCGCGTGCAGGTGGCCGCCGCGAAGAACAAGTTCGTCCAGGTGCCGGAGTTCAAGTCCATCAAGGGCGCGGGCCACGAGGTCGGCGATTTCTTCTTCGTGCCGAAGTCGACGAAGACTGCGCAGGCGGAGAAGAGCGTGACGGTCGTGAAGAAGATCAGCTAGCTTGTAGGTTGGGCTGAGCCTTCGCAGCCCAACTATCTTGCGTGACAGGATCGTTGGGCTGCGAAGGCTCAGCCCAACCTACGCGATTGAGCAAGTGAGCGATTACGCGATTACGCCGCGCGCGATGGACCACGCGCGCGCTGCAATATCCTGGTACGACTGCTTTGCCTCGGCCATGCGCGCATCGACGCCCTGGCCGTCGACGCTGCGCCGGTAGACGCCTGCGAGAATCGCGGCCGAGCGGAACAGCGAGAAGACGATGAAGAACGTCCAGTTCGGGATCTCGGCGCGGCCCGTGCGCTGCCGGTATCCTTCGAGGAACTCCGCTTCCGAGGGAATGCCCAGCGCTTCGATCTCGCCAGCCGCGAATCCGCGGCCGCCTTCGGCCGATAGATGATACGCGCTGCAGCAGTAAGCGAGATCGCCCAGCGGATGGCCGATCGTCGACAGCTCCCAGTCGAGCACCGCGATCACGCGCGGTTCGGTGGGATGAAACAGCAGGTTGCCGATGCGATAGTCGCCGTGCGCGATCGCGGCTTCATCCTGCGCCGGAAGATGCGCCGGCAGCCACTTCATCAGTTCGTTCATCGCCGGCGTGTCTTCGACGCATGATGCGACGTACTGCTTGGACCAGCGTGCAACCTGTCGTGCCACGTAGCCGGTTGGCCATCCGAAGTCCTCCAAGCCCACCGATTTGTAATCCACTCTGTGCAGCTTCGCCAGCACGTCGTTCATCGCGGCGTACATCGCCGTGCGTTCCGGTGGCGCGCAGCCGGGCAGCAGGCGATCCGTGTAGACGCGGCCGTCGACGTAGTCCATGACATAGAACATCGTGCCGACGATGCTCTCGTCTTCGCACAGCAGGTAGACGTGCGGCACCGGCACGTCGGTGTCCTGCAGCGCCTTCATTACCTTGTATTCGCGATCCACCGCATGCGCCGACGGCAGCAGCGCGCCCGGGGGCTTTTTGCGCATGACGAAGGCGCGATCCGCGGTCTGCAGATGAAACGTCGGGTTGGAAAACCCGCCCTGGAACTGGTGGATGACGCACGCGCCGCGGAATTCGGGAATGCGGGCGGCCAGGTAGCGCGACAGCGCGGCTTCGTCGAAGCGGTTGTTATCGAGAACGGGTACGAGGATGGCTGTACCGTTTGTCAGTGAACTGGAAGACATTGCGATCGCAGTCAAGTCCTTAGTCTAGCCGCGTCCCACTGTGCCGCCGCCGTCGATGACGACGGTCTGGCCCGTCATGAACGAACCGCTCGGGCCGGCGAGAAACACCGCCGCGCCCGCGATCTCATCTGGTTCGCCGATGCGGCGCAGCGGATACGCTTTGATGGTGTGCGCGTAGGTTTCCGGGTTTTCCCAAAGTGCGCGCGCGAAGTCGGTGCGGATCAGGCCGGGCGCGATGCAGTTGGCGCGAATGTTCTGCGGACCCCATTCCACGCACAGGTTGCGCACCAGCGCCATGTCCGCGGCCTTGGAGATGCCGTACACGCCGATCGTCGGCGTGCCCATCACACCGGCCACGGAAGAGATGATGACGATGGAGCCGCCACCGCGCTGCGCCATCTGCGGCAGCACCATGTTGCACAGCCAGAAGTTGCTGCGCACATTGGAGTTCATCACCTTGTCGTAGGCATCGTCGGGCATGTTGATCGACGGGCCGTAATACGGATTCACCGCCGCGTTGCACACCAGCACGTCGATACCGCCCCATTTCTGCATGGTCGCGTTCACCAGCCCCTGCAACTCTTCCTTGCGGCCGATGTTACAGGCGTGTGCGAACGCTTCGCCGCCCGCCTTCTTGATGGCGGCGACGACTTCCTCGCACGCATCGAGTTTGCGGCTGGTGACGACGACCTTTGCGCCTTGCTCCGCCATGCGCACGGCGATGGCGCGGCCGATGCCGCGGCTCGATCCCGTGATCACCGCGACTTTGCCGTGCAGATTGAACAATGAGGAAGCGGACATGGTTGCGGTGACCTTCTTCGTTATCGACAGCAGGCTCAGGCGTGTTTGGCGTCTTTGACACGGGCGGGCTGGTACTTTTCCAGTTCCATCTTGCCGAGCTGGTTGCGATGCACTTCGTCCGGGCCATCGACGATGCGCATGGTGCGCGCGCCGGCCATCATGCGGCCGAGGCCGAAATCCGTGGTGACGCCCGCGGCGCCGTGCGCCTGGATCGCCCAGTCGACGACAGTGCCCAGCATCTGCGGACACGCGATCTTGATCATCGCGATCTCGCTCCGCGCGGCCTTGTTGCCGAGGCGGTCCATCTTGTCGGCTGCGTTCAGCACCAGCCAGCGCGCCTGCTCGATGAGGATGCGGCAGTTCGCCAGCCGTTCCAGCCAGATCGACTGTTCGGCGATGGGCTTGCCGAACGCGACGCGCGACAGCAACCGCTTGCTCATCATTTCCAGCGCGTGCTCGGCGACGCCGATGTTGCGCATGCAGTGATGGATGCGGCCCGGGCCGAGGCGCGCCTGGGCGATCTCGAAGCCGCGGCCTTCGCCGAGCAGGATATTCGTCACCGGCACGCGCACGTTCTCGAACAGGATTTCGGCGTGGCCATGCGGCGCATCGTCGAAGCCGAACACGGGTAGCTGGCGCAGCACATTCACGCCCGGCGTCTTCATCGGCACGAGCACCTGCGACTGCTGTGCATGGCGCGCGGCGGTCGGGTCCGTCTTGCCCATCACCACCAGGATTTCGCAGCGCGTGTCGCCGGCGCCGGAGGACCACCACTTGCGGCCGTTGATGACGTAGTGGTCGCCGTCGCGGCGAATGCTAGTTTCGATGTTGGTCGCGTCCGAGGAGGCGACATCAGGTTCTGTCATGCAGAAGGCGGAGCGAATCTCACCTTCGAGCAGCGGTTTCAGCCAGCGCTGCTTGTTCTCTTCATTGGCGAACCGGTCGAGGATCTCCATGTTGCCGGTGTCCGGCGCGGAGCAGTTGAACACTTCACCCGACCAGCCGACGCGGCCCATGATTTCGCACAAGGGCGCGTACTCGAGATTCGTCAGCCCGGCGCCGCGATCCGAGTGCGGCAGGAACATGTTCCACAGCCCGGCGGCGCGCGCCTTGGGCTTGAGCGCCTCGACGATCGGAATCGGTTCCCAGCGCGACTTGCCTTCGCGCGCCGCGACAAAACTGCCGACCGCCTTATCGTTCGGATAGATGTGTTCCTCGAAGAAGGCTTCCAGCCGGGCCACCAGCGCCTTGACCTTGTCGGTATGTTCGAACTGCATGACGGCTCCCTCAATGAACGATTCGTCGAATCAGGATTTGTCGGGCTTTGTGCGGGCCGAGATCATAGCCAAGACGCCTCGCGCTGCATACCGTAAATTCTGGAACGGCGCGAGACCGGTGTCGCGAGGCGGGAGGCTTGTGCTTTCTTTGCGTGGCCGCCCGCGCCGGCCTCCCGGCGTGCGGGTTCGCCTGAACGCCGCGGCGGGGCAGTGCTGAATACGCGAGATGCGGTCCACAACCCCGCGCGATAGGTGTCCGGCACCGCTCAATGGCCGTGCTCGTGCGCCGATGCTTCCAGTACAAGGGCGTCAGGAATTGCCTGCCGCCGCATGAGTCGACTGTTTGGCATCACGTTGGAGTCGGCATGAAGACGAAAGTCGGCTGGCAGCAACACCTCATCGACATCGTCGGCACGAGCCTTGACCTCACGATCTATGCCGTGCAATGGGCGCACGATCCGCGCTGCCTGCAGTCCGGCGCCAGCCATCGCCGCGTCGGCGCGCTCGCCCAGTCGACTGGATCGATGTGCCCGCTGTGGGCCGGCAAGAGGGATCGCGGCTGAGGCAAGGGAAGTTTCTTGCACGTTCTCGTAGGTTGGGCAGAGTCTTCGAAGCCCAACATTCTTTTGGCATGCACGGATTGTTGGGCTTCGAAGACTCTGCCCAACCTACCGCTACACGACATTCATTTCTGTTCGAACGCCGAATAAATCATCGCCGCGAGGCATGCCGACGCAGCTAATGTTTCGCCATGTTCACCGGAGTGTTCAAGGATCGAACGCGCAGCAGGTCACGTCAGTCGGCGGACGAAACGCTCGCGCATCTGCTGCGGGCCAAGAGCCTGCGGCCGCACAATTTTCGCCGCCGCTGTGCGGTCGGACCGTTCACCGTCGAACACGTGTGCCACGAACGATTCCTGATCGTCGAACTGCGGCCCAAGGCCGCCGTGATGGAAGCGCGCGACAAGGCGCGCATCGACTTCCTGATCGAGCACGGCTACACGGTGATGCTGGTGTCGCGGCAGCGAGTGCTGGAGCAGCCGGATAAAATCATCGCGCAGGTGCGTGACGCACTCAAACGCTGACTATTTATAGCGCGCCATGATCTTGTCCAGGCCCTTGCTGCCTGGCGAAAGCTTGGCATAGGGCACCTGGTTCAGTGGCGCGCGTATGGTTGCGTTGACTTCGTGGAATTCCGGGCACTTCTCGTCCAGGTAAATGAGCCCGGTGACGTGCTCGCCTTCGCGCAGCTTGTCGCGCAGATAGTTGAATGCCTTGCCGCGATGCGTCGGGTCATACTCCGGATCGAGCTTGCGCAGCACTATTCGGCTGCCATCGTGCATCGTTACCGGCACCGCGTCGCCCGGCGCATACTGCGTCGTGATCTCCTGCGCCGGTGCGACAAAATCGGCGTGCACCACTTCATCGTAGTGATCGCGCACGAACTCGTAGCTCTTCGTCGAACCTTCGTGATCGTTGAACGTGACGCACGGCGAGAGCACGTCGAGCAGCGCAAAGCCCTTGTGCATCAGCCCGGCCTTGATCAATGGCACGAGCTGCTCCTTGTCGCCTGAGAAGCTGCGCGCGACGAACGTGCAGCCCAGCGTCAGCGCCGTCAGCACAGGATCGACGGGCGGCTGCACGTTTTCTTCCCCGCGCTTGGCTTTCGAGCCGATGTCGGCCGAGGCGGAGAACTGGCCTTTGGTCAGGCCATAGACGCCATTGTTCTCGACGATGTACAGCATGTTGATGTTGCGGCGGATCGCATGCGCGAACTGGCCGAAGCCGATCGACAGCGTATCGCCGTCACCCGACACGCCGATGTAATGCAGGTCGCGATTGGCCGCGATCGCGCCGGTCGCGATGGAGGGCATGCGGCCGTGCACGGAGTTGAAGCCGTGCGCGCCGTTGACGAAGTAGGCGGTCGTCTTGGACGAACAGCCGATACCGGAAAGTTTCGCGACCTGTTCGGGCCGCAGCGACAGCTCCCACACCGCTTCGATGATCGCGGCGGTGACCGAGTCGTGGCCGCAGCCCGCGCACAGCGTCGACATGCCGCCTTCGTAGTCGCGCCGCGTCAGGCCGAGCGCGTTCTTCGGCAGGGACGGATGCGCGACTTTGGGCTTGGTGATGAAGCTCATGAGCGTTCTCAGGGTTCTCTATTTAACCGAAACCGCGGACCGGATCTGCTTGGCCGCACCCAGCTCGGCGAGCACGCCTTCGACGATGAAGCTCGATGAGATCGGCAAGCCGCTGTAGTGCAGCAGCGAGCGCAGCTTGGCTTTCTCCACCGCCGTCTCCAGCGTCAACAAGCTCTTCAATTGCGCATCGCGATTCTGCTCGACGACGAACAGCGTCGCATGGCTGGCGAGAAAATCCTCGACTTCCTTGCCGAAGGGAAAGCCGCGCACCCGCATGTAATCCAGGTGCACGCCGCGCCGCTCCAGGATGTCCAGCGCTTCATTCACCGCGCCGTCGCAACTACCGATCGAGACGATGGCGGCGCTGGACGCAGTGGCGTGAGCCGCACCGCGCTTGCCGAATACGGCCTTGGGAACCAGCGACTTTGCGGTGTCATGCTTGCGCTTCAAGCGATCCAGCACGATCTGATACTCGGTCGAGTCTTCGGTGTAGTTGCCGTACTGGGTGTGACCGGAGCCGCGCGTGAAATACGCGCCCTTGGGATGCACGCCGGGCAGGGTGCGATACGGAATGCCGTCGCCATCCTTGTCGAAATAGCGGTGAAATTTGTCCAGCGCTGCTATCTGTTCGGTATTGAGCACTTTGCCGCGATCGGGTTGATAGGCGTCGTCCCATTTCAGCACCGGGCACATCCAGTCGTTCATGCCGATGTCGAGGTCCGACATGACGAAGATGGGGGTTTGCAGGCGCTCGGCAAGATCGAACGCGTCGATGGACATGTAGAAGCATTCTTCGGGACTGTTCGGAAACAGCAGCACGTGCCGAGTGTCGCCGTGCGACGCATAGGCAGCGAGCATGATGTCGCACTGTTGCGTGCGCGTCGGCATGCCAGTCGATGGACCGACGCGTTGGATGTCGAAGATCACCGCCGGCACTTCCGCGTAGTACGCCAACCCGATGAACTCGTTCATCAGCGAAAGGCCCGGTCCGCTGGTCGGCGTGAAGGCGCGTGCGCCGTTCCAGGAGGCACCAATCACCGCGCCGATCGCGGCGAGTTCATCCTCGCACTGCACGATCAGGAAGTTGCGTTTGCCGCTCTCGGGATCGACGCGCCACTTCTGGCAGAAGCTAGTGAACGCATCCATCAGCGACGTCGAAGGCGTGATGGGGTACCACGCACCGACGGTCGCGCCCGCGTACATGCAGCCCAATCCTGCGGCCGTATTGCCGTCGATCAGGATATGGTTCGACGTCTTGTCCATGCGCGAGACGCGAATCGGCAGCGGACACTGAAAATGTTCTTTCGCGTAGTTGTAACCGATCTCCAGCGCCTGCACGTTCGAATCGAGCAGGGACTTCTTGCTGGCGTAGCTCTCGGCGAGCATGGCGCGCATCACGCCCAGATCGATCTCCAGCAGCGCGGCCAGCACGCCGGCGCACATGATGTTCTTGAGCAGAATGCGCGAGCGCGCGCCCTTGAAGGTGTCGTTGCACATCAGCGCGAGCGGCACGGCGAGCACGGTGATGTCGTCGCGCTTGAGCTGCGCGGGACGCGGCCACGTCGAGTCGTACAGCAGGTAGCCGCCGGGGCTGACGTCCTTCAGATCCTTGGCGTAGGTCTCGGCATTCATCGCGACCATCAGGTCGATGCGGCCCGAGCGCGCCACGTAGCCATCGCGCGTCACGCGGATCTCATACCAGGTCGGCAGGCCCTGGATATTCGAGGGGAAATAGTTCTTGCCCATCACCGGCACGCCCATCCGGAAAATGGACTTCATCAGCAGCGTGTTGGCGCTGGCCGAGCCGGTTCCGTTGACGTTCGCGAGCTTGAGGACGAAATCGTTCAGGCGGGGTGCAGCGTTTGCGGGGTGAAGCATGGAGTGGTCTCGTCGCTCGCGTTCGGTATCGAGATCGTCGATTTCTGCATATCCCACGCGGCCGTCGGACAGCGCTCGGCGCACAGTCCGCAATGCACGCACAGGTCCTCGTCTTTGACCATCACGCGCGCCGTATGTTGCAGCGGTGATGAGACGTACAACGGCTGGGTGATGTTGAGCGCCGGCGCTTTCAGGCGCGGCCGCAGCTCTTGCTCCGTACCGTTCGCCGTCATGGTCAGGCAGTCGACCGGACAGATGTCGATGCAGGCGTCGCACTCGATGCACAGCTTGGCTTCGAACACGGTCTGCACGTCGCAGTTGAGGCAGCGCTGCACCTCGGCCGCGATCTGCTCGGCGCTGAAGCCCAGCTCCACCTCGATGTTCACTTTCTTGAAGCGCTCTTTCAGCGCCACGTGCGGCATGAGTCTGCGCTCGGCGGGATTGTAGTCGTTCTTGTACGACCACTCGTGCAATCCCATCTTGCGGCTGGAGAGATTGAGCATGCGCGGCAGACGCTGCGTCACCGGCTGGTTCTGGCAGAACTTGTGCAGCGAAATGGCGGCCTGGTGGCCGTGCTCCACCGCCCAGATGATGTTCTTGGGGCCGAACGCCGCGTCGCCGCCGAAGAACACCTCAGGGCGGCTCGACTGGTGCGTGACCTTGTCCACCTTGGGCACATGCCACTTGTCGAACTCGATGCCGAGGGAATCTTCGATCCATGGAAACGCATTCTCCTGGCCGATGGCCAGGATCACGTCGTCGCACGGCAAGGTGACTTCATCGACGACGCGCTCGGAGAGAATCTTCATGCCGTCGAGCCGGTATTCCATGCGCTCGAATGTCATGCCGACGAGCTTGCCGTGTTCGACGACGAAGGCTTTCGGCGCATGATTGACGACGATCTCGACGTTCTCTTCTTCGGCATCGTCGAGTTCCCAGGCCGACGCCTTGAAGAACTCGCGCGGCTTGCGCGCCATGACTTTCACGCTCGTCGCGCCCAGGCGCAGCGAAGTTCGGCAGCAGTCCATCGCGGTGTTGCCGACGCCGATGATGAGCACGTTGCGGCCGATGGCCTTGATGTGATCGAACGCGACCGACTCCAGCCAGTCGATGCCGATGTGGATGTGTTCCTGCACGGCGGGGGCCGCGTTGCGGCCCGGCAATTCCAGATCCTTGCCCTTGGGCGCGCCGCTGCCGATAAAAAACGCGTCGAACTCACCGGATGCGAGGAGTTTCTCGAGACTCGTCACCGGTGAGTTCAGGCGCAGATCCACCCCCATATTCACGATGTAGCCGATCTCCTCTTCCAGCACGCCCGCGGGCAGGCGGAAGGACGGGATGTTGGTGCGCATCAGCCCGCCGGGCGTGCCCCATTTTTCGAAAATGGTGACGGCGTATCCCAGCGGCATCAGATCGTTCGCGACGGTGAGCGACGCCGGACCGGCGCCGATGCATGCGACGCGCTTGCCGTTCTTCTGCTTCGGTGCCTTGGGCAGCAGATCAGTGACGTCGTCGCGATTGTCCGCGGCGACGCGCTTCAAGCGGCAGATCGCGACGGGTTTTTCCTCGACGCGGCCGCGCCGGCAGGCCGGCTCGCACGGACGGTCGCAGACGCGCCCGAGAATGCCGGGGAAGACATTGGATTCGCGATTGACCAGGTAAGCATCCGTGAACTGACCCTGGGCGATCAGCCGGATGTATTCGGGAACGTCGGTATGGGCGGGACATGCCCACTGACAGTCGACGACACGATGATAGTAGTCAGGATTTCTCGTATCGGTAGGTTCCACCGCTACTCAGCCCCTGTCTGCAAGCGGACGATGCTCGTTGTCATCGCCCAATTTCGACGCGGGCTAGAGCCTATACCTATTGGGAGGAGAGAAGAAGAGGCGCTGCGTTTACGCACATCGAAAGCCGCCAGCCCAAAATGATAATGAGCATGACAATGAGCATTGAACCTATTGCGGCGAGGCGCCCGGCGCGGTGACGGTGACGGACACAGTCACCGCGCCGGCCTTGGCGAAGCGCAGCGTCAGCGGGAAATGCGCACCCGCGGGCAGGGCCTGCTGGAAGTCCATCAGCATCATGTGCATGCCGCCCGGCTCGAACATCACCCGCTGCCCGGGTTGCAACTCCAGCTGTTGCAGCTGACGCATTTTCATCATGCCGTCTTCTTCGAGCGTTGCATGCATGTCCACTTGGCGCGCGGCCGGTGTCGATGCACCAAGCAAAGTGTCGGCGTCGTGCGCAACGAGTTCTGCGTATACAGCGCCGACGCTCGATCCAGGCGGCGCGGCCGGCGACCAGGCCTTGCGCACTTCGATGGGTTCGCGGTTGCCGGCGCCGCACGCCGCCAGCAGCGCGCCAACACACAGCACAGAGAAAATCCGTGCCGGATGCGCCGATTTCACGGCGGACCTCACTCGGCCATCGTCGTGCGAATGACATCGCACAGCGCTTTGATGGCGATGGAGCGCGCACTGCTCTTGCGCCACACGGCGCCTACCGTTCGCGATGGCACTGGCTTGGAAAACGGCTTCACGACCAACCCGTGGCCGGTGCCGAACGGTCCGCGCGTCGCGAGCTGCGGCAGTAGTGTGACGCCCAGTCCGGCGGCCACCATCTGTCGCAGGGTTTCCAGGCTGGTCGCGCGATAGTCCTCGTTTTCCTTGACGTCGATGCGGCTGCATACTTCCAGCGCCTGGTCGCGCAGGCAATGGCCGTCCTCCAGCAGCAGCAGATCTTCACCGGACAGATCGTCGAGCTTCAACGCAGCGCGTTTGGCGAGCGGATGATTCGCGGGCATCGCGACGGTGAACGGCTCGTCGTACAGGTGCGCCGATTCGAGGCCGTCCAGCGGCACCGGCAGCGCCAGGATGCCGAGCTCGATCTCGCCGGCGCGCAGTTTTGCCAGCAACGGCTCGGTCTGGTATTCGTACAGCATCACCTTGAGTTGCGGCAGCTGCTTGCGCAGCCGGCGCATCATCAGCGGCAACAGGTATGGGCCGATCGTGGGAATCAACGCTACGTTGATCTTGCCCGAGAGCGGATCGTGTTCGTTGCGCGCGAGGGAAATGATCTCATCGCTTTCCTGCAGCATGCGCCGCGCCAGGGGCACGATCTTCTCGCCGGTTTCGGTGAGCGTGACCTTGCGGGGCTGGCGTTCGATCAACTGCACCCCAAGATAGTTTTCCAGCTTCTTGATCTGCGCCGACAGTGTCGGTTGGCTGACGAAGCACTTGTCGGCGGCCTTGCCGAAATGCCGTGTGTCAGCCACGGCCACCAGGTAGCGAAGGTCGCGCAGGTTCATGCAGGCAGGCACCTCGTGGTCAAGAATATCGCATGGCTCGATATAGGCATTGCCTATCGATATCACCATAACAATCGATTGGAGATCATACCCCTTCGTCCCCAGAATGACATCCAAGCGATCGGGCAATCACTCCGGACTCAGGCGTGTTCCCTTAAGCCAATCAAGCCGGCCGTCAGGCCGCAGTCAATCTTGGAGGAGAGCGAAATGTTGGGACTTGGACAGAAATTTCCGCAGTTTTCCCTTACCGGCGTGGTCTCGAACGATCTCGCCAACGCCTTTCAGCCGTTCGACCAGGACAGCAGCAAGGGCAAGTGGAAGGTATTCTTCTTCTGGCCGAAGGACTTCACCTTCGTGTGCCCGACGGAGATCGCCGCGTTCGGCAAGCTGAACCGCGACTTCGCCGACCGCGACGCCGTGCTGTACGGCGTGAGCATCGACTCGGAGTTCGTGCACCTGGCCTGGCGCAACGACAAGGAGGAACTGCGCAACCTGCCGTTCCCCATGCTCTCGGACATCAAACGCGAACTGGCGACGGCGCTGGGCGTGCTCGATCCGGAAGCGGGTGTGGCGCAGCGCGCAACCTACGTGGTCGATCCGGAAGGCGTGATCCGCTTCGTATACGTAACGGATCTGAACGTCGGCCGCAGCCCGGAAGAAGTGATCCGCGTGCTCGACGCGCTGCAGACGGACGAACTGTGTCCGTGCAACTGGAAGAAGGGTGAGGACACGTTGAAGGCGGCGTGACTCGCGGCCCGATTGTTCCAGACGCGGCCGCGCCCCCTGCCTAACCCTCCCCCGTAAAGAACGGGGGAGGGAAACCGGAGCAGAGAAGCGGCAGCAGCTCTCCCTTCGCTCTCACCCTCCCCCGTTTCCCACGGGGGAGGGCAGGGAGGGGGCGCGCCTACCAACAGCCACACCCTCGACTCAATGGAGATACTCATGTCTCTCGACACCATCAAAGACCAACTCCCCGACTACGCCCGTGATCTCAAGCTGAATCTCGGCAGCGTGCTCACCCCCCAAGGCGCACCCGGCCTGAGCGAGCGGCAGATCGCGGCCGTCGCCCTGTCCACCGCTATCGCCGCGCGCAACCCGCAATTCACGCAAGCCATCGAAGCGTGGGCGCAGCCCCATCTCGATGCAGCGCACGTCAACGCTGCGCGTGCCGCCGCGGCCATCATGGGCATGAATAATGTCTACTACCGCTTCCTGCATCTGGTGGAAGACGCCGAATACCAGACCTTGCCGGCGCGCCTGCGCATGAACGTCATCGGCAATCCAGGCATCGACAAACTGGATTTCGAGCTGCTGTCGCTGGCGGTGTCCGCGGTGAATGGCTGCGGGCTGTGCATCACCTCGCACGAGCGCAAGTTGCGTGAAGGCGGCGTGAGCCGCGAGCAGATCCAGAGCGCGGTCCGCATTGCATCTGTCATTCACGCGGTCGCCGGCGTGGCGGAGTATCAAGCCGCGGCGTAGCGGCTATACTTCGCGGCATGCCCCCTCGATCCACGAGACTTTCCGCCGGCGTGGTGGTTGCGCGCGAGACGCCCCAAGGCTGGCGATTCCTGCTGCTGCGTGCCTTCAATCATTGGGATTTCCCCAAGGGCATGGTTGAAGCCGGCGAGGAGCCGCTCAGCGCCGCGATTCGCGAAGTGCGCGAGGAATCGCTGATCGACGACCTGCAATTCGACTGGGGCCACGACTTCAGGGAAACCGGGCCGTACAGCCGCGGCAAGGTGGCGCGCTACTACGTCGCGAAGACGCACATCGAGGCGGTGACGCTGACGGTGATCGAAGAGCTCGGCCGCCCTGAGCACAACGAGTATCGCTGGGTCGATTTCGCAATGGCGCAAAAGCTCGTATCGCCGCGCGTCGTGCCGGTGCTGCAGTGGGCGGCGTCGCGCATCGGTGTGGTCGAAGAATAAGTCTTCAACTAGCGTAGGTTGGGCTGAGTCTTCGCAGCCCAACTATCATTCGCGCAAGATAACGTTGGGCTGCGAAGACTCAGCCCAACCTACGACTGGACTCCCGGCTAGAGAGGCAAATGAAGCAGGTGGTGATTCTCGGCGGCGGCTTCGCGGGCCTGAATGCGGCGCGCAAGCTGCGCAATGCGCGCGACATCGAAGTCACGCTCATTGATCGCGAGAATCATCATCTGTTCCAGCCCCTGCTGTACCAGGTCGCGATGGCGGCGCTGAGTCCGGCCGAGATCGCTGCGCCGATCCGCAGCTTGCTGACCGGCCGCAATACGCGCGTCATCAAGGCGCTGGTCGAGCGAATCGACGTTGCGGCGAAGCGTGTCGAAACCGATAGCGGCGCAATCTCGTACGATTATCTGATCGTGGCGTGCGGCGCGCAGCACGCGTACTTCGGCCATGAAGAATGGGAGCCGTACGCACCCGGACTGAAAACGCTGTCGCAGGCGACGGAGATTCGCCGCCGCGTGCTGGAGGCTTTCGAGGCAGCCGAGCGCGAGTCCGATCCGCAAGTGCGCCGCCGTCAACTGACCTTCGTCGTTGTCGGCGGCGGTCCGACGGGCGTCGAGCTGGCCGGCGCGATCGGTGAGATGAGCCGCTATACGCTCGCGCGCGATTTTCGCAGCATCGATCCGCGCCAGACGCGCGTGATCCTCGTCGAAGCCGGTCCGCGCATTCTTCCCGCGTTCGATGCGAAGCTCGCCGCGCGCGCCATGCGCGATCTCGAATCGCTTGGCGTGCAGGTTTGGGTGGCGGCGAAAGTCACGCACGTCGGCCCGCAAGGCGTTGTCGTCGGCAATGAACAGATCGCCGCTGCCACCGTTCTTTGGGGCGCCGGTGTGCAGGCGGCGGACGTGGGCCGCACGCTCGGTGCGCCGTTGGATCAACTGGGCCGCGTGCAGGTCAATGCCGACCTGTCGATTCCCGGGCATCCAGAGGTGTTCGTTGCGGGTGATCTCGCGCACTGCAAAGGCGCCGATGGCAAACCGCTGCCGGGTGTCGCGCTGGTCGCCATGCAGCAGGGCATCCACGTTGCCGGGCTCATCAAGAACGATCTTGCCGGCAAGCCGCGCGCGCCGTTCAAATACTTCGACATGGGCAAACTCGCGACGATCGGGCGCAGCCGCGCCGTCTGCGAAATCTTCGGCCTGAAAATGTCGGGCTGGATCGCGTGGTGGGTGTGGCTGCTGGTGCACATCTACCGGCTCAGCGGTTTCCGCAACCGGCTGATGGTGCTGATCCAGTGGGCTTGGTCGTACATGACCTTCGGCCGCGGCGCGCGGCTCATCGTCGGCAAGGAATGGCGCGCCTACAAGGCAGGGGATTGATCAATCCCTGAAGTTGGTGAACTGGAACGGCATGTCCAGCTCCGCTTTGCGCACCATCGCGATCACGTCCTGCAGGTCGTCGCGGTTCTTGCCGGTCACGCGCACCTGCTTGTCCTGGATCGCCGCCTGCACTTTCAGCTTCGAATCCTTGATCAGGCGCTGCAGCTTCTTGCCCAGCTCCGTCTCGATGCCCTGGCGCAGCGTCACCACCTGCTTCGCCGTCGTGCCCGTCATGGTGGGCTTGTCGATCTTCAGGCATTCGACATCGATGCCACGCTTCGCCAGGCGCAGCTTGAGAATATCCAGCATCTGCTTGAGCTGGAAATCCGTCTCCGACTGCGCCGACAGCGTCACCACGTATTCCTTGAGCTCGTACTTCGCACTGGTGCCCTTGAAATCGAACCGCGTATTGACCTCGCGCGTCGCCTGGTCGACGGCATTGACGACTTCATGGATGTCGATCTCGGAAACGATGTCGAAGGAGGGCATGGCGCGGCTCGAGTGCGAAAAGGCAGGGTGCAAAGTGTCGCCGGCTTGCGCGGCGTTGGCAACCTGCAGCGGTTACAGCTCGATGCGTCGTCCCGCCGCGCTGCTTGTCATTGCAGCTTCGATGACTTCCAGCGTTTCGCGCGCGTCTTCCGCAGGTACCGGCACGGGCTCGTTGCGCTCGAGGCTGCGCCGCATGCCCGCATAGAACTCGGTCCAGCGGCCGCGTTGGGGCGCTATCGTCTGCTTCGAATCGTCCGCGCCGAGAATGAGTTTGCCCCATTGTTCCGTGGGCTCGAATCCAAAGTCCGGCGCATCCGGCTGCACGCCAGCGCGCAACTGCGCTTCCTGCGTGTCCAGCCCCGATTTCAGAAACGAGCCGCGCGCGCCGTGGACGCGATAACGCCAGCCCCCATCGGCGGCGAGCGAGCTGACGCCGAGCGTGATCCGCAAGGTACCCTTGCCCATCAGAATCTCGAAGCCATCGTTGGCCGCGCCGCCGGAACGCTGCGTGAAAACATCCGCTTGAATCCATTCCGGCCGGCCGAACAGGCACAGCGCCTGATCGATCAAGTGCGAACCCAGATCGTGCAGCATGCCCGCGCCCGGCTCAGCGCGCTCGCGCCAACGATCGGCGACGATCGGCCGAAACCGATCCCAGCGCGCATGGAACGCATTGATTGCACCGAGCCGGTCTTCGCGAATCAATTTCTGCACGGTCAGAAAGTCACTGTCCCAGCGCCGGTTCTGAAACACCGCCAGCCGCAATCGATGCGCATTCGCCAGCTCGATCAGCGTGCTCGCCTGCGCGGACGTGATGCTCAAAGGTTTGTCGACGACGACATGCTTGCCTGCGCGCAATGCTTCCGCGGCTTGCTCGACATGAAGATGATTGGGCGTCGCGATGACCACCAGATCGATGTCATCACGCGCGAAGAGCGCTGGCGCGCTATCGATCACCACCGCACCCGGCGCAAACTCCCGCACCGCATCGCTGCGACTCGTGACGACAATGCGCAACTCCATTCCCGCCGCCAGAATCAACGGCGCGTGAAAATAGCGGCCCGCCAGGCCGAAACCGATGAGTCCGACTCGGATCATGTTTCTTTGACGCTCGATGAAGATACCGCTGTGCCGTGCATTGTCGCATTGAACCATTTGACAACGATATTTACTGTAGCTACATTAAAGCATGCTGATCGAGTTCGATCCAAGGAAGGATGCTGCGAACCAAGCCAAGCACGGAGTCTCGTTGGCGTTGGCGGCTGAATTGGATTGGGACGCTGCATTGGTGTGGATCGACGATCGTATCGAGTACGGCGAGTCGCGGATGATAGGGCTTGCGCCGAATACGGGAATTGTCTACTACGCGGCGTTCGTGGACCGTGGTGACGTGCGACGCATCATCAGCCTGCGTCGAGCCAATCGCCGCGAGGTGAAATACTATGACCAGACGATTTAAGCGGGCTTCCGTAGTGATGCCAACCTTGAAAGAGGATAAGGCCATCACAGCGGCCGCCAAGGCCGATCCTGACGCACAGCCATTGACGCCCAAACAATTGAAATCCATGGTGCCGCTGCGAGCGCTGCGCGGGCGACCCACGTCCGACAATAAGAAACTGCTCGTATCAGTGCGTTATAGCCCCGAGGTATTGACGTACTTCAAGTCCACCGGAGCGGGTTGGCAGTCCCGTATGGATGGCGTGTTGCGCGAGTATGTCATGCGCCATGGGCGCAGACCCGGCAAGGGCAAGCATTCCAGTCAGTAGTCCAGCGAGCTGTCGCGAATCGGATGCTGCGTGCGGCTTCTTACATGTGATTCATCAGCGCCGTGATTGTTGCCGTAGTCCTGCGCCCATCCTTGTCGTTGGCGACGACGGGAATTCGAACGGCACCCATCGAGAACCTGGAAACTGAAACGCCAAGGAGACTCCGCACTTTGTCGCCATGGTGCTGGCGGGACGTCAGCGGCTTCGCTCCGCTTCGGCCTGGGCGCCGCCGGTGGGGGGTGCGCCGAAGACTCTGCCGTCCGCGGTCCTGACGCCGGTGACGTAGCCGCCGTCCGCGCCGTCCTTGCGGGGCGCGATCATGATTTCGATGCGGTCGCCGGCCTTTACCATGTCGGGGCGCCAGCCGCTGCGATAAAAGTTGTTCAGGCTGTGGCCTTCGTATTCGATGTCGCGCGTGCCCTTGTCGTCAGTGACGATGAGCACCAGGCGCAGGTGCGGGTTCGCGGGACGGATGCTCTTGACCGTGCCCTTGATCGTCGCCGGGCCGCGGAAATTGAACTGGGCCGCCGAGTGATGCGCGCCGACGGGCGCAGCCAGCGCGACCAGCGCGAGGCAGCTCAGTGCGGCGAATAACTTCTTCATACGTTGATCCTCTTGAGTCTTTCCATGGCGCGCTGACCCGCCGAATTGATAGCAATCAGGGCTGCGCCGCGGGCGCTTGCTTCGCTGCCTCGTCGCGCAGCTTGTCGACAAAGTCCAGCCAGTTCGGTTCGTCGCACTCGTAATACATCATAAAGGTGCCGGGTTCGGCTGGCGACCAGCGCTTGGTGACGGTCACCGCAGCGGTGTAGAAAGCGGGGTCGGTCATCGTCAGTTCGGCTTCAAGGATCTTGCCGCCCTTGGCGTCCTTGATCAGATGGTAGCGCTCGACGATGTGAGCCTGTTCGCTGTGGGCAGCGGCCTGATCGACTTGCTCTTTGAGCTTGTAGGTTTCCACGACCAGCGTGTCGCCTTCCCAGCGCGCCAGCGAAAAGCCGTTGCGGCTGGGGAAGATGTCATCCATGTTCACTTTGCGGCCGTCGGTGTAGATGCGCCGCAGTTCGGTGTGCGCTTCGTAAATGACGGTGATCTGCTCGGGGCGCTGAATGATTTCCATCGGGTAGCCACCCGAACCCAACATCGATCCCGGCATGCCGGTGCCGAGGCAGAACTCGCCTGGTGCATGCTGCCCTTCGGCGACCAGTCCGCGATATTCGGCGACCTTGGCTCTGGCTTCCGGCTTCATCGGCGCATCGGCGGGCCAGGCCCGGCCGCGCGGTGATGGCACGGCGGTACCAGCGGGCGCACCAGCGGCGGGAGTTGCCGCCGGCGCCGCACGAGGGGCTGGTGCTTCGGCGCGGTACGAGCGCCAGATTCCGGTAAAATCAGGCCGCTCCTGTGCCGCATGCGCGGCACCGGCCGCGCACAAACTCAATCCCAGCAAAGCTGCCGCCGACTTGGAACTCATAAACTTCTATGCGAGTGGACTGGCCCGGACACAATCCGATTGCGGCAGGGCCGCGCGACAGCCGCGAAATTGCTACTCCCCGGATGCGATGTCAACAGCGGCACTGCGAAGTTCTGTGATGGCGCGCGGCCCACGCGTCAAAAGCCTCAATGCGCTGTAACGCAAGGCGCCGCCGTGTACGGCGCCCACCAACATAATCGGACTTCCATGCGAGTCGAATACGATGTGGCGGTGTGCGGCTGCGGTCCGGCGGGGCTCGCGGCAGCGCTGTTGCTGCATCGAGCCGGCCACCGCGTTCGCATGTTCGAGCGTTTCGAAGCGCCGCGCTCGGTGGGATCCGGCCTGATATTGCAGCCCACCGGATTGGGCGTGCTCGCTGAACTTGGGTTGCTCGATCCCATCGCCAGATTGGGTGCGCGCATCGACCGCTTGTTCGGCCGGGTGGTGCCGTCGAACCGCGTCGTGCTCGACGTTCGCTATCGCGCGCTTGGTACAGGATGGCATGCGCTCGGCGTGCATCGCTCCGCATTGTTTGAAGTGCTGCATGCCACCGTCGTGGCCAGCGGCATCGATCGCACCTACGCATCCGCCATCGGCGGCATCGATCGCAGCGGTCCGCGCGCCGGCCTTGTCGCGGTGGATGGGCGCAAGCTCGGCGATTTCGATCTGGTCGTCGATGCGTTGGGTGCGAATTCGCCGCTCGCGGCGGGCATCGCGCGACGCACCGTTCTTCCCTACGGCGCGCTATGGGCGAACGTGCCGTGGCTCACCGGCGGACCGATGCCACCCAACGCGCTGGAGCAGCGCTATCGACGCGCCAGCCACATGGCGGGCGTGCTGCCGATTGGGCGGCTCGCGTCAGGTGAGCCGCAGCTCGCTGCGTTTTTCTGGAGCCTGAAGCGCGATCGAGTGGCGCAATGGCGCGCGAACGGACTGGCGGCATGGAAGGACGAGGTGGCGCAGCTGTGGCCGCAGGCCATTCCTGTCGTGGAGACGATCGTCGATGCCGCCCAGCTCACGTTCGCGCAGTACGATCATTTCACCGCCCGCACGCCGTATTCGCACCGCCTCGTGCACATCGGTGATGCCGCGCGCTCGACGAGTCCGCAGCTTGGGCAGGGCGCGAACATGGCACTGCTCGACGCACTGGCGCTGGTGCGCGGGTTGAGCGCTAGCCCATCGCTGCAGGAAGGACTGACGAACTACGCGCGCATGCGGTATTGGCACGTGCGTTTGTTCCAGTGGGCGAGCGCGGCGTTCACTCCTTTCTATCAGTCCGACAGCCGCATGCTGCCGTTGGTGCGCGACTGGTTCGCCGCGCCGCTGTCGCGGCTGCCCATCGCCGACGCCATCCTGGCGCGGCTGGTTTCGGGAATGACGACGCCACCGCTGGCTCGCGACAAATTTTCACCGATCCGGATGGATCCGACCGCGCGCCAATGATGTCGACGCGAGTGGAAGATGCGACTATTGCGACAGCAACAGCGGAGAGATCGATGCAGCCTGCCATGCATTTCACGAGAACAGTTCTAGTGCTAGCGATCTCGGCTGCAGTCGCGCCGGCCGCGCTCGCGCAGCAGCAGCCCAACATCGGCATTGCGCCGGTGAAGCTGACGCAGTCGTCGTACACGTTCGATACGGGCGAGCAGCACAAGATTCTCGTCACGGTGCTCGCCAAGGGTCTGCCGCATCCCTTCTCACTGGCATTCCTGCCGTCCGGCGACGCGTTGATTTCAGAGCGCGGCGGCCAGCTGCGCATCCTTCACAATGCCACGGGCGCGAAGCCGCCGATGCTTGATCCCGAACCTGTCAAAGGCTTGCCCCAGGTCGTGCCGCCTTATCGCAACGGTGGATTGCACGATCTCGCGCTGCATCCCAACTTCGCCGCGAATAAACTCCTCTACTTCAGCCACAACAAGCCGGGTGAAGTGGAGGCGGGCGGCGATCGGCCGCGCCGCCGCAGCGCGGTAGCGTTGTCGCGCGGCCGCTTCGATGGCGCCACGCTCACCGACGTGAAGGAGCTGTTCGTCGGCGACTGGAGCGGCACATCGGGTTCGCGCATCGCGTTCGGCAAGGACGGCACGATCTACATGACGACCGCCGGCCCCCTCGCCGACACTGCGCAGGATCTGAACAGCGTTTACGGCAAGGTGCTGCGACTGAACGACGACGGCAGCATCCCGAAGGACAATCCATTCGTCGGCCGCGCCGGCGCGCGCCGGGAAATATTCTCGTACGGCCATCGCGATCATCTGGGCCTTACCGTGCATCCCGAGACCGGCGCCGTGTTGAACGCGGAGCACGGCCCGAACGGCGGCGACGAAGTGAACGTGATCCTGCCGGGCCGCAACTACGGCTGGCCGAAATGGAGTTTCGGTCGCAACTATGACGGTCCACGTATCTCCGCGACGCCGCTCGGCGAGGGCATCGAACAGGCTCTGATCGTGTGGCTGCCGTCGATCGGCCCGACCGGCATGACGTTCTACACCGGCGATCGATTCCCCGCGTGGCAAGGCAATCTGTTCGTCGGCAGCGTGCGCCGCGGCGAAATGCCGCGCACCGGCGGACTCGAACGCGTGGCGTTCAACGACAAGCTGGAAGAGTTGCGCCGCGAAACGCTGCTGACGGAATTGCATCAGCGCATCCGCGACGTGCGGCAGGGCCCGGATGGATTGCTGTACGTGTTGACGGACGAGGACGACGGCGCCGTACTACGGATCGAACCGGCGCCGCAATCGCCGTGATGCGCGCAGGGATCAAGTCGCCGCGGCGGGCTCCGCCAGCAGCTCATCGATGAAACTGCGGAACTCTCTGACGTAGTCGTCGTAATGCTGCCCGGTCGCGGGGCCGGTGAAGCCGGTGTGGATCTTGCGCACTTTGCCTTGCTTGTCGATGAACAGCGTCGTGGGGAAGCCGTAGATACCGGACAGCGTCGGCAGCGCCTTGCTTGCTTCGTCGGCGTCTGAAATACCAGCGATCAGTGTCGCGTATTCCACGCCGAGATCATCGCGGAAGTGGCGCGCGGCGGCGGCGGCCTTGTCGAACTCGCCGTGGCGTTCGAACATGAGCGCGATGACTTCGAATCCCTTGTCGCGGTACTCGCGATAGAATGGCGCCAGGAACATGGTTTCGTCATGGCAGTTCGGGCACCAGCTGCCACCCAGCGATACCACCACCACTTTGCCACGATAGCGTTCGTCGCTGAGCGAGACGGGTTGGCCGTCGACGTCGCGGAACGTGAAATCGAAGCGACCGGCGTCGGCTTTCATCCTGGTCATTGCTTCAGGATCTTCGAGCGTGGCGTCGGCATTGCGCACGGCGGTGAGCTTCTCGTGCGATTTCAAACCCTGCCAGTACTCGCCCTGCAGCGCGCCCTTTTGATCGACTTTGATCTTGTAGAGATACGGCAGCCCGCCCGCGAACGTCGACAGCAGCAGTTCGTCGTCGCGCACCTGGCCTTCCAGATAGCGATGATCGCCAGTGGGTGTCATCACCGTGCCGGTGATGCGATCGTGTTCCTGTTCGAGCAGCGCGACGCCTTTGGTCGTCTTGCCGGCATCGTCGGTGAAGGACACATCCCAGCGGCCTGCGACGTCGGCGTTGTCGGCTGCCGCCGTGTCGAAGAAGCGTGCTGCGTCGCCGAGCTTCGCTGCGAACGGGATCACCTGTTCGACGCCGCCTGTCTTGATAAGAGTGACGTTGCCGACGAGCTTGTCGCGATGCAGCTCGGCCCTTAAGAAATTCTCGTACCCAGGGAAGACCGCGCGCAGCTCGCCGTCTTGCACGGTTACGTTGGGTACGCGCGTGCGTTCGCTGCCGTTGGAGAGATATAGAATAACGGCGCCGTTCTCCTGCGCTATTTCCAGCTTGAAAGGCGCGTCGCCGCCCGGCAGCTTCACGGTGGCACGATAAACGCCGGCGACAGGTTGCTGCACGCGCGAGCTGCAACTCGCCGTAACCGCAATCAACAGAACCAGTAGTACCCGCATAACTCGCTGCATAGGCATCTCGCCGCGCTGGAAGATTCCCTACAGTCTCCGCACTCGCTTGCGGAAGTTCAAGCGGCACCTGCGTGCGTTACGTACTCGCCTGCATTTGTTGCCGGCATTGTCCTGTGATGAGTTGTCCACGGGGAACTGCGGAGTCGCGGGCCGCGTTCCTGTCGCACAAATCGCACGCACCCTGCATGCCTCTGGAGTATCGAAATGAATAAGACATTGCTGCCGATGATCGGCATGGCCGCGGCCGTCAGTCTGCTGGTGGGATGCGGCGGCACGTCGCCGATGGTGAAAGAGCGCGTCGCCAAGAGCGAAACCGCAGTCCAGCAAGCCATCACGACGGTGGGTAGTTCGGAGAACGGCGCGATTGAATTGCAGAGCGCGAAAGACAATCTGCAAACCGCGAAAAGCCAGCTTGCCGCCAAGAACGAGAAGGGCGCCGAGCGCTACGCGCAGAAAGCCCAGCTCAATGCCGAACTCGCCGTCGCGAAGGCGCAGAGCAGCGCAGCGCGCAAGGCCGCGGACGAAGTCCTGGCCAGCGTGGAAACGCTGCGTAAAGAAGCGGCGCGTCCGCAGTGATCCACGCCAATTTTCCACGCCAATTTTTGGGGCCAAGTTTTGGAGAACTCAAGTCATGAAGCCTAAATTCAATCTAATCCTGGCCGCAGGCGTGGCAACCGTTCTCGGTGCCTGCGCCTCGACGCCGAAATCCATCGCCGAATTGGACACCGCGCGCTCCGTGGTCGCCCAGGTCGAGTCTTCGCCGCGCGCCGGCGTGGCTGCGGAAAATGTCGCCGAAGCACGCAAGTCGCTCGATCGCGCCAACAAGCTCGCCAGCAGCGGCGGCAAGCTGGATGACATCAGATTCGAGTCGGAGATCGCCGCGACGCACGCGCAGATCGCCAACGAGAAGATCCTGACGGCGCTTGCCAAGGAAGAAGCCGACAAGGGCAATGCACAACGCCAGGCAGTGCTGATCGACGCGCGCGAGCGAGAGGCTCAGTTGCGTGCGCAGCAGGCCAATGCTGCGAAGTCCGCGGCCGAGATGGCGAAGGAAGAAGCCGATGCGGCAAAGAAGCACGCAGCCAGCCTTGAAGACGAGCTGAAGGCACTGCAGGCGAAGCAGACGGATCGTGGCATGGTGCTGACGCTGGGCGACGTGTTGTTCGACACGGGCAAGTCCACATTGAAGCCCGGTGCGTATGCGACCATCGATCGGCTCGCGCAGGCACTGCAAGGCGCACCGGATCGCAAGGTCGTGATCGAAGGCCATACGGACAGTGTGGGCAGTGACGAGTACAACCTGGAACTGTCGCAGCGCCGGGCGCAGGCAGTGCAGTCCGCGCTGATGCAGCGCGGTGTGTCCGGTGCACAGATCGCGGCGGAGGGTAAAGGCGAAACGTTCCCCGTCGCGAGCAACGACGATGCGGCAGGCCGTCAGCAGAATCGCCGCGTCGAGATGATATTCGCGAACCAGGCGCCGGCGAACACCGGTCCGGATCGCACCGCCGCGGAGGGCGGCGGCTGACCTGATTGACGCTTGCGCGCGCCCCCTCCCTAACCCTCCCCCGCGGAGCGGGGGAGGGGACCGGAATAGAAGCACTGGCTTACGACAGCTTGTCTCTCACACTTCTCTCACCCTCCCCGCGGAGTGGGGGAAGACCGGAATAGAAGCACCGGCTCATGACAGCTGGTCTCTCACACTCTTCTCTCACCCCGCTCCGCGGGGGAGGGCAGGGAGGGGGCGAGCTTTCACCGAGACCCCAAGCTTGCGACCGCACGCCTGCGATAGCGCTCAAACTTGCATCCACACCAGCGACAATTCGCTCGCTTCGATATCCGCCTTCTTCGGCTTCACCTGCACCCGATCGATCACCGCCGCCGCGGGATCGAATTGTCCCTGCAACTGACGTGTCTCCTGCGCAAATGCGGCATCCAGCTCCGCATGGCGCTGCTGCAGCACTTCGAGACTATCCGTCGCGCGCGTGACGTCCTGGCTCTCCCTGCCGATCTTCCCCGCGCTACGCACTGCCGTACCCGCGCGGCCGATGTTGCCGACGCTCAATGCCTTTCTTCCCAGCAGCGCACCGAGTATCGATGTGCCGACTGAAATGGCCGTCTGCATCTTCTGCTGCGACAGCTGCGAGCGTTCGCGTTCGATGCGGTCCTGTCCGCGCCTGATCTGATCATTCAGCGTCGCCGTTCGCGGCGCGTATTTCTGTCGCAGCGTATTCACGGCTGCATCGCGCTTCTCACGCAGCGCAAGGGCGATGCGAGTGCGAAATACCGCTTCCGATTCACCTGGCGCACCGACCATGTCGATGAGCGGGCAGTGGAACACGTCGAGTGCGACTGTTTCGTACACGTACGACTCCAGCTTCTGGCGCCAGGGCTTGTAGTTCGCCGCACGCAACAACGCGGCGGGCGTCGTTTCGAATGCAATGGCTTCACTGCCCGTCGCGGACAAGCGCGGTTTCACATCGCCGACGGTCGCGGCCGACCAGTCCGGACGCGTGTTGTCTGCGTCGAGCGGCGCGAGATACGAACGTGATTCCCACACGTCCATGCCGGTGCTCTTGTCCATGAAATGGATGCGCACCTCGCCCAGCAGCCGAGGCGCATAGCGCGCGCCACTCGCCGCCGGCAAGTAGAACTCGGCGATGCCCGCGGGAATGACCGGCTTTGCAGCGACAGGCGCGGGCTGGCGGCCGAGTCCCGACGTGACGCCGGCGCTCTTCGCAGCTGGTACTCGCGGCACGAGCGGCGCGCGCGGCTGCAAGCGTGCGATTTCCTGCAACGTCAGCGGACCGCGCAGATACGACAGCGCCCAGCGCGTGCGGAACAACACCGGCGCATCGTCATGCGCATTGCGCATCAGGAACACGCGCGCCGTAAGATTGGCGAGCAGCGCTTCCAGTTGCGGCCGGTCAAGATTCGCGCCGGCGCCGAGCAGTCCTTCGATGACCCGGGCCTTGTCACGCTCGGTCTGCAAGCGGCCGATGAACCACGTGCCCGCGTTCGACAAGCCTTTGTAGTCAAGGTCCACCGGATTCTGCGTTGCCAGCACGACGCCGACGCCGAACGCGCGCGCCTGCTTCATCAGCGTCAGCAGCGGCTGCTTCGACGGCGGCATGGCGGTGGGGGGGAAGTAGCCGAAGATCTCGTCCATGTACAACAGCGCGCGCAGGCTGGAGGTGCCCGACTGCCTGCGCATCCACGCGACCATCTCGCTCAGCAACAGCGTCACGACGAACATGCGCTCGGCGTCGTTCAAGTGCGCGATGGAAACGATGGCGACGCGCGGCTTGCCCGCCGGCGTGTACAGCAGGCTCTGAATGTCCAGCGGCTCGCCCTGCATCCAGGTCGCAAAGCCCGGCGCGGCGACGAGATTGTTCAACGCCATCGCCAGCTGCAGGCGCTCCTTGGCGGGATAAAAGGTTTCCAAGTCGAACACACCCACTTGGTCGAACGGCGGCTTCTGCACTACCTGGATCAACCCGGCGAGATCGAGGTCGCGTCCCGCGCTCCACGCGTTATCCAGCAACGTCGAGAGCAGGATGTGCTCGCGGCTCTTGACCGGATCGGCATCGATGCCGACCAAGCTGAGCAGCGCGGTCACAGTGGAGCCGATGCGTTCGCGCACGGCGGTGGAGTCTTCGCGTTGTTCGGGCGAGGGCGCGGCGAACGATCGCAGGATGGAAAGCGATCGGCCTGCAGTGCTGCCCGGCGTGTAGATGGTGATGTCGACCGCATCTTTGAAGCGCCGGATGCGCTGCGCATCCTGGTCCCAGGCAGCCAGGCCCTTGCGCCAGTTCTCGGCGGTGGCCGCGGCCGAAGCGTCGATGGTCATGCCTTTGCGCGCCGCTTCGCCCGGATCCACCCAGGGCGCAAAGTCTGCCGCCCGCAATTCCGGGAAAGTGAGCAGCAGATTGCCGATGTCGCCCTTCGGATCGATGGCGATGGTCGGAATGCCGTCGATGGCAGCCTCTTCCAGCAAAGCCAGGCACAGGCCCGTCTTGCCACTGCCGGTCATGCCGACGCAGACCGCGTGAGTGGTCAGATCCTGCGAGTCATATAAGAGAGGGTCCGGGCGATTCGCGGCGCTGACGGGGTCGACGGTGCGTCCCAGGTAGAACGACCCCAGATTTTCATAGGCGGAAAGCGTCATCGTGGCCAGCCATGCGGAGAGTGCCATGCGGAGACTAGTAGGGAGAATAAAGGGCCCCTGCCTCCCTGGCGAGCCTCTCGTCTCGTATCGATCGTAACTGTCAATCGGGAGTCCCAGCGCGTCAACCCATGCGCTGTAACCGCTTTGTCACCGTGTCGAGACTGACCTTCAGACCTCCGGGCCGTTAAGCTCGCGCCCCTATGTCCATTACGCTCGATCAAGTTACCAAGCGGTATCAAGGCTCGCCGGTCGTCAACGACGTTTCCGTCGAAGTCGGCGAGGGGGAATTCTTCGTGTTGCTGGGCCCCAGCGGCAGCGGCAAGAGCACCCTGCTGCGCGCCATCGCCGGGCTGACCGGCGTGGATCACGGCCGCATCGCGCTGCACGGCCAGGATGTCACGCACGTTTCGGCGCGGCGCCGCGGCGTCGGCCTGGTATTCCAGAATTACGCCTTGTTCAAGCACATGTCCGTGGGCGACAACATCGAGTTCGCGCTGCGCGTGCGCCGCGTCAAGGCGGCGGAGCGCGTGCAGCGGCGCAAGGAATTGCTGCGGCTGGTCGCGTTGGAAGGCATGGACGACCGCTTGCCGACGCAATTGTCGGGTGGCCAGCAGCAGCGCGTCGCCGTCGCGCGCGCGCTCGCGCACAAGCCGCAGGTGCTGCTGCTCGACGAGCCCTTCGGCGCGCTCGACGCGAAGATTCGCGAAGAACTGCGCCGCACCATCCGCCAGGTACAGCGCGAATTGAACATCACCACCGTGCTGGTGACGCACGATCAGGAAGAGGCGTTCGCGCTGGCCGACCGCATCGGCGTGATGAATCTCGGCCGCCTGCTCGAATGCGGCCGGCCCGATGAACTCTATGCGCGCCCCGCGACGCGTTTCGTCGCGACGTTTCTCGGCGCGGCGAACCTGCTGCTCGCGCGGCAGACGGCGCACGGCATCCGCTTCGGCGCGGCGCCCGTCAACGTGCGCGCGGTGGAAAAATTCGAAGGCGGGCGCGAACACGAAGTGGTCGCGGTGCTGCGGCCGGAAGAAGTCGAACTCGCGCCGACGCGCGATTCGCTGCAGGCGAACTACATCGCGCACGGCATCGTCGAAGAGCTGGTGTTCACCGGTGCGCTCGAACGCATGCGCATCCGCCTGTCCAACGGCGTCGCCGACGCGCAGTTGCCGACAGGATCGGATGCCGCCTCGGGCACCGCGCAGCTCGAAGTCACTCGCACGCAGCACGAGCAGCGCCGCTTCCCCGTCGTGCTCGGTCAATCGGTCACGCTCGGCGTGCGGCGCATTCACGTGCTGCCGACGCCGCTGTCGAGTTACACCGCATGCGCCGCGGATCCGGCCGGCGCAGAACTGCTCGCGCAGCATCCGTTCCTGAGCGAGCTGGCGACGCGCATGAAAACGCGCATCGCCACGCGCGTCGAGCCGGCGCTGTCGGCGGACGCTCTCAAGGATGTTCCTACCAAACACTCGATCTCCGGGGTGGCCGTGATCGCCGCGCGCTCGGCCGAGGCGGGCCAGGAAGGCGCTTCCGGCCAGGTCGCCGCCCAGATCGCCTCCCAGATTGAATGGCTGCTGCGCAATGGCGCGGCCGAAGTGCTCGTGCTGCCTGCGGACATCGGTCCACCGCAGCGCGTGCTGATTCACTGGGCCGACGACGCCGCGCGCCGTTCGACGCTTGCGGTTGCCGCAAGTCTGCTGCGACACGTTGCTGCCGAAGCCGTGTACGTCGGCATCCTTCCCGAAGGCGCAGCGGATTCGCAGCGTCCCAGCGGCGTGCGCACGCTGCTCGATGCGCGCTCCGAGGCGCAGGCCGTGCACGGCTTGGAAATGCGCACCGAATTGCGCTTCGGCGCGGCCGCCGTGGAACTGGAGCGCCAGTTGGGTGAGGCGCCCCACCAGATGTTGATTCTCGGCGTCTCCGACCTCGGCGACTTGCGCCGCGATTTCGGTGCGCTGTTCGCAGCGCCTGCGGTGCATTCCATGATGGTCGTGTACCGGCCGTTGATCGAGACCGTCAGCAAGGCCTCCAGCGATGAATAACCTGCAATGGTTGAGCCGGGCGGCGCTCGCGTGTGCGGCGGCGGCGGTGCTGTGCGCCTGCGGCTCGTCCGACAACGCCGCGATGAGCGACGACCACAAAGTCACGTTGCTCAACGTCAGCTACGATCCGACGCGCGAACTGTATCGCGACGTCAACGCGGCATTCGCGAAAGAGTGGCTGGCGAAGAGCGGGCAGGTCGTGGAGATCAGGCAGTCGCATGGCGGCTCGGGCAGCCAGGCGCGCTCCGTCATCGATGGGCTGCAGGCGGACGTGGTTACTCTCGCGCTGGCGTACGACATCGATTCGATCCAGAGCAAGGGCAAGCGCCTGGGCACGAACTGGCAGACGCGCTTTCCCGACAACAGTGCACCGTACACGTCGACCATCGTGTTCCTGGTGCGCGCCGGCAATCCCAAGCAGATTCGCGATTGGCAGGATCTGCTCAAGCCCGGCGTCAGCGTCATCACGCCGAATCCGAAGACCTCGGGTGGCGCGCGCTGGAATTATCTCGCGGCCTGGGGCGTCAAAATGCACCAGGTGCTCGGCGACAATTTCTCCAAGCTCGACGATCCGTCGCTCGCCCCGCAAGTCGCCGCAGCGCAGGTCGCGGCGCAGGAGTACGTCACCGAGCTGTACAAGCACGCGCCCGTGCTCGACAGCGGTGCGCGCGGCGCCACCAATACCTTCGTGCAGCGGGAAATCGGCGACGTGCTGATCGGCTGGGAGAACGAAGCGCTGTTGGCCATCAAGGAAATGGGCCCGGGCAAAGTCGAGATCGTCGTGCCTTCGATGAGCATTCTCGCCGAGCCGCCGGTGGCCGTCGTCGATACGGTCGTCGACCGGCGCGGCACGCGGCAGGTCGCCGAGGCGTATCTGAATTTCCTGTACACGGACGCCGGCCAGCGCATCGCGGCGGAACACTACTTCCGTCCGCGCAACGCCGCCGAACTGCAGCGCCATGCCGATCAGTTCAAGCCGCTGCGCACGTTCACGATCAACGAAGTGTTCGGCAACTGGAACCTGGCGCACGAAAAGCACTTCGCCGACGGCGCGCTGTTCGACCGCATCTACAATGCGAGCGTGACACGGTGAGTTCGTTCCGCCAGCCCTCCATCCTGCCGGGCTTCGGTTTGACGCTCGGCTTCACCACGTTCTTTCTCGGCGCCGTCGTGCTGATTCCGCTCGCCGCGCTGGTGATGAAGACGGCGACGATGGGGTGGGACGACTTCATCAAGGTGCTGTTCGCGCCGCGCGCGCTGGCTTCGTACCGGCTGACCTTCGGCGCGTCGCTGCTCGCCGCGCTGGTGAATAGCGTGTTCGGCTTCATCATCGCCTGGACGCTGGTGCGCTACGAATTCCCCGGGCGCAAGTTCATCGACGCATTGATCGACATGCCGTTCGCGCTGCCCACGGCCGTGTCGGGCATCGCGCTGACGGCGGTGTTCGCGCCGAACGGCTGGTTCGGCCAGTTCCTCGCGCCGCTCGGAATCAAGGTCGCGTATACCTGGATCGGCGTGACCGTCGCGCTGACGCTGATCGGATTGCCTTTCGTCGTGCGCTCGGTGCAGCCCGCGCTGCTCGAAGTGCAGCGCGATCTCGAAGACGCCGCGGAAACCCTCGGTGCGGGGCGCTTCTATATCTTCCGCCGCATCATCCTGCCGACAGTGCTGCCGGCGCTGGCGACCGGCTTCACGATGGCGTTCGCGCGCGCGGTGGGCGAGTACGGTTCGGTGATCTTCATCGCCGGCAATCTGCCGATGAAGACCGAGATCACGCCGCTGCTCATCGTCATCAAGCTGGAGCAGTACGACTATGCGGGCGCCGCGGCGCTGGGCTTCATCATGCTGGTCATGTCGTTCGTGATGCTGCTGTCCATCAACCTGCTGCAAGCCTGGGGACGCCGCCGGCTCGTCGCGGCGGCACGCTGATGGCCGCCGGTCCTTCCAAAGCCATTCTTGCGGAGCTCGCCAGCCGTCCAGGCCGCGATACGCGCGCCTCGTCGCTGATGAAGGCTTTTTTCATCGGCACTTCGCTGCTGTTCCTGGCCGCCCTGCTGTTCGCGCCGCTGGCCATCGTGTTCACCACGGCGGTGAGCAAGGGGCTGATGCCTTACTTCACCAGCTTCAAGGATTCCGACACGATCGCGGCGATTCGCCTGACGCTCACCGTCGCGGCGCTCGTCGTGCCGCTCAATACGATTTTCGGCATCTCGGCGGCGTGGTGCATCGCCAAGTTCGAGTTCAAGGGCAAGAGTTTCCTGATCACGCTGATCGACCTGCCCATCGCCGTGTCGCCCGTCATCTCGGGCCTGGTATACGTGCTGCTGTTCGGCATCCAGGGCTGGTTCGGCATCTGGCTGCAGGATCACGACATCAGCATCATCTACGCCCTGCCCGGCATCGTGCTCGCCACCATGTTCGTGACGTTTCCGTACGTGGCGCGCGAGCTGATTCCGCTGATGCAGCAGCTCGGCAACGACGAGGAAGAGGCGGCGATCACGCTGGGTGCGGGTGGGCTGATGACCTTCTTCCATGTCACGCTGCCGAAGATCCGCTGGGGCCTGGTGTACGGCGTGATTCTCTGCAACGCGCGCGCCATGGGCGAGTTCGGCGCGGTGACGGTGGTGTCGGGCAACATCCGCGGCGTCACCACCACCATGCCGCTGCATGTGGAAATCCTCTACAACGAATACAACTTCGTGGGGGCTTTCGCCGTGGCCTCGCTGCTGACGCTGCTGGCCGTCATCACGCTCATCATCAAGAGCCTGGTGGAATGGCGCACGGGTTATCAGCGACACTGAGCCCAAGATGATCGACCGCATCCAGGAATTCATCGACCGGCTGCAAATCGACACCTCGCGCGCGACGCTGGGGGTGTGGCTGGCCATCATCAACGTGGCGATCGTGCTGCTGGTGGTGGGCGGCATTTCGATTTCCGCCGTCGGCTCGCTACGCGCGCTCGCGAATCAGCAGGGCACGGCGCGCGTGCAGCTCGCCGGCGCGATGGCGCGCGAAGACCTGCGCCGCTACAGCGAGGACGCGCTGACCCAGGCCAAATCGGTGGCCGAGCGTGCGACGTTCCAGCGATTGCTCGCCGACGGCCGCGCCGCCACGATCGGTCCGTATTTGCGCCGCTCGTGCACCAGCGACACGATCACCGCCTGTGCCGTGTTCGAAAGCGGCCAGCTGGTCGCGGAGGCGGGTACGCCGCTGCCGTGGGCGCAGATCGCACCGGCGATCACTGAACAAGGCGAACGCTTCCTTGCAGTGCCTGCCAACACTGCCTACGCCATTCTTGGAGCGACCGCGCAAGTCGGCGGCGCGACGGGCCGGCGCCTGTTCGTCGCGCGGCCGCTCGATGAAAAGCTGGCGCAGTCGCTGTCCGAGCGGGTCGGCATGGAAATTCACCTGGTCAACTACCGCCTGTTCGTCGCGAAGAAGGCGGTGGACGATTTCACGCGCCTGCATTCGGCAGGCTTGTCGGACGGGCGTTCGTCAGTGGCGCGCATCGACGATCTCGACCTGTATGCCGCGAGCTTTCCCGTCTTCGCGTCGACAGGCGAAGCGATTGCATTGCTGGAAGCGCGCTTGCCGTCGCGCGAGATCGACGCGTCCGTCGGCAGCATGGTCAAGCGGCTGCTCATCACCGCCATCATTCTCGCGGCGCTTGCGCTGCTCGCCGGCGTGATTCTCGGCCAGCAGGTGACCGGTCCGATGAGCATGCTGACCGAGGCTGCGGTACGCCTCGGCCAGGGCGATTTCTCCACATCCATTCCAGTCGCCGGCACCGCGGAAGTCGGCAAGCTCGCGCGCACCATGGAGGACATGCGCAACAATCTCGTCGACCTCACCGGCGCACTGCGCCGCCGCGAGGCCGAGGCGCAGGCGGTGTTGAGCGGCATCGTCGAGGGCGTGTACGCCGTCGACCGCTCGCGCGTGATCCGCTATCTCAATCCGCAAGCGGCGCGGCTGCTGGGCGTGCAGGCCGACGAAGCGATCGGGCGATTCTGCGGCGACGTGCTCAAGCCGTGCCTGGAAAACGGCCACCTCCCGTGCGAAACGAATTGTCCCATCATGTTGGCGCGCCTCGAAGGCAGCGCGCAGGCCACCGAGCGCCTGCAGCTTCGTGAAGGCACGGCGCGCACCACGATCATCACCAGCGCTGCGCCGGTGGACGACTTGCAGGTGCAGGTGATCCGCGATGAGACTGAGCTGGAAGGGGTGCGCCGCGCGCGCGACTCGGTGCTCGCCAACATCTCGCACGAGTTCCGCACGCCGCTGGCCGCGCAGCTCGCGTCCATCGAATTGCTGCGCGAAGGCATGGACACGCTGCCCGCCGAGCACCAGAAGGAACTGGTGCTGTCGCTGGAGCGGGGCACGTTGCGCCTCACGCGCCTCATCGACAATCTGCTGGAGAGCGTGCGCATCGAGTCAGGCCAGCTCGGCATCCGCCACCAGAGCGTCGCCATCGCTGAAATCGTCGAAGACGCCGACGCGCTGATCGGCGCGCTGCTCAAGCAGCGCCGCCAGAAGCTGGAACTGAACATTCCCGAGAACCTGCCGCGCGTCGACGGCGACGGTCCGCGACTGACGCAGGTGTTCGTGAACCTGCTCGCGAACGCGAGCAAGTTCGCGCCCGAGGACAGCACCGTGCGCATCGGCGCCTCCGCCGCCGGCGGCACGGTGACGGCCTGGGTGGAGGACGAAGGCCCGGGCGTGCCCGAGATCGACAGCGGCTCCATCTTCGAGCGCTTCTATCGCGGTCCGGAACATGAACCGGAGCCGGGCGGGCTCGGCCTGGGCCTGTGGATCGTCAAATCCATCGTCGACCGCCACGACGGCACCATTCACGCGCAGCGCACCGCCGAGGGCCGTTCGCGCTTCGTCGTCGCACTGAAGGCCGCGCAGGGTGAGGACGACCTGGGCGGTTGAGAAGTGATTAGGTGATGACGCAAGAGGATGAGACGAGGCAGCACGTTCATGTTTCACTGCCGAACTCGACGCGCCCCCTCCCTAACCCTCCCCCGTCGAACGGGGGAGGGGATAGAAGCCGGTCGTCACTCTCCTACCTTCTCCCGTTTGACGGGGGAGGGGACGGAAGCCGGTCGTCACTCTCTTACCCTCCCCCGTTCGACGGGGGAGGGCAGGGAGGGGGCGAGGCCGGATGATACTGATGCAGTTGTCATAGCCACGCACACACCGCCTATTTCCCAGCACGCATGAAAATTCTCTCCGCCGATGACGACAAGGATCTGCTGGCGCTGATCGCGTTCACGCTGTCGCAGGCCGGTTACCTGGTAATCAAGGCCAGCGATGGCTTGAGCGCGATCAAGGCGTTCGAAGCCGAGTCGCCCGACCTCGTGGTGCTGGACATCAACATGCCGGGCGCAAGCGGCTTCCAGGTGTGCGAAGCCATCCGCACCAAGTCGCGTGTGCCCGTCATGATGCTGACGGTGCGCGGTGAGGAAGAGGATCTGGTGCGCGCGCTCGAACTGGGCGCCGACGACTACCTGACGAAGCCATTCAGTCCGCGCACTTTGCTGGCGCGCGTCAAGGCGTTGCTGCGCCGTGCCGGCATGGAGAATTCCGCGCCGCTCGCGGCCGGCCGCGTGCAGCTCGATGTCGAGGAGCACACCGCGCAGATCGGCGCCAATCCGCCGGTGCGCCTCACCAAGCTCGAACTGCGCCTGTTGCAGATGCTGATCGCGAACGCCGGGCACACCGTCAGTTCCGATCGACTGCTGATGCAGGTGTGGGGCCACAAAGGGTCGGGCGACCGCCAACTGCTCAAGCAGCTCGTGCATCGGCTGCGGCAGAAAATCGAAGTGGACCCGGCGCTGCCGCAGATGCTGCAGACCGCGCCAGGCGCGGGTTACAGATTGGTGGTCGAGTAAGCCTGAACCGTAACCTGCGGGTTACTTATTTGATACCGGCGATGCTCTAGCCTTGAGTGCCTGGAACAGGACTCGAGGCACGCTGCATTGCCGGCACTTCTACGCACCATCGTCATCGTCGGCGGCGGATTCAGCGGCACGCTCGTCGCCGCGAATCTGTTGCGTCGTCCGCCTGCCGGTCCGACGCGTCTTGTCCTGATCGAACGCGCGGCAACGGTGGGTCGCGGCGTTGCATATGCCGCACGGCCGTTTCCGTATCTGTTGAACGTACCCGCCGCGCGCATGTCGGCGAACTGCGCCGCACCGCGCGAATTCCTGGAGTTCGCGCAACGGCGCATTCCCAATGCGACCGGCGAAGATTTCCTGACACGGGCGTTGTACGGCGAATATCTCGAAGAAGTCCTGCTGGCGGCGCAGCTCTGTGCGCCGCGCAACATTCGCCTCGACGTGCTGCGCGGCGAAGTCTCCGGCATCCGGCGCATCGAGCGGCATCTGCCGCTGCAAGTCGAGATGAGCGACGGCCGCCGCATCACCGCCGATGACGTCGTGCTCGCGCTAGGCAATCCACGGCCGGGCACCATTCCCGCCGCCGCTGCCATCGCTGCGCATCCGGCTTACATCGCCGATCCATGGGCGTGCGATTTGCAGTTCTCGCGCCAGCAGACGCTGCTGGCCATCGGTACGGGTTTGACGATGGCCGACATCGTCAATGCCGCCGCCGCCGATCCGGCCCGCATGCCGACGATTCATGCTTTATCGAGGCACGGACTCGTACCGCCGCGGCAAACACCGTTTCGTCCCGAAGCCTTCAAAGGCGATGGCAATGCGCTGCTGCTCGCGGCGTCGCGATCGCTGCGTGGACTCACCAGCGCCGTGCGTCTGCTGGCCACCGAAGCGGAGAAGTGCGGCGGCGATTGGCGTGAAGCCATTGCGTTCGTGCGCAACATGGCCCCGACCATCTGGCAGCGCATGACGCCGCGCGACCGTGTGCGCTTCATGCGCCACCTGCGCGCGCAATGGGATATCCATCGCCATCGCCTGCCCCCCGAAGTGCTGCAGAAACTCGATGCGCTGCGCGACGCGGGGCGCCTGCATATTCATGCCGGTCATGTGCAGCGGTTCGAACCACGCGGCGCGAAGCTCGAAGTCTTCTTTCGCCCGCGCCAAGGGGGCGAAGTGAAATCGCTGCTCGTCGATCAAGTGGTGAATTGCACCGGACCGGATTACGCCATCGCGAGTTCGCAGGAACCGCTGTGGCGCAATCTCCTGCAATGCGGCCTGTGCGTTCCCGATGCGCTTGGGTTGGGGTTGCGCACCGGTCCGAAAGGTGCGGTCGTCGATGCGGATGGCTGGCCGGGACCGCACCTGTTCTACGTCGGCCCGATGTTGCGGGCGGATCATTGGGAAGCGACGGCGGTGGGCGAATTGCGCATGCACGCCGAGCAGCTCGCTGCATTGCTTGCCATTGAGCGAGGTTAGCTCATGCGAATACTGGTAGCCGACGACGATGCCGATCTGCTCGCGCTGATCGGCTTCACTCTGAATCAAGCCGGCTTCGCAGTGCTCGCGGCGCACGACGGCGCAAGTGCGCTGCGCGCATTCGACGAGGCGGAGCCGGACTTCGTGCTGCTCGACGTGAACATGCCCGGGCTCAACGGTCTGGAAGTGTGCCGCGAGATTCGCGGCCGCTCGGCGGTGCCCATCATGATGCTCACCGTGCGCGACGAGGAAGATGATCTGCTTGCGGCATTCGATTCGGGCGCCGACGATTACGTGTGCAAGCCATTCAGTCCGCGCGCACTGCTCGCGCGCGTGCGCGCATTGGCGCGGCGCGCTGAACCGCTCAACGTGGCTTCGATCACTGCCGGCAAGCTGCATCTCGATCTGGAACAGCACACGCTGCGTATCGATGCCGCCGATCCGCTGCGGTTGACGCCGCTGGAGTTGAAGGCATTGCACCTACTCATGGCCAGTCCGGGGCGCACAGTCACCGCGGAGCGTTTGCTGAATCATGTCTGGGGTCGCAGCACATCGCGTGAGCGACGTACGCTCAAACAACTCGTCTACCGGTTGCGCCACAAGCTCGAACAAGGTCCGGCGGGGCGCCAGGTGCTGCAGACCACTCCCGGCGCAGGTTACAAACTGATTGTCGATTGAACCCAAGGGAACATGCTTGCTGCAGGTGCGTTCAACACGGGCTCTGTATTCCGACTACTACCAATGCCTCATGAACTCTCACCGCCGCGGTCATCTAACCATCACGATCGTTCGCTAGAGTGTGGAACCGGATTTGCAGGAGTGACGATGCTTCACGAATCATGGGTGGATTGGCAGCAACAAGTGGTGGCGCTGATACGCTGCGACTTGCACGAAGTGCTCGACGACGTGCGCGACGACGACGTTGACTGGGATGCATGGCGCCCGTTGTACGAACAAGGCCGCTCGCCCCGCTCCGCAGTGGATTACGCCTTCGTGCGCGTTGCGTAAAAGTTTCGTGGTGTGGCGCGCACGCTGCATTGCGCAGAGCACACTTTGAACTGCGCAGCACATCTTGATCTTGCGCACGGCACAGCGTGGATGCGTAAGATTTACTTCACGTCCATCACAAACGCCAGCAGCAACCGCCCCGAGCCGCCGCTCCATGAGCTGTAGCCGTCGTGCGGTGAATCATCGAAACCTCTGAATAACTGTGAATGGGCTCGGCGCGAGCTCGCGCGGTTCTACGTCAACTCGGCGCACTCGCCATCCTGCATGGTAAGGTGAGGCAACGGTTTTGCACCGAAGAACTGGCGGGGATTCCCATTCGTGAAACGCACGCAGCGCAACCTGTTCATCATCATGACGGTGATGGTGGGGATTTATCTGGTTCTGGTTCGCCTGCCGCCGCGCATCACCCTGTGGATCGCCGGCGCCCTCGTCGCGTTCGGCCTGGCTCTGGTCGTGTGGGGTCGGGACTCCTTCGTCGCCCGCCGTCTCACCAAGCAGCGCCGCTGGAGCGAAGCGGTGCAGCGCTATGAGAAATTCGAAAGGAAACTACTGGCGGCGCCGTGGCCGCAGCTCACGGTGGTCCTGTACCTGAGTTTCTATACCTTCGACGGCGTCGCGGTGACACGCAACAACATCGCACAATGCCTGATGAACGCGGGGGACTTGGACGGCGCCGAACGACAACTGCGCTCGGCGCTGCTGCGCGATCCGCTCTATCCAGTTGCGTACGTCAATCTCGGCGTCGTTGCCGGGCTGCGCGGCGACAAGAAAATCGCCGAGCGCGAAATGCTGAAAGCCGTGCACCTGGGCTACAACCCCGCGGGCGCGCAGCGCATTCTGCGGCGCGCGCTCGCGCAGGCGAACGAGACCATCGACCGCCTGATGAAATGAGGGGCACATCAAGTACAAGGATTGTCAAGGCACGCCGCCACCCGATCCAGCCCCGCTACCTTCGGCTAGACTCGCCCTCCCGGCGCTCCATCAAATAGAAAGCGCGCCGGATCGGTTCCGTTTCCCTATCTTTCGCGAGGGCCGCATGCTGCGCACCAATCGTCTGATTTGCCTGCGTCCGATTGTCATCGCGCTGACCTGCCTGATCGCACTCGGCACCGTGCAGGCGCGCAACGCCAGCGTGCCCGAAGCCGCACCGCAAAGTGTCGGTTTCTCCGCCGAGCGCCTCAAGCGGCTTGAGAATGAGATGCAGCGGCTCGTCGACGAAAAGCAGCTGGCCGGTGTCGTCACCGTCGTCGCTCGCCACGGCAAAGTCGTGCATCGCAAGGCCTTCGGCAAGCTCGATACCGCCAAGGACGCGCCGATGCAGAAGGACTCCATCGTGCGCATCTACTCGATGACCAAGCCCATCGTCGGCGTCGCGATGATGATGTTGTACGAAGAAGGCAAGTGGAAGCCGAGCGACCCGATCGCCAAGTACATTCCCGAATTCGCCGGCTTGAAGGTGTACGCGGGCGAGAAGGACGGCGAGCCGGTGATGGAAGCGCCGAAGCATGCGCCAACGATCGGCGAATTGATGTCGCATACGGCGGGCTTCACCTACGGTGTGTTCGGCGCGTCGCCCGTCGATAAAATGTATCAGCAGTCCAATCCGCTCGGCGAGGCCTCGCTGCAGGGAATGATCGACAAGCTCGCAAAGCTGCCGCTGGTGTATCAGCCCGGCGAAGCATGGGTGTACAGCATTTCGGTCGACATCCAGGGCTACCTGGTGGAGAAGATCTCCGGCAAACCGCTGCCGCAATTTCTGAGCGAGCGCATTTTCGAACCGCTGAACATGAAAGACACCGCGTTCTTCGTGCCGCCGGAAAAGATGGCGCGCCTCGCCACGACCTATTCGTACAGCGCGCAGACCAAGGGCCTGGTCGCCTTGCCCGTCGATCCCGGCGTCAACACGCTGCCTGGCCTAGCGTCGGGCGGCGGCGGTTTGTACTCGACGGCCGATGATTATCTGCAATTCCTGCAGATGGTCGCGAACGGCGGCGAGTTGAACGGCGCGCGCCTGATCGCACCGAGCAGCGTCGAACTCATGCGCGCGAATCGCGTCTCGGATGAAGTGAAGGCGCAGGCGAAATTCGGCATCGGCAACTACAAGATGCAGCCGGGCATGGGCTTCGGCATGGACTTCTGCATCATCGAAGACCCGTTGAAGCTAGGCAGCACGGCAGGCAAGGGCACGTACCTGTGGGACGGCGTCGCCGGCACCTGGTTCTGGATCGACCCCACCAACGACGTCGTGTTCGTCGGCATCATCCAGCGCCGCGGCGGCGTGCCGGGCGCAGCGAACATCGAAGACCTCACGCGCCAGCTGACGTATCAGGCGCTCGTCGAACCGGCGAAGTAATCCGTCTCAAACTCTACTCTCTCACCCTCCCCCGTCTTGACGGGGGAGGGCCGGGGAGGGGGCGCGCCCACAAATCAATCAATCCTCACAACAAACCACTCTCTCCACAACCCTCTCACCGCACCCCAACCTCTTCCCTCATCACCGCCTCATCCAACGCGCCTTCCCACTTCGACACCACCAGCGTCGCCACGCAGTTGCCGACGAGATTGACGAACGTCAGCGCCTCGGCAAGCAGCCGGTGAATGCCAAGCACCAGCGCGATGCTCGCGATCGGAATCGATCCCACTGACGACAGCGTGGCCGCGAGCACGACGAACGCCGCGCCCGCGACCCCCGCCGCACCTTTCGACGACAGCAGCAGCACGGCAAGCAGCGCGAGCTGCTGCATGACGTCGAGCGGCGTGTTGGTCGCCTGCGCAAGAAACACGGTCACCGTCGCGAGATACAGGCATGTGCCGTCGAGATTGAACGAATAGCCGGTGGGCACGACCAATCCGACGACGGACTCCTCGCACCCCAGCCGACGCATCTTCTCGATGATTCGTGGCAGCACGGTCTCGGTGGACGTGGTCGCGGCGACGATCACGACTTCGTCGCGGATGAAGTACAGCAGCCGGAACAAGCTGATGCCGGCCCACCGCGCGATGCCGCCGAGCACGACAAACACGAACACCAGGCACACGACGTAGAATTCCGCGATGAGCGCGCCGAGCTGCGTCAGGGAGCTCATGCCGAACTTGCCCACGGTGAAGGCGATTGCGCCGAATGCGCCGATCGGCGCAACCCACATGACGTAGCCGACGATGCGAAAGAGCACCTTCGACAAGCTGTCCACCCAGTCCAGCACCGGCTTGCCACGCTCGCCCAGCAGGCACAGTGCCGCGGCGAACAGAATCGACACCAGCAGCACTTGCAGCACGTTGCCGGTGACGAACGCGCCGGTGAGCGTCGCCGGAATCACGTTGAGCAGAAACTCGGTGACGTTCTGGTGCGCCGCCTGCTCGGTATAATTACCGATGGCGCGCGTATCGATGCTTTGCAGATCGACGTTCATGCCTGCGCCGGGTTTGAACACGTTGACCGCGATCAATCCCAGGACCAGCGCCAGCGTCGTCACCGCTTCGAAATAGATCAGCGCTTTAAACGCCACGCGGCCGGCGCGCTTCATGTCGTTCATGCCGGCGATGCCGTGCACCACGGTAAGGAAGATGACGGGCGCGATGATCATCTTGATCAGGCGGATGAACGCGTCGCCCAGCGGCTGCATGCGTTCGCCCAGCTCCGGCCAGAACGCGCCCAGCACGATGCCCGCGACGGTTGCCACGAGTACCTGGAACCACAGTTGCTGGAGTATCCTGGATCGCATACAGCGCCGGACTATATCAGCCCTGCTATTCCAGACCCCAAGGCAACCCCACGACTTCGTGGAACCGCCGCTGGGCGCAGCCGTTCAATCTGTCCCTGCTTCATTCCCGACGCGAGGTGTCCGCCATGAAACTGTATTTCAATCCCAAGAGCCGCGCAGTCATCGCGAAGTGGATGCTGGACGAATGCGGCGCGCAGTACGAGCTGGTGCCCATCAGCTTCGAAACGAAGCAACACAAATCGCCCGAATTCCTCAAGATCAATCCGGCCGGCAAACTGCCCGCGCTGGTCGACGGCGCGACGCGCATCTTCGAAAACGCGGCAATCGGGCTCTACCTCGGCGATCGCCTTCCCGCGGCGCGGCTCGCACCCGCAATCGGCTCGCCGGATCGCGGCCGCTATCTCGCGTTGATGGTGTACTCCACCTCGCAGCTCGAGCCGTCGATGGGCGATATGCTGTTGAAAGAAAAGACGTCGCCGTCGCGCGGCTGGACGGATTTCGAAACCGCCAAGAGCGTCGTGGAAAGCGAACTCAGCGAGCGCGACTACCTGTTCGACAGCGGCTTCACGCTGGCGGACATCATGATCGGCTCGATGTTCATGTGGGCGCGGCTGTGGAGCGCGCCCGCCGGACGCCCGAAGCTGGACGCGTACATCGATCGCCTGTCGAGCCGCCCGCATGCGATGAAGATGGGTTGAGCGCGCATTTTGGACAACCCTTCGCGCGGCTATCGTTGGCTGCTCGCGCTGCTGCTGGGCACACTGTTCGGATTGACGGCGTGGCTTTCGGTGGAACTGACGCGGGAGCTGGATCGGGTCGCGACCATCTGGCTGTCGAACGGCATGCTCGTGGGGGCGCTGCTGATCGCCGCGCACGGCCGTGCTCTGATCTTGGCTGCCTGCTTCGTCGCCAATCTCGTGGTGAACACGCTGATCGGCGACTCGGTGGGCATCTCGATTGCGCTTTCGGCCGCGAACATTGCGGAGTCGGCCATTGCACTGCTCGCCGTGCGCGGCCTGCTGGACCATGCCGTGGATTTCATGAAGCCGCTGCTGTTGCAGCGCTTTCTGATATTTGCGGTGTTGCTCGCACCCGCGGTGGGGGGTGCGTCAGGCGCAGTCGTGCTGCATCTGGCGAGCGGCGCGGATCTGTTGCACACGTTTCTCGCTTGGTTCAAGTCTGACGCCCTGGGCATGGCGGTGATGGTGCCGCTGGTGCTTGCGCTGCGTCCCGCCGATATTCGCACGACGCTGCACAACAGCCGGCCCGTTGCCGATCTGCTGTCGATGCTGGCGCTGGCCGTTGTCTGCGCGCTAGTGTTCGCGCAGAGCAAGTACCCATTCCTTTTCATGCTGATGCCGCCGCTGTTGCTGGTGACGTTCCGGCTCGGTTTCGTCGGCGCGGCCTGCGGCATCTTCCTGATCACCGCGCTCGCGCTCGCTTTCACGCTCGCCGATTCGGGTCCGTTCATGCTGGTGCAGGGCGGTGCGCTCGGGCCGCGCGTCGCGGCAATGCAACTGCTGCTGTTCACGCTGATAGTCACCACCTATCCGGTGTGCGCCGTCATTGTCGGGCAGCGCCGGCTACTGCGCGACATCGCAGAAAGCGAAGAACGCTTTCGCATCATCGCCGAGAATTCCAGCGACATCGTGGCGCTCACCGATGTGCAAGGCGAATGGCGCTACATATCGCCCGCGGTCACGGCCGCGTTCGGCTGGACGCCGGCGGAATTGATCGGCCGCAATGGCACCGACTTCGTCCATCCCGACGACGCCGAGCTTTATATGCAGGGCTCGCGGCGCCTGAGCGCGGGCCGCGACACGCTCACCGGCGTGTTCCGCATGCGACATCGTGACGGCCACTACGTGTGGGTTGAGACTATTTCGCGCCTGCTGCGCGACCCGGCCACCGGCCAACCCACGGGCTGGGTCAGCAATTCGCGCGATATCTCGGCGCGGCGCCGCATCGAACAGATGAAGGACGAATTCGTCTCGACGGTGAACCACGAACTGCGCACGCCGCTCACCGCGCTGCTCGGCGCCATCGGCTTGGCGATGAGCGGCAAGTTCGGCGCGATCTCCGCGCAGATCGCGCGGCTGCTGACCATCGTCAAGAGCAATGGCGACCGACTCAGCGCGCTGGTGAACGACATCCTGGATTTCGAGAAAGTCGCCTCGGGAAAAATGCGCTTCGACCTGCAGCCGCATCGCGTGGACGACCTGCTCGAACAAAGCCTGCTGGCGAATCGTCTCTACGCCGAACAGCACGGTGTGACGCTGCGGCTGATGGACAGTGCGCCGGATATCAGGATCCACGTGGACAACGAGCGCTTCCAGCAAGTGATGGCGAACCTGCTCTCCAACGCAGCGAAATTTTCGCACCACGGCGACAGCGTGGAGATCGCAGCCGCCTTCGCGGACGGCAAGTGCCGCATCAGCGTAGCGGATCACGGCGTCGGCATTCCAGCGGCCTTCCGCCCGGTGCTGTTCGATCGCTTCGCGCAAGCCGATGGCGCCGACAACCGCGCCAAGGGCGGCACCGGCCTGGGGATGGCCATCGCCAAGCACATGACCGAACACATGGGCGGCCGGATCGGCTTCGAGTCCGAGGAAGATGTCGGTACGACGTTTCTGCTGGAGTTTCCGGTGAAAGTTGACCTGCCGAAAGGCGCCAGGAGTGCGGCGGGCGCTGGCGAACCGCGATCCGAAAGTTGAGAATGCCCGGAATAAGAGGTGCCGCGATGAACGATGAACGCAAGGATTTCTGGTTTCCCGCGAAGCGCTTTGGATGGGGCTGGGGCATGCCGGTGCGCTGGCAGGGCTGGGTGGTGATGGCGGGATATTTTGGATTGGTGTTGCTCGGCATCCCGTACATCAAGGCCACTCGCAGCACCGCGGCCTTTTTGATCTATGCGGCGATCGTGACCGCCGCGCTGGTCCTCGTCATTTATCTAAAGGGTGAGAGTCCGCGCTGGCGTTGGAATGGCAAGTAGACGGCGTATTCGTCAGGAGAAAGGTATCGTGCAAACCAGAACGATCGCTGCGATGCTGATTGCGAGTTGCATCTTCGCCGGCCTGGCGACGGGAGATGATTTCAAGCCGCACGTCGTGCTGCCGCAAGAAATGACGTGGACCAGTCCGCCGAACAATCCAAACCTGCAAGGCTCATGGGCGCTGGGTGAAGAGAAGAAGGCCGGCCCGTACATCCTGCGCGTCAAGCTCGCGCCCGGCGGCAAGATTCCGCCGCACACGCATCCCGACGAGCGCAACAGCACCGTGCTGTCAGGCACGCTGTATGTCGGCTTCGGCACGACGTTCGATGAGAAGAACGTCGTCGCCATTCCCGCCGGCGGCATCTACGTCGCACCCGCGAACGTCGCGCATTACGTTTGGGCGAAGGATGGCGAAGTCGTCTACCAGGAAGCTGGTATTGCTCCGACCGGCACCATACCCGCGAAATAAGTTCGCGCGCAGAGCAGCAACGTAAGGAGACGACGTGGATCGCGACGCATATTTCTGGCAAGTGCAGGACGGGCGCATGCCGCCACCCAACGTCGCCGCGACGCTGGGTATCAAGTTCAACGCCGTCGATGCGGATGCGGGCAGCATCGAAGTGCAGTTCGACGCCAAGCCCGAGTTCACCAATCCCGCCGGCAACATCCAGGGCGGCTTTCTCGCCGCCATGCTCGATGACACGATGGGGACGGCGCTCGCGGCGACGCTGGCCGGCGGCGAGTTCGCGCCGACCATCAATCTCAACGTGCAATTCTTCAACCCGGCGCGACCGGGCGCCATCGTTGGCAAGGGCCGCGTCGTGAAGCGCGGCAAGGAAATCTGCTATCTGAGCGGCGAGTTGCTACAGCAAGGCAAAGTGGTCGCGGCCGCGACCGCGGCGGCCATCATTCGCACGCTGTGACGGCGATCCTGAACTCCCGGTTCAGCCTTTGCCCTTGCCGGACGCCGATGCCGGATCGAAGGCGACGTATTCTTCCTTCGTCAGCGAGCCGTCTTTGTTCGCATCCAATCCCTTGAATACCGTAAATAGCTTGTCGTTGGCGCTGGCTTCGTCGAGGCTGATCTTGCCATCGGCATTCTTGTCCAGCGATTCGAAGCTGGTGCCGGCCGGTGTCGCTTGCGCCAGGGTGTCGGCGTCCGAGCCCGCGACGAACGTAAGCAGGGCCAATCCGGCAATGAATGTGTGGCGCGACATGACGGGCTCCCGGGTAATGATTGATGGGGACAGAATGGGCCGCTGTGGGATTTGTTCCGGGCGGGCCCGGTGACGACTCTACACCAGTACCCCGACACAGAAGCAGCGTAGGTTGGGCTTCGAAGCCCAACGATTTTTGGCACGCGCGGAATGTGGGGCTTCGAAGACTTAGCCCAACCTACGACTCCCCACCCGCCGCTACGCGTTCACGACATCCGCCGGCGCTGCAGCTGCACGCCGCGCCTTCACCGCAGCACTGAGGACTTCCAGCACTTCCACCGAATCGTCCCAACCGATGCACGCGTCCGTGATGCTCTGGCCGTACACCAGTTTCGCCGGATCATCTTTGCCCGCGCTGAATTTCTGCGCACCCGCTTTCAGGTGGCTTTCCACCATCACGCCGAAAATACTGCGCGAGCCGCCGCCGAGCTGCTTGGCAACGTCGCGCGCGACGTCGAGCTGTCGTTCGTGTTGCTTGCTGCTGTTGGCGTGCGAGCAATCGACCATCAACGTCGGCGGCAGCTTTGCCGCTTCGAGGTCCGCGCAGGCTTGCGCCACGCTGGCTGCGTCGTAGTTGGGTTGCTTGCCGCCGCGCAGGATGACGTGACAGTCCTTGTTGCCGGTGGTCTCGACGATGGCGACCTGGCCGTTCTTGTGGATGGACAGGAAGTGATGCGGGCGTGCCGCGGATTGAATCGCGTCGGTGGCGATGCGGATGTTGCCGTCCGTGCCGTTTTTGAAACCGATAGGCGCCGAAACGCCGGACGCCAGTTCGCGATGCACCTGGCTTTCGGTGGTGCGCGCGCCGATCGCGCCCCAGCTGATGAGGTCGCCGATGTACTGCGGCGAGATCACGTCGAGGAATTCTCCGCCGGCCGGCATGCCCGCCTTGTTGATCTCGGTGAGCAGTTGCCGCGCGATGCGCAGGCCCTCGTCGATGCGGAAACTTTCGTCCAGCCCGGGATCGTTGATCAGGCCTTTCCAGCCGACCGTGGTGCGCGGCTTTTCGAAGTAGACGCGCATCACGATCTCCAGCGTGGCGGCGTGCTTGTCGCGCTGCGCACGCAGCTTGTGCGCGTACTCGAGGGCGGCCTTGGGGTCGTGGATCGAGCACGGCCCGATGATGACCAGCAGGCGCTCATCCTTGCCCGCCATGATGTGCTTGATGCGTTGCCGCGTCGTGGTGATGAGCGATTCGACCGCGGTGCCGCCGATCGGGAACATGCGCACGAAGTGCTGCGGCGTGGGCAGGGGCGCGACTTCCTTGATGCGCACGTCATCGGTGCGGCCGGTCTTATCGGGCACCGTACCATCGTCGGCGGTGCTGGTGGACTGGGCGTTCATCGCGATCTCCTGAAGCGGGCTGCAAGGTAAGGGCTGCCAAAACAAAACCAGAATTCGACGACCCAAAAAAAACCGCCGGTAGTGCCGGCGGTTTGGTGGATTCGGTGCGTTTGAAGATGCCTACGCGCTCGTTTCCCCGCCGCCGGTGTGGCGTGAGAACCAAAAGTAAGCATAAAAGTAGGTGCCGAAGCGCATGGGCTGGAACATAGCACGGCGGCCCGCTACGAAGTCAAGCGCTCATGTGATGGCCCATGGTCATGCCCATGGCCGCGCACAGCATGCCAGCGCCCCAGGGGGAATTGCCGCAATGGCACGCGCGCTGTAAAAGGCTTGCAATACCCTGCAACAACGACGTTGAGGATGATGCAATGAAGCCCCAGGAAAGTTACGTGACGACGGCTGACGGGGTGCGGTTGTTCGTGCGCAAACTGGGCAGCGGACCGCAAGTGCTGATGGTGCCGAGCGCGGCCTGGCTGTTCGACGATTTCCAGCGCCTCGCCCACGATCAGACGCAGGATCGCACCGTCGTGTTCTTCGACCAGCGCCATCGCGGTCAGTCGGACGAAGTAACCGATCCTGCGAAACTGCGGAACGGCGTGCATCACGACGTTGATGATCTGGAGGCTGTCCGCAAATACGTCGGTGCAGAGCAGGTCGATATTCTCGGCCACTCGTATCTCGGGCTGGCTGTGATTTTGTACGCGATGAAATATCCGCAGCACACGCGTCGTGTGATTCAGATCGGCGCCGTGCAGCCGGACATGAACAAGCAGTACCCGGCGCATCTCACCGGCGCCGATGCGACGCTCGCCGAAGTATCGACCAAGCTTGGGCAGTTGGCGACGCAGGCGCCGTCGGAGGATCCGTCGGCGCTCATGCAAAAAACGTGGGCGTTGATGAGCCTGCTGTACGTCGTGAATCCCGCCGATGCCGCTCGCGTTGGAACCCATGCGGCCACGCTGCCGAACGAGACGAAGTCGGTGAAACACATCACTGAGAACATCATGCCGTCGATCTTCAAGCTGCACCTGACGCGCCAGCAGCTCGCCACCGTGCAAGCGCCCGTGCTTACGATTCACGGCACGCGCGACCGCCAGGCGCCGTACGGCGGCGCGATCGATTGGGTGGAGATGCTGCCGAACGCGCAGCTCGTGACGATCAAGGAAGCGGCGCACCTGCCGTGGATCGAGAAGCCGGCAGAAGTGTTTGGGGCGATCGAGAGTTTTCTGGCGGGCGCGCCGTAGCGTTGGCAGAGCCGCTCCTTCATTTGCCATGCTTCCTTTCTTGAACTCGAAATGAGAGGCGGCGATTCCAGGCGAACGCATCAACTCGCTCGTGCATAGCGACTCGGGGGCTGGCCCACGTAGCGGCTGAACGCGGTGCTGAAGGCGCTCGCCGATCTGTAGCCAACGCGGTCGGCGACCTCGGCGAGCCCGAAGTCATGGCGGCGCAGCAAATCTTTCGCGACGGCCATCCGCCAGGCAAGGAGGTATTCCATCGGGGGCAGGCCCACCGTGCGCGCGAAGCGGTCATAGAAGGCAGAGCGCGAAAGTGCTGCCTTCGTCGCGAGCTGCGCCACCGTCCACGAGCGCGCGGGATCGCCGTGCATGTGCCGCATCGCTTGCGCGATGCGTGCATCGGCCAAGCCGCGCAACAGTCCCGGAGGCGCATCTTGTCCCGACGTCGACCGTAACGATTCGATGAGGAGCACTTCCACGAGGCGTGCAAGCACAAGATCGCGGCCCGATCGCTGCTCGCTCGCTTCCTCGCCGACGAGCCGCACGAGCACCGAGAGTCGCTCGATACCGCGCACGTGCACCAGCGCCGGCAGCAACGACACCAACAAGGCCGCATCGGGCGAGTCGAAGACGAAGTAACCACCAAGCAAGCGCACGTCGGGCGGTCCACTGCGAGTGCCGTGACGCACTTCACCCGTCGGTGCTGGCGTCACTTTCGGGTCGATGCGCACGGGTGTCACCGGTTTGAATCCCGACAAGGTGAAGCCAGGCGTTGCCGGCAGGAGCACGAAGTCGCCCTCCTCGAGAGTGATGGGATCTTGATCATCGACGGCGAGACGACAGCTGCCCTCGAGTACTGCGCAAAAGCTCGGTTGCCCGAAATCGGTGTAGCGAACACCCCAGCGACCGGCGCCGCTGATGCACTTCGAGAACACGGTGCGCGGCTGAAGCAGCGTGATGACTTCTGCGAGCGGGTCACTCATGGCAGGACGTTCGCAAATGAAATACGGACTGTGCATTGTAGATGGTCCTGCCTGCCTTCACTATCGTGTGATCCATGCAAACCACCATGGAGACACCAATGAAGACTGTGCTGATTACCGGTTGCTCGTCCGGCTACGGCCTCGAGACCGCCCGCCACTTCCACGCGCAAGGCTGGAACGTCGTTGCCACCATGCGAACGCCGCGCGAAGACCTCTTGCCCCGGTCGGAGCGGCTTCGCGTGCTGGCGCTCGATGTGACTAAGCAGGAGAGCATCGCGGCCGCGCTCGAGGCGAGTGGGCCCATCGACGTGCTTGTCAACAACGCGGGTATCGGGCTCCTCGGCGCATTCGAGGCCACCCCGATGGCCACGACGCGCGAGGTGTTCGAGACCAACACGTTTGGAATGATGGCGATGACGCAGGCCGTGCTGCCCAAGTTGCGCGCGCGCAGGTCGGGCGTTGTGGTGAACGTGACATCAAGTGCGACGCTGGCACCCATGCCGATGGTCGCCGTTTACACTGCGAGCAAAATGGCCGTCGAAGGATTCACTGCGTCGCTCGCGTTCGAACTGGAAGCGTTCAACGTGAGCGTGAAGCTGGTCGAGCCTGGCTACGGCCCCACCACGCGCTTCACGAGCAACGGCGGCCCGCGCATGGAGGGATTGATCCCCGACGCGTATGCGCCATTCGCGCAGGACGTCTTCACGTCTTTCGCGCAGATAACTGCCGTGACCACCGAGGCCGACGTGGCCGAGGCGGTATGGCGCGCCGCAAACGACACGTCCGGGCAGCTTCGATTCCCTGCGGGTGCCGACGCGGTGGCGCTGGCTCAATCGCGATGATGGGACGACAATGGATCTCTGTGGCCAAGCAAGAATTCGGCGAGGCGGGTGCTCTCATGATTGAGCAAGTCGCGCGTGGCTAGACCGTACATGTGCGCTTTGGGTGTCACCCAGTATTGCGAGGCGACGATGACTACTACCAATGCACCAGCCCTGACTACTCGCTGGCGTGTGCTCTACACGGTCGCGTTGCTGCTCGGATTTGGGACTGCCGGCTTCGGCAGTGGGGGCTGGCTCGGGCTTGCCACCGGCGCGATGCCATCAACGTTTGCGATCCCCGGCGTCGTGCTCCTGTTTCTGATCCTCGGTCGTCTGATTTGGGTGTGGCGTCGTCCTCAGGTGCTGACTTGGCCCGCAACGAGCGGCCTGTGCGGACTCGCCAAGGTGTCGCTGGGAGCGTCGGTCGCAGGCATCGTCGGGGTTCTTGCGCTGATCGGCTCTGGATTTTTCATCATGACGCTTGCGACTGACGTGCGTGGGGCCGCCGGCTTGGTAATCGGTATCTATTTGCTTCCGTTAGTCGGGCTCGCGTCCCTTGGTCTTGTGGTTTTCGAGTGGGCGCGCGGATGGAGCGCTCGGACGACAGTTCCCGCCGCGGATCGTGCCCTCCTCACGAGCGCGGCGATCGTCGGCGCACTCCTCGCGATCGTGCCGGCTGTCTCGAGCGTCCTGTTTCCGCTCCATAGCCTCACGCGTTCGCAGTACAGCGGCGTCCTTCCTTGGGTCATTTTTGCACTGGGACTCGGAGCACTGGTTGTCCGAGGGTTGCGCGGTGACCGATTTCCGGCAAGCGCGGTGTTCTCAACGACGCTAGCGGCCTATATCGTGGTTGTAGCAGTGACGGCTGTTCTGCCAGGCCTGCTCGGATACCGCCTAGGGGGCCTGACTCTTCTGGTGCAAGGAAAGGGGCTGCTCGTGAATGGCGCCGGCTTTGCGCTGGTGCTCGCCGTAGTACCAGCCGCCGCTCTCGCCATCCTCGATCGCCTCGGCGCGGATCGTTCGGGATCGTGGGTAATGCGAGCGCTCATGGCCGCTCCGCTGGTGTTGACGGTCGCATGGCTTGGTGTCTCGACCGGTACGACGGCCTTACAGTCTCCGTCGGCGCAAATGCGCAAACGCATGCTGTCGGACGAACAGCTTTCAGACCAAGCCAAGCACCTTCAACAGCGCTGCCCGGAAGCGGGCACGCAGGTTCTCCATACGCAGAGCGATGTAACGGAGCTCGAAGTGCGTTTTCCCGATGAGCCACGGCGAAACACGCCCGAGATTCAACTTCTGATCCACCCTGATGCAAGTCGACCCCACGACTGGTTCCCGAGGCAGGAACGGATGCCAGTGTACGAGCTCGTTGTGTTCGTCAAGAACGGAAAGCGATTTGGGTGGGGCCCCGACCCCGCGCAGGTGTTCGGATACGGGCAGGTGGAGTCCAAAGATATCCACCCGCGCTACATGCTGACCTGGAAAAGTCTGCAGACAGCGGAGGAGGAAGCTGACGGGGTCTTGGGCAACGAGATGACGATCGTCGACACGCAGGACAACAGCGTGCTCGCGCGTCGCGTGCTCTTCTTCAAGCGAACGAACGAGCGGTTCGGGATGTTTCAGGAGGGCTGTGGAACGCTTGGCAAGAAGCGCATCTCCGACGCCTATGCCTATGATTGGGTCAGGACAATCCTCATTCCAAAATCGATGTCCAGCGGAGTGCCGCCCGAGGCAAAGTTCACAAACTGAGTAAAGAACCAAGGCGTGTTGTCATTCAAGAAAGCCGACGCAATAGCCAAGCGAACTGTTGGCGTGAGAATACTTGGGTGCACGGCTGCTGGAGTTGCATGAGCTCCAGCAACCATTAGTGGACAGATCGCAGAAGCCCTACACGCAGTTCCTGTAGTTCGGATAAGAATTCGCGTGCGCTGCGCGATGCAACTCTTCGCATTGCGAAAGGACTTTTAAAGGACGATATTCAGCGCCGGATATGAGGCCGTGGCCTTGCGCAGCCTCAGCCCTCGACACGCGCATTCGGGAGCGGTCCCGCATGCCGTACCCGGCATGGGGTACTTTTCCGCACTTGAATTGCTGACCGACTTGGTTCGGCCGCATCGATGCAGGTCGGCGGTCGATCCAGTGCCTGACTGTACCGAAATGTTACGAAAAAATGAGCATGATGAAAAAGGCTGCGCTGCCCCTTGTGCTGGTATCCCTGATCTGTGCTGGATGTGCTACGACAGGTGGCGCCATCGAGGAAAATGAGCCGACGCTGATCGACGCAGCAGGCGCCCCTCCAGCCGAGGCGGCAGCGTCGATTGAGGAAGCGGCTGCCATCGCGGAAGGAGGTTCGAAGCAAGAAGAAGGCGAGGTTCCACTTGCCGTTGCCGAGTCGGAGCAACCCCATGAGGCTCCTGAAGAAGTCGTCGTCCAAGGCCGCAGCCTCAACCGTCACGAGGTGATCCACGATCTCGTCGCCGAAGCGCAGACACTTCTGCGAGACGTCGAGCTCCAATACGTCTTCACCGGAAAGGGGAAGAATCAGGTTCTCCGCGGTCGCCCCGTGGCCTTTGCGCTGTGGAGCGACGCGAAGCAGAAGTGGTCCGTCGCCCACATCGAGCTCCCGCGTCCGCCGATCAAGTGGCAACCCGGTCGGAAGCCCTTGGCCTTTCGCACCCTCACGCCCGGTATCCAGGCGCGGCACGTGAAGGGCACCGGTGCCGAGCGGCTGATGTTCGCCTTCTCCGAGGACGGGAATCCCTTGAAGGTCTACGGACGCAAATTCCCCGTGTTCGACAACAACCTTCTCAAGCGCAGGCAGTGGCGCGCGGTTGTCCAGACCGCGAAACCGATCGTCTATCTGCCCTTTACCGAAGACACTTTCGATCCGGGTTTTGTCAGTAGCGGAAAAGAGTATCTGGTCGCCACGGCGCGCAAGGCGATCGAGGAGCTGCGTCTCGCGCAGGTGCCGAGTGCCGCCTTTCGCGGAGAGCTGCTCGCCGATTCCATTCCTCTCCAAGTCATCACGACGCTTGCAGTCATTGAGCAGACTGATGACGTCGACTATGTGGAGAAGCAGGCGCTCGCCTTCGACGAGGTACTGAGCCAGTACGGGCTCAAGGAGGAGGAGGCGTATCGGTACAGCGTATCGAGCGCAAATGCGCTTGGGCCAATGCAATTCACCAACCGCAAGGGAAACGGAACCTACGCGCTCGTGGTCAGACGCTGCCCCGGCGCAAGACTCGACCCGATATTCGAGAGCGGTGCGACGAATCTGCTGAACGCCATGAAAGCGGCGGTCTGCCTGCTGGATCTCGAGCTGGCGGGGATGCGGACTGACATTCGCCTCGCATATCGTGCCAACCCGGCCGTGCTTGGCATCTTTCCGGTCGCCGCATACAACGGCGGACCCCGCAACGTCACGAAACTCTACCGTGTCCTGACTCGAATGAAGGTCAAGCTCGACGAACTGAGCCACCAGGGAGAGCAGCCCGCGGGAGCTTCGGTGACTTGTCCCTGTGTCTGGAAAGCGCAAGGCGCGGATGTCCGTCCGGTGGCGATCCCGAGATACAACAACGAGAACCGGTGGTACATCGAAAAGTACCAGAGCATCGTGAGCCTGTTCGAATGAGAGTGCGTGATAGTGACGAATTGCTGGCGGCTGACGATCTGAAGGCGGGACGACTGCTCAAGCCCTTCGAGGTGAGAACACGTTGCGGTAGCTATTGGCTGCTTGGTGGTTCATCTCGATCCCGGGCGCAGCGCATGTTTCGAACCTGGTTGCAGGAGCAATTGGCCTTGTGCGTGTGAGGCGATATCCCTGCGACCGCGCATCCGCGTAACATGGGTTGCGCGCGCATTGGACCACAGTGGGTCTATGTGGCCGTGAGTGGAATGTCGCGCCAAAGCGCTACACGCTGTTCCTGTCCTCTCGATGCGCGTAGGCGTGCGGTGACCACGAGAGGCCTGCTTTCGGGCCCACAACCAGACATTCAGCCGTTGGTTGCGAACTCACGGAAAGCGGTCGCTCGGTCAAGATCAAGTACCGGCATTCTGCTACACCAACGCAACGGTCTGAATCACGTCGCGAGGAATCGCCTCTCTCCAGTGATGATGCCGGCAAAACTTGGCCGCTCCAATATGGACTGGACCCAAGCAAACGTGCGCCGATATTTGCTGGCATCCATGGTGGCTTTGGCATGCTGATAGTTCAGGAACATACTGGCTACCGAAATGTCGGCCACACCGATGCGCGGACCAACGAGAAACTGGCCAGGATCAGGCGCAACTGACTCAAGATAGTTGAGAATGGCTGGCAAGTCCTTCTGCTCGCCCTCCCGCACAATATCTTCGTTGCATGGCGTGTTGAAGAAACGGGGTCCAACGATACGGTTGAAAAATACCTTGAACACGGCGGCAGACATTACCGTGTCGGCAAACTCCTCGAACCACACGGCTCGCGCCCGACCTTCCGCGTCAGAGGGATACATCGGCGACTGGGGATGTTTGACTTCGAGATAAGCGATGATGGCTGTGGAATCGGCGATACCGAAATGGCCATCGATCAGTGCCGGCATCTTGCCGAGTGGACTGGCGCGCAAGAATTCGGGTTGCGGATTCGGTCGCGCGATCTGCACATTGTCGAGCGCGATCCCTTTCTCTGTGGCGTACACCATTACCTTGCGCACGAAGGGCGACAAACTGCTGCCATAAAGAATCATGATTGTTCCTGTTGAATGATCGTGTTTGTACGTCGCAATTCGCGAAACTCTACCATGGTGTCTGGGTGCGCAGAACCGCGTCGTAGTCCGCCTTGGGAGGGGCCCTCCGCCCTCTTTGGGTCGCGACTCTTCATCGTATAGATCGTATCCAATGTTCCTCACCGCTTGGAAGCGTGCAGCAGCGAATGGCCTCGCCTCCTCTAGCATTCAAAACATTGGCCACGGAATCCGGAATGACGTTGAATTGGCGTCGCATGCGACAGGATGTAGGATTGTCCGCCGCACACCCTCCAGGTGCCACCATGCAATTCATGCTGAAGATCACGGCTTCCGCGCTTATTTGCAGCATGTTACATGCCTGCGCCGGTACTCCGCCGCCCAGGCCTGCACCCGTGGGGTCTACACCTCGAGCAGATGCGCTCAAAGGCTCAGTAACGAAGCACAGCGACAGCTCCTCTGAGGCGACCGTTATTGTGTTCGCGCTGGTGGGAGTGGATGGTCGAGTGAGGGACGTACGCGTCGACAGTTCCAGCGGCAATGCCGTGATCGACGCTGCGGCACTGCGCGACATTCGTCGCGGGACTGGATTGACGCCGGGCACTCAGGACGGTGTTCCGGTCGAAATGTGGGGCCGCTATTCGGTCACCTACAAGCGCGACGGGGCGGCCGCGCCGCAATAGCTCCATCGCGAACGCACTCGTCGCGCGCGCAGTGTCACGTGTGCGCGGTGGGTGAGTCCTTACGCCGCGTCGCGGTCACAGTACGAAAGTTGTCGACGCCCACCAGGCACAGCATACCGACGCTAATCTGCTTTATTTCCGCTTTGGGCCGAGGCTGCCGCATGGGGTAGCGCTCCAGAGCATTCGCCAGCCTTCAGTGGACGCAGATAATTATCAAGAAGGGGTTTGTGATGTTCCTGCGGTCCCAATACGTATCCGGGTCAGGTAGCCGATGGGCGACGGAGAGATCTCGACTCCGCAACAAGGGAGCGAGCGGCCTGCTTATTAATAGTTGCTCCCTGTCGCGCGCTCTCCGAAGGTCGCGGAAATTCGGTGACGAATGCAGCCTGATATGTGTCAGGTGCCACCGGACTCTCCGTCGTGTCTATTCCAGGTACACGATTCCAGGTGCGTCACATGCGTACTCGCTTCAAGTAGAGGTGCGGAACTCGACAGTGCGCGTACCCGACGTTGCCTCGGGGGATCCAAGGACGAAAAGGCTAATGAAGATTCGATTGTTGCTCCTGTCGCTGACGCTCTGGATGACGGGCTGTTTTTCCACTTATAAAGCGCCTGCCAGTGGGCCGACGGCGCTGGTCAAAGTACCGTCCGACGTGATGAACCTTGGCAGCCTCTTCGTGTTCGACAATGCGCAGTGTGCGAACGTGCGCTTGGCGCGCATCGACGCCGAGGGAACGATCGCCCTGCCAGCAGGTCGACCCGTGTTCATCGGCAGCAAGCGCGATACTCGCGGTCTCGCCGTCGAGGTCTATTGCAAGTCGCTGGTCAGCTTCGTGCCGCAACCGAATGCAGTCTACGAAACCAACTTCAGTGTTGACTTCAACAGTCGTAGGTGCGCCTTAGAGGTGAAGCAGTTGCTGCCCTCTGGGAGCCAACAGCGTGAGCCTTCGCTGCGCCCGTTTCATCACAAGGACTGCGACAGCTTCTGGACGCAGCCCTGACGCGGCGAACGCGTCGCGATCAATCGCGGGGGCGGCCCGCGTTCGCAGCTACGCCAAACTTTGCTTAGGGCGAAAACGGCCCCAGAGATGCTTGGTCGCGCGCAACTCTCTCAGCTGAGGCTGCAGAGCTGAGCGCCGAAGCCCTACACGTTGTTCCCGCAGTCTCCGTGCGCATACGCGTTAGATGAGCGTTTATCTTTCGTCCTACGTTGTCGCCCCGTCGGATGGCGGGGTACCGTGCATCAATGTGCCAAGGAATTGTCCGAAGTCGGAACTGAGAAAGACACGCGCTCGTGCAGCAAGACCTTGGCTTGTCTGACGAGCTTACCGCCCTCGTCGCTGTGCTGATACTCGAAGGCGCTTAGTGTGGCGGATAGGCGACCGTCCATGTCTGAAAGACTTGATCGAAGAAGCGCCACGTCGTGCCCAAATGGGCGAGAAAAGCGCACGAACCTCCGCCAACGCAAGGTTCCGTCAAAGTCATAGCGCTCGACTGTGAAAGTGTCGTCTCCGGTAAGGTCGTAGGTGTAGAAGGCGTCCTGCGCGCATACGCTATAGGAAGCTCGCGTCGCGATGGATGCTACGATGGAGTTCTGCTCGCTCCACAAGTTGTGCACGTGATGATTCGCCCCGCCTTCAGCGAAGTCGCTCACTGGGCAGCGATCTGCCCGCCGGCCTTGCAGCTCATCCAAGGTCGTGACCTGCGGTGGTGAAAACGCAGATCGATCCTCGTTCTGTGCGACGACGCGTGGTGCCGGCTCTTCCGGCACCACGATCAACGCGCGAGTGAAGAGCCCTTTGAATAGGTCGTGCGGAATCCGTTCCGCTTCGGGCCCGATCAGCCGAGTCAGCAGATTGTTTTCGAGCACATGCCAGAACCAGAGAACAATCGCAGGGCTATGGCCTGGCTCCTCCTTCGGTAAGTGACGCACGCTTTTCGCGATCAACGCCTGATCCTTCGTAATCTCGGTAGTTACAAGTAAAGACATCGGCTGCTCTTCAACGACAATATTCACGCGTGTCGGTGCAGTAGACGCCACAGATCGCACACCCATGCTGCCTAGAATCTTATGAGGCTGCTCCCATGTGACTTCGGCAGCCCACTGCAAGCTGGTCATTCTTGCGCAGGCAAGGGGGGTTGCCTCGCAGATCGCAGCCGGCCGACGCGCAGCGATGGCGCTAAAGCGCAACTCGCCGGCCGATGACACACTCGGCCCACTAAGCGTGACTTGCACGGGTTCGCCAAACACCACATGCAAGGGCGTGGTAAAGACTGTGTGGGGTGCGTAGAACTCACGAGATTGCGACTTGTCTACCCATCTCGAAACAACTCCAGCGAGTGCCACGTCCAGAAACAGTGCGCATCCAATTATCCATCTCGATCGAAAGTCGGGTCCGATGGCGTAACCGGCAATAATCGCGAGGCACACAAGGATAGCGGTAGGCACTAGCAGATAGCCGATTGCTCCTATTATCGGAACATAGCCAAACGCCCAGAGGGAAACTGACACAAGCGCGGCGATCAGAGCAGGCGCAAATCCTTTTCTCGTCATCGAACTGTTTCTCTTGGCATTGCCGCTCGGCAAGTGGAGATATGGTAACCGCTGTTTTTCCGGTTTGGTGGCTTGACGGATGAATGCGTGACCGATCCTTAGAGCGGCATCTCTGAAAACTATGCATCGTCGGCTTCTCTCAGGTTCACTACGACCGCCGCCGGAGTTTTCTGAGCTTCAGCAGCCTTCAGCAGCCTTCAGTAGACTAGTTGCGCAGAAGCCATTTGCGATGTTCCTGCGGTCAGTATGCGAGTGCGTGTAAGGTAATTTGAACCGTCCTTCGAATTATGCCACTGGCATAAAAATCCCGCGTAGGAGTGGATGTCAGTGGCGCTCAGTGGACTTGCGAGGGAAGCGCTACGCACTTTTCCTGCAGTCCGGATGCGGATGCGAGTGAGGTGATCGACCCGGCATCTCGAATTCATAACACTGGGAATGAAAGCGACCCGCCGAGGTGGCTTCCAGCGACATGCGAGTTTCAATGGACGGCCGGCGTGAAAGTATCAGGGACGCCCTGAACAGTCAGAGGTTCGTCAGCGTGTCTCGGGCGTTAGGATGTGGTCATCTTTTCCATCCATAGGGCTGAGTGTTCGACACTGCATCCTCACTTCGCAAACGTGCTGGAACTGTGAGTGGGGTCTCGTGTAGCCCTTGGCATGCCCAGGGTTTTCGTGAGTTAAGTCACATCGGCGATGGCAGCGATGATTATCATCCGCTGCCGACCGCTGGGTTGTGCCGGCGCGATCCCCGCACCGATCTGTACTGCGTCAAAGGACGACTCACATGAATGCCAGCGAGCACCGAGATTCCTTCGCCCGATATCTCGCGAAGCAACTCATCGCCAATAAGGAGTATTCGCTTCAGGTCGTACCCGAGGCCGCACCGCTCAAGGCAGCAGCCGACATCGTCTTGATGCGCTCGGATGGCATGACCATGACGATCATGTGTCTCATCGACCGCGAAGCTGATCCTTCAAAGCGCTTTGGACTCTCACCCGATCGGATTCATGAGATCGGTTCGAGCTGCTTGAAATATGCGGGCAAGATCAATAACGCCCAGATGCCGATTGTTGTCCAGATCATTGAAGTGGGTGCGGCTTCGCCCACTCATATGGACTTCGAGCGCTTGCGACCGTACAAGCGTAAGTCTCTGCGGTCAAAGGTTGTCATATCTGCGATGGTGATAGATACGACCGCGCGCAAAATTTGGTCCAACGCCCTGCTGCATGGGTGGACGCATCGACATGGTTATATGGGTAAATTGCTGCGTGAACCGCGCGCGACTGATGCAGAGATTCAAGAGCGTACGTCCGTAGTACCGGTCGCGAAGAATGGATTCCCCTTCCTGACGTATGCGCTGCTGGCGTTGCTCGGCGCAATCTTCGCGGCGGAATTGATTCACGGTGTGGGCCCGATTACCGGGCTCGGCGCGCCGAGCCTGAGCACCCTCATCGCCTTCGGCGGCCTAAACAAGAGTCTCGTCCTTGAGTCTTCCGAATGGTACCGAGTGCTGACAGCGATCATCCTGCATGGCGACGTTGTCCACGTCGTGATGAACGGGCTCTCGCTGTTGTTCGTGGGTTATCTGTTGGAAGGCCTTGTGGGGCGACTATGGTTTGCCGCGCTGTTCATCATCGGCGGACTGTGCGGCTCGGCCATGTCTTTGATGCTGAATGACGCCAGTGTCATATCGGTCGGCGCTTCCGGCGCCATCATGGCTCTGTTCACCGCCGCTTACGTTTGCAGTTTTCGTCTGCCACTGGCTGCCGGCCGCACGCTGATCCAGATGCAGCTCATGCGAGTGATCATTCCGGCGCTGATTCCGCTGGTGACGACGCGAACCGGCGCGCACATCGATTTCGGCGCGCACCTTGGCGGCGCGCTGAGCGGCATTCTCGTGGGCTTGCTGTTGCTGAAGAGCTGGGCGCGCACAAGCCTCACTCCACGCTTTCGCGCTGCGGCCGCTACAATTGTCGTCGCCGGCTACGCAGTCATGGCGGCTGCGGCAATTCCGGTGGCGAAGAACTTTCCGCGCTACGGCTCGGTCGTGATCCTTATCCCGGACAACCAACTGCCCACTACGGATGCCGACGCTTTGGCCACTGCCGATCTGACCAGCCGCTATCCGGACGATCCCCGATCACATTGGTTTCGCGCCGTAACGCTAATCAAGGCGAACCAGGTTGCCGACGCAGAAAACGCACTCAGGGCGGCGCTTGCAAAATGGGACGGTGCCAAATGGCAACTGCAGCCGGAATTCGAGGTGCGCTTACGCATCGTTCTGGCAGAAATCTTGATGCACCAGAGGCGTTCCGAGGAAGCCAAATCCATCGCCGCGCCCGCCTGCACGAGCGACCATAACAGCTCACTTCGGAGCCAACTGAGTCAGCTCCAGCTTTGTGGCTAACGCCCAGGCAGATCTTGGTAGACATGTGGAGATCCGGACCGGCGTATTCGGCTTGCTGCGGACGACCGATCGCGTGTCTTGCATTGCAATTGTAAGGTCGTTCAGCGTCCAGTTCGTCCCGCTGCAGCAATGAGGGGCGGGCGTCAGCACGCGATTCCAGCTGCGCGGCCACTCAGTGCGCTCGTGGCTCGGTGATCGCAGTTAAGAACTCGGCGCGCAAGGTTAGCCTTGTCTGAATTGCCGCCACATTGCGTTTTCGCGCGGCCTCGGTCGAAGCTGTCACTCGGTGCAGCTGTTCAAGCAGCGCTCCTGAGCGTTCAGCAGCCTTCCGCAGATGTAGGCAATTCCGAGGAAGGGATACACGATGTTCCTGCAGTAGCCGTGCGCGTTCGCGTGCGGTGACACGACACATCCGCTTCGGCCACAAGCTGAAGTTCCATAGTCAGATTTTTCGCCCGAGACCGACATTCGAAGTAGGTAGGGCCACGCCACAATTGAACATGACGTTGACA